>Ga0247727_10000767_pt1 | contig 78389 bp, 39 predicted proteins | sample WisWelCaveWW1625_FD_202498 | JGI IMG/M metagenome (GOLD analysis project Ga0247727, IMG submission 202498) | Biofilm microbial communities from Wishing Well Cave, Virginia, United States - WW16-25 | ecosystem: Environmental > Aquatic > Deep subsurface > Groundwater > Cave microbial mat | place...
CTGTCTTAAATTTTGCGCCATGCAGCCGAGCACACCCACGATCAAATCTTGCTGCCGCCTCTTGCGGCCTTTGAGATGATCGAGCTGGTGAAAAATTTTTTCATGCGCATGCTCGCGAATCGCGCAGGTGTTCAATAGCACCACGTCCGCGTGATCTGCCGTAGCGGTGAAATCATGTTTATGGCTGCGCAAGATCGAACGAATCAACTCGGAATCATATTCGTTCATCTGGCAACCGTAGGTTTCCAGGTAAATCTTCATAAAAGATTGAGAATAAAATCGTTGTAACAACGCGCTTGCATTTAAGCGGCAGCAAGATACAACAGTCTTTTGAAAGTTTCAACGATTTTGATTGGGAAAATAACCTGCAATCGGCCCGGCGTTTTTTCTGACTTGCATTTTTGGTTTGAATCGCGCATTATTCTTATAATTTATGAAAGCAACCATGAAATTGTTTTCCGTCAACGTCGGCCTGCCGCGCGAAATTCAATGGCGAGGGAAAATCGCCACTACCGGCATATTCAAGGAACCAGTTGCGGGCCGCGTGAAAGTGCACCGCCTCAACCTCGAAGGAGATCGCCAAGCCGATCTTTCCGTGCACGGGGGATTGAACAAAGCCGTTTATGCTTATCCGGCAGAACACTACGAATTCTGGAAAAAAGAACTGCCGGGGAGGGAGCTGCCATGGGGCATATTTGGCGAGAATTTTACGGTCACCGGTTCGCTCGAAAACGAAGTCCAAATTGGCGACCGTTTGCGCATCGGCACGGCGGAGTTCATGGTCACGCAGCCGCGCATGCCGTGCTACAAGCTGGCATGAAATTTCAACGCAACGACATCATCAAAAGATTTCTGCGCAGCGGCCGTTCGGGATTTTATTTAGCCGTGTTGCAGGAAGGCGAAGTCGGCGCCAACGACGAGATTTTTCGCGTCGGCCGCGAAGAGAGCGCGCCCAGCATTGCTGAAATGGTGCGGCAATATGGGCAGGACGAGGAATGAATTCCGATGCTATCCAAAATGAAAATGTAGCTTCTGTGCTTCGAAGAACATCAACAGGCCGAAAGCATGAAACTCCTCTCCTTCAACGTCAACGGCATTCGCGCCGTGTTGAAAAAAGGCTTTGCCGATTTTGTCACGCAAAATCAGCCGGATATTTTATGCCTGCAAGAAACCAAGGCGCATCCCGAACAAGTTAATGTGGTTTTGCCGGGATACGAACAATATTGGAACGCGGCCAGCAGGCGTGGCTATTCCGGCACGGCGATTTTTACGAAGATCAAACCCGGCAGCATAAGCCAGGGCATGGCCATCGTCGCTCATGACGACGAAGGCCGCATGATCACGCTGGAATTGGACGATTTCTTTTTAGTGAATGTGTACACGCCCAATTCTAAACGCGATCTCTCACGGCTGGCCTACCGTGTGCTTTGGGATACGGATTTTTTGAAATATCTTAAAACGCTGGAAAGCAAAAAGCCGGTGATCTTTTGCGGCGATTTGAACGTTGCATATCAGGAAATTGACCTCACTCATCCCAAAGCCAACGTCGGGAATCACGGCTTTACCCCGCAAGAGCGGCAAGGCTTCGGCAATTTTATTGCGGCGGGATTTGTTGATACGTTTCGCGAGTTCACTAAAGAGGGCGGGCATTACACGTGGTGGAGCCAGATCAGCAATGCACGGGCGAGAAACGTGGGCTGGCGCATCGACTATTTTTGCATTTCAAAAGCCTTGCGGCCGCGGCTGAAGAAAGCTTTTATTTTGCCCGAAGTGACGGGCTCGGATCATTGCCCGGTGGGAGTGATGTTGGAGTGATACGCTTGCACGCAACTTCTGCGCACTTTGCCAATACGTTTGCGCAAATCGGCGAAAACCTTGTTGACCGGCTTGACTCTCCCTGCCTTCAAGCTCTTGTTGCTTTGGGAAAGTATTTTTAAAAGAGCCAAGCTTTCCTGAAGCTGCTCATAAATCCGTACATCCTGAACGATGACTCTGGCTTCACCGTTATGTGTGATTACCAAGGTTTTTTGATTATTGACAACGTCTCGAATGGCTTCTGAAGCGTGGGCTTTCAAGTAACTGATCGGCTTGATGGATTCGCTGGGTTTCATCAGAGTTCCTTTAATTGCATTGACCATATTATAGTCTGAATTTTGGTCGGATGCAAGCTGCAAAAAATTGAATCATATTTCCTCTAAACGAATGTGAAATCGAATGGCATCTGGCCATTCTTTCAGCCATCCCCTCCCGCCAAATGCTCCTGCGCGATTTGCGCCCATTCGCCTTTCGGCTCGACTTCGAGATATTTTTTCCACCAGTATTTGGCCTCGGCGCGGCGGCCGAGCTTTTCATAAACCACGGCAAGATTGAACACGGCCGGCTCGTAATCCGGAAACAAGTGCAGGGCTTCCCGGTAAAGCGGCACGGCCTGCTCCAGGCTTCCGACCTCGTCATATAAATTTGCCAGATTATAACATACCAGATAATTGTTGCCGTCGCGCTGCCGCGCTTTTTCCAGCAATTGAATGGCGCGCGGCAATTCCCGTTGATGAAAATAAATATTGGCGAGATTGATCATGGCATCGACATATTCCGGCGCCATGGCCAGCGCATTCTCATAGGCGGCAATGGCGCGGTCATACGTTTCGGGATTGCCGTCTGCTTGATAGCCGATTTCATACCATTCTTCCGCGGAGCGCGGCGGCTCGGCAATCGGTCGCTGCTGCAAGGTGAGCACCCGGCCTTTGGGTAGCGGTTCTGTAAAATTCAGTTGGATTTGCGGCGAAGGCTGGCGTTGCGTCAAAAGATGTTTGGCGATGACGCGCAGCGGCAGTTTCCGGCCGAGCATCTCGTCGATTTGCCGAAACACCAGCAAATCTTTGAACTCATAATACTGATGCGCATTGGTTTTCACTGCCGGCTTGAAAATACTCCAATAGGCGAAATAGCGAATCACATCGTCGCGCAGGCGCGGATAAACCTGCTGCACGCGCTCCATCGAGTAGTACTTTCGCTCTAACACAGTTTTGCTTTCCAGCCCCAGCAGCTCTAAAAATTCGGATTCCGGAATCACGCGAATGGCGCCGCCCTCGGCGTTGATGGCTTCCGCGCGCTTGAGCTTGTTGCTTTTAACCAGTTCGCTAAGATAGCCCTCTTCTCCCATCACTAAAATCGTTGCCGCTTTCGTGAGGCGGGGCGGCGCGGAGCCGCCGGCCCGGATCACCAAATTCTGCGCTTCGCGGCGGGAGAATGAAGCAAGCTTGCCGGTGAAGACAATGGCTTGCTGCGCGAAAATTTTTTCACGTTCCGGTGCGGACATATTCACGAAGCAGAAAAATGACACGGAAGGATGGTAATGCTACAGCAGTTCGCGCAGGTGTGAATTTTTTGCTGCGGCTTCCCCGTGAATGAGTTTAGCCGTTTGAAGTTGAATCCCCTAGCACTGTCATTCTTCCAGAATGACATGATGACTTCAGGCGGCTACCCTTACGAATTTTCAAAAACCTTTGCAGCCATTCCGTGTTATGGGTTCTATAAATCATGACCCGGTTTTGCGTTTTTGTTTTTTGGCGGGCGGCGCTTTGACCATGCCGCGTTTGGGCGGTTGCGCGTTGCCATTTGCCGCGGCCACCATCGGCACCACGTCCAACGGTGAAACCTCTGCCGGCACCGGTGCTGCCTCGGCGGCGCGCATTTGCTGCACTTTCTGTTTGATCAACGCCAGCAGCTTGTCTTGATAGCCGTCGCGGTAGTTTTTGTGGCGGAATTTTTTGGTGTGATGCGTGATGATTTCCGTGGTCTTGCGAATTTCTTCTTTGTTCTTTTTATCTGCGCCTTGCAGATCGTCAAACAATTCCGAGCTTTTGACTTCGTGATCGTAGCGCAGAGTGGAAACCATGATCGCATGGTCTTTGCACCACAGCGCGATGAGATATTCCTTGCGCCGCATCACCACTTTGCCGATGCCGTATTTGCCGGATTCGCGAATGGATTCGCGCAGCGTGCCATAGGTTTCCGCAGCGATCGGACCGTCGGGCACGAGATAATAAGGCGTTTCAAAAATCAGCGGATCCAGCGCCGGCGGCTCGACGAACATCAACAGCTCCAGCGCGCGCTCCGCTTTCGGAGCTAAAGTCTCCAGCTCCCGGTCGCTGATCGTCACGTATTTGCCCTTGTCGTATTCGTAGGCTTTGACGATCTCTTCTTCCAGCACCGGTCCGTGCACCGGGCAGCGCTTTTCATGCTTGATGCGGGCGCCGCAGGCCGCATGCAAAGTATTGAAATGCACCTCCTCGGTATGTGTAGCAGAATAAATTTTGACGGGAAAGTCAAGATGGCTGAATTGCAAGCGGCCGCTCCAAAGCGCGCGCATGATCAATCTCCTTTTGAACGTGCGATATAATGGTTGGTCAGAGAGTACCGGCAAATCTCGCAAAGCGGGAAAAAAAATTTTGCCCCGGCCTCTATGCCGCTGCCGGCAAGTCGTATCGTTGAATGCAATCGGGTTCGTGCAGGCGAATGAGATCTTCTGGTGATGATCGCCATAGCTGTTTCATCCTAAGTGAATGGGTTTATGGTACAAAACCGCTCGCGCGATGTCAAGCAAAATTTCTTTGATCTCACCCTTTTCAAGGTTTTAAACCTTGAAAAGGGTTGCTCAGGCTTTCAGCTCCTTCCGCACCTCTTCTCCCTCGTTTGTAATCCTTATGAAAATTTCTCGCGGTGGGCGCGCTTAATTTACCCGCATCGGCAACTTCATAAAATCTTAACCTGCATTCCGTATTCTGGTGGTCTGGCGGTACATTAATGCCATGTGAAGATCGAAAGACGCCACGCCGCAGGGAGCGCGCGTGCAACGATCTCGCCGCACCGCGTGGGAGATTTGCAGTTAGGTTGTGCGCGGTAATGCTGTCACTTTTTCAATTTGGAGGGAACCAGGGCGCGCGCCGGTTTCGAGTTTGCCAGCACTTCCTCGCAAACGAGAAGCGGCAGCTCTTTCCCACCTTTTGCCTATCGTTCTCAGCGTAGTCAACGGACTGATTACACGGTTTTGAACGGCAAGAGCTCAAAATTCCCCGCGGGATTTTGAGGCAATTTGCGTTCAAGCTTTGTGTTTCACACGGAAGATTTCCTCCGTTCGCAGGAATGGCGCCGGATGGTTATGAATTCGCGCGTGTGATCGGACGAACAAAATCAGTCGAGAGGGACATGCCACATGTCTGCGCTACGCATTCTCATGTACTGCAACGATAGCACCGGTTGGGGACACACCTCCCGCACGCTGGCGGTCGCCGGGGTTCTTTCCAAAACTTTGGAAGAGTGCTCGATTTTGGTGCTGACCGATCTTTCCAACATCGGGCGCTTCAAATTGCCCGATCGCACCGACTACGTCCATCTACCCGGCTTGAATGTCAAGGACGGCAGCCATTTTTCGCCGGCGGGTTTGAATCTGGAATTTGAAAACACCCTGCGTATTCGCCGCAAAATCGCGCAAGGCACGCTCAAAACCTTTCGCCCGAATCTCGTCATGTTCGACGACAGTTTGTTGGAGCTGCCGTACGAAATGAAAAAAATTTTGTCGTGCGTTATTGAAGATTTGCCCGAGGCGAAAGTGATCTGGTGTCTGCCCGACACGCTGGGCGACCCGGAATGGGTGGCGCGCAAATGGAAGATGAACGGCGTGCTGGAAGCGTGGGAGCATTGCGCGGACGCAATCATGGTTTTCGGAGCGCCGCAAATTTTTGACGCCGCGGCCGCGTATGGCGTGCCGCCGGCGATCGCAAAGAAATTTTTCTACACCGGATATTTGGCGCGGCACGGCGCACCGCCGCAACGCGTGCGCGCAGAAATCGCGCGTTTGAACCGCACGCTGCCGACCGTGGTGTTGGCCGCGGGCGGCGATGCCGGCGATTATCCCATGATCGACGCCTATCTGCGCTTTTTGGAAAACGAGCGTGATCTGTCCTTGCAGAGCTTCGTCTTCATCGGCCCGGCGATCACCACGCGCGAGAAGAAGGTGCTGGCGCATCGGGCGCAGCGGCTGCACAGCGTGAAATTGCATCGCGTGGACAAGCACATGTTGTCTTATTTCCGCTATGCCGATCTCGTGATCTCGGCCGGCAGCTACAATACCGTGTGCGAAACCCTGGCGCATCGCAAGCCGGCGATCATTGTGCCCAACGGCAAAGAACAGCCGGAAAATTATTTTCGCGCGCGCTTCATGCAAGAGCGGGGCCTGGCCAGCGTAATTACGCCGGCGGATTTCCATCCTCAAACATTGCGCACCCAAATCCCGCTGCTGCTCTTCGGCGGACCGCGCCTGGTGCAGCGCACGCAATACGAAAGCGTTCCCATGGACGGCTTCGCGAAAATTTCAGAAAAGGTGCGCTCCTTCTTGGGGCAAACTCTGCACTTGCCCATGGTGGCGGCTTCGTGAAAGGGAGCGCGAGCACAAGCAGGCGCTTATTCTTACGAACCACGCATTACATGAATCATAAAGCATAACACGTCAGGCGCCAGAAACTTTTATCAACAACTTACGGCAAATTTTAGAGGAGGAGCGCACAGCCATGCGACTCACGTGGCGTTGGAACCGGTATGATAAGCAAAAATATTCCTAAAATTTTGATCTATTCGCAGGACGGTTTCGGCCTGGGCCATTTGCGGCGCAATTTGAACATCTGCCTGCAAGTCAAAAAACTCAATCCGGACGCGTCGATTTTGATCATCGCCGATTCGCCCGTGGCGCCGTTTTTCAAGCTGCCGCCGAAATGCGATTTCATTAAAATCCCAACCATCGTCAAGGTCGATACCGGCGTGTGGCGGCCCGACCGTTTGTCGATGAACTATCGCGAGCTGCTCAATATTCGCTCGGAGATCATCAAAAATGTTGCCATCAGTTTTCAGCCGCACGTGTTCATGGTCGATCATATGCCGCACGGCGCGCTGGGCGAGCTGGCCGAGCCGCTGGAAATGATGAAGAAGTTCAGCCCGCACACGCGCGTGGTGCTGGGCATTCGCGATATTTTGGGCGCGCCCGAGGTCATTCGCCAGCAATGGCAGCGCGAAGGCGCTTACCTCGCAGCCGAACAGTTTTACGACGCCATTCATATTTACGGCTGCGCCGAAGTTTACGACGTGCTGGCAGAATATGCCTTTCCACCCGCGCTCGTGCACAAGGCGCATTATTGCGGCTACGTTTGCCGCGACGAATCCTCCGAGGGCTCGCTGTCCGACAAAGTCATTCACCATCTGTTCGGCAACGATAACAAAAAATTCGTGCTCGTCACCGGCGGCGGCGGCGCGGACGCTTCTTATTTCATGGATCAGTTCATCGATGCCGTGCGCATGTTGCGCATGGAAATTCCGTTCAATGCTTTCGTTTCGACCGGGCCGTTCATGCACAAGGATCAACGCGAGCTGCTGGTCAACAAAGCGCGCGGTTTGCCGATCGTGGTTTCGCGCATGGGGCAGGACAGCATTCGATTTTTGCGCCGCGCCAATCTGGTGATTTCGATGGCGGGCTACAACACCATTAGCGAGATCATGCGTTTTCGCAAGAGCGCGATCATCGTGCCGCGCCCCGGCCCGAGTGCGGAGCAAACCATGCGCACCAAGATCATGTCCGGGCGCGGCTTGTTCGATTCGATTCATCCCAACACGCTCACTGCAGAAAATTTTTCCGCACTGATTCGCCGGCGCTTGAGCAACGGCTATCACAGCATGGATGAAAACCAACTGCCGGATTTGAACGGCGCGGCGAAAACCGCAAGCTCGATACTCGCGAAGATCTGAATTTGAAATATGAATAACGCCTCCTCCAAAGTCATCGGTGTTCTGCTCAAAGGTTATCCGCGCCTGTCGGAGACTTTCATCGTCAATGAAATCCTGCTGCTGGAACAATTGGGCTTCAACCTGCACATCTTTGCGCTGCGCAATCCCGGCGAGGACAAAGTGCACGACAGCGTCAAGCGCGTGCGTGCGCAAGTGACGTACATTCCGGATTATTTCTGGCCGTATTTCGGCGTTTTTATCAAAGCCAACGTGAAGCTGTTTTTTAACCGTCCGCGGGTGTATTGGCGGGCGTTTCGTTTCGCCGCGTGGCGCAGCTTGCGGCAATGGAGCTCGTCGACGATCAAGCGTTTTTCCCAGGCGGCTTATTTGGTGCAGCGCTGCATGGTGGCGGAGCAGGAAACTGCCAATGGCGCAACGCCGCCTCACGGCCGCGAGCACGAAGAGCGTGTGCGCGTGGCGCATTTGTATGCGCATTTCAGCCACGGCCCGACCACCGTGGCCTATTTCGCCGCGTGGTTGACCGGCTTGCAATACAGCTTCAGCGCACACGCGAAAGACATTTATTTGCAGGAGCACGATTTTTTGCGCGAAAAAATTCGCCGCGCGTTTTTTGTCACCACCTGCACCGAATACAACAAAAATTATCTTAAAGAAGTTGCCGGCACGGAAGCGCCGGTGTTCCGCTGCTATCACGGCCTGGATGTGGATTTGTTTTCCGTGCCGGTGAAGCTGGCCGGCGAATTGCCGCCGCGCATTTTGTCGATCGGCCGTTTCGTGCCTAAAAAAGGCTTCCCGATTTTGATTCGCGCGCTGCATCTGTTGCAGCAGCAGGGGCAGGTTTTTCATTGCGATCTCATTGGCGGCGGCGAATTGAAAGAAGAATTAAAAGCTTTGGCCGTCGAATTGGGCTTGCAAGCCTGCGTGCACGTGCACGGCGCCATGGCACATCACGAGTTGTTCGACTATTTCCGCCGCGCCGACATGTTCGCGCTCGCTTGTGAAGTTCAAAACGACGGCGACCGCGACGGCATTCCCAACGTCATCGTCGAAGCTATGGCCATGGGTTTGCCCGTGGTGTCCACAAATATTTCCGGCATTCCGGAATGTGTGGAAGACGGGGTCACTGGAATTTTGGTTGCAGAAAAGGATCCTTCTGCATTCGCAGCCGGGATGGCTTCCCTGATACAAAATCCGCAGCGCGGCCGCCAGATGGGGCGCGCGGGACGGATGAAGGTGGAAAAAGATTACGATTCGCTGCGCAACGTCGAACGCATCGGCAAGGCCCTGCGGCAGGCGCTGGAAAATCGCGGGCAGCAAAATTTTTTTCTGCCGGAAGAAAGAGACGGCCGCGAAACTCAAACCGCGCGTTTCGCGCCGCGCCGTGAAAGCATGACCGCCACTCCCGTTTCATAACTGGCGGCAACTTCTGAAGGATCCTCAACCATGTCTTCTGCAACCAAAGCTGAAGCACTCAAGCTCAAAGACAAGCTTTACACCCTCGAAGCCGCGCTCGACGAAACGTGCATGCTGCCCGTGTTCAGGGAGATGATGGCATCTCGTGCCGGTGAGAAGCAAGAAGTGAAAAGTCTGAGCCTCGAAGTGATGCGCCGCCGCAACCAGCGCTGCGTCATTCGTTATCGCGTGCACGTGCACGATCGTGAACACGGCCGGGATGAAATCGTTCGCATCGTCGGCAAGGTTTTCAAAGCCGGCCGCGGCGAGCCGGTTTATCAACACATGCGCGAATTATGGGATCATGGCTTTGCGGCTGCAGCCCGGGATCACATCAGCATTCCCGAACCGCTCGCCTGGGCGCCGGCGTTGTGCATGTTGTTTCAGGAAGAAGTGCCGGGCCAGCCGATCAAAATGCTGCTCAAACAAGCGCCCAATGTGGCGCATTTTCGCTTGCTCGCGCGCACGCTGGCGAAATTGCATCGCTGCCCGATCGTGCCCGGCAAGCCTTTCGGCGTGCGCGAGCATCTGACGCGCTGTCATCCGCGCCACGAATTCCTGGCGCAGGCGTGCCCGGATTTGGCGCCAGACCTCGCCAGGCTCATCGCTCAAGCTTATGAAATCGAAGCCGGGCTGGGCGCCATTACCCTCGCGCCCGTGCACGGCGATTTTCACATGGGGCAGGTGCACATCGAGGGCGAGCGCGTGTGGCTGATCGATTTCGATGCGTTGAGCTATGGCGATCCGGCCTCGGATCTGGGCAACATGCTGGTGTTTTTGAAAGGCAAGATCAAGCGCGAGCCTGCCATGCCCGCCGTCATCACGGCCTTTCTCGAAGAATATTTTAGCGCGATGGATCCCGCCATCGCGCAGCGCATTCCTCTTTACGAAGCTTTAACCCATTTGCGGCGCGCGTGCAAAGCGTTGCGGCTGCAAGATGAAGGCTGGCAGCGCCGCATTCAGCGCATGATCGCGCGCGGCTTGCAGTGCTTGCAGGAAATGCAAAACCGCTCCGCGCCGGGCATGCAAAGGCTGTATAATCCAGTTCAGGATGAAACGTTCGAAGAAGCCGGGCTGCAAGAAGCGGAGTAAGCGGCGGAGCTTGAGGTCTGCGATCGCATTCGCTTTGTGTTTTAGCATGTGCAAGAGTTTATCCGTTTGAAGTTGAATCCCCTAGCGCTGTCATTCTGGAAGAATCTTTTTCAGCACTGGGAATACTCTGCATTTGGACATTTTACTGAATGCTTAAAAAGATTCAGACTGTGTGAAAACGTCATTGCGAGCGCAGCGAAGCAATCCCGGCGCGTGCACGTATTGGAGTTAGAGATTGCTTCGCTGCGCTCGCAATGACAAATTCGAGCATTTTCACACAGTCTGATTCTTCCAGAATGACATGATGACTTCAGGCGTAAAACGCAAAACGTAATGCTAAATCGACCTCAATCTATACGGATCATTTCTCATCAATTTTATTTCCAGGAGGCAATTTTCATGGGTCAGATTATCGGCTTTAAAGACCTCAAAGTAGGACAGCGCATCAAGATCAAAGGCCAAACCTCGGCCGAGGGCAAGCTCACGGCGGTGGAAATCAACGTGAAGCCTGAAGATCTGGAAATGTGCATCGAGAGCAAAGTGCAGGCGGTGGAAACGGCCAAAGACACGCTCCGTCTGCTCAATCGCGATTTCAGCATTGGCAGCAACGTCGTGATCAAAAATTTGCCGCGCCAAACCGTGGCGCTGAAAGATTTACAGGCGGGCGACGTGATCAAAATGAAAGGCGTTTATTCGGCGGCGAAAGGATTTGCGGTGGAAAAAATCAAAGTGCAAGAACCGCGCGGCTTTCGCATCGACGAATTGCAAGGCATGATTGACAAAGTGGATCGCGAAGCCGGCGCCATCGAAGTGCTGGGCTACGCCGTCACCGTCAATGAAAAAACCGAGATCGAAGGCATTTGACCTCCGTGCTCCCGGATCGCAAATTGCCCGGCTTGCTGCCCGCGTGCGACGAGGGCGCGATGCTGCCCTTGTTGCGCGCCGTTTGCCGCCCGCTGCTGCCGCCGGGGGAGAATCTTTCCCGCGTTCGTCACGAAGTGTTGAAATATGAGCCGGGCAAGCGCAGCGTGATTGCTTACGAGCTTTATGCCGGCGCGGCGCTCCCGTGCGCTCGCGTCATCGGCAAGCTGTATCGCAATGACCGCGGCCGCGCCATGTACGACAACCTGCTGAATTTGTGGCAGGCCTCGGAGAGGCCGGCGGCGCAGAGGAAACTAACCGCAGAGCGAGCAGCAGCCGCGGAGAACGGGCTTGCGTTTGCCATGCCGCAACCCCTGGCCTATTTGAGCGATCTCGGCATGGTGCTGCAGCGCGCCGCGCCCGGACGCCTTCTTGCCGGCGTGACCGACGGCGAAGAGTTGTTTCTCGCCATGCAGCATGTCGCGAAAAATCTGGCGGCGCTGCACGGTTTGCCGCTGCCGCATTTAGCGCGGAAATCGCTTGAAGATCATCTGCAGAAATATTGCCATCCCGGTCCGCAGGCTTTGGTGGAGGCGCTCCCCGAATATGGGCCGTTGGTTAACGCTGGTCTCAGATTAATGGCAGAGGGCGGCCTGGCCGAAACGCCGGTGTGCCCGGTGCACGGCGATCTGAATCTTGCGCAAATTTTCATCACCGCTGATCGCGCTTATTTCATCGATTTCGACGGCATGTGCCTGGCGCATGCCGCGTTGGACGCCGGCAATTTTTTGGCCACCCTCAAGGTGCATTTCGGCGCAAAAGCAGAAGAGCTGCGCCACGTTTTTTTGGAGACGTATTTGGCGCATGCGCCGCTGGCACTGGAAGGCTTGCGCACGTATCAAGCCTTTGCTTATTTCCGCCGCGCCTTGATTCATTTCCGCCGGCAAACAGAAGCGGATTGGCGCACGAAGATGGAGCACGGATTAAAAACAAGCCTGGCACTGCTGCAAGAGGCCGCCGCCTGAAGCTGAGATGTAGCGCAGGCTGTGGCTTGTGATGGACTTCCGATTGTACTAGCCCACAAGTAGACAAACCTCGATCTCGTGCGGGAGTTGCACTCCCGCACGCGGGCTTGCTATGGGAGTTAAACTCCCAACCCAACCTGCGTCCACGAGTGCAACTCGTGAACGAGTAGACAGCAAGTTGTTATTTGGCGAACTCACTCTCATTATGTCCAAACGCGATCACATTCCCGGCGATCCGGAATTTTCCTCTCTGCGTGACTTGAGCGACGGCGCCAAGCTGGCGCAAAAGCTGCAACAGCATCTGGCTTCGTTTGGCGCCGGCGAAAAATTCAACGTCGCCTCATGCACGGTCGAGCAAGTGCATGCCAAGCCCGGCGGCGGCCTGCGTCTTTTATTCACGGCGCATATGCAAACGCCCGGTGCAGACACACCGTTTGCCCAAATGTATTTTGGCCGGTTGCTGCGCGAACGCAAAGACGAAACCCACACTGCGGCTTTGTTGCGCGCTCGTCTCGTCGCGCCGCGTTTTGGTCCGCCGGTATTATTCGTGCCGGAGTGGTCGCTGTTGTTGTGGGCTTATCCCAACGATCCCAATTTGGCCGGCTTGCCGTTGTTGCTTGATCACGCGCAAGTGCTGAACCGCATGCAAGCCGCGCCGGAAAAATTCGGCTTTGCCGCCGCGCCCACCGTCGTCACTTCGGAATTGACGAAGTACGTGCCGGGCATGCGCTGTGGCTATATTTTTCGCGTGCAATTTCCCGAAGGCGGCACGGCCGCGGTTTACGGTAAAGCCTATCAAGACGGCCAGGGTGCGCGCGCCTTCAATATCATGCAACAAATCTGGCAAAGTCCGGCTTGCCGGCGCGGCGATTTGCTGCTGCCGCAACCTTATAGTTACGACGCAGAAAACGACATCATCTGGCAGCAAGCGCTGTCCGGCCAGGCTTTTGCCAAAGTTGCGGATTGGGGTGAGAATCTGCCGCCGGTAGCCGGTGAAATCGGGCGGCGTTTGGCTGCTTATCATGGCCTCGCCATGGATTTGCCGTGTGAAAAGACGCTCGCTTTTCAAGTCGAAGAAGTGCGCCACGCGGTCGTTTCGATGCAAAAAGTTTTTCCCATTTTCGCCGAGCGTTGCCGAGCGTTAGGCGAAAGATTGATGCAAACCGCGGCCGGGCTGGAGAATGGTCCGGTCACGCCTTTGCACGTGTCCTTCAAATTCAGCCACGTCTTTGCCACGCCGGCGGGCCTGGCGTTCATCGATTTCGACGGCGCCAGCCTGGGTGATCCCGGTTATGACGTCGGCCGTTTCCTCGCGCATCTTTATAAAATGAAAGCGGATTGGAAAATCGATCCCAACATTGCCGGGGCCGCGGCGGCGAATTTTTGCGCAGCTTATAATCGAGCCGCGGCCGCGCCCCTAACGCAAACCCGCATGGATTGGTTTGCCGCCAGCCATTTGATCGGCAGCCAGGTTTATAAATCCATCAAGCGCGTGGATACCGGGCCGGTCAACAAGCTGTTGAAGATTGCAGAGCAGCTTTGCCCGCCATGAAAAAAATTCTTTTCATCCGCAAATACAAAAAGATTTCCGGCGGCCAAATCAAAGTGCGGGATTATTTTTTGCATTGCCTGCGCTATCCCGGCCTCGATCCGCATATTTATTTCACGCCGGATTCGCAGTGGCAAGACGATCCTTTGTGGGCGCAAGTGCCGCGCGCCAAAGTGGTGGCGGAAATTGCCCTCGCGCATTTTGATATTCTTTTTCTCGCGGGCAAGGATTGGGATTATTTGCCGCCGGCGAGCGCACCGCCGGCAATCATCAATTTCATTCAACACGTCAAGCACGGCGATCCGAACAGCGATCGCTTTCAATATCTCGCGCGGCCGGCGCTGCGGCTGTGTGTGAGCGAAGAAGTGCGCGCCGCCATTGCTCCTTATGTGAACGGTGAAGCCGCCGTGATTCAAAACGGCGTGCCGTTGGATTTGTTTGCGGCCGGCGCCGATAAAACGCCCGCTTCAATTCTGATTTGGGCACGCAAAAATCCGGGTTTGGGCGCGAAGCTGCGACGCCGGCTGGAGGCGCACACGGCGAACGTTGCGGTGCTCGACGATTATGTGCCGCGCGAAGAATTTGCACAAGCCCTGGCGCGCAGCGATATTTTCGTGGCGCTGCCGCATGCGACCGAAGGCTTTTATTTGCCCGCGCTCGAAGCCATGGCCGCGGGCTGTGCCGTGGTTTGTTCCGACGCCGTGGGCAATCGCAAATTTTGCCGGCATGAAGAAACGTGTTTGATGCCGGAATTTGATCATGTCGAACAGCATGTGGCCATGACCATGCGCCTGATCGGCGATTTTGTTTTGAAAGAAAAATTGCGCGCCGCCGGCAGCGCGATCGCGCAATCCTATTCGCTGGAAACCGAGCGCGCGGAGTTTTATCGTTTTTTGGAGCGGTATTTTTTTGCTGGAATGGCGGGCTAGTCGTCATTGTCGCAGGTCATACTGAAAGCATCTTTTTCAGAACAAGCCCTGTGTTCAATGCTTAAAAAGATTCTTCCAGAATGACATCTCTAGAGCCGCTTCCTCGTGCAGCAATGGGTGCAAAAAATGAGAGATCACTCAGGAATTTTGCCATGAACCAAACCGTCGTTTTCATTCTTTCCTCAAACTACAGCGGCTCAACGTGGCTGGCTCTGCTGCTGGGCAGCCATGCGCAATCCGCCTATGTGGGCGAGCTGCACAAAATGTTTCACAACGATCCCGTGCCTTGCCGGCTGTGTGAAGAGAAACAGCAAGCTTGCCCGGTGTTTCACGACGTGGCCGGCGCCAAAATCAAAAACATTCATCAGCTCGTGTTCACGCGCACCGGCAAAAAAGTGCTGATGGATAATTCTAAAACTGTGGCGTGGAGCCGCAAATTTTTGAACGAAGGCAAATTTCAAAAAAAATACGTCCATTTGCTACGCGACCCGCGCGCCATTGCCTTTTCGTTGCAGCTCCGCGACCGCGCGCCGGAAACGGAAGAGTGGATCAAAAAGAATCGCGAAATCCGCGAATTTTTATTGGCCAACGATTTGGATCATCGCGCGATTACCTATAACCAACTCGCCGATCATACCGATGAAACTTTGGCAGCGCTCGATCAATGGCTCGGTTTCGCTTATGAAGCGAGCCAGAAAGAGTATTGGAGCGTCGAGCATCACGGCCCCGGCCGCAACGGCGCCACCGCCGGTTTTCTGGATCACTACGTTGCTTCGGACGAGCAATTCTATTCCGAGCGCAAGCGCACCAACTTTCACGATCTGCGCTGGAAAGAACAGTTGCACGAAGACAGCAAAATTTTAATCGCGCGCGATGCGGAACTGCGGGCGTTTCTGCAGGAAATGAATCTGACCCTCGGTGAAGAGGGGTTGAACAGGGTTTGAGGATCGAGGATAGAAAAAAGGTGAGAGTCTAGCCATTTGAAGATGAATCCCCCTAGCACTGTCATTCTGGAAGAATCTTTTTCAGCACTGGGAATACTTCGCATTTGGACATTTTACTAAATGCTTAAAAAGATTCTTCCAGAATGACATGATGACTTCAAGCGGCTCTCTTCAACCTCGAATTTTTAAGCACATTATTTGGAAACAGAATGGCAAGTTTTTCAACCGCAGCGCCGGATTCTCACTTTCCGCAGCTCGGCATCGTGACGGATGCGGCGGCGATGCAGAAAATTTTACAGCGCCAATTGCCGGGTTTTGCCGAAGGCGGCTGGCAAATCGAAACACTGAACGTCAAGGATTTTGATTATAAGCCCGGCCGCAAATGTGCGCTAGGTTACGTGTTGCACGTGCGGCACGCCGTGACGGGCGAACAGAGACGGCAGCTTTTCACCGGCGTCATTGAGCCGGGCGGCGGCGCGGAAAATAAATTTGCCCAAGCGCATCAGGAAGAGCTCGTGCCGCCGACGATCGGGCCGGCGGTGCATTTACTTCCGGAATTGGATCTGGTGCTGTGGGGCTTTCCGAATGATCCCAAGATGAAGGGCCTGCCGGTGCTGTTTCAGGAAAGCAGCTTGCTGCTGCTTTTGGAAAGAGAATGGAAAAATTTTGGAATCGTTGCCGGCGGCCGGCTGCATCAAATCGAAACCGGCGTGGTGAAATACGTGCCGCAACGCCGCTGCACCTTGCGCCATGTGTTGCAGATCGAGCGCGACGCGACTCCGGAAAAATCCGAACTGATCGTCTACAGCAAAATTTACCGCGCCAAAACCGAAGGCAGGATTTTTTTCAAAAACCTCAAAGGCATTTGGGAAGCGCCGGTTTGCCGTTCCGGCCGGCTGCTTGTGCCCGAGCCGCTGTTTTATTCGCAGGAGCTGAATGCAGCTTTTCAGCGCGGCTTGCACGGGCAAAATTTGGACGAGGTGTTGCATGAAATAGACGTGGTTCGTGCCGCCGGGCAAATCGGCGCGGCCCTGGCCGGGTTGCAACAATGTGAGCTGCAAGGCTTGGCCTCTCGTTCTTTGATTGAGGATTTTGTCGAATTTAAAAAGACGCAAAGAAGTTTGTCGGCAGATGGCGCCGGCTACGCAGCCATTCTGCAAGGCGTGGCCATTGATTTGGAAAAACGCATGGGAGGCTTGCCGGCGCTTGCGCCGGTTCCTATTCATGGCGCGTTTCGCCCGACGCAAGTATTGCGGGTGGGCGAACAGCTCGCGCTGATTGATTTCGACGGATTTCTTCTGGGCAATCCCATTGCCGACGTCGGCAGTTTTGTTGCACATCTTTTTTATTTGCCGCTGAAAGGTTTGATCACTGCAAGCCAAAGCCGCGCGGCCATGGCGGCGTTCACACGAGCCTATCGCAATGCCGCACCGTGGGGTTTGCCGGAAGAAGTCTTGCGCTGGTATACCGCCGCCAACCTTGCCGGCCGCGAGGCGAAAAAGTGCCTCGACAAATCCAGCAAAATTTCGAAACGGGATTATGAAGGCATGATCGGCGTTTTGCTGGAGCATGCGCGCGATTGTTTGGCGGGAAAGATGGTTTGAATTTGAGAGTGCGAAACTGTCGTTCTGTAAGAATCTTTTTAAAGGACAAACACTGCGCTTAATGCTTAAAAAGTTCCTTACAGGATGACATGAAACGATTTACCGGTAGCACGAACTTCTCTGGTCGTCAGCGCTTCCAAGTAACATGTCATGCCGGAAGCATCTTGTTAGGCAATTGCCCCGGGCTTTAGATTTGAACTTCACTTCTACAGGCACATGTCCATAGACGACATACAAGATCGCAAGCTGGCGCATTTGCATATTGTTACCGATGCCGCGCTGATGGCTGCGCGGTTCGCGGCGAGTGCGCCGGAATTGGCAACGGGCATAACGCTCACACATTGCGCCATCGAAAAAATTTATTATCGCCCGGCGCATAGTTGCACGGTGTTGTATCGCTTGCACGGGCACGACGCTGCCGGAGCGCGACTTGACCAATGGGTATGCGGCAAAGTTTATCCGTCCGGCCGGGCGCATAAACGTTTTGCCGAGGCCCTGGCGTTGACGCAAAGTGAAGCCCGGCGACGCGGCGAGCCTAACTCACCGTGGCAGCCCGTGAGCTTTTGGCGCGATTTGGACATGGTGTTGTGGGTTTTTCCGCACGATGCCAAGTTGCCGATTCTGACCAGGCTGGTGGAAACTGATTTCGTTAAAAATGAAATCAACGCCGGCCTTGCCGCAAGCAGCCGTGCCGGGCAAGTGACGGTTGAGCGCATTAAATACATGCCCGGCAAACGTTGTGTTTTGCGCTATGCCTGCGATGGCGTTGACGGCAAACGCCGGCGTTTTTACAGCAAAACTTATTTCGACGGCAAAAGCCGGTATCATTTTCAGCTTTTGCAAAAGGCCTATGAATATTTTCACAGCCGGCCAGGCCGCGTGCAAATTCCGCGGCCGCTGCGGCATCTCGAGGGCTGCAACACCATCTGGCAGGAAGAATGGCAGGGGCAGGCGCTGTTGCAAGCGCTGGAAACGCAAGAGTGGCCGGCGCTTTTTTCACGTTTAACCGAAGTCGCGGCGGATTTGCACGACAGCGCGCTGCCCGATCTCCCGCCCGGGCCCGATTTGGAGGAGGCGTTGAAAGTCGCGGTGAATGACGGCGCGGAGCTGGGAGAATTGTTGCCGGCGTTGCAGGAGCCGGTGGCAGAATTGCTTGGCGCGTTGTCGCGTTGCCACGCGGAATTTCCGCCCGCCGAGATTCCGCGCGTTCCTATTCATGGCGCGTTCCGGCTGGAGCAAATGCTGATGCGAGGCGAGGAATTTGCGGTGGTGGATTTTGACGCGCTCGCTTGCGGCGATCCCTGGTTCGACGCGGCGGAATTTGTAGCGTCGCTGCAATTTTTGGAATTGAGCCACGGCTTCTCGCGGCCGCGCTTGCATGCTGCAGCAGAGTTATTTGTGGAAGAATATGCGCAGCGCGTGCCTTGGCGCTGCGACCGCCGCCGCCTCGCTTGGTATGTTTTGGCGTTTTTGATCAGCAAAATGTTCCTGGCGGTTAAAAATCTCGATCGCCGCGCTTTGCAAGAGTTGGATTCTGCGGGTATAGAAATCTGTAACACTTGGCTGGCAAAGTTGGGGTAGAGATTTGAAGCGTAAAACGTAATGTGTAATCAGTTAATTGCGGATTAGGCCAGGTCACGCTTTACGCATCACGTTTTACGTTTATGCAAATCCCCGTCACCTCAAACTGAATTCATTTATATGAAACTCGCATTCGTCCGCAGCAAAGTTGAAAGCACGGTGTTCACGCGCGAGAGCGCGGGTGCGGAACAATTGAATGCCGCAAGTTTGGAGCAGATGAAAATTTCTGCGAAAGCCGGCAGCAGCTCGAAAAACGTCATTTCCGGCTTGCAAAAATACGGCGTGGTCACGGCGTGTGAAGAATGGAAATTTTGGAACGGTCCCTTGCAGCAGATCGCGCTGCCGGGGCAAATGCCGGTCAAGCTTTTTCCCGCGAAGCCGGATTTGACTTCCGACGAGCTGGCCAAAGATATTTCCTCCCATGGTCAGCCGGACATTCTTTGGGTGGAAGGCGATGAGTATCCGCCTTATCTCGATCAAATTTTCGCGCTGTGCCCGGCCAGTTTCAAAATGGTCTATTCGAAAAACTGGCGGCCCTGGAAAGTCGAAAAGTTGGAGCTTTTCGATCTGTGTTTGGCGGATGAAGAATGGCAATGTGAAAAAGTCAAAAACCTTTTTCCCTCGGTGCGAAGCTTTGTGTGGGACAAGCTCATCGATTATGAAAACACGCATTATCCGCTCGCGGGGGAAAAAATTTACGACGTGTGTTGCCTGGCGCATTTGCGCAAAGGCAAGAATCACGAATTGCTGTTTCATGCCATTTCCCGGCTGCAGCACCGCCGCATCAAATGCGTTTGCATTGGCGATGATCGCCGCGGCCTCCGGCCGGATTTGGAAAAGCTTGCCGCCGATCTTTGGCTCGACGTGCATTTCACCGGCGAGCTTTCGAAGGAAGAAGTCAATCGTTGCGTCAATCAATCCAAAATCGGCGTGATGTGCTCGGTGTTCGATGCGGTGCCGCGCGCGATTTTGGAATACATGGCCGCGAACGTGCCGGTACTGGTCAATGCGGAAATCATGGCGGGCACGCGCTACGTTTCTCCGCAAAGCGGTTTGGTGAAAGCGCCGGAGAATTTTCATCTCGGCCTGGCGGAATTGCTCGAGCATTATCAGGATTATTCGCCGCGGACTTATTACCTCGAGCATTATGCCTTTGAAAAAATCATGGAACGTTTCATCGCGAACCTCGCGGACGCGGGAAGCAAGCTGAACTTTGAAAAGCACGGCCACCATGTCAACAGAGATCAAAAAAAGAAATAAAAAGAAAGCCTTCGCGGATCCTCATCTGCCGCATTTGGGCCGCGCGCTCGAGGCCGGCAGCATGACCGCGATTTTGGAAGTATCAAAAATCCGTGGCCTGGCCTTGCGATCGCCGTCGGCTGGCCTGGTATGTCACTGCGTTTTTGTTGGGAAAAATTCATTCCTCGCTCAAACGCTCTGAAGAAGCCGCATTGGCTAATATCGAGCCGGCGTTTGAGCTGGTGCGAGACTGGCTGGAGAAGACGATAGAATAGTCGCCTTCAAGGGATTTAAGTCTTTACAGCGTTTTTAGCCGGAGAATTTTTCTCAGGCGGTATGAACCGAGGGCCCCATTATGATTTCGCATCTCGAAACTCCTCGTTTTTTCGATGAAGATGCCGGCCGCTCCGGGCGTGAGCCGATCGCCGTTATCGGCATCGGCTGCCGGTTTCCCGGTGCCCATGGGCCGCAGGAATTGTGGCGGCTTTTGCGCGACGGCGTTGATGCCATTACTGAAATTCCCAAAGACCGCTTCGACCTCGAGCAATATTATGATGCCCGGCCCGCGACCCCCGGCAAAGTGATTAGCCGTTGGGGCGGTTTTCTTAACGATCTCGATAAATTCGACGCCGACTTCTTCGGCCTCTCGCCGCGCGAAGCGGAGCGCCTCGATCCGCAGCAACGCCTGTTGCTCGAAACCAGTTGGGAAGCTTTGGCAGATGCGGGCGTGCTGCCCACACAATTGGCGGGCAGCAACACCGGCGTGTTCATCGGCATGTGGATCAACGATTTCGAAGACCGCCTGTTTCAAAACACGGAGCAGCTCGATTTTTATAAAACCACCGGCACCGGACGCTACACCGCTTCCGGGCGCATTTCTTTTTTTCTCGGCTTGAACGGGCCCAGCCTCACGGTCGATACCGCGTGTTCTTCTTCGTTAGCGGCAATTCATCTTGCCTGCCGCAGTTTGTGGAGCGGTGAGTGCCGGCTCGCTTTGGCCGGCGGCGCGAACACGATTTGGCGGCCGCATATCAGCATCGCTTATTCCCAATCACAGATGCTCTCGCCTGACGGCCGTTGTAAGTTTGGCGATAGCCGCGCGAACGGGTACGTGCGCAGCGAAGGCGCAGGCGTCGTTGCGCTCAAGCCTCTAGCGCAAGCGCAGGCCGATCACGATCCGATTTATGCTTTGATCCTCGGCAGCGCCGTTAACAACGATGGCCGCAGCAGCGGCTCGTTCGGCACGCCCGGTATTGCCGGCCAGGAAGACATGCTGCGCAAAGCCTATTGCGATGCCGGCGTTTCGCCGGGACAAATCAATTACGTCGAAGCCCACGGCACCGGCACCAACGCCGGCGATCCGGTTGAGCTGCAAGCGCTCGGCCGCGTGTTGGCGCAGGATCGTTCTGCCGGCAGCAAGTGCGTGATCGGATCGGTGAAAACCAACATCGGCCACACCGAAGGCGCGGCCGGAGCGGCCGGATTGATCAAAGTCGCACTGGCGCTCAAGCATAAACTGCTGCCGGCTACGCTCCATTTTCAAACGCCTAACCCTGAAATTCCCTGGCAAGAATTGCCCGTTCAAATTGCGCCCGAGTCCGCGCCCTGGCCGAAGCACGAGGGCCCCGCGCTTGCGGGCGTAAGCGCGTTTGGAATTTCCGGAACCAATGCGCATGTGGTGCTGCAAGAATGGCGGGAAGAAAAAAGCAAAAGGCAAAAAGAAAACAGCAATCGGCGGCTAGTTAGCAGCAAAGAAGCTTTGCCACTTGCCACTTGCCACTTGCTTCCGTTATCCGCCAAAACTCCGGAAGCCCTGGCGGCGTTTGCGCGCGCTTATCACACGCATTTGGCGGAAAGCAATGAACTGCGCGACCTCTGCTATACCGCGAGTGTGCGCCGCGATCATCTCGATCATCGCTTGGCGATCGTTGCCGGCAATGGCCAGGAAATGCGCGAGAGATTAGAAGCTTTTTTAAATGAAGAAAAAAATCCGGGATTGGTGGCGGGCACGCGTGAGGCGGAGGTCACAAAAAAAATCGGGTTCGTTTTCCCCGGACAAGGTTCGCAGTGGCCGGGCATGGCGCGCCGGTTGTTGGAAAAAGAGCCGGCGTTTCGCGCGAGCATGCAGCGTTGCGCAGAGGCGTTGCAGAAGTATGTCGATTGGTCGCTGCTCGAGCAACTTGGCCTCGAAGAGAATTCGCCTGTGTATCGTTTGAATCAAATCGACGTTATTCAGCCCGCTTTGTTTTCGATTCAAGTTTCGCTTGCGGCGTTGTGGCGCTCGTGGGGAATCGAGCCCGATGCAGTTGCCGGGCACAGCATGGGCGAAGTTGCAGCAACGCATGTTGCCGGCGCGTTAAGTCTCGACGATGCCGCGCGCATCATTTGCCGGCGCAGCATTCTTCTTCGTCGCACCAGCGGCAAAGGCGCGATGGCAGTGGTGGAGCTGACAATTGCAGAAGCGCAGCAAGCATTGCAGGGTTATGAAAACAAACTCTCGATCGCGGTCAGCAATAGCTCGCGCTCGACTGTGCTTTCCGGCGACCCGGCTGCGCTAGACGAAGTCATTACACAATTGGAAAAGCAAGAAGTGTTCTGCCGCCGTATCAAAGTCGATGTTGCCTCGCACAGCCCACAAATGGATCCGCTGCGCGAAGATTTGCTCACGGCCATTCAAGGCTTGCAGCCGCAGTCCTCTGCGGTACCAATTTATTCGACGGTGTTGGGCACCATTGTCTCTGGCGATAAACTCGACGAAAAATATTGGGTCAATAATCTGCGCCAGCCTGTGCTCTTTTCCAATGCCGTGCGCCAATTGAGCGCAGACGGTCACAATATTTTTATCGAGATCAGCGCGCATCCGTTGTTGCTGCCCGCGATTCAACAAGAAGTGCAACTGTTGCAGCGCGAGGCCAGCGTGCTGCCTTCCATGCGGCGCGAGGAAGATGAGCAATTCGTCATGCTCGAATCTTTGGGCGCGCTTTACGTGCAGGGCTATCCGGTCGCTTGGAAAAAACTTTATCCTCATGGCGGCGCGCCGGCGCCGTTGCCAACTTACCCCTGGCAGCGTGAGCGGTATTGGATTGAAGAAAGCGAAGAGCGGAGGGCGGAGGGCAAAGCGCAGGGCGCCTCCGCCCTGCACCATGGGTTAGGCACTGGATCGCATCCTTTATTGGGCATTCATTTCTCTTCAGCGCTGCATGAGGGCACGCATTTTTGGGAAACCGATTTGAGCGTGCAGCTCTTTCCCTATCTTGAAGATCATCGCGTCAACGGCATGGTGGTGTTGCCGGCCGCAGCTTATGTTGAAATGGTGATCGCAGCGGCCGCCGCCGTTTTGGGCGAAGGCGCGTGTCTGCTCGAAAAACTGGAATTTCAACAAGCCTTGTTCGTGCCGAAAGAAGCCGCGCAAACCGTGCAATTGGTTTTGTCGCAAGAGCTGCCGGGCCGCGCTTCGTTTCAATTGTTGAGCCGGCAAAACACCGGCGCGCCCGGGCAAACCCCGGCGTGGACGCTGCATGCCACGGGCAGGGTGCGCATGGCCAGCGCGGCGGATGCGCCTGCCGCCGGCAAAATCACACGGGAGGAAGGCACGGCAATCGCGAGCAGCGCGCATTATCAAGCGATGGCGCAACACGGCTTGCAATATGGCCCGTGCTTTCAAAGCCTCGCAGAGTTGTGGCGCAAAAACGGCGCGATCGCCGGGCGCGTGCAATTGCATGAAAGCCTGGCCGCACAGACGAGCGGTTATCACGTGCATCCGGCGCAGCTTGATGCCGCGTTTCAACTTTTAGTGGCCGGCTTGAGCGCCGAGCAAAATGAGCTGGTGGGGCGTGCGACCTATTTGCCCGTTAGTTTGGAAAGCTTGCGGCTTCACGAAAAAGTAGCGACCGCGAGCGAGGTGCGAGCCTATGCGTTGAAAACCAGCAACGGCAAAGCCGGCGCGGAAGACATTGTTGGCGACGTGTTTCTGCATGAGGCCTCCGGCAAGATTTTATTGGAAGCGCACGGCCTGAAATTGCAGCGTTTGCAACGCGACGAACAACGCGAACTGCACGAATGGTGGTATCGCCTCGAATGGCGCGAACAAAAACGCGCACCGATTGCCGCCGGGGATAAAACAGACAAAATCACAACCTGGGTGATTTTTGCCGATACCTCTGCGGCGGGTGCAAAACTGGCGGCGTTGCTAAAAGCACAAAATCATAAATGCGTGATCGTCACACCCGGCGCCTCATTCCAACAAAAAAATAATTTTGCTTTTGAAATCAATGCGGAGAGCGTGGCAGATTTTTCGCGTTTGTTTGCCGCGTTGTTTGAAACGGATGAGCGCCTCGGTTTGATCCATTTATGGGGTGCGAGCGCTGCCGCTACGGCAACTAGCACACTGGCCGAAATTGAAGCCGTGCACGCGCAAAGCTGCGGCAGTGTTTTATCGCTGGTGCAAGCTCTCAATCACTCCGGTAAAAGCGAAAAACTGCGTTTGTGGCTGGTGACGAACGGCGTGCAAATGATTGCGAGCAGCGATGCGGCTTCGTCCGTTGCCGCAGCGCCATTGTGGGGACTCGGCGCGGTGCTGGCAAACGAGCATGCGGAAATGCGCTGCAAACGCCTCGATCTCAGCGCCACTCCGGGTGACGAAGAATGGCAGGCATTGTTAGGTGAGCTCATTTCTCCCGATCGCGAAGATCAAATCGCGTTGCGCGGCAGCCGGCGTTTTGTCGCGCGCCTCGTGCCTTGGAATCCCACGGCTGAAACCACGAGCACGGCGGCGCCGGCGAAAGAAAAAAGAATTCCTGCGGCCTCTGAACAAGGCTATCGTTTGGAAATCGATAAGCCCGGAATTTTGGATGAGCTTGCGCTGCGCGCGACCGTTCGTTCCCAACCGCAAGCCGGCGAAATCGAGATTCAAGTCAAAGCCGCCGGACTTAATTTCATCGACATCATGCGCGCCATGGGCATTTATCCCGGCCTCGATCCGCATGCGCCGGTTGCGTTGGGCGGTGAATGCGCCGGCGTCATTACCGCGATCGGCGCCGGTGTGAAAGATTTTCAGGTGGGCGACGCCGTCGTCGCGATCACACCGGCTTTCCAACACGTTAGTTTATTCAGCTCGTACGTCACGCTGCCCGCGGATTTGGCAATGCCCAAACCGCAGCACTTGAGCTTCAATGAAGCCGCGACTTATCCATTGGTGTTTTTGACCTGCTATTATGCTTTGCATTATTTGGGCCGCATGAGCGCGGGCGAACGCCTGCTCGTGCATTCCGCTACCGGCGGCGTGGGGCTCGCTGCCATTCAATTGGCGCAACGCCTCGGCGTGAAAATTTTTGCCACGGCCGGCACACCGGAAAAACGCGAAATGCTCAAGCAGCTCGGCATGCAACACGTGTTCGATTCGCGCACGCTGGAATTTGCGGATGAGATCATGAAAAGCTCGAAGATCGAAGATCGTGGATTGAAGATCGTGGAAGACGCTTCCTCGTCCTCAACCAACGATCCACGGCCCACGATCCACGATCATCAACCCAACGAGCCCGGCGTCGATCTCGTGCTGAACTCGCTCACCGGCGAGGCGCTGCTCAAAAGCCTCTCTCTGCTCAAGCCCTACGGCCGGTTTCTCGAAATCGGCAAGCGCGATATTTATGAAAACAGCCGCGTGGGATTGGAGCCGTTCAAAAAAAATCTGGCGTTCTTTGCGGTCGATGTGGCCGGCATGGTCGAGCAGCGCCCCAAATTGATTTCGTCTTTGTTTCGTGAGGTCAATCAATTATTTGTCGAGCGCGTGTTGCAACCGCTGCCGCATACTGTGTTTCCGATTTCGCAGGCGGCGGAGGCATTTCGCATGATGGCGCAAGCCCGGCACACAGGCAAAATCGTGCTCTCGTTTGAAGCGCCGGCGGTGATGATTGCGCCGGCGAAGACGGTGCAAAAAATGTTTCGCGAGCACGCCACTTATCTCATTACCGGCGGTCTCGGGGGATTGGGTTTGGCCGTTGCGCGTTGGATGGTTGAGCACGGCGGCCGCCATTTCGTGCTGGTCGGAAGAAGCGGCGCTTCGGAACCAGCCAAAGCCGCCATTGCAAAACTGGAAAAATCCGGCGCCACCGTGATCACGGCCAAAGCGGATGTTGCCAATGCCCATGAAGTCGCGCGTGTGCTGGCTGAAATTAAAACTTCGCTGCCGCCGCTCAAAGGCGTCATTCACGCCGCCGGTATTTTGGCGGACGGCACTTTGGCGCAAATCGAGCGTGCGCGTTTCGATAGCGCGATGGCGCCAAAAATTAACGGCGCATGGAATCTGCACGTGCACACACGCGCAGAGCAGCTTGACTTTTTCGTGTTGTTCTCCTCGGTTGCAGCCGTGCTCGGCACCATCGGGCAGGGCAATTACGCCGCCGGCAATGCCTTTCTCGATGCGCTAGCCCAACATCGCCGCGCTTCCGGACTTCCTGCAATGAGCATCAATTGGGGACCATGGGCAGAAATCGGTTTGGCCGCGGCAGAAGCCAATCGCGGCGAACGCCTGACCTCACGCGGATTGGGTTCGTTGTCGCCGCAGCAAGGCCTGGCAGGATTGCATCTGCTGCTGCAACACGCACCGGTGCAAGCCGCGCTCATGCCGTTGGATCTCGAACAATGGCGGCAATTTCATCCGGCCGCGAATACGGCGTCGTTATTCGCCGATCTTTTGCAAGCGCCCGCGGCAAAAGAGGAGAGCAAGCCCGCCGGGGCCAAAGAAAATTTCCGCGAGCAGCTCGGACGCATTGCCGGAGGCAAGAAACGGCGGGCATTGTTTGAAACCCATTTACAAGAGCAAGCTGCGGCCGTATTGAAACTCAAAGTCAGCCGCATTGCGCTCACCAAGCCGTTGCGCACGCTCGGTTTGGATTCGCTCATGGCGCTGGAGTTGAGAAATCGTCTGGAGGCTAGTCTGGGTGTGACGCTTCCGGCCACGACGTTTTTCAATTATCCGACTATCGCTTTGCTCGCACCACACGTAGCCGCGAAAATGGAAATCTCTTTGGAAGAAACGGAAGCCGCCGGCAACGGCCACGAGCCCGCACCGACGGTCACGGTGGTGAAAGAAGAGAACGACATCGACAAAATTTTGAACGAGCTGGAGCAGCTTTCGGAAGAAGAAGCGCGGAAGATATTGAGCGAGTGATGCTACGTTCTTTGCTTCGCATTCCAACGAAAATAAGACGGTGGGGATTTGGCCATCATGTCAAGTGCTCATCAAAATCATCAAATGTGTGCCGCGGCGCTTTTCCATTTGAGGGACGGCTTTTTTTGGTTGCGGGCGCAATCTTGCAAAAATAAGTCGATTAGCTTGCGATAAGGAATGTCCGTTTCGAGCGCGAGCTGCTTGAAATATGCGATGATTTCGGGCTCGAGGCGAATCGTGATTTGCTTTTTGAGATTTTTGGCATAGGGATTTTTCACAGACTTGGAAAAGTCATACCCTTTTCGCATGTCACTTCTTTCGATTGTATTCTTTCGTTTCATGGCGTGAATTTTCACGACATGTGCAATATAGCAACTTGGAATGCATTGATCAAGAAATATTCAAACCTTGATAATTTATGGTAGACCTCTCCAAACGCATCGCCACCCTCTCGCCTGAAAAGCGCGCGTTGCTGGAAAAACGCTTGAAAACCAAAACGGAAGAGCCGCAAGCTCCCGCGCATGAGCCGATCGCGGTGATCGGCCTCGGCTGCCGCTTTCCCGGCGGCGCGCACAGCCCGGAAGCGTTTTGGCATTTGTTGAAAAACGGCGTGGATGCCATCTCTGAGATTCCGGCGGAACGTTGGAATGCCGATGATTATTTTGCGCCCGAGGGCAACACCCCGCGCAAAATGAACACGCGCTGGGGCGGCTTTCTCGAAAACGTCGACCAATTCGACCCTAACTTTTTCGGCCTCTCGCCGCGCGAAGCGAATTTGATGGACCCGCAACAACGGTTGCTGTTGGAAGTCGCATGGGAAGCGCTCGAAGCCGCCGGGCAAACCATGGCCGGCCTCGCCGGCAGCGCCACCGGCGTTTTCATCGGCGTGCACAGCCATAGTTGCGATTACAGCACGATGCAACTGAATGACCTCGACCTCATCAGCACCTATACCGGCACCGGCACCGCGCATAGCCTAACTGCGAATCGCATTTCTTATTGGCTGGACTTGCGCGGACCCAGCATCGCGATGGATACCGCCTGCTCCTCTTCGCTGGTGGCGACGCATCTTGCCTGTCAAAGCCTGCGCCAGCAAGAATGCCGCATGGCTCTGGCCGGGGGCGTGAATTTGATTCTGTCGCCTGAGTTCACAGTCGCGCTCTCACAAATGAACATGATGGCGCCGGATGGCCGCTGCAAAACTTTTGACGCCGGCGCCAACGGCTTTGTGCGCGGCGAAGGCGCTGGTGTGGTGGTATTGAAGCGTTTGTCCAATGCACTCGCCGAAGGCGATCCCATCATTGCCGTCATTCGCGGATCGGCAGTCAATCAAGATGGCAGCACCAACGGCATCACGGCGCCCAACGCTTTGTCGCAACAACAGGTCATTCGCACCGCGCTGCAAAATGCCGGGGTGAAACCGGAAGAGGTGACATATGTCGAAACCCATGGCACCGGCACGATTCTCGGCGATCCCATTGAAGTCGAAGCGCTCACCTCCGTGTTAGGACAACCGCGGCCGCAGGGACCGAAATGCGTGCTGGGCTCGGTGAAAACCAATTTTGGCCACCTCGAAGGCGCGGCCGGCATTGCCGGTTTGATGAAAGCGATTTTATGCGTGCAGCATGGCGAGATTCCTCCGCACCTGCATTTCAATCAATTGAATCCTCATATCGCGCTGGCGAATACACCGTTTGAAATTCATCCTCGCGGAGGCTCCTGGCCGGCGGGAGTTCAGAAGCGCATTGCCGGCGTCAGCTCGTTCGGTTTTGGCGGAACGAACGCGCATGTGATTTTGGAAGAGGTCAGCAGCAATCTACAAGTTGCAAGCCGCCGGGAACAAACTTCTAACTCGCCCCTTGGTACTTGCCACTTGCTCCCGCTCTCTGCCAAAAGCCCGGAAGCCTTGCGCGATCTCGCACACTCGTATCAAAATTTTTTGTCCTCTGCCCGCTGCGCTCTGCCCGCCGCCGCTTTCACCGCCGGTGTGCGGCGCACGCCGCACGAATATCGTCTTGCGTTGGTGGCGCATTCGTTGGCAGAAGCCGGAAGCAAACTGGAAAATTTTCTTGTTGACGCAGAAAGCGCGGCCGTCATCACCGCCGCGCGCAAAATCAACGAACGCCAACCCAATCTCGCGTTCGTGTTTTCCGGGCAAGGGCCGAATTGGTTCGGCGTGGGTCGCGAGCTGCTGCAGCAAGAAAAAATTTTTCGCCACAAGATGGAAGAGTGCGAGGCCATTTTACGCGAGCTGGGCGGGTGGTCTTTGTTGGAAGAGTTGCATCGCGAGGAGGCGTCGTCGCGGCTGGAAGATGCCACGATTGCTCAACCCGCGTTTTGCGCCGTGCAAATCAGCCTCGCGGCTTTGTGGCAATCGTGGGGCGTCAATCCCGACGCTGTGATCGGTCATAGTGTGGGCGAAGTGGCAGCCGCTCACGTTGCCGGCGCACTATCTTTGCCTGAGGCGATGCGCGTGGTTTATCATCGCGGCCGTTTGTTGCAACAAGAAATTGGCCGCGGCAAAATGGCGGCAGTAGAGTTGTCTTCTGAAGAAATGCAAAAACTGCTCGCGGGCTATGAAGAGCGCCTGGCCATTGCCAGTGTCAATAGCCCCAATGCCGTGGTGGTTTCCGGCGAGGCCGGCGCGCTGGCAGAAATCTCACAAAAATTGCTGGAGCGTGAAATTTCCTGCCGCATGCTCAACGTGAAATTCGCCTCGCACAGCCCGCAGATGGAGCCCTATCGCCTGGCGCTGACCGAAGCGTTGCCGGGATTGCGGCCGCAACCCACTAACATTCCGATGATTTCAACCGTGACCGCAGAGGCGATTGCCGGTGAAACTCTCGACGCTGAATATTGGGGCCGCAACGTGCGCGCGACCGTGCGCTTTGCCGACGGCCTCGATAAATTGCTGCAAGATGATTTCGGCGCATTTGTCGAAATGAGTCCGCATCCCGTCCTTGCCGGTTCGATCTCGCAATGCGCACGCCGGCATCACAAAGAGGTGATCGCCGTCAGCTCGCTGCGCCGGGGCCAGGAAGATTGCGCGACGATTCTTTCCGCGCTCGGCGCGCTGTTCGTCAATGGATATAACATTGCCTGGCAAGCGCTTTATCCCGCCGGTGAAGTGGTGCAACTGCCCTCTTATCCCTGGCAGCATAAGCGTTGTTGGATTGAAACAGAGAGAGGGCAGAGGGCAAAGAGCATGGCGCAAAAATATGAGCGCTCTATGCCCTCAGCCCTGCGCTACTTGCATCCGCTCCTCGGCCGGCGCGTTTTTTTTCCGTTGACGGTTTTCGAAACACAATTCAGTTTCGCAGCGCTGCCGTTCTTGAATGATCATCGCCTCGAAGGCGCCGGCCTCGTGCCCGCTGCGGTTTATCTTGAAATGCTGCTGGCCGCGGCGCGGGAAGTGTATGGCAGCGGCGATCATCTCGTCCAAGATCTGACAATTCATGAGGCGTTAGTTTTGCCCGATGATGACGCCGCCATTGTGCAAGTGCTGCTCACGCCCAAAGCAGACGAAGCCTTCGCGTTTCAAATTTATGGATGTGACGAAACCAACGAGATCAAGCCGGCTTGGAGATTGCTGGTCTCGGGGGTCCTGCTGCGGCAGCAACCTGCGCCGGAAAAACCAAAGACGGCCCTCACGCAGTTGCAACAACGTTGTACGCAGCCGCTTGCGGGCAGTGATTATTATGCCAGGCTGCGCGCGCGCGGCTTGCAATTTGGCCCGATCTTTCGGGGCATTGATCGGCTTTGGTTAGGCCATGAGGACGCGCTCGCGAAAATTACATTGCCGGAAACGGCGCATGCCGAAGCCGGCAACTATCACATTCATCCGGCTTTGCTTGATGCCTGCTTTCAGCCGCTCGCCGCGAATTTAAGTGAAGCGGGCGACCCCGTGCTCATGACCGGCCTCGGGTCGTTTCAACTGCACCGCCCGGCGGAAAAATCTTTATGGAGTCATGCGGTTTTGCGCGCTGAGAATGGTCAAAATGCGGAGGCCTATCGCGGCGAGGTGCACGTTTTCAATGAGGCCGGCGAGTTGGTGGCTGCTGCTGAAAACCTGGTGTTGAAACGAGTGAAACGCGCAGCGTTTCGCCGCGTTGAGGCCGGGATAACGGAGGATTGGCTGTATGAAATGACGTGGCAACCTCAGCCGAAAAATGTTTTCGCCGCACCGCAAGAGGTGCAACAAAATTTGTTTTCATTGCCGGAAATTGCGGCAAGCGTGCAGCCGCATTTGCAAGAATGGAGCGCACAATATGGGCTCTCCGATTTCCGCAATCTCGCCCCGCATTTGGAAAAACTCTGCGGCGATTATGTGCTGCATGCTTTTCACGAGCTCGGTTGTGATTTCAAAGCCGGCGACTTCTTCACCTCCGCAACTTTGGCTGACTATTTAGAAATCGCAGCGCCCCATCGCCGTTTGTTCAACCGCATGCTCGGCATGCTTGCGGAAGAAGGCATTTTGCAGCAAACCGCCGAACGTTGGGAGGTGAGGCGCGCCGCTTCGTTCCCATCTCCGCAAATAAGCTGGCAGCGCTTGCTTGATGATTATCCCGCTTGCGCCACGGAATTGCTTTTGCTTGAGCGCTGCGCGGAAAAGCTTGCGGAAGTTTTGCAAGGCAAATGTGATCCCCTGCAACTGCTCTTTCCCGCAGGCAATTTGGCAGCAGCGGAAAAGTTGTATCGCGATTCGTCATTTACCAAAACGGCAAACGTGGCCATGCGCGAAGCGCTCGTTGCCGCGCTCGCGCACTTTCCAAAAAGTGCGAAGATACGCATACTCGAGCTGGGCGCCGGCACCGGCGGAACCACGGCTTTCATTTTGCCCGTCCTCCCGGTGGATCGCGTCGAATACGTTTTCACTGACGTTTCAAAATTATTTTTATCGAATGCGGCCGAAAAGTTTCGCCAGTACTCCTTCATGAAATATCAAGTGCTGGACGTGGAAAAAGATCCAACTACCCAAAATTTCAACGGGCAGAAGTTTGACATGGTTTTAGCCGCAAATGTGCTTCATGCCGCGGCGGATTTGCGCGGCGCGTTGCGCCATGTCAAACAACTTTTAGCGCCCGCGGGCATCTTGCTCGTGCTCGAAGGCACAGCGCCGCAGCGCTGGATCGATCTGACTTTCGGCATGACTGAAGGCTGGTGGAAATTCGCAGATCATGATTTGCGCCCGGCGCATCCGTTGTTGTCGCCAACGCAATGGGTGAATCTGTTGCCGCAGCTTGGCTTCGAGCAGACGGTGGCGTTGCCCCCGGAAAATGAAGAGAGTTTGTTCAAACAGGCCCTGATCATGGCGCGCTCGCCGCAGACGGTGCCAGCGCGTTCCACATGGTTGATTTTTGCCGATCGTGAAGGCCTGGGCGTGAGCCTGGCCGAATTGGTCTCGGCTCGCGGCGACCTCGCAATACTGGTCACGCCGGGAGAACATTTTGCTGAAAATGAAGCGGCCCATTTCACCATCAATCCCGGGCGCGGCGAAGATTATCGGCGTTTGTTGGCAGAAACTTCTTCGCCCTCGCGCCACCTGGTTTATTTGTGGGGATTGAATGCAACGCCTTTTGATCAAACCACGCTGGCGCAGTTGGAAGTCGATCAAGTCATGAGCTGTGGCAGTGTGCTGCATCTCTTGCAAACATTGGCAAAGCAAGCCCATGCTGCAAACAAGCTCTGGCTGGTTACGGCCGGCGCGCAGCCGGCGGGCGCACAGGCTGAGCCGCTGGCGGTTGTGCAAGCGCCGTTGTGGGGCCTTGGCCGCGTGCTGGCATTGGAACATCCCGAAATTTGGGGCGGAGCAATTGATGTGGACAAAGCCGCAACGGCCGGTGAGGCCGCGGAGCAAATCTTGTTTGAAAGCGCAAACGCGGAAGAAGAAGATCAAATCGCATTTCGCGGCGGGCAGCGTTATGTCGCTCGTTTGAAGCGAAAAGCGGAAATTGAAGAGGGAAAATCGAAGATTGAAGATCGAGAATCGAGGATCGAGGATCAAAGATTGAAGAGTGAAGATCGCCATGGTCGATCCTCCGTCTTCGATCCTCAATCTTCAATCCTAATCATTGGCGGCCTCGGCGGCCTCGGTCTGATCGTGGCAAAATGGCTTGCGGAACAAGGCGCACGGCATCTCTTTCTTCTCGGCCGGCGCGGTTTGCCCGAGCGTTCGGCGTGGGCCAACTTGGCAAAAGATAGCGAGGCCTATCAACAAGTCCAGGCCCTGCAAGAGCTTGAAGCGATGGGAGCAAGCGTTACCACCGTTGCTGCTGATGTGAGTGACGAGGCGCAAATGTCGGCGCTGTTTGAAAAATTTGGCGCGGTTTATCCGCCGTTGCGCGGCCTGGTGCATGCGGGCGCCGTCGTCAACATCACGGCGATGAAAGATGCGGACGCCGATACTTTTAAAACTTCATTGCGCTCGAAGTTGCAAGGTACTTTGGTTTTGCATCGGCTCACGCAAAATCTTGCTCTCGATTTTTTTGTATTATTTTCTTCGACGACGGCGCTGTTGGGCGCAAGCGGCATGGCCGATTATGCTGCCGCCAATCAATTTCTCGACAGCTTCGCGCACCATCGCCGCGCGCTGGGTTTGCCGGCGTTGAGCATCAATTGGGGCACGTGGGAGCGCATGCGAATTTTTTCCGCCGCAGAACAAGAGACGGTCGCGCGTTTTGGCTTGCAGCCCATGCCTTCCGGCCGCGCACTGGCAATCCTGGGGCAATTGCTGGCGACGGATACTGCGCAGATCGCGGTGGCCGATATTGATTGGAACAAACTCAAGCCGGCTTATGAAGCGAAGCGCCGCCGGCCGTCCCTGGATGGCGTCGCCGCCATTGCCATTAAAAAAAGCGAAGACCAACAGCCGGGCAAGAAAAAAATCGACATTCTTGCACAGTTACAACAAACTCCGCCGGATGATCGGCGGGAAGTGTTGTTAAATTTCATTCAAGCCCAAGCCGCAAAAGTGTTGGGCATTGCTTCCGCGCAGGAGCTTGATCCCGAGCGAGGGTTTTTTGAAATGGGCATGGACTCGCTCACTTCCGTGGAATTGCGCCGCCGTCTCGAAACAAATTTTGGCGAACAACTGCCGAGCACAGTGACGTTCAATTATCCCAACGTCGCGGCGTTGACCGACTACGTTGCCACGCGCGTCTTGAATTGGGAACGTGTTGCCGCAACTCCCGCAAATGCAGCGGCAGTAAACGGCAATGGGGCACCCGCAGACCATCAAGAAGAAGATTATTCGGAAGAGGAATTGGTAGCGATGCTGGCGGAGAAACTGCAGCAGAAATCGTAACACCGGCCGGGGATAAATTTATAAGAAAAGCTTCTCAAATGCGGCGAGAAAATAGTTCACATTTTTGAGCAACTGCGCTCCGGGCGGCGATGCCAGTGCTTGCGCCAGGGGAAATGAACAATCTACTGGAGCAACAATCTGTCCGGTTTTATCAAGCCAGGGATATTCAGGATTGGGACCGTTGTGTGCTAATGCCGGCGCGAGTATTTCGATCTCGTAAGCCACTGGAAGAAGCTGATTGAACTGGGCTTTCAATTGCGGCCTGGTGATGCCCAATTTGAGGTGCAGATCGAAATTGTTTCCGGTCATGCGCATGAATTTTACAAAGGCGGCATGGCTTTGCGTGATACGTTCTAATTTTGTTTCGCTGCGAATCAGAAGCGCTTTACCCAGTTTTTCTGAAGCCATCTGCAAAAAGTGTAACCGATGGCAAATTGGCCATGACTTTTCGATAGTTCTTTGATAAGCCTCCCAATCAGAGCGAGCTTGCCGGAGGAACGCAAGTTGCCAATCACGCCGGCTGGTCATGCTGCAACCATTTCGCGAGAGAATATTTTGCAGTTCTCGAGAGTCCATCCCTCGGGCAAGGGAATTTCACCTCGCTCAACTTGCCGCCATTCTTCGGGCGTGACTTCTGCAATGTGTAAAGGATAAGGGACCTCTTCCCAGGGCGGAAAATAAAACGACAACACATCTCCGGAAGCAGGAGTATCAGGGTTGACTTCGAGCAAACGAATGGCCGGCGTTATTCCGGTTTTGATCCAAACCGCTTTTTGAAGTTTTTCTTCAAGTTCAAAATGCTCGCGGACCAATCTTGTGACCGTGCCTTCTATGCCGTTACGCTGATGCTCGGCAGCTTTGTATGATGATTGCAAGGAAGCCTCCTTGATTTTTGGAACCGAAGCAGGGGGAGGGTTTGAATTGTAAAATACCAGATGATCTTTTAAATCCCAACCCTCCGGTAACGGGATCTGATGCATAAGAACTTTTTGCCATTCCTCCGGCCGAATGAACGCAATATACATTGGACACGGAACTTCGATTCCATCCGGAGGCAAAATAGGATAAGACTCCGCGGTGCCGAGCGGAGGGGTAAAGCGCGTAACCTCGATGAAACGAATTTCAGTGGTATTCTCCGGTGTGATCCAGATCACTTTTTCGAGGCCTTCATCTTGCTCGAAATGCTTTTGAGCGATTTTATAAACCGGGTCTTCGAAATTTTTATGATTTTTTGTCATGAGAATTCATCGCATAGGGGTGGTAGAAATATGTTCAATCGGAAGGTAGCACAAGGGCGAATTTTTTGCAAGAGTTTTTTTAAGAAAATTCTTAAGGCGATGAGCTGTTTCGTCTTGAATCGAATCGTGGACTTATCTCGTGCAGCACAAACTAATTGCAAGGATTCAAAATGAGCGAAGCTCTAAAACAAATAGATCGCAAAGCCATCATCAAAGAAGCGCTGAATAAAATCGAAGAGCTGCAAGCCAGGCTAGAGGCCCTCGAACGCTCGCGCACAGAACCGATTGCCGTCATCGGCATCGGCTGCCGTTTTCCCGGCGGCGTTACCGGGCCGGAATCGTATTGGCAGCTTTTGCAAAACGGCGTCGATGCCATCACCGAAGTGCCGCTGGAGCGCTGGAGTCTCGAGGCTTTTTATGACGCCGACCGCAATGCGCCCGGAAAAACTTATACGCGCTGGGGCGGATATTTGAAAGACGTCGATAAATTTGATCCGCATTTTTTCGGCATCTCGCCGCGCGAAGCCGTGCACATCGATCCGCAACAGCGCCTCTTTCTCGAAGTCGCTTGGGAGGCTTTGGAGAACGCGGGTATTGCGCCGGAAAAATTGCATCGTTCGCAAACCGGCGTGTATGTGGGCGTCACCACTGCGGAATACGGCCATCTGCACATGAAATATTTGGACGCAGCGAGCATCAATGCTTACACCGTTTCCGGCAACGTGAATAATTGCGTATCCGGCCGCGTGGCTTTTTTGTTGGGATTGCACGGTCCGGCGATTTCGGTGGATACGGCTTGCTCTTCTTCACAAGTCGCGCTGCATCTCGCTTGCCAGGCCATTCGCACCGGCGACTGCAACACTGCGATTGCCGGCGGGGTCAACGTGATTCTTCTGCCCGAAACGTATGTCAGCTTTTCTAAATGGGGCATGTTTTCGCCCGATGGCCGTTGCCGCACTTTTGACGCGGACGCAGCGGGATTCGTGCGTTCCGAAGGTTGCGGCGCCGTCATTCTCAAACCATTGTCGAAAGCGATTGTTGACGGCGATAAAATTCTTGCCGTGATTCGCGGCACGGCGGCAAATCAAGACGGGCCTAGCAGCGGGCTTTCCGTACCGAATGGTTTGGCGCAGGAGCAAGTGATTCGATTAGCGCTGCACAATGCCGGCGTCAAACCGGAAGAGGTGCAGTTCGTTGAAACGCACGGCACGGGCACGACGCTAGGCGATCCCATTGAAGTCGAAGCGCTCGGCGCGGTTTATGGCGCAGGCCATTCCAAAGAAAATCCGCTCTTGATCGGCGCGGCAAAAACCAATCTCGGCCACATGGAATCGGCCTCGGGCGTAGCGGGATTGATCAAAGTAGTGTTGAGTCTTTATCACCAAGAAATTCCACCCAATCTGCATTTGAAAAAACTCAGCCCGCAAATGCCATGGGAGAAATTACCCATCGTCGTGCCTTCGCAACGCACGCCCTGGCCGCGTGGAGAAAAACCGCGCCGCGCCGGCCTGAGCTCGTTCGGCTTCAGCGGCACGAACGTGCATGTGATTCTCGAAGAAGCGCCGGTTTTGGGAGACGGGGGGAGTGGGAGACGGGGGGAAAGGGAGAAGGGGAGAAGGGGAGAAGGGGAGACGAGGAGAAGAGGAGACGGAGAAGTGGAGAAAAATGTCACCCCGTCACCCCGTCACCAAGTCACCCTTTCTCCCACTCATCACCTGCTCACGCTTTCGGCCAAAGATGAGATCGCTTTGAAAGCGATGGCGGAAAAGTTTACGCAACATTTGGAAACGCATGCCAGGCAATCGATCGCCGATGTTTGTTACACCGCGAATAACGGTCGCGCGCGTTTTTCGCATCGTCTCGCAGCGGTGGCAAATTCGCCGGAACAAATGCGCGCGCGGCTTGTGGATTTTGTCGAAGGGCGCGAAGTTGCAAATCTTGTTTTTGGCGAAGCCAGCAGCAAGCGCGGCAAACTTGCTTTTCTTTATGCCGGCCAGGGCTATCAATATGCCGGCATGGGCCGCGTGTTGTTCGATACGCAGCCTACTTTCCGCCGGGCGCTGGAAGAATGCGTTGAGCTGTTTCGACCTTATTTAAAAACCTCTCTGCTCTCCGTGCTTTATCCCGATCTCAACAACACCGATGCCGGACTGATCGATCAAACTTTTTACACGCAGCCGGCGATGTTCGCGCTGCAATATGCGTTGACCACGTTGTGGCGTTCGTGGGGAATCGAACCGGCTGTGGTGATGGGCCATAGTCTCGGTGAATTTATCGCCGCGCATCTGGCCGGTGTTTATAGTTTGGAAGATGCGGTGAAGCTCGTAGCCGAACGCGGGCGATTGACCGAGGACGTGCCGGCCGTGGGCATGATGGCCTCCGTGCAAGCGAGCGAAGAGCAAGTGTTGAAAGCGATTGCGCCCTATGGTGATAACCTCTGCATCGCCGCGATCAACGGCCCGGACAGCACCGTGATCACCGGCATCAAACAAGACGTCAATGATTTGCTCGCACGTTTTGAGCAGGAAGGAATCAACGCGCGCCGCCTGACGATTTCGAACGCCTTTCATTCGCCCTTCATCGAGCCGGCCTTGGACCATTTCACGCGCGTTGCTGCAGAGGTTAAATATCATCCGCCGCGCATGAAATTGATCTCGACACTCACCGGAAAATTGTTGTCACCGGAGACCGCGCCGGAGGCGCACTATTGGCGCCGCCATTTGCGTGAGCCCGTGCAGTTCTATGCGGCGATACGCACGCTGCATGAAATGGGCATTGAAAATTTTCTCGAGATCGGCCCGAACCCCACGCAGTTGGCCATGGGCCGGCGCTGTTTGCCCGAGGGCTACGGCGGCTGGTTTCCTTCGCTGCGCCAGGGCCGCGACGATTGGCAGCAAATGCTCGAAAGCGTGGGCAGCATGTTCGTGCGCGGAGTGGAAGTGGATTGGCAACGCTTCGAACAAGATTATAAACGCCAACGCGTTTGGCTGCCGACGTATCCGTTTCAACGCAAGCGTTATTGGATAGCGGAGGGCGGAGGGCGGAGGGCGGAGAGCGGCATTCATCCGTTGTTGGATAAGTGCACGCGTTCGCCGCTGGTGAAAGAAATCGTTTTCGAGTCACAACTCAGCACCGCGTTGTTTCCTTATTTCGAAGATCATCAAGTGCACGGCATGGTGGTGCTGCCGCTGACCGGGCATCTCGAAATTATTCTTGCCGGTGCGAAATCGGCTTTCGGTGCGGAGACGCAGGCGCTGGAAGAAATCGTCATGCGCGAGCCGCTGCTTTTTTATGAAAAAAAAGAATGCACGATTCAGGTGGTGTTCACGCCGCAGGAAAATGGCGCGGCTACATTTCAGTTGATCAGTCTCGGCAAAGAGCAATCGGCAGCGCACAAAATTCATGTGACTGGAAAAGTTGCGCCGGCAAAAACGCATGGCGCCATGGCCTCTGCGCCGGGCGATTTGGCGGTGATGCAAGCGCGTTGCAGCGAAGAAGTATCCGTCAATAATTATTATGACGAGTTATATGCGCGCGGTTTGGAGTTCGGTCCGGGTTTCCGCAATCTCAACAAGCTCTGGCGGCGCGACGGCGAGTCTTTGGCGCAGATTGAATTGGCGGCAGACTTGCAACCCGGGTTGAGAGATTATCAAGTGCATCCCGCTTTGCTGGATGCCTGCTTGCAAGCTTTTGTTGCCGCCTGGCCGGGTCGGGGGGAAATAGAAAAAAGCAAAGAGCAAAAAGCAAATGGAGAAGCAGATTTAAACCATGAAACTTATTTGCCGTTGAATGTCGAGAGCTATTGTTTCTATCAACGGCCAACGGCGCAGGTGTGGAGCAACGTTGTTATACGCGAGGCCGAAAAGAAGAATGCCGAAACTTATGCCGGCAATGTTGCGGTTTATGATGCCGCAGGATTTTTAGTCGCCGAGCTTAAAGGCTTGCTGGTGAAACGCACCAGCGCCGAGGCGTTGCAGGGTCTTGGCCAGGAGAATGTTGCGGATTGGCTTTATGAAATCGCGTGGCGACCCCGGCCGCTGCCTGCTGCCGCGCAAAGAAAACCTGTAGCGCGTGCGCTTGCTGCGCCCGGCCAAATCGCGGCGCACGTTCATCCCCAATTAAAAACCTTGCGTGCTCACCCGGATTTGTCGGCTTATGAAGAACTCTTGCCGCAGCTCGATGCTTTGTGCCGCGCTTACGTCGTGCAAGCGTGCGAACGGCTCGGCTGGAAATGGCGAACGCAAGCGCGCTTCACCGGCGCGGATCTAGCGCAAGATCTGCGCGTAAGCAGCCGGCATCATCGTTTGTTCGAACGTATGCTCGAGATGCTTGCCGAGGATGGTGTGTTGCAACATGAAAACGGCGCCTGGGAAGTTCTGCAAATTCCGGAAAGCGAAAACCCGGATTTTCAATGCAATGTTTTGCTGGACAAATATCCCGCTAGCAAAACCGAGCTGGCGCTGACCGGCAAATGCGGCCAGCATCTCGCCGAAGTTTTGCGCGGCGAGCACGATCCGCTGCAGCTTCTTTTTCCGGGCGGGTCCGTCGAATTGCTGGAGAAGCTTTATCAGCATTCTCCGCTGACGCAGGCGATGAATCGTTTGGCGTCAGAAGCGATTGCCGCGGCGCTCGCCGCAATGCCCAAAGAGCGCGCACTGCGCGTGTTGGAAATCGGCGCGGGCACCGGCGGCACCACGGCGTTTGTTTTGCCCAAGCTGGCCTCACACTGCCAGCAGTATCTCTTCACCGACGTTTCGCCGCTGTTCCTGCACAAAGCGCAGGAAAAATTTCGCGAATATGCTTTCGTTCAATATCAAACTTTGGACATTGAACGCGATCCGCAGGCGCAAGGTTTTTCTGCGCAGGCTTTTGATATCGTCATTGCCGTCAACGTGCTGCATGCCACCGCAGATTTGCGCCGGTCGGTGCAACATGCGCAGCAGCTTCTTGCCCCTGAAGGTTTATTGATTGTGGTTGAAGGCACGGAGCGCGAGCGCTGGGTGGATTTGACTTTCGGCATGACCGAAGGCTGGTGGAAATTCACTGATACGGATTTGCGGCCCTCCTATGCGCTGATTTCCAAGCAGGATTGGATCAAGCTGCTCGGCGAGCTGCATTTCACCGGCGCGCAAATTATTCCGGGCGTGGATGAAAAAGAAAACCTCGGCCGGGCGTTGGCGCAACAGGCAATGATCAGCGCGAACAATGCGAGAGCTGCTTTTCATGAAGCGGAACCGCCGCAAAATGTGAATGGCAAAACGGAGGCAGGTTTTCATGCCGAACCCAACGGCCATTGGCTGATCTTTGCCGATGAAACCGGCTGCGGCGAAAAGCTGGCGAACCTGCTGGCCGCGCATGGACAAACGCCGGTGCTGGTATCGGCCGGTGAAGCTTTTGCCGCGCCGGGTGAAAATCGTTTCACGCTCGAGGTGCAGCGGCCCGAAGATTTTGTACGGCTCATGCAAGAAGCCGTGGGCCATAACGTTTGCCGCGGCGTGATTTATTTATGGGCGCTCGATCAGCACGCGCACGCCAACATGTCTTTGGCGCAACTGCAGCAAACGCAAAGCAAAAGCGGCGAAGCGGTTCTGCATTTGGCGCAAGCCTTGATCAAATTCGGCGGGGCAGAAACGCCGCGCTTGTGTCTGGTCACGCGCGGCGCACAGCAGGTGGCCGCGCAAACCGCTCCGGTGGAAATAACACAAGCGCCGTTGTGGGGCTTGGGCAAAGTCATTGCGCTCGAACACCCGGAGCTATCTTGCGTGCGCATTGATCTCGATCCCGATCAGGATGATTTTACCTTTCAGCTTTTTGATGAAATGCTGGCGCACGATCGTGAAGACATGATCGCGTATCGCAATGGTGAGCGTTATGCCGCACGCTTAGTCCGGTGCGCATTGAAAAACGAAAATGGAAAAACGAAAATTGGCGATCGTAATTCCGGCCCTGCGTTTCATGATCTTCGATTGTCCAAACACGACCCTCGTTCTTCGGAGCTGCCCGTGCGGCTGCAAATCACCTCGCCCGGCGTGCTCGATGGGTTGCAATATCAGCCCCTCGCGCGCCGCGTGCTTGACGCCGAGGAAGTTGAAATTCGTGTGCAGGCCACGGGTTTGAATTTTCGCGACGTTCTCAATGCGCTCGGCATGTATCCCGGCGATGCCGGCCCATTGGGCGGCGAATGCAGCGGCAGCATCGTTGCCGTGGGCGAAGCGGTCAAAGGCTTGCAGGTGGGCGACGAAGTGATGGCGATCGCCACGGGCAGCTTCAGCAGCTTCGCCACCACGCACGCAGATCTAGTGGTGCTCAAACCCAAGCAGTTGAGCTTTGAAGAAGCCACGACGATTCCCAGCGCGTTTATGACGGCGTATTATGCGCTGCATTCACTTGCGCATTTGCAAGCCGGTGAGCGTGTGCTCATTCACAGCGCGGCCGGCGGCGTGGGTCTGGCCGCCGTGCAATTGGCGCAACGAATCGGTGCAGAAATTTTTGCCACGGCCGGCAGCGAAGAGAAACGCGAATTCTTGCGCGACCTGGGCGTGCGCTATGTGCTCGATTCGCGCGCGCTGGCTTTTGCGCGCGAGATCATGCAATACACCAACGAAGAAGGCGTGGACGCCGTGCTCAATTCTTTGAGCGGCGAGTTCATTCCCACCAGCCTTTCGGTATTGAAGGATGACGGCCGCTTCATCGAAATCGGCAAGCGCGGCATTTGGACGCAGCAGCAGGTGGATGATTTCAAGCGCGTGGGTGAATATCATATTGTCGATCTCGCTGCAACGTCACAAAAAAATTCCGGACTAGCCAAATCTTTGCTGTCTGCGGTGATGGTTGGAATAAATGACGGCAGCCTGCGACCTTTGCCCATGCGAATTTTTTCCAGCGCGGAGGTCATCGGCGCGTTTCGCTGCATGCAAGGCGCGAAGCACATTGGCAAGATTGTGGTGTCGCAGAGGGTGGAGCCTAGCGCAGAGGGCAAAGCGCATGGCGATAATCGAGGAGGGAAGATCGAAGATAGTAGAGCGAAGATCGTAGATCGTGATTCCCAAGCTACGATTGACGATCCACAATCCACAATCCACGACCTACGAAAAATCACCTTCCGTGCCGATGCAACCTATCTCATTACCGGCGGACTTGCGGGACTGGGTCTGCTTACGGCGCAATGGATGGTCGCGCGCGGTGCGCGCCATTTCGCTTTGATGGCCCGAAGCGCGCCTGCGGAGTTTGCGCGCACGGCTATCGCAGAAATGGAAAACGCGGGGGCAAAAATCCTGGTGGTATCGGGCGACGTGGCGCGCGAGCAAGACGTCAAAAGAGTTTTATTCGAAATCAAACCAGGCCTGCCGCCGCTGCGCGGCGTGATTCATTCCGCCGGCGTGCTGGCAGATGGGGCGTTGTTGCAGCAAAAATGGGAACGCTTTGAAAAAGTGCTGGCGCCGAAAGTGCACGGCGCGTGGCTGTTGCATCGGCTCACGCAAGACGAGCCGTTGGATTTCTTCGTACTGTATTCATCCATGGTTTCGATGTTAGGCTCACGCGGCCAGGCGAATCACGCCATGGCCAATGCCTTTCTCGACGGCCTCGCGCATCATCGCCGCAGCCGCGGACAGGCAGGCGTCAGCATTCATTGGGGCGCATGGTCGGAAATCGGCGCGGCCGCGGAGCGCAAAGTGGGTGAGCGCGTCAGCATGCAGGGACTCGGCGCCATTCCACCGCAAAAAGGCTTGCAGGCGCTGGAAATGATCTTGCAAAACGATTTGATCGAAGCCGGTGTATCGCCGGTGAATTGGGCGAAATATGCGCAGCAGTTTCCTGCCGGCAATTTTGCGTCGTTCTTTTCGGAGCTGATCCCGGTTGCGCCGGCCAAGATTGAAACAAAAACAACTGCAACCGCAACGACGGCGCCGAAAATTTTGGAGCAATTGCACGGCGCGCTGCCCCATCAACGCAAAAATTTGTTGTTGAATTATGTGAAAGACCAGGCTCTGCGCGTGCTCGGCCTCGATCCTTCACAAGCTCTCGATAAAGAACAGCCCTTGCAAAAAATGGGACTCGATTCGTTGATGGCCGTCGAGCTGCGCAATGTTTTGAGCACGGGTTTGGGATTGAAGCGCGCTTTGCCCGCGACGTTGTTGTTCGATTATCCTACCATCACCGCGGTCGCGGATTATTTGGCGAAAGAGGTGCTGGCATTGGAAACGACAGTTCAGACCGTGGACGAGCCGCCGCAAAGCAACGGCAAGCAGGCAGATGCAATGCATGAGTTGGAAAAGCTTTCTGATGAAGAAGCGGAGGCGTTGCTGCTGGAGGAATTGTTGCGAAAGTAGCTTCACCCCAGTATTGTCATTCAGGAATCTTTTGAAGGGCTTGGCAAAAGCTCAATTTCAACGTGTCATTTTGGTGCTCAAAAAGATTCTTCCAGAATGACATAAAAAAGGGACGTCTCTGATTGCAAGCGTTTATGATAGAATTTGAACAACGAATACAAACTTCACCGCTGAAAATCAAGGAAAAGTTTTTTCACGAGGACATGAACATGGCAAACCCCACCGGATTTCTCGACTGTACTCTCTCCTGTCAAACGCACGTTGCTTGAAAGCGGGCTTGCTTCAGTTTTGCCAAATTACGCAAGCCTCGAATTCTGACGCTATATAACAACTTATTTGCTGACCGCGTTCTCTAAAGAACAGGTCCTCATTTGTACGGAGATGGAGTCATTTTTGTAAATGGGAAAAAAGGGCAAGAAAGGCAAAAGGGACAAGCAGGCAGAGCTGGAAAAACTGGAAAAGCTCAACCCTAAAAGCCTGGGAAGAATTTATAAAGTCTTCGGACGCCACTACAAAAAATATTGGAAGACATTGGCGGCGGCTTCCTTGTTCTTGTTCGCGGGCATCGCAGCGGAAGTGCTCGCGCCCTGGCCGCTCAAGCTGATTTTGGATCACGTCGTGCTCGACGAGAATTTTCCTCGCAGCCTGGGCTTCTTGAATCCATTGCTTGACGACGACCCCAAGCTGCTGCTGCTCGGGCTTGCGCTTGCCATCCTTTTGATTGCCATTCTGGAAGCGTTCTTCACCTTTTTCAACAAGTTTCTCGTTTCCAGCACGGGCGACCGCATCAACGCCGACATTCGCGAGCGCGTATTCGCGCATCTGCAACGTTTGTCGCTTTCCTTTCATGAGACCGCCCGTTCCGGCAATCTCGTCTATCTTCTCACCTCCGACGCCAAGGAGATGAGCAGCATCCTGATCGATTTTCCGCAGGATCTCACGCATCGTCTGGTGACGTTCGCCACCTATACCGTGATTATGTTCATGATGGATTGGCGTTTGGCGCTCATCGCGATCAGCACCGTGCCGCTGATTTATTTTTTCACCCGCTATTTCAGCCGCGGCATGAAAGAGGCCATGCGCAAGAGAAGAACACAAGAAGGCGAGGTGGCTTCCATCATTGTCGAAAACGTCGGCGCCATGGCGCTGGTGCAGGCTTATGGCCGAGAAGAAACGGAGCACGCCCGCTTCAGCGTGGAAAACAAAGGCAGCCTGCAGGCGCAAATTCAAGCTATGCGTTTGCATCGGCTTTATAGCCGGATCACCGATGCCCTCGTCATTTTCGCCACCACCGGCGTGTTGTATTTCGGCGGACGTTATGCGCTCGGCGGCGAGATTTTGCCCGGCACTTTGGTGGTATTCGTCGCTTATTTGCGGGACATCTACGGCTCTTTCGAGAAATTTAGCGGTATTTTTCTTGGCCTGGCAAAATCGTTGGTTTCCGGTGAGCGCTTGCTGGAGTTGATTGAAAATGAAACGGTGGTGAAAGAAGATCCCAAAGCAACGCCGGCGCCGGCGTTTCAAGGCCGTATCGAATTCAAGAACGTCAGTTTCGCTTATAAAAAAGGCAAAGAGGTGTTGAAGGATTTGAATTTCGTCGTTGAACCCGGCGAGACCGTGGCGCTCGCCGGCCACAGCGGCGCAGGCAAATCCACACTGATCGGCTTGCTGCTGCGCTTTTATGATCCGCAGCGCGGCCAGATTCTTTTCGATGGGCAAGACATTCGCCAATTCACTCTCAAGTCTCTGCGCGCTCGTATGACCATCGTCTTGCAAGAGGCCATGCTCTTTCGCCTGAGCGTGCGCGAAAACCTCGCCTTTGGCAAAGTCGATGCGACCGAAGAAGAGATTGTGGCGGCGGCCAAGCTCGCGGAGGCGCATGATTTCATCATGGAGATGCCGGAGGGATATGATACGATTCTCTACGAAGGCGGCGACAATCTTTCCGGCGGCCAGAAGCAGCGCCTCAACATTGCACGCGCGCTTGTGCGCAACACTCCCCTTCTCATTCTCGATGAGCCTGCCACCGGTCTTGACGCCAAGGCCGAAGCGAAAGTCAACGCCGCCTTGCACCGGCTGACGCGCAAGCGCACGACTTTCATCGTGGCCCATAAATTCTCCACCATTGCCGCCGCCGATAAAATTCTTCTTTTGGAAGAGGGGCAATTGTCGCATTGCGGCAAACACGAGCAACTGCTGCGCGAAAGCGCGCTGTATCGCGAGCTTTATGAAATGCATTTCAACTGGCAGCGCGAGCTGGCACAGGCTGAAGTGCCCTCCAGCGCAGGCAATGGCCACGCGGCAGCAAGCGATGCCGAGGTGAGCGCTTGAGGTCGGGTGTGATCCAATTTCTCACGCAGGATAATCGCCAGCAATGAGCAAGCAAGATAAATCTCCGCGGCGCAATGAAAATCCGGATCGGGTCCGTTATGGAACGATTATCCGAATTCTCAAAGTGTTCGGCGTTCATTTAAAAAATCAATGGAAGCTGCTGGCGCTCGCGCTTTCGGGATTGGTGTTCAGCGTCGCCATGAATTTGCTCTCGCCCTGGCCGTTGAAGCTCATTCTCGATTACGTCATTCTGAAACATCCATTCCCTGAAAAAGCCGCCTTTGTGCAGAATTGGCTCGGGACGGACCCCTATACGCTTCTGATGGCGTTGGCCATGGCTTTTCTCGTGCTGCAGTTGACGGATAGTTTTATTTCCTACGTCTTCAAAGTCGGGGTGATGGTCATCACCGCCCGGATCATGAACGACATCCGTGAGCGTATTTTTGCCCATTTACAAAAACTCTCCCTGTCTTTTCACGAGTCGTTTCGCTCCGGTGATCTGGTTTATCGGTTGACCTCCGACATTCACGAACTGCCATTGCTGTTGCTGGGCGTGCCGCTGAATATCTTTTATCGCTTGATTACGATCGTCGCGTACATCGGTTTGATGTGGGTGATGGAATGGCGCCTGGCTTTGATCGCTTTCAGCGTCATTCCGATCATGTCGTATTTTCACCGGCGCATTGGCAGCGGCTTGCAGACGGCGACGCAAAAAAAGAGAAGCAAAGAAAGCGATATCACCTCGCTTATTGCCGAAAATGTCACCGCCATGGCATTGGTGCAGGCCTATGGCCGCGAAGACTTGCAGCAAGCCCGTTTTGTGTCGGAGAATCGCCAAAGTCTTGACTCCGGCATCACGGCCATGAGGCTTTCGAAAGTATTCAAGCGCATCAGTGACATCCTGGTTGCGCTCGGCACTGCCGGCGTGGTTTATTATGGCGGCACGCTGGCAATGGCAGGAACGATTCTGCCCGGCACGCTGGTGCTGTTCGCTGCCTATCTCAGAAAACTTTACAGCCCGGTCGATAAATTTGCCGGCATGTTGCTGGATGTGGCCAAAGCCCAGGTTTCCGGCGAGCGCTTGTTGGAATTGGTGGAAAGCGAAAGCGACGTGCGCGAAGCGCCAAATGCAGCGCCCGCGCCGTCATTCAAAGGCCTCCTCGAATTTCGCAACGTCGATTTTGCCTACCGCAAAGGCATCGAGGTTTTCAATAATCTGAATTTCATCGCCGTTCCCGGAGAAACCGTGGCCATTGTCGGCCACAGCGGCGCCGGAAAATCAACCTTTGTCAGCCTGCTTTTACGCTTCTATGATCCCCAAGCCGGGCAAATTCTGATCGACGGCCGGGACCTTCGCGAGTTTACGCTGAAGTCATTGCGCAGCCGCATGACGGTGCTGATGCAAGAGGCCAAGCTCTTCAATAAGACCGTGCGCGAGAACATCGAATTTGGCAAAGCCGGGGCGACGGAGGAAGAGATCGTGCGCGCCGCCACTTTGGCGCAGGCGCATGATTTCATCATACAGATGCCGGAAGGCTATGATACCATGATCTCTGAAGGCGGTGACAATCTTTCCGGCGGCCAGCTCCAGCGCCTCAACATTGCGCGCGCCATCATTCGCAATACGCCGATTCTGATTCTGGACGAGCCCGCCACCGCCCTGGACGCCAAAGTGGAAGCCAAAATTCATGAAGCGCTCGCTGAACTCACGCAGGGAAAAACCACGTTCATCATTGCGCACAAGTTTGCCACGATCACACGCGCCGGCAAAACTTTGGTTTTGGAAAAAGGCCAACCGGCGGCTTTTGGAACACACGAGCAGCTCCTCAACAACAGCCCGGCATATCGTGAGCTTTATGAATTGCAGCTCGGGCTACGACTCGATTACGCCCGCGAGGATGATACTCAAAAAGATCTCGTTGCGGCGGGATGACATGTTACTTGGAAGCATTGATTCGGGCTCACGGAGTTCCTCCGGAAAGTAACCGGCCTGTCATCCAGAGGAACTTGTGAAGCATCGAGTAGAGTGCAAGTGCGTCACAAGATTCCTTCTGAATGACAGGTTACTGGGAAGCTGGAATAACATCTGAATAGTACTAACGGAATAAATCATGCGACTGGTTTTTATTCGCTGTGAAACTGAAAACAGTATTTCCATCGGCGCAGCAGCGCTGCTCATTTCGGCGAGAGCTGAAAGCAGTTCCGCCAAAGCTATTCTCGGTCTGAAGAAATCCCGGCTGTTGACGGAATGTGAAGAGTGGAAATTTGAGAATGAGGCCGGGCACGAGGTTTCGCAAACAGGCCAATTAACCGTCAAGCATTTCCCGAGAAACTCGAATCATATTTCGGAGGAGTTGGCACAACACATTCGCGTTGCCGGGCAACCTGAGATTCTGTGGGTGGAAGGAGCTGAGTATCCACCTTATCTGCGGCAAATCTTCGAGCTCTGCCCGCGCAGCTTCAAAATCGTTTATGCACAAAATACCTCGCTCGAGCAAATCGCACAATTAGAGCAATACGATCTCTGCCTGGTTGAGGAAGAGTGGCAGATGGAGAAGATCAAGAACCTCTTTCCCGGCGTGTTTTGTGCCGTATGGGATAAGGTGATTGACGATCAAAATTCTTTTGAAAAAGCGATCGCAAAGCTCGTCGATATTTTGCAGTTGGCAGGGCGGCAGTTCAAAGCCACAAAAACTCACAAAGAAAAAAGTTCGAACAAAAGAAAGGTGGTTGCAGATCAAAATCTGCCGCGCTTGCGTGAAGCATTGAATGTGGAAATAATGGCGCCGGCCTTCGAAGATTTCCTCCGCCGCGAGTATCCTGAGCACGAATTCAAAGTGATTCAGTTATACATCGGCAAGATCAATCACAAGCCCGGCCAGGAATGCAATATTCTTTACGGTTTATTTTGTCGCGATCGTGAGCATCGGCACGAGGGCAACTGGTTTTATGCCACGATGCGTTCCCATGGCGCTCAGACCGAGGCGCAACACCCTCCAGCGACCTGGCCGGGCTGTCGTTTCTGGAAGCCCGTCAGTTTTTGGCCGGAAATGGATATGGTCTTGCACGCCTTTCCATATGATCCTGAGCTGCCTTATCTCGGGCAGCTTACGAAGCCGGATTTTATTAAACGGCAGGTTGAAGAAAATCTATCCGGTTTGGGTTTGTCGAGCGGATGGCAATGCCGGGAAGTGAACAGCCGCATGATCAAATATATGCCGCATAAACGCTGCGTGCTGCGCTACGAGTTGGTAATGGTCAATATCGCTGGTCATGAACGGCGAATGGCGATTTATGGCAAGACTTATGATAGTGCGGAGAGCGATTACATTTACAGGGTTCTTCAAAAAATAACAGCGAGCCTGGCATGCGCCAATGGCGCACTGAACGTTCCGCAGCCGGTGGCCCATCTTGCCGGCGCCAACACGATATGGCAACTGGAATGGAAAGGAGAAAATCTCAGCCGAATGGCGGAAAAATTCGGCTGGGTCAATCTTCTGCAAACCGGCATTTTGCTAAAAATCGCATCGATGCTGGCGGCCTTCCACCAAATTCCAATAACCGGGCTCGCGCTCAAACGCGGCCCTTCTCTCGCGACAATTTTGGAAAATGCGCGCGGCGACGCGAATGACATCCAGCAACATCTTCCCGAATCTCGGGAGGCTTTGGCGCAGATCATAGCAATGCTTGCTGCCTTGACGATAAGCCTGCAAGAGCCGTTGCCACAGGCCACCATTCACGGAACGTTTAAGATCGCACAGATTTTGTGCCGCGACGACGAGTTGGCGGTTGTGGATTTTGATTCGATTGCCTGCGGCGATCCGCATTACGACCTCGCAGAGCTTCTCGCTTCACTAGTTTATTTGCAAGTATCGGATGGCGTGCCGCCCGCGGCGCTGGCAGAGGGCGTTGAACAACTTTTGAGCGCATATCAAAAAACGGCGCCTTGGGCGTGTGAACGCCGGCGCTTGGCTTGGTATGTCGTCGCTTTTCTCCTGGGGAAAATTCATTCGTCACTTAAAAGAGCGGAAGCCGCGGCCATTAAGAATATGGAGGCCGCATTTGCGCTGTTGCAAAACTGGCTGGCGGCGGCGCAGAGTTGAAAGAAACTCTGACGGATAGATTAAAGAATTTTTGTGTTCAAGGATTTTAGAACAGGACATTTCAATGGCCAACTCTGCCGATCAACTCTCCCCCGTCAAACGCGCCTTGCTTGAAATCCGCGAATTGAAGGCCAAGCTCACAGAATACGAACACGCGCAGCACGAGCCGATTGCCATCATCGGCATGGGATTGCGTTTTCCCGGCGGCGCGCATGATCCGGATTCCGCATGGCGGTTGTTACGCGAGGGCGTGGACGCCATCACCGAAGTGCCAAAAGACCGATGGGACATCGATGACTACTATGATCCGAATCCGGATGCGCCCGGAAAAATGTCCACGCGCTGGGGCGGCTTCATCGCGGGTATCGACAAATTCGACGCGGATTTCTTCGGCATTTCGCCGCGTGAAGCCATGACCATGGATCCGCAGCAACGCTTGCTTTTGCCCGTTGCCTGGGAGGCTTTGGAAAATGCCGGGCAAGCGCCGGAGAAACTCGTGGGCAGCCTCACCGGAGTTTTTGTCGGCATCGCCAGTTTTGACTATTCTCAAATGCAAATGCAATTCGTCGATCCACAAAACATCGACGCTTATCTGGCCACCGGCTCTTCACACAGCGTAGCCTCGGGCCGCATTTCCTATTTTCTCGGTTTGCAAGGCCCGAGCATTTCGCTGGATACCGCGTGTTCGTCTTCTTTGGTGGGCGTGCATCTCGCCTGCCAAAGCTTGCGCAGCCGTGAGTGTAATCTTGCGCTCGTGGGCGGAGTGAATCTCATCATCATTCCCGAGCTGTTGATTAATTTTTCCAAATCGCACATGATGGCAGCAGACGGCCGGTGCAAAACTTTCGATGCCCGCGCCGACGGTTTCGTGCGCGGCGAGGGCGCAGCCATGGTCGTGCTCAAGCGCCTCTCCGAGGCCGTGGCCGACGGCGATAACCTCCTCGCCGTCATTCGCGGCTCGGCGGTGAATCAAGACGGCCGCAGCAGCGGCTTGACCGCGCCGAACGGCCCTTCGCAGCAAGCGGTGATACGCCAGGCTTTGCAAAACGCCGGCGTCGCGCCGCATGAAGTGGGTTATGTGGAAACGCACGGCACCGGCACCTCCCTCGGCGACCCTATTGAAGTGCAAGCGCTGGGCGCGGTGTTGTCCGAAGGCCGCTCGCCCGAAAAGCCGGTGAGGATCGGCTCGATTAAAACCAATCTCGGGCATCTTGAAACTGCGGCCGGCGTTGCCGGTTTGATTAAAGCCGTGCTCGCGCTGCAGCATGAAGAGATTCCGCCGCACCTGCATTTGCAAACGCTCAGCCCGCATATTCCCTGGCAGGAGCTGCCGGTGATCGTTCCAACACAACGCACGCCTTGGCCTGCCGGAAATGGGCGGCGCATTGCCGGCGTCAGCTCGTTTGGCTTCAGCGGGACGAATGCGCACATCGTGGTTGAAGAAGCTCCGCAAAATGGATTGAGGGGTGGCTGGATTGATGGATCGTTGGAAAAAAGCAACGGGCTAATTTCATATACTCGCCCATTTCATATTCTAACACTTTCAGCCAAAACTGATCCGGCGCTGAAGGCATTGGCGGGCCGCTATGAAAAATATTTCTCCGAAAATCCCATGGCTTCGCTCGATAATGTCTGTCATACCGCCAACGCCGGGCGTTCGCATTTCGACTATCGCTTGTCCGTGTTGGCCGATTCCGCCGAACAGATGCGGCAAAAACTTTCGGCTTTCATGGCGCGCCAGGAAGCGCTTGGCGTTTACAGCGGTTGGTCTGACGGCACGAATCGTCCCGAAGTCGTGTTCTTGTTCACGGGACAAGGCGGGCAATACCTCAACATGGGACGGCAACTTTATGAAACGCAACCTACGTTTCGCAAAGCTTTGGAACGTTGCGATGAAATTCTGCGCGCGCATCTCGAACGGTCTTTGTTGGACGTGATTTTTTCAATTTCATCAAATACTGAGCACCCAGCATCGAGCATCGAGCAACGAGCATCCAGCAACTTGCTCGATGATACCAATTACACCCAGCCCGCAACTTTTGCTTTGCAATATGCGCTTTCAGAATTGTGGCGTTCGTGGGGGGTCGAGCCGGGATTGATTATGGGCCACAGCGTCGGCGAGATCGTCGCCTCAACCGTTGCCGGCATGATGAGTCTCGAAGACGGCCTCATGATCGTGAGCGAACGCGGCCGCTTGATGCACAGCCTGCCGCACAACGGTTCGATGGCTTCAATTCTTGCCGATGATCGTCGCGTCGCCGAAGCGATTGCGCCCTATGCCGATCGAGTGGCGATTGCAGCGATTAATGGCCCGGAGAGCACGGTCATTTCCGGCGAGCGCACGGCCGTGCAGGAAATTCTCCAACAACTCGAAGCTGCCGGCATCAAAACCAGACCTTTGCAAGTTTCCAATTCTTTTCATTCACCTTTGGTCGAGCCGGTGCTGGAGGAATTTGAACGTTCATGCCGCCGCGCAACTTACACGACGCCCAAGCTGCCGCTGTTTTCCAGCATGCGTTTGGATTTTGTGACGCCGGAAAATTTGCTCGATGCCGCTTATTGGCGCCATAATCTGCGCTATACCGTGCGCTATTCCGAAGCCATGCAAAAGCTGTATGATCTTGGCTATCGCGTGTTCGTAGAAATCGGCCCGGCGCCGATTCTCGTGGTCATGGGCCAAAAATGCTTCCCGCCGAATGCAGGCGTGTGGGTGCCTTCTCTGCGCCCGGGCCGCGACGATTGGGAACAAATGCTCGAAAGTTTATCGACATTATACGTCAATGGCGTGAAGCCGGACTGGGAGGGATTCGATCGCGATTATCCGCGCCGGAAAGTCATGCTACCGAACTATCCGTTTCAAGAACAGAGTTATTGGATTGAGGTTGATCGTGGATCGGTTGATCGTTCTTCGGCATCTACTATTCACGATCCACAATCTACAATCTACAAACAGAAGTGGGACAGCCTCGCCGAGGCCGGCCGGCATCAATCGCGGCAAGCTCCGCTCGACATGGCGTTACACACGTATCCGAAAAAATGGCAAGTGTTGGATCGCCTCACCACCGCGTACATCACAGAGGCGTTGCGCGCGTTGGGAGCTTTTCAATCGCCGGTCGAAAAGCAGTCGATCGCGGATCTTTTGAAGCGCTGCAATATTCTGCCGGCCTATACGCATCTACTCCAGCGCTGGCTCAAGAAACTTTCCAGCGAAGGCATTCTGCAGCAAGAAGATGAATACTTTGTGACTCCTCATCCGCTGCCACTGCTCTCGCCGGAAAATATTTTGCGGGAATCGGCGCAGGTTTTTTCGGATATCCCGGAGTTGTTGGAATACATGCAACGTTGCGGCAAAATGCTTGTGCCGATCTTGACCGGCAAAGAGAGTCCACTCGAAACGCTTTTTCCCGGCGGCGCGAATACGACTTCGGAATTTCTTTATCACCAATGGGCGTTGTCGCGTTATTATACTGCCATCGCGCGCGCGACGGTGGAAGCCATTGTCCGTTTGATGCCAGGCTCGCGTGCGCTGAAGTTCATCGAAATCGGCGCAGGCACGGGCGGAACGACTGCGGCGATCTTGCCGGTTTTGCCCGCCGAACGCACGGCATACTATTTCACCGACATGTCGGAATATTTTTTCACGCAGGCGGCCGAGCGCTTTCAGGCTTATTCATTTTTGCAATACGGCATTTTGAACATTGAAAACCCGCCGCAGACGCAGGGCTTCGGCCGGCATGAATTCGATGTGGTTGTGGCCGCGAACGTTTTGCACGCGACCAAGAATTTGCATGAAACGGTGAAGAATGTTTTGTCTTTGCTGAAGCCCGGCGGCGTGCTGGTTTTGTACGAGACCACGCATCAACCTTCGTGGTTCGATATTTCCATCGGCTTGATCGAAGGCTGGCAATTATTTGAAGACGATTTGCGCAGCGACATTCCGCTCATCACCACCGCGCAGTGGGAAAAGCTGCTGCGCCAGCATGGTTTCGAGCAAGTCGAAATTTTCCCGGAAGCGGGCTCGGCGGCGGAGATATTCAATCAGCACCTCATCATTGCGCAAGCGCCCGGTGTTGTGCCCAGCGCAGAAACGGAAGTAACAGAGACGGCTACGGTTCATGTAACTTCTGCGCCATACCGCGCCATGAGCGCGAACGGCAAAGCGAACGCCGAGGCTGCCGCAGAGCGCATCCAGGAATATTTGCGCCAATTGCACGAAGCGCCGGGCCACGAGCGTTTCGATTTGCTGCTCGATTACGTGCGCGGCCACGTCACCAAAGTTTTGCGTCGCGAGCGCTCGCAACCCCTTGGCCGCATGCAGCGCTTGATGGATTTGGGTATTGATTCGCTCATGGCCGTCGAGCTGCGCAACGTGCTTGCCACCGGCCTGGGCATGAAAGAAGCATTGCCCGCCACGTTGATTTTTGATTATCCGAATATCGAAGCGATTGCAAAGCTGCTAGCGAAAAAAGTTTTTAGTGAGAACGAAAAGGCCGTTGAAGTCAAAGCAGCTTTGCCGGCGGACGGCAACGTAAAGAAGATGACAGAAGACGAGATCAGCGAGTTGTCGGAGGAGGAGGTGGAGAAGATGTTGGAAGAGAAGCTGGCAAAAATTTGACGTTTTTAAGATTATCTTCAAACCAAAGTATCCAAATTTCAGGAGATTTTGCAATGAAAGCTTTTTTATCACATAGTAGCCATGACAAGGTTTATGTGGAAATGGTAGCTCAGCAATTGGGACCAGATAAATGTGTATATGATAACTGGACATTTGAAGAAGGAATGAAAACTTTGGATGAAATTCAGAGAGGTCTGCAGGCAACTGACTTGTTCGTGGTTTTTTTATCAGAAGCATCTTTGATTTCGAATTGGGTCAAGACTGAAATAATCAACGCCTCGAATTTGCACAAGAATGGGCAGATTAAGAGAATCTTCCCTGTGCTCATCAATAACTCCATTTCTCATCAGGATCTTAGAATTCCAATATGGATGAGAGAAGAATATAATTTAAGATATATCAGCAAACCCACGGTTGCGGCACGCCGTATTCAACGAAGATTGCGCGAGATAGCTTGGAATGATCACCCCAGACTCAAAGAAAGAGAAGAGATTTTTGTTGGTAGAAACAACCTTATTCAGCTTTTCGAAGAGCGTATTGCCACTATTGACAAAAAGCATCCAGTTTGCGTTATCGCCGGAGGAATGAAATCTGTCGGAAGAAGGTCTTTGTTGCTCCGATGTTTAGTCAAAGCCAACATCATTAATAAAGCTGACAGACCTTCGGTTATAAGCTTAAATTCTTTTGAAGGTTTGGAAGACTTTATTCTCAAAGTGTATGATCTGAATTTTTCTACAGGAGTTGTTGTAACCAATTTGATGACCAAAACGATCAAAGACAAAGTTTCTATTGCTATCGGTCTTCTTAAGGATCTTCAGGCCTCAAATGACATATTATTGATTGTCGATAATGGTTGCTTGGTAACCCATGAAAGTATCCTTAATAAATGGTTTGTTGAACTGCTTGATGGAATTAAAGATTCACAGAAAATTACTATTACAGTCGCATCTTCGCAGCGTCCCTTTAGACACTACTTGCTTAAAATGGAGCATATTTTCGCGTTGGAGGTTCCTGTGCTTGATAAAATTGAACGAACTGGCTTATTTAAAAGGTATGCTGAATTTGAAGAACTTTTTTTGCCCAATGATGATCTTCGATTTTTTGAGAATTTGTTTCAAGGATTCCCGGAACAGATATTTTACACAGTAAACTTGATAAAGAGCTTCGGATTAGAAAAAGCCAAAAATGACTCATATTTGATAGTTGAGTTTAATGCCGATAAAGTCATGCAATTGCTTGCAAGCCATACATCCAATCAAAAGGTCCTTGACTTTATTTACTTACTCGCGCGGTTTGATTACATCAGTTATAAACTCATTGCCGAGCTTATCGAGCCGCAAGAGAAAGATTTTTTTCGCAATCTCATAGACAAATTATTGTCTTCTGCTATCTGTGAATGTTTGGGGGCAAATCGAGAGTATATCAGGCTCAATGACGCAGTTAGAGATTACATCGGTAGGAATAAGATTCAATTGCCGGAAAAGTATAAGAAAAAACTCGAAGAACATGTTCAAAAATTTTTAGATAATTATAATTTTGAGGATACTGACGTATCCGAGTTTTTTTTCATGGTAAAAGAATCGTTGTTGCGAAAGAACGCGGTTGACGAAAAGTATTTGATTCCTTCACACTTTTTAATGACGATGAAAGAGCTGTACGATTATCATAAGAATTATGCTGATGTGATTCGACTGGCTGAAAAGGTCATCCAAAATCAAGAATATATAGATGAAAACCTAATGCGTGAGATTCGACATTATTTATGCCTCTCCTTAGCACGTTTGCGCGATTCAAGGTTTTTACAAGAAGTGCACAAAATCGAAGGCCCTCAACATGATTTTCTTTTTGGGTTTTGGTATAGACTTAATGGGAACTATGCCAAGGCCCTTGAAAAATTGAACGCATGCATAGTCAAAAGGGAGACCTTTCCTGGAGCCAGAAGGGAATTAGTTCAAGTTTATCTTCTCATCGAAGATTATGAAACTGCAACGGGTATCGCGAAGAGAAATTTCGAATTGGACAAATCGAATCCATATCATATTCAAGCATACTTTAATTGCCTTATTAAAGGACAACATGGTTCTAAAGAAAAAGATGACATGAATGATTTGTTGAGGCGTCTCCGCCTAATCAAATCAGAAAAGGCAGGAGAAATGTTTTACACAGCTACGGCTCAATTTGCTGCTTTTTGTGACAATGATCAAGACCTGGCGCTCCAATATATTAACGAGGCAATAAAATCCTTTCAGGAAAAAACATATCCCTTGCTCACCAAATTTGATATTTGTGAGAAATTTGGAAGAATCAATGATATGAAGGAGACTTTAGAGATGATTGAAAAGTTGACCGATGCTAACTCATACTATTACAATATTTATATCCGAATAAAGGCCATTTACCTAGCAGCTACTGGCCAAAGCGCTCAGGCGGAGTATCATGTAAATTATAAGTTGAAAAACTATCCGGACAAGGCGCGGCTTAAGCTGCTAGAATATTTGAAGAAATACCTCTGATTCGTCAGGGCAGGAAAGTTATTGCTACAAATCGATATTTTTGCTTTTGAAGCTTTCTTGTGCCGATGCCGTGAATGGATTTCATCTTTTTGTTGGCGGATGAAGATGTGGCGATGATATGATGGTAATGTCATGTCTTGAAAATGACCGAATAGCTTTTCTCACAATTCAATAATGGAACTTGAGTTGAGCGATTCTCAACTCATCACTTTCAATCAATCAACTCCCTTTCCATGCCTTTGCCGCTTTCCAGCTCTGCGATAGACTCCAATAAACGTTTGGCATTGTTCGGGCTGCGCAAGAGATATGCTGTTTCTTCGAGTGCATGATAATCTTCCAAAGAGATCATTACGACTGGACGGTCGTTTTGGCGGGTAACCACTAGGGCCGCATGGTCATCACAAACCTTGTCCATGATTTTTTCCAGATTGTTTCTCAGTGAAGTAAATGTAATTGCATCCATAGTATCATCCTCATGAAAAATTATTAGGCAACTAGAGCTTCAGTTACGGCTTTTCTACTTGCTTGTGCAGCGGACTAAGCGATGGTGAGCTTCATTCAGTACGGATTCTGTGCTCATCGTTGTGCTCAATGAATGGTAATCGCCTCAAATCCTCTCGCTTTCAATTCTTCGGCTTCGGCGAAGACAAGATGTGGCAAGAGCTAGATTTATCCTCGTTGGCCGATTTTTCGTTTCTTGGTTTTTTGCTGATGCTCATAGGCACGCGGAATGAATTTTCCGTCATTGAGCAAACGCATATTTTCGCCGGATTGCGCTAAAACAAACAAGCCGTTTTTGTATGCAAAGCGATCGACGCCTTCATTGATACTCATACCGGCAATCGCACCGTAAAGAATTCGGCCGCGATAGCTGTCAAAAAAATCAAAAAAATGCGGGAGAGTGGTCAAAAAATCCTGCACATCGCGCAATTCAAGTCTGAATTTCACTTCGATGGCGATAACATGTTGCGCCCCGACGCCCAGAATGTCCACTTCCATGGCGCTGCCGTTGCGGCGACGCAAGGCGCGCCAATCGAAGCCGGTTAAATGGATGCCGCGCTGCGCAAAAAGACGTTCCGCTGCCGGAGCCACCATGTTTTCCGCAAACCGGCCGATAGAACCCGTCAGATCGGAGACTTGAACCACCAATTGCCGCAGCTTGTGATCGGTTTCTTTGAGCTGGCGGTCGGTTTCTTTGAGCTGACGGTCGGTTTGTTTGATTTGTTCGGAAGTTTCCTGAATTTTTTGATCAGTCTCTCTGAATCCGTGATAAATCAGTTCTTCGAGTTTTTTCAAGGGCGCCATAAACTTCCCCTTTCCTTTCAAGGTATGAATTGTTTTTTGTATGATCAAAGATAGAAATAATATTTCCAAAAGCAAGCCCGCGCATTTTCAATAACTCCATTCATAAAATAAATTTTCCCCTCCGCTATCGAGCCACATTGGCGATAAATACTGATCTGTAGCTGCACGCATTTTGCGCGGATTGTTGCGGGCCGCGCGCAAAAACACGGCGCAGTTGTATGGGCCACCTGACACTCCGTTGTGCTTGACCTTTTCGTTATCGAGGAATTTAGATGAGCGGCTTTGCCCACGAGGTGAAAGAACTTTCCCCCCTGAGACGCGCGTTTCTCAAAATCGAAGAAATGCAATCCAAATTGCAGGCCGCCGAAGAAGCAAAGCGCGAGCCGATCGCCATTGTCGGCATCGGTTGCCGCTTGCCCAACGGCATTCATGATCCCGAGGCTTTTTGGCAGCTTCTGCGCGAGGGCGTGGATGCCGTGCAAGAAATTCCGTACGAGCGCTGGGACGCCGGGGCCTACTTCGATCCCGATCCGAATCAGCCCGGCAAGATGGTCACCAAGTCCGGCGCTTTTTTGGAGGGCGTGGACCAGTTCGACCCGCAATTCTTCGGCATCTCGCCGCGCGAGGCCGCGAGCATGGATCCGCAGCAACGGTTGCTGTTGGAAGTGGTGTGGGAAGCGCTCGAACATGCCGGGCAGGCGCCGGACAAATTGATGAACAGCCGCACCGGCGTTTTCCTCGCCATGTGCAAAGTCGATTATGCCCAGCTTTTATTGAAACAAAACGCCCCGGCGTTGTTGGACGCGTATTATGCTTCCGGCAATGCTTACAGCACCGCGGCCGGACGCATTTCTTATGTGTTGGGATTGCAAGGCCCGTGTCTCACCGTAGATACCGCATGCTCCTCTTCTCTGGTGGTGGTGCATCTCGCTTGTCAAAGCTTGCGCAACGGTGAAAGCAAAATGGCCCTGGCCGGCGGCGTGAATTTGGTGTTGTCGCCGGACAACACCATTACGTTTTCCAAAGCGAACATGCTCGCGGCGAATGGCCGCTGCAAAACTTTCGACGCTGCGGCCGACGGCTTCGTGCAGGGCGAAGGTTGCGGCATGATCGTGTTGAAGCGCTTGTCGGATGCAGTCGCCAACGGCGATCACATCTATGCGTTGATTCGCGGCAGCGCGGTTAATCAAGACGGCGCGAGCAGCGGCCTGACCGCGCCCAATGGGCCTGCGCAAGAGGCCGTAATTCTCGAGGCGCTCGCGCATGCGGGATTGCAGCCTTCCGAGGTGAGTTATATTGAAACGCATGGCACGGGCACGACTTTGGGCGATCCCATCGAAGTGCAAGCCATCGGTGCGGCGTTGGGAAAAGGGCGCACACAAGAAAATCCGATTTTGATCGGCGCGGTTAAAACCAATCTTGGGCATTTGGAAGGCGCGGCCGGCATCACGGGTTTGATCAAAGTCGCGCTGTCGCTCCAGCATCAACAAATTCCGCCTACGCTGCATTTCACCACGCCCAATCCTTTCATTCCATGGGAACAATTGCCGGTGCGCGTGGTGACGAAGCTCTTGCCTTTTCCGGCAATCAATGGCAAACGCATTGCCGGCGTAAGCTCGTTCGGATTTAGCGGCACAAATGCGCACATCGTTCTGGAAGAGTGGGAGAGTGGGAGAAAGGGTGATAGGGAGAAAGGGAGAGTGGGTGAGAGGGAGAGGCCACGACATATGCTTACGCTTTCGGCGAAAAGCGAGGGCGCGCTGAAAGATCTCGTGCAGCGTTATGAGAAGCATTTGTCGGATAATGCGAATAGTGTGCTGGCAGACATTTGCTACACGGCAAGCGCGGGCAGAGCGCATCTTTCCCACCGGCTTGCGCTGACGGCGGAAAACGTGGAAGAGCTGGGTGGCAAACTCGCTGCTTTCACTGCCGGGCAAACGCCGGCAGGAATGCAGCGCGGCTTCGTTGAAACCGAAGATCAGCCGAAGATCGCTTTTCTTTTCACCGGGCAGGGCGCGCAGTATCTCAACATGAGCCGCCGCTTGTATGAAACGCAACCAACTTTTCGCAATGCTCTTGAAGAGTGCGGCGAACTGCTTCGCCCTCATTTAGAGCATTCTTTGCTTTCCGTGGTTTTTGCTGAGACCGGCGCTATGCCCTCTGCGCCATGCCCTCTGCTCGATCAAACTGCTTATACGCAGCCGGCATTGTTTGCCCTTGAATATGCCCTGGCGAAGCTGTGGGAATCCTGGGGTGTAGAACCATCCGTGGTTATGGGACACAGCGTGGGCGAATACGTTGCAGCCTGCGTTGCGGGCGTGTTCAGTTTGGCAGACGGCCTCAAGCTGATTGCCGCCCGCGGCCGCTTGATGCAAGCTCTTCCTCAAAACGGCGCGATGGTTGCCATTTTTGCCGATGAAGCGCAGGTGGCAAAATTGATTGAAGCGTATTCCTCGCAGGTCGCGATCGCGGCGATTAACGGCCCGGATAACGTCGTCATTTCCGGCTTGAACGCGGCAGTGGATGAGATCGTGCAAAAATGCGCGGCGCAAGGACTCAAAAGCAAATCACTGAAGGTCTCGCATGCGTTTCATTCTCCATTGATGGAGCCGATGCTCGACGAGTTCGCGCACCTCGCCGCTGAAATCAAACATGCAACACCTCGCATTGGTTTTATTTCAAACCTCACCGGCAAACTCTTTGGCTTTCGCTTCAACGATCCACAATCCTCGATCCTCGATCCTCGATCTTATTGGCGCCGGCACGTGCGTGAGGCGGTGCAATTTGCCGAATCGATCAAAACGCTATACGAGAAAGGCTATCGCGTCTTTGTTGAAATCGGTCCGCATCCCACGCTGCTGGGCATGGGCAGCAAATGTCTGCCGGAAGAAAATGGCGTGTGGGCGCCCTCATTGCGCAAAGGCAAGGACAATTGGCAGCAAATGCTGGATAGCCTCGGCATGCTGTACGTGAACGGCGTGAATCCGGATTGGAAAGGTTTTGACCGAGACTATCCGCGCCGTAAAGTGGTGTTGCCGCGGTATCCGTTTCAGCGCAAGAGATATTGGTTTGAAGATAGTAGATCTTCGCTCGTGGATAGTGGAGCAAAAATCCCTCATTCACAATCCACGCGCAACGATCCACCATCTACGAAGCTACACCCGTTGCTCGGCCAGCGTCTGCACGCGCCGTTGCTGCGCGAGATTCTTTTCGAAACACAGATCAGTCTCGATACGGCGCCTTTTATCGCCGATCATCGCGTGCACGGTTTGGCGGTGTTGCCGACGACGGCTTATCTCGAAATGATCACCGCCGCCGCGCACGAAGCGTTGGGCGCGGGCACGCACGCGATCGAGGATATGGACATTCGCGAAGCTTTTATTTTGGAAGAAGGCGAAACTCGCACGGTGCAGTTGCTCTTGTCTCCGGAGAATGATGAGCGCGCCGGTTTTCAAATTATCAGTTTTGCGCCGGCCGGGCGCAACGGTGATACGGCCTACAAAATTCACGCGGCCGGCAAAATTTGCCCGGCAGGAACCAACGGTGAGAACCCGAATCTTTCTCAATCAACCCCGGTGTTGGTGGAGCTGCGCGCGCGCTGCAGTGAAGAAATACCGGTCGCGACGTTCTACGAGCATCTACATAAATATGGCTTGCAATTCGGGCCGCGCTTTCACGGCGTTGACAAACTGTGGCGCGCTGACAACCATGCTCTCGGCCGGATTCGTATGGCGGAAGCGCTCGTTTCCGAAGCCGGGGCTTATCGCATTCATCCGGCCTTGTTGGATGCTTGTTTGCAGATTGTGGGCGTCATCATGTCCGGAGACAAAAATAAAATTGCCTCGGACGAGATTTTCATGCCCATCGGGTTGCGCTCTTTTCGCCTGCTTTCTTTGCCCGGAGGGGAATTGTGGAGTCACGCAACGGTGATTGGGAGGGAAGGAGAAAGAGAGACGGGGAGAAAGGGAGACCGGGAGGCCAAAAATTTGGGCACGAGGGCTTTGGATTTTCACGTGTTTGATGGGAGCGGACAGATAGTTGCTCAAGTGTTAGGCTTGCAAGTGAAGCAGGTGGCGCCGGAAATGTTGCAGCGGCCGGCGCAGATCAAGAGGGCGGATTGGTTTTATGAAGTCACGTGGGAACCGAAAGCGCTTGCGATTGAAGCCGGGGCCTTGCCGGCTGCGGCTGATTTTCCCGGAAATGCTGAAATTGCCGCGTTATTGCTGCCGGAATTGCAGCGGCTCGGCGCGGCGCACAACCTGCGTCTGTACGATCAAATCCTCCCGCGTTTGGATGCCCTGAGCCTGGCCTATGTGCTGCAAGCATTCGCGCAGTTAGGCTGGAAATTCGCCCTCGGCCAGCGCTTCGCTACACTACAAATGGCGGAAGCACTCGGCGTGATTTCACCGCATCATCGTTTGTTGCATCGTTTGTTGGAAATGCTGGCGGAAGAAGGCTTTCTCAAAAATCACGGCGCGGAATGGGAAGTGCGCCAGTTGCCTCACGCCGAAGCGGCGGAGACTTTAGCACAAAGTTTTGCTGCACGTTTCGCCGATAATGATGCCGAGTTCAATCTGTTGCAGCGCGGCGGGCAAAACCTCTCCGAGGTGTTGCGCGGCAAATACGATCCCTTGCAAGTGTTGTTCCCCGGCGGCTCTTTTTCCGCCGCGGAAAAATTATACGACGAATCTGCCGCCGCCAAAACCTACAACGGCATCGCGCGCCAGGCGATTGCTGCGATCGCAGCTCGTCTGCCCAAAGAGCGCAAGCTGCGCGTGCTGGAAGTGGGCGCGGGCACCGGCGGCACCACTTCATTCATTCTGCAGGATTTTCCCGCGGAGAGAACGGAATATGTTTTCACGGATCTCTCGCCGTTGTTCATGGCGCGCGCGCAGGAGAAATTCAAAAAATATCCGTTCGTGCGTTATGAGCTTTTGGACGTCGAGCAAGACCCGCAAACGCAGGGCTTTGCGCTGCAGCAATTCGATTTGATCATTGCCGCCAACGTGGTGCACGCCACCAAAGATTTGCGCCAAACGTTGTCGCACGTGCAGCAACTGCTCGCGCCCGAGGGCCTGCTCATGCTCCTCGAAGGCATGAGCCCGCAAAGATGGATCGATTTGACGTTCGGCATGACCGAGGGCTGGTGGCGTTTCACCGACCGCGAACTGCGCCCTTCGTACCCGCTGATCTCGCAAAGCCAATGGCAAACCTTGTTGGAAGGCATGGGTTTCACGCAATTTCAAGCCGTGCCGCAGAATTTAAGCGTGGGCCGGGCGTTGTCGCAGAATGCGGTTATTCTCGCGCGCGGAGTGAAGGTGGCGGGGGAGACGGGGAGACGGGGAGACGGGGAGAGTGGGAGACGGGGAGGCGGGGAGACGGAGGGAGAGAGAAGATGGTTAGTGTTTGCAGACGGCGCAGGCGTGGCGCAAAAGCTTGCTGAAGAGCTGCATGCGCGTGACGAGTCTTGCATTTTCGTTCATGCCGGTGAAGCGTATGCCGCGCTCGATGCCGGCCATTATCGCATTGATCCCGCGCAGGCCGGCGATTTCAAACGGCTGTTGCAGGAAGCGTTTATCGCGCCCGGCGCCGCTTGCTGCGGGGTGGTGCATCTGTGGCCGTTGGAAGATCTGGCTGCGCCGGAAATCAGTCCGGCGCATTTGGTCGGGGCGCAAAAGCGCGGCAGCCGCAGTGTGTTGCATTTGGTGCAAGCGCTGCTGACTTCGGAAAAATTTTCTGCAACCGAATTGTGGATTTTGACGCGCGGCGCGCAGCCCGCCGGCGCGGATCTCCAACCGCTCGCGCTGGTGCATTCGCCGCTTTGGGGCATGGGCCGCGCGCTCACGCTTGAACATCCCGAGCTGCATTTGAGACGCATCGATCTCGATCCGTTCGGCGATGCCAACGAGACCGAATCTTTGCTGAACGAAATTTTGCAGCCTGATGCCGAAGATCAAATTGCCTATCGCAACGGCGTGCGGCTCGCGGCGCGGCTTTCGCGCAAGCAGATTGAAGACGGAAGAGCGATGATCGAGGAGCGAGGAGCGAAGCTGGAAGATCGCGATCCTCGCTCCTCGATTCTCGTTCCTCACTCTTCCACCCCTGGCAGCGACAGACCGGTGCAATTGGAAATCACCAGGCCCGGCACTTTCGACGGAGTGGCATGGGGGCCGGCGGAGCGCCATGCGCCGCCTCCGGAGGAAATCGAAATTCGTGTGCAAGCCACTGGTTTAAACTTCCGGGACGTATTGAATGTGTTAGGCATGCGTCGCGACGACGATCCACTCGGCGGCGAGGTGGCGGGCATTGTTGCACGAGTGGGCAAGAATATTACCGATTTCCAAATCGGGGACGAAGTGATCGCGATTACGGCAGGCGGCTTCAGCACTTATGTCACGAGCCGCACCGAGCTGGCGGTGAAAAAGCCTGGCCATCTTTCTTTTGAAGAAGCGGCCACGCTTCCGCTCACTTTCCTGACCGCGCATTACGCGCTGCATGTGATCGGCAAAATAAAAGCCGGCGAGCGCGTGTTGATTCATGCCGCCGCCGGCGGCGTGGGCATGGCCGCCGTGCAACTGGCACAGCAAGCAGGTGCGGAAATTTTTGCCACCGCAGGCTCTCCGGAAAAACGCGAATTCCTGAAAAATCTCGGCGTGCCGCACATCTTCAATTCGCGCACACTGGAGTTTGCGGATGAAATTGCCGGGCGGATTGGAGGGGCAAAAAGCGAAGATAGTGGGTCGAAGATAGCAGATAGTGACTTGAAGAGCGAAGAGGGTGTGGCAGAATCCACCATTCACTCGCCACGATCTACTCTCTACAACGAACAAGCCGGCCTCGATCTGGTGCTCAACTCTCTAACCGGCGAGTTCATTCCACAAAGCATGAAGCTGCTGCGGCCGGGCGGACGTTTCTTGGAAATCGGCAAAAAAGAAATTTGGACGCCGGCGCAGGCGGCGCAAGTCAATGCTCGAGCCCGGTATTTTGCGGTTGATTTGGCGGAAAAAATCAAGAGCGATCCGGTTGCGATCCGGCCCTTGTTTCTCGAGCTGATGCAAGCCGTGGCCGAGGGCCGTCTCCAACCTTTGCCCAAAACGGTTTTTGCGTGCGAAGAAGTTACGGGTGCGTTTCGTTATATGGCGCAAGCGAAGCACATCGGCAAAGTGGTGGTGCAAGTGGCGAGCAGCGAGGAAGATCGAAAACTGAAGATGGAAGAGCGAAGATTGAAGCAGGAAGAACACAATTCTCCATCCTCGCTCATGAATCCTCGCGCACTCGAAATCCGCCATGATGCAACCTTTCTCATCACCGGCGGCTTGACCGGCATCGGGTTGCTCGTGGCGCAATGGCTGGTGCAGCACGGGGCGCGGCATCTGGTGTTAATGGGCCGGCGGGCGCCTTCAGACGAAACGCAACGCGTGATGGCAGAGCTGGAGGAGAAAGGCGCGCAGGTGTTTGCGACATCCGGCGACGTTGCCAGGATCGAAGACGTCAATCGCACGCTGGCTGTGATCAATCAATCCATGCCGATCTTGCGCGGCATCATTCACTCGGCCGGCGTGCTGGATGACGGCGTCATTTTGCAGCAAACGTGGGAACGGTTTGCCAAAGTGATGGCGCCAAAAGTGGAAGGCGCGTGGTATTTGCATACGCTCACCAAACACATGCCGCTGGATTTCTTCGTGCTGTTTTCTTCGGTCTCTGCCGTGCTCGGCTCGCTCGCACAAGCGAATCATTCCGCGGCCAATGCGTTTCTCGATGCTTTGGCGCATCATCGCCGCGCGCTGGGTTTGCCGGCAATGAGCATCAATTGGGGCGCGTGGTCCGAAATCGGGGCGGCCGCCCGGCATAACGTCGGCAGCCGTATCGCGGTGCGCGGCATTCATACCTTTACGCCGCAGCAAGGCTTGCAAGTGCTGCGGTTTTTATTCGAGCACCCCGCCGCGCAAGTGGGCGTGATGCCGGTGGATTGGGCCACGTTCAGCGGCATGTTCGCGGGCCGCCGCGTTCCGCCCTATTTTTCCAGCCTGGTGCAGGCGGCGGTGGCGCCGATCAAACAAAAGCTGAAAGCACTCTCGCCTCAATCTGATTTGCTGCGGCAATTGCAAGAAGCCTCTGCGGCGAAACGGCAAAAACTGCTGCGGCATTATGTCGAAACGCAAGCCCTGAAAGTGTTGAGCATGGAGGCTTCCCAGGCCATTCACGAGAAGCAACCGCTGACCGATCTCGGCCTGGATTCGTTGATGGCAGTGGAACTGCGCAATTTGTTAGGCACGGGCCTGAGCCTGCCGCGCGCCTTGCCCGCGACGCTGGTGTTCGATTATCCCACCACCGCCGCCCTTTCGGAATATCTTCTGAAAGAGTTGTTTGGAGAAGAAAAAACCGCTCCGGCAACAGACGCTGCACAAAATGCACGAATGGCCACGGCAAACATGCTTGAAAATTTAGAGGGCCTTTCGGACGAGGAGGTGGATCGGTTGTTTGCGGAGAAGATGAGCGCGGGAATCATTTCAGCCCGGGAAAGAGCTTGAGTTGTTCTTGCAATTTGATGAGATCGGATTCATCAAGCATCACGATGCTCTGCGTCGCGACGAGAAGCAAATCAAGAATAGTGGAATCGGCAGGATAAGATCTGAATCTGGTCATTTTGTACGCGATATACGATGCGGTGTTCGAGGTCTATTCTTCTTGACCAACATCCTTGCAAATTGAATCTCAAAGGCTCTGGCTTTCCCAAACCTTTGAAAGGATCTTTGGAAATATCTTTTAGGATCTTGAAAATCTGTTTTAAGATTTTGGGCTGTGACTTAGCCCAGAATTCCAGATCTTCAAGGGCGTTTGGCGTCAGCACCAAATCTTTCATAAACCTGCTCGAATGGAATGAATTGCTTATTGTCGGCTTGCCGAAGTGATTCTTGCAGCCATTTGGCGTTGGCCTCGCTACGGAGCAAATGCAAAGTTTCCATCAACGAATCATATTCCCTTTTGCCCATCACCACGAAACTTTCGGATCGGGTCTTAACAAAAAAAGGTTCGTTGTTTTTTTGAGATTGGCTGAGAAAGATTTTGGCTTTTTGTTTGAATTCTTTCAAAGAGACGGTGAGCATTTTTACCTCGAAAAATAAATGAGTTTAAATGGGCAGAATCTTTGCTGCGCGCTAAAATCTAATCAGAAATTGCGCGATTGTCAACAAAGCTCTTGCGCTTTCTACATAAAATCTTTGTCAAAGGATTCCGATGTCCGATTTTTTAGAACGAATCAAAAATCTTTCTCCCAAGCGCCTCGCTCTGCTCGCGATGGAATTGCAATCCAAATTGGATGCATTCGAGAAGGAGCAAAAGGAACCGATTGCCATCATCGGCATGGGCTGCCGTTTTCCCGGCGCGGAAAACCCTGCGGCTTTTTGGCGGCTGTTGCGCGACGGCGTCGACGCCACTCGCGAAGTGCCGCAAGAGCGTTGGCCGATCGCTGATTTTTACGACGCCGATCCCGACGCGCCCGGCAAAATGTCCACGCGCTTTGGCGGGTTTCTTGATCACGTTGATCGCTTCGATCCGCATTTCTTCGGCATCTCGCCGCGCGAAGCCGTGAGCATGGATCCGCAACAGCGTTTGTTGCTGGAAGTGGGCTGGGAAGCGCTGGAGCACGCGGGCCTGGCGCCGGAGAAATTGGAAGGCAGCGCGACCGGCGTGTTCCTCGGCATTTGCAGCACGGACTATCCGCAACTGATGCTCGGCAGAGGCCGCGAGACTTTTGACGCGTATCTGGCCACCGGCTGCTCGCATGCGATTGCCTCGGGCCGTTTGTCTTATTTGCTCGGCGTGCACGGGCCGAGTTTGTCGATCGACACGGCTTGCTCCTCCTCGCTCGTGGCCGTGCATCAAGCTTGTTTGAATTTGCGCACGCGCAACTGCAACCTCGCGCTGGCCGGCGGCGTGAACGTGATGCTCACGCCGGACACCACGATTACACTTTCCAAAGCGCACATGATGGCGCCCGACGGCCGCTGCAAAACTTTTGACGCTTCCGCCAACGGTTTTGTGCGCGGCGAAGGCTGCGGCCTCATCGTGCTCAAGCGTTTATCGGAGGCACGGGCTGACGGCGACCATATCCTCGCTGTGATTGCCGGCTCTGCCGTGAATCAAGACGGCCGCAGCAGCGGCATTACTGCGCCTAACGGTCCGGCGCAGGAAGCGGTCATGCGCGCGGCACTTGCCGGGGCCGGCCTCACGCCGGAAGAAATCGATTATGTTGAAACGCATGGCACCGGCACTTCTTTGGGCGACCCCATTGAAGTGAATGCGCTCGGTGCAGTGCTGGGAAAAAATCGCGGCGACGATAATAGATTAAAAATCGGCTCGGTCAAAACCAACTTCGGCCATCTCGAAGGCGCCGCCGGCATTGCGGGATTGATCAAGCTCGTGCTCGCATTGCAACACCGGCAAATCCCGCCGCATCTGCATTTGCAACAGCGCAATCCCTACATTCAATGGGAAGAATTGCCGCTCGACATTCCCACGACACTGACGCCCTGGCAAACGGCGAATGGCCGCCGCATCGGCGCGACCAGCTCGTTTGGATTTAGCGGAACGAATGCGCACGTCATCGTGCAAGAGTGGGAGAGTGGGAGAGTGGGAGACGGGGAGATGGGGAGACACGGAGACGGGGAGAGTGGGGGAGTGGGAGACGGGGAGATGGGGAGACACGGAGACGGGGAGAGTGGGGGAGTGGGAGAACGGCCGGTGCATCTTCTTGGTCTTTCCGCAAAGAGTGAAGTCGCATTGCGGGAGCTCGCGCAGCGGTATGAAAATTATTTGCAAGAGCATCCGCAAGTTGGGCTGGCGGATTTGTGCTTCACGGCAAATGCCGGGCGCTCGCATTTTGCGCATCGTTTGGCGATCGCGGCAGATTCACCTGCGGCATTGCAGGATAGGCTGAAAATTTTTGTCACCGGAGATTTGCCTGCCGGCGCGCATTATCACGAAGTCATTGGCAACAAAACTTCCGAAGCCGTTTTTCTTTTCACTGGGCAGGGCGCGCAATATCCCGGCATGGGCCGGGAGCTTTATGAAACGCAACCGGTCTTCCGCCAAGCATTGGATAAATGTGACGAGATTCTTCGCGCGTACCTGGAAAAGCCGTTGCTCTCCGTGCTCTATCCTGAGATGGTCAATGGCCAATACGACACCCTCGTCGAGCATCCAGCAACGAGCAACGAGCAACGAGCATCCAGCAATGTGCTCGATCAAACCGCCTATACCCAACCGGCATTGTTTGCGTTGGAATATGCACTCGCAGAATTATGGCGCTCGTGGGGCATCGTACCTGCTGCAGTGATGGGCCATAGTGTCGGCGAATATGCGGCCGCATGTGTCGCCGGATTGTTGAGCTTGGAAGACGGCTTGAAGCTCATTGCCGCGCGCGGGCGTTTGATGCAAGCCTTGCCGCAGAACGGCGCGATGGCCGCGATTTTTGCCGATGAAGCCAAAGTCGCCGGCATGCTCCGCGGTTATGAAAAAGAAGTTTCGATTGCCGCGCTCAACGGGCCGGATAACATTGTCATCTCCGGCTTGAAAAACGCCGTGAATGAAATCATAAAAAAATGCCAGGCCGAAGGCCTCAAAAGCAAAACGCTGAATGTTTCGCATGCTTTTCATTCACCGCTCATGGAACCCATGCTCGAGGAATTCGAGCGCGTGGTCAGCGCAATACAATTTCGCGATTCGCAAATTCCTTTGATCTCGAATTTAACGGCGCAGCCGTTGGTCCTCAATGATTCACGAGCGACGAACAACGATCCTCAATCTTCGATCTTCGATCCTCGAACCTACTGGCGCCGCCACGTGCGCGAAGCCGTGCGCTTTTCCGCTTCCTTGACATGGCTGCAGCAGCAGGGGCATAAAATTTTTGTTGAAATCGGCCCTCATCCCACGTTGTTGGGCATGGCCGGCAAATGCGTTCCCGCAGAAAGCCAATGCGTTTGGCTGCCTTCTTTGCGGCAAGGCAAAGAAGAGACGCAGCAAATGCTGCACGCGCTCGGCGCGCTTTACGTGCGCAATGCGCCGGTCGATTGGGCCGGCTACGATCGCGAGCATCCGCGCCGCAAGCTGGCGTTGCCCACGTATCCCTTTCAGCGCGAGCGGTATTGGATCGCAGAGAGCATAGAGCAGAGGGCAGAGGGCGAAGAGCGAGATGCGAAAGGTGAAGAGCAAGCCCTCCGCCCTTCGCCCTTCGCTCTTCGTTCTACTCATCCTCTTCTCGGCCATCGCCGGCCCGGCCCGCTGCACATTTTTGAAACTCAGTTCAGCCTTGAAAAGCTGGCGATAATGGACGAGCATCGCGCCCACGGCGTGGCCGTCGTGCCCGGTGTCATTTATCTCGAAATGGCGCTCGGCGCTGGTCGAGAAGTTTTCGGCGGCGAGGCGCTGTCTTTGGAGGACCTGGTGATTCACGAAGCGCTCGCGCTTCCGGAAGAAGGCAGTTGCGAGGTGCAAATTATTTTGTTGCCGGAAGAGAGCGGCAGCGCGTCTGTTCAATTTTACAGCAACGAAACTTCCGGCGAAAATTTTTGGCGGCGGCATGCCTCCGGCAAAATTCGCGTGCTCGCGAGCGCGGAGACCGCGGTGGCCACGCTCCCCATTGCCGAAATGCAGGCGCGTTGCACGCCCGGCAGCCTCGCGGCATTGCAACAAAAAATGCGCGAGCGCGGCATTCAAACCGGCGTCCATTCGCAGAGTTTCGACTTGTTCTGGCGCCGCGAGGGCGAGGCGCTCGGGCGCATGCGCTTGCTCGAAACCGTGCGCGCGCAGCAAAACGATTATCAACTGCATCCGGCTCTGCTCGATGCGAGCTTGAGTTTGTTGGAGGCGGCGTTGCCCACGAACGGCAAATTGGACACCGCGGGCAAAGTTTACATGCTGCTAGGCATGTCGCGATTGCAGCTCGTGCGCCGGCCTGCGTCGTCGTTGTGGGTGCATGCGCGGTTGCAGGAACATGATCATGCGAGCGCCGAAGTTTTTCGCGGCGAGCTGCGTATCTTTGATGAAGCCGGCGGCCTCGTGGCTCAACTCGAAGGCTTGCAGTTCAAAAGCGTTGCGCCTGCAGCATTGCGGGCCGCAAATTTGAAAAAGCTCGAGGACTGGCTGTATGAAATCGCGTGGCGTCCGGCGGAAAGGACCGCGGTTGCAGCCTCGCGCGCATTGCCGGCGAATTATTTTCCGCCGTTGCGCGAAATTGCAAAAACGGTTCAACCCAAAATCGCGCAGGTTTATGCCGAGAACGGCTTGCAGATTTATGACGAATTGCTGCCGCGTCTCGATGTCGCCTGTGCGGCTTACGTTCTGCAGGCGTTTGAAAAACTCGGCTGGCAATGGCAACTGGGACAGCCCGTGTCGCTGGATGATTTATTGGCGCGCTTGCGCGTGCAAACGCGCCATCGCCGTTTGCTCGAACGCATGCTCGTCATGCTGCAAGAAGACGGCTTTCTTATCCAAAAAGAAAATGTTTGGGAAGTTTGCCGCGTTCCTGCCGGGCAGAATGCCGAACAAATCATGCGCGAGTTGTTGGAAAAATTTCCCGCTTGCCGCGCGGAATTGAAAATTACGCAACGCTGCGGAGAGAATCTGGCGGAAGCGTTGCGCGGCGAGGCAGATCCGCTGCAATTGCTTTTCGGCGGCGGCGCGATCGCTGATGCTGAAGAGCTTTATCAAGAAGCGCCCAATTCCAAAGCCTTCAATTTAATATTGCAAAGCGCAGTCGCCGCGGCATTGCAAAAACTGCCGCAAGATCGCCGCGTGCGCGTGCTTGAAATCGGCGGCGGTACCGGCGGCACCACCACGCGCGTGCTCCCAATTTTTCCCGCGGAGCGCACGGAATACGTCTTCACCGATATTGGCCAGCTCTTTCTCGCACGTGCGGCGGAGAAGTTCAAAGAATTTTCTTTTGTGCGCTATCAAGCTTTGGACGTCAGCGGCGAAATTGCCGGACAAGGTTTTGCGCCGCAGCAATTCGATCTCATCATCGCCGCCAACGTGCTGCATGCCACCAGCGATTTGCGCGTGACGCTCGCGAACGTGCGCAAGCTGCTCGCGCCTCAGGGCTTGCTCGTGCTGCTCGAAGGCTCGCTGCCGCAGCGCTTCGGTGATTTGACCGTGGGCTTGACCGAAGGCTGGTGGAGTTATGCCGATCGCGATTTGCGGCCGGACTATGCGTTGATGTCCGAGTTGAAATGGATCGACCTGCTTCAGACGATGGGCTTCACCGAGGCGATTGCGATTCCAAGCGGTGAGGATCGCATCGGTGTGTTGAAAACGCAAGCGGTGATTTTGGCGCGCGGGCCTTTGGTTGAGACGAGGAGAGAGGGAGACGGGGAGAAAGGGAGACGGGGAGAAGAGAAGAAAGGGGCTTGGATTGTTTTGGAAGATGATGGAGGTGTGGGGGAAAAGTTGGTGCAGCGTTTGGTTGAGAGCGGTGAGGCTTGTGTGAGAGTTTCTGCCGGGCAAGAATATCGCGCGCACGCAAATGGACAATTCGAAATCAATTCGGCGCGAGGGGAAGATTTCAAGCGGCTGTTGCAGGAAACTTCGGCGCAAACTTGCCGCGGTGTGATTCATTTGTGGGCTTTGGATGCGCCTGTTGCGGAACACATGCCGCTGTCGGCGTTGCACGAAGCGCAAATCAAAACAACGGCTAGTGTTTTGCATTTGGTGCAGGCTATGGCCAGCTTTGCTGCGACGAAAGCAGCGCCTTTGTGGCTGGCAACACAAAACGCGCAAGCGATTGGAACTCACGGCGCCCTTTCTGTTTCTTCTTCCACTCTGTGGGGATTGGGCAAAGTGATTGCGCTGGAGCATCCCGAGCTGCGTTGCACGCGCATCGATCTCGATGCGCGCGAGGCTTTTGAAAATGCCGAAACTCTTCTCGAAGAAATTTTTTCCGGCGAGGTGGAAGATCAAGTTGCCTTCCGCAACCACCTCCGCTACATGCCGCGGCTGGTTCACAGTTCCGTCAAGCTTGATGATCCCGCCTCCGGCATCGAGCATCGAGCATCCAGCATCCAGCCTGACGGTACTTATCTCATCACCGGCGGCCTCGCGGGCCTCGGCCTGCTGGTCGCAGAATGGATGGTGGCGCACGGCGCACGGCATCTGGTTTTGATCGGGCGCAGCGCGCCTTCTGCGGAAGCCAAAGAAATTTTGCAGCGTTTGGAAGCCGCGGGCGCACAAATCGTGATCGAGCAAGCGGATGTTTCCGATGCTGCGCGAATGGGCTTGGTGTTTGCGCATCTTGCGCAAAATCTGCCACCATTGAAAGGCGTGGTGCATTCCGCCGGCGCGATCGACGACGGCATTTTATTACAACAAGATTGGTCGCGCTTCGAGAAGGTAATGAAGGCCAAAGTTTATGGCGCGTGGGTTCTGCACGAGCTGACCAAAAACAAGCCGCTGGATTTCTTTATTCTTTTTTCCACCGGCGCGGCGCTGATCGGCTCGGCCGGGCAAGGCAATCATGCGGCGGCGAATGCTTTTATGGATGCGCTCGCGCATCATCGCCGCGGGCTCGGCCTGCCGGCGTTGAGTATCAACTGGGGCGCGTGGTCGGAAGTGGGAACCGTGATGCGCCACGACCAAAGCGCGCGCTTCACCACCGGCGGCAAAAGCGTGATCTCGCCAGCGCAAGGCTTGCATATTTTCGAGCGCTTGTTGCAGAACACTCCGGCGCAAGTGGGCGTGCTGCCGGTGAAGTGGGATGAAGTTTTTGAGAGTACTGGCGAACGCCGGCGCTCGCTGTTTTTCGCAGAACTCATGCGCGAGGCGAATCCCAAAAAGAAACCCGAAAAAAACAAAACGCAAACGGCGAATTTTCTGGAACAACTCCAAGCTGCGCCAATGAGCAAACGCTGGGGCTTATTGCATCTGTTCGTGCGCGAGCAAACCGTGAAAGTGTTGGGTGTCGATTCTTCGCGTTCCATCTCATTGCAACAACCATTGACCGAGCTGGGCTTGGATTCATTGATGGCCGTGGAATTGCGCAATGCGCTCGGCAAAAGTATCGCACAAACCTTGCCCGCGACGTTGCTGTTCGATCATCCCACCATCGAAGCGCTGGTGAATCACCTCGGCAAAAACGTGCTGGCGCTGGAATTCTCCGGAAACGGTGAGGAGGACTCGCACCGCGAAAACGGCAAAGCTGCGATTGCGGAAAAAGAAGCGAAGCTGGATGAACTTTCGGAAGAGGAGATGGCGGCGTTGCTGGAGGAGAGGTTGGGAGGAATTTGAGCTTTTCGTGGATGTTGGATCAATGGATGATTGGAGTATTGGATTGCGCGAGGCTGGAAGCCCAACTCAGAACTTTGCAGCGCTTAAGAAAAGTTCTTTTACTCCGAAGCAGACGGTGCGGATTTTTTGATTAGCCAGGCGATTGTTTCTGCCTGAAATTGCTTCAAGGCCGGTAGAGCCAATGGGTTGATCAAATAGGCGGGTAGGTCGGTGAGCTCGAACTGGCTCAACGCGTAAGCGAGAGTATCTGCAGATAAACCGCCGTCTTTAGCTTGGGCAGGCTCGAAGTAGTCGGGAATAGTGTAGCCGGCTTGCTTGAGGAAGTATAGATCAATGAGATCTTTTGTTTCCGTCCGTCCCAAAGCCGCGCAAATTTTGTTGGCCATAATGTCCTCAATTGAATCGACCAGAATTTTGCCAATTGAATTTGGCAGGCGTAGATGCGCAGCGTAGTCCCGTGAAAAGTGAAGGGTCAGCGGCTCCTTCACTGTCCCAATTCGAAGATGCTTGAAGTATGAAGTGAGGCGTACGGTCGCATAGTTTATTTTCAATTTCTCACAAGTTGCGCTGACAATCTGCTCTACTTGTTGAAAAGCTTCATCCAGTTGGGTAAAAAAATCGAGATCTTCCGAATAGCGATGGCATAGGTAGAAGGCGCTCAACGCTGTACCACCGGTCAAATAAAAATCTTGGGTATGTTGAAAAAAAATCTCCAAGAAATTATTCTGCACAGGCGTTAGAAGGGCTTGCGGATTTGACGATGCCATGCTTGATCCATTGCGAGTACATAAATTCCCAAAATTTTTTTTCACGGCCGAGCCGCGGCAGCAAACGCTCACGATACTCGAGAAACTTTTTTAGGGTGATGAATTTCCAAACGTCGGTGTAGCGCGCATCACGCAGGATTTTCGCCATCAGCCAAATCTTGCGCGCTTCTTCGCCTTCGGCCAGTATCTGCTTGATTTGGCCGACGGTGTAGCGGTAATCCCACATGAAGTAAGGGACAATCTCATCGCGCGAAAGATCGAGCAAAGGATGGGTAGTCGGTGGCTCAACGGCATTCTCAACAGCAGCGGCTTCTTGCTCGCTCCGGCCAAGAAAATCGGCTGCTGAACCGATGCGCCAGCCAGTTGCTTCGAGTTCTTTGTGTTTTAATAAACTCATAAATGTTCATGGCAACTTATATGCGTAGCCTTGTCACTTTGGGATCGACGACGACGGTATCATGCTCAAAGCCAAGCTTGATTCTCCAGGCTTGCAAAGTCTTGGCGCCGATAATGGCTTCTTCGGATAGGCCGGGAACAACCATGAATTCATCTGATAACTGATAACCATTGATGCGAAATTGCAGACCAATGGCTTCTTTAACTTCTAACACTTTCCCTTGTTCGGCCGTTTCCATCTCGATCGGCAACCCCAAGGGAAAAACGACGCCTATTTTTTCTGCGACTCGAGGTGGAATGCAAGAGAAGCTTGCACCGGAATCGAACAAGGCATTTACCTCTAATCGGCCTTTTGATCCGATAAGCTCGATTTTTCGAATGATGATAGACATGATTTTCCTTTCAATTTAGAATTTTTGTCGCAAGTCCGGCTTCGCGGAGGTATTCATGTGTAAGAGTCGAAGCCGAGAAACATTATTTTTTGATTCTTTTGAGGAGTTTGCGATCGTTCTCTTGAAATCAAAGATAATCGTTCCAGCAGGATCCGTAAATGTAATCTTCATGACTCGATAGGATCATGTTCCTGCGTTTTTCCCATCTTGGCCTGGGCAATGGAGTCGCGCAAATGTTCGGCATTGGCAGGATTCGACGGCAAATAAAGCGTCTCTTGCCAGGAATTGAACTCATCCAATGAGAGCATAGCGGCTTTTTCACCGCTATCATTGCAAATGATGGTCGGTTCTGCATCTGAGATCACTTTCGTGATCAATTGATTGAACTCTCGTTTGGCTTGCTTTGCAGTAATCGCGTTCATGTCTTTCACCTTGCATTTTGATCTTTGTTGTAAAAATACCTCAAATCCATCACATTCGCAACTGCGATTCTTGTTTTGATACAGACGAAATGTCTCGTCATGCTGCAAAAGATCCTTTCAGGATGACAATCTGAAAGCTGTAGCATCCAACTTAAGCATCGAGCATCGAGCATCGAACATCGAGCATCGAACATCGAGCATCGAACATCGAGCATCGAGCATCGAGCATCAAGCATCAAGCATCAAGCATCAAGCATCTCAGCATCGAGCAACCAGCACCCAGGAACATAAAATGAGTACCACCGAGCCCAAAGATTATCGCGAGCTTTTCAAGCGCGCCCTGCTTAAGCTTGACGATTTGCAGGCAAAGTTAGACAAGTTGCATGAACCCATTGCCGTGATCGGCATGAGCTGCCGTTTTCCTAATGGCGCCAATGATCCCGAAACCTTTTGGCAATTGTTGCGCGAGGGCGTCGATGGCGTCACGGAAATTCCACCGGAGCGATGGGATGTTGACGAATATTATGATCCCGATCCCAATGCGCCGGGAAAAATGTACACGCGCTGCAGCGGATTTTTGGATGAGGTTGACAAATTCGATCCGCAATTCTTCGGCATCGCGCCGCGCGAAGCGTTGAGCATGGATCCACAGCAACGGCTGCTATTGGAAGTCACATGGGAGGCTTTAGAACGCGCGGGACAAGCGCCCTTCAAGCTGATGGGCAGCCGCACCGGAGTTTATGTCGGCATCAGCGGTAATGATTACTCCCATTTGCAAAGCAAGTCCGGCAATGCCGAGTTTATTGACACCTATTTTGGCGCGGGCGTGGCGCATAGCATCGCTTCGGGCCGGCTCTCTTACGTTCTGGGTCTGCAGGGGCCCAGCGTTTCAGTTGATACTGCCTGTTCATCTTCTTTGACGGCAGTTCATCTCGCTTGCCAAAGTTTGCGCATGGGCGAGAGCGCTATGGCGCTGGCCGGCGGCGTGAATCTTATTCTCTCACCCGATGGCCTGGTCACGGCCTCGCAGGCGCGCATGTTGTCTGCCGATGGCCGCTGCAAAACCTTTGACGCTTCTGCCAACGGCTATGTGCGTGCGGAAGGCTGCGCCATGATTGTACTCAAGCGCTTGTCGGATGCCGTGGCGAACCATGATAA
>Ga0247727_10000768_pt1 | contig 78372 bp, 71 predicted proteins | sample WisWelCaveWW1625_FD_202498 | JGI IMG/M metagenome (GOLD analysis project Ga0247727, IMG submission 202498) | Biofilm microbial communities from Wishing Well Cave, Virginia, United States - WW16-25 | ecosystem: Environmental > Aquatic > Deep subsurface > Groundwater > Cave microbial mat | place...
CCGTCAGACAAGTGAGGCCCGACAGCGTCGCTGCGCTCCGACTCCCTGATCGGCTTCGTCGGAACACGTGATCGCCTTCGCTCGGAATCGCTGTTCGAAATCGTCGGAATCCGCAGAACAAAGAACGTCTTCGACACCTCGCCTTTGGCGAAGCGCCAGAAGCGATCAAAATGTTGCTGGCCAAGTCTGTCAATCGCCTTTCCGACGCAGAATCAGTCTTCCTTCTGAGTTTCGTGGTCTACCGTTTCCGCAACAACATCTTCCACGGCAACAAGGGTGTGAACAGCTGGCTCTCCTATACCGAACAGATCGAGCTCTGCATCCGATCCATGATGGCATTCGTGAATCATGCGGAGAGTCGTCTGCCCACGATGGCGCTTGCGGAGGCTGGATGAAGTGCCGTCTAACCTTTCGCTCCAGCGGCAGCAGGGCTTCGCCCTGCTGCCGCTGAGCTCATGATTCGTTAGGTGGACCGTCCCTGGTCTCGGGAGGGCGTCGACATTGAGTATCCCGAAGGTGGGCGCGAGACTTCTCATCGCCGTTGGGTTGGTGATGTTGTTCTCCTTTGGTCGCCAGGCGATTCAGGCGATCCGCAGCTCAACTTGGCCGACAGCAGCGGGCGTGGTTACAGAGGCGAAGATTGTCCAGCGGATCGGAAGGCGTGATCGAAAGACGGACATTCCCAACATCACGTACCGCTACTCGGTCGACGGAGTTGACCACGTAGGCGCGAGGCTGTTCTTTGGAAGTCAGTATTCCGCGTCGTGGACCGCTGGCGCGAAGTGGACGACCGACACAAGGGAGTACATTGCCCGCTATCCGCCCGGGACTCTCTTGCGGATCCACTACAACCCGGATGACGCGGCCACGTCGGTCGTAGAGCCCGGGTTGAAATCGGCCATCGCACAGCCCGTAGTTCTTGCGGTCATGACTATCGGAGGTGGCGTGTTCGTTGGTCTTGTTGAACGTCGTCGCATGGCAAGGAAGTCGCGTCAAGAGACGGCTTCAATAAAGGCCACCTAACATGCCAATGCACCTGACAGAACCGCCACCACCGTGGTAGAAGGTCGAACGGTTCTGGAAGGCGGTTCTGCAGGTGATTGGCGGACGTTAGATGGCAGTGAATACGCTTCTGCTTCTTGCGGCCTTCGTCATCGCCGCAGTGGGCATCGCCCATTCCTACCTCGGCGAGCGGTACATCCTGATCCGTCTCTTCAAGCGCAGCGATCTACCGCAGCTCTTCGGCAGCCAGCAGTTCACGACTCAAACGTTGCGCTTCGCATGGCACCTCACCACCGTGGCTTGGTGGGGGTTCGCGGCCCTGCTCTATCAGCTCGCTGAAGGCTCTGTTTCGAACCGCAGCGTCGCCATGGTCGTTGCGGTCACTGCGCTTGCTTCGTTCTTGGTCTCGTTCATCGGTTCGCGTGGCCGCCATCTCGCCTGGCTGGCCTTCCTGGCTGTTGGTATCGTCGCGTTGTATGCCACTGCCATCTAACCAGCCGCTCCACCCGACGACTTCCGGCGGCCTGACGGCCGCCGTCGTCGCGGGTGAGCGTGAACGTTAGGCGTCAGAATGGAACGTGACAAGAGCCATCGTGGCAACGCGAGTCAGTTCTTCGTGGCCGGCGAGCTCTGCCGTCGGGGTTACGCCGCGCTCGTTACCATCGGAAACACGCCGAACACCGACATCCTTTGCAGTAACCGCGCTGGAACCAGGTTTGTCCACATCCAGGTCAAGACCTTCGTGCCGGGAACCAGGACCTGTAGCGTCGGCGCGAAGGCGGAGAGGGACTTCGGCGCCAAGTTCTTCTAGATTCTCGCGGGCATCCCCGAACCGGCGTCCGGGTCGCCGTTCGAGTACTTCATCGTCCCGAGCGCAGACATGGCGCGCAACGTTGCTGCATTCCACAAGCGTTGGCTCGAAACCCCAGGCAAGGGCGGCCGAGTCCACCGAGACAATGCGGTCCGTGCGGTCGCGGTCGCGAAGGGAGCGGCACCCTACTTTTGGCCCGTCATGGAGTATCGCGAGCAATGGTCGCTAGTAGAGGCGCAGCTCTGACGCCTAACACCAGCATGCAACGGACGGCGCTGCGCGCCGCCGCTGATGCTGAGCGTTAGGCGACACAGGAGGAGTGCCTCGCGAATTGGGCTCGTGCACTTGGAGCCAGACGGCGAGCGGCTCGTTGCGTATCTCGAACGGAGGACACCATGGGATTCTTGACCTTCAGTATCAACGTCACCCTGGACGGCTGCGTCGACCACCAGGAAGGAATCGCCGACGACGAGACACACGCCTTCTTCACCCGCATCATGGACGAGGGCGGGGCGATGCTGTGGGGCCGCGCCACCTACGAGATGATGGAGAGCTACTGGCCAGCGGTCGCCCGCGGCGACGCGGAGGCACCGCCGGCGATGCGCGAGTGGGCGGTCAAGCTGGAGGCCAAGCCGAAGTACGTGGTGTCCTCGACGCGAAAGGACTTCCCGTGGACCAACGGCCACCACATCGCCGACGACCTGCGCACGAGCGTACAGAAGCTCAAGGACGCGACCCCAGACGGCGTACTCCTCGGTAGCGGCAAGCTCGCGACCGAGCTGGACCGGCTGGATCTGATCGACGAATACAAATTGCTCGTCCACCCCAGGATCGCCGGCCACGGCCCGACCCTGTACGAGAGCGGGCTGCCCAGCACGCGACGGCTCGAGTTGATCTCGGCGAAGCCGCTCCGCAGCGGCGCGGTCGCCATGCACTACCGGCGCGCGCGCTAACTCGGAGATGGGTCATGTCGCCTAACAACGCGCTGCACTCGGACGGGCCTCGCGTTGCTCGGCCCGCCGGTGAGCGCGGGCGTTATGCCGCTCATGAAGATTCCCGCATGCATAAGCGCGCCAAACAGGGGACATGATTATGAGGTCTGCAAATAGCTGGGCTGTGCTTACAACCGTTCGCGCGCATCTATCTTCGACGGGGCTTGTCATCGAAGGCACTTCTTTTCCGCAACTCCTGCTGGTTTTTGTGGACGCTATGCTACGCGGCATCGGGCAGGTGATGTTGCAAAACAATAGCTATGCAGGCCTGATTTTTTTGATTGGCATTTTTTACAACTCAGTGCTTTTCGGCTGTGCAGTTCTGGTTGGAGCAGCCGCGAGCACAGCGGCCGCCGTACTCCTCGGGGTCGCCCGTTCCTCGGTGCGGGCTGGGCTGTTCGGTTTCAACGGCGCGCTCGTTGCCATCGCCTTGCTTCATTTTCTCGAGCCCGGCCTTCTGGCCTGGGGCTATGTCGTCCTCGCGGCGGCCTGCACAACAGTCATCATGGCGGCGCTGCTCAATCTCCTGGGCACCTGGAAGATTCCCGCGCTTACAGCGCCCTTCGTCCTCACCACCCTGTTGTTTGTTTTGGCGTGCGCGCGCTTCGGTCGTCTGCATTCGACAGACGTTCTGCCGACGGCCGGACTTCCCAAGGCCGCGACGGTTGAGGGCATCGTGACCGCCTCGACAATAATAGAGGGGCTCTTCAACGGAGTGGCGCAGGTCTTCTTCCAGGGCAACGCTATCACAGGCGTCTTCTTCGCAGCCGGACTCCTGATCAGTTCGCGGCTGGCCGGTGTCACCGCACTTCTAGGCTCATTTGTGGGCTTGCTCGTCGCGTGGGGCATGGGCGCCGCCGAACCCGCGATTCGTGCCGGCGCCTTCGGCTTCAATTCCGTCCTTACGGCCATTGCGCTTGGTAGCGGTCTTTTTATGCTGAATGCCGCCTCGGCGGCATACGGAACACTTGCCGTGGTGGCGACGGCCATCGTTTTCGCGGCAATGTCGGCTGCGCTGGAGCCGCTCGGGATGCCGGCGCTAACATCGCCTTTTGTGCTGGTCGTCTGGCTCTTCCTGCTGGCGAGTCCGCTCTTTCCGCGAATTCGGACTGTGGCAAGTACATGATGCGTGTAGCAGCAACTCGACAGGTTGGCGTGGCTCCGCGGCATAACAACAGGTTCCAGCGGACGGTCCCGCTTCGCGGGCCCGCCGCTGAACCTAGGCGTTAGGCGGCAGACGGAAGCGACCGTCTATGACAAGGTCAGGCAGGGCAGATTTGCTCGCTACCCATCACGAGGACGCACCATGCCAGTTGATCAAATGAGCGAACTGATCACCTACGGCGACAGCAGCTCCGTCGACTGGGCGGAGTTCAGGCCCGGCTCACGGCGAAAGATCCTCGCAGAAGACCCCAAGAGCGGTCGATTTGTGATGCTCGTTCAGTGGGACGCGGGTTATCGGATGGGAGAGGTCGAGCACCATCAACACGACGAGCATCTGTACGTTCTCGAAGGAACTTTCGTCGATCAAAATCGTGCTTCCGGGCCAGGCACGTACATCTGCAACCGCGCTGGTTCTGAGCATCAGGCGTATACGCCCGACGGGTGCACTTTCTTGGAGATCGTTCCGGGAAGCGGTTGGTGACCGGCTGCCCACCCGCACGACGTTAGCCAGCAACGAAGCCGACGAGCGGAGCGATCAATGAGAGTCCTCGGCACAGCAGTTCCTAGGCCGGCGCTAAGCGTCAGGGCTCTATTGGAGGGGTTACTATGGCCTCGTATCTGGTAGCGAACTTCAAGATAACCAACCCAGCCGGCTACAGATCATATGTTCCTGCTGTCCTGCCAACACTGGAAGCGCATGGTGCGGAAATCTTGGTTGCTGATTACGAGTCGGAAGCGCTCGAAGGCGAGCCCGGATCGGTGACGGTTGTCATCAAATTCGGCTCGAACGAAGCGCTGACTGCGTGGTACGATTCGCCCGAGTACCAGAAGATCATCCATCTGAGAACGGACAACAGCGAGGGAGTCGTCGTCGCGGCAAAGGCGTTCGACCTCGCGAGGAACCTTCGCATCTTGGAAACGTTTTGAAGCTCGTGAGCCGATGCGAGTTCCGCTCGGGGCCGGTGGCGATGGGCTCGCAGTCGGCTGGCCTGGCTTCGTACTCATTGGTAAGACCTCAGCGTGATCCCTGACGAGCCGGTTCGCGGTCGGACGCCCCCGCCTTGGTGGAGGGCTCTGAGCGGCGTCGAGCGAATCCGCGCATTCAGTCGGAGCCTCGTGTCGAGCCCGCCGTTGGCGCGCCTTCTCGGGTATCGAACCACTCACGTGGCAGCCGGCACGTGTACCATTGCCATGCCCGCAAGCGACGCGAGCGTGTCCCCCAACGGCCAGCTCGAGGTCGTGCCGATGACGATATCGGCGCTCGAGGGCGCGAGCGTCACGGCGTTGCCGCCGGGCATGGATATCGTTCCCATGCGCTTCTCCTTCAACCCGTTTCGACCCGCATGGCCGGGCAAAGGAAACCTGTTGGCACGCGCTCACGTGGTCAACGACAGCAACATGTACGTCTTTGCGGAGGTGCAGCTGGAGGACCCGGACGGACGCTACCTCGGCAAGGGCTCGTTGCACTCGCGCATTCAGCCCGTGGAGCCGGCGCCTCCTTCGCCGCCGGCAACGATGAAGCGCATCGAGGAGCCGGTCTACGATACTCCCGATCCCTACCTACGCCGCTATCGCACCAGTCCCTTCGCCGATCTCTTGGAGAAAGAAGACGGCCAGAGCGTTCTTCGCAAGGCGACGGACGGCCGCCTCGATTCGCCGCTGGTGCAAACCTACGGCATCCAGATCCACGACCTAGGAGACGGACACGGCTGCATGTCCATGCCGGCGAGCGAGTGGTTCTGCGCGTTCGGCACGTACGTCTCCTGTCCGGCGATCGGTATGCTCGCGGACATGAGTGCATGGTTCGCGGGGATGAGCCTCCAGCATACCGGGACCACCGTGGTCCTGCTCGACGGCGACGCTCGATTTCTACGTCCGGTTCGTCCGGACGGCCGCCGCATCCGAGCAACATCGACCGCGACCGAGGCTGCGCCGGATCTGTTCGTCATCGATACGAAGATTCACGATGCGGACGGCACGCTGGTCGCGCTCGGCTCGGGTGTGATCCACCGCTTCGATGCTTCTCGCCGCATCGGCCGGCAGCGTAGAGAGTCGCAACGAGTGCTGACGACGCTCCTGTTCACGGACATCGTCGACTCGACCGGCCATGCACAACGCCTCGGCGACGCCGCGTGGCGCGCGCTGCTCGATCAGCACAACCTCGCGATTCGCCGCGAGGTGTCGCGCTGCAACGGCACCGAGGTCGCCACCACCGGCGACGGCTTCCTCGCGCGCTTCGACTCGCCTGCGCAGGCGATCGAAGCGGCGAGCTCCGTGCTTCGGGCGGTCAAAGGCCTCGATCTCGCGATCCGCGCCGGCGTGCACAGCGGCGAGTGCGAGGTCGCCGGTGCCGCACTCACGGGCATGGCCGTGCACATCGCGTCACGCATTCAAGCGCTCGCCGCGCCGGGCGAGATTCTGTTGAGCTCCACCGTCAAGGCACTCGTCGTCGGATCGGCACACCGATTCGTCGATCGCGGCGAGCACGCGCTCAAGGGCGTACCCGAGCCGTGGAGGCTGTATGCCGTCACGCAATAGGGGACTGCTTCCGGCAGCCTTCTGAGGCGGCGCGGGTGTGAAGCTCGACGATACCCTGCAGTACGTGAAAGGCGTCGGCCCCAAGCGGGCCGAGATGCTCGAGCGAAGCGGCTTCAAGACGGTCGAGGATCTCCTCTACCACCTGCCGTTCCGCTACGAAGACCGCCGAAAGATCGTCCGCATCCGCGACGTCCGCCCCGGCGACGACGCCACCCTCGTCGGCCGCATCAGCGCCGTCCGCGACATTCCCATGCGCCGCCGTCGTCGCGGCTCGATGCTGCAAGCCGTGTTCTCGGACGAGAGCGGCAAGCTCGGCCTCGTCTGGTTCCACCAAGCCGGGTTCTTCAAGAAGAAGCTCGAGGAGGCGAACCTTTGGCTGGTGCACGGGCGGATCGAGGCCGCGAGACGAGGCGGGTGGCAGATCGTGCATCCGGAGGTGGAGGCGCTGGACGAGGACCTCGACGATGAGGAGTCGGACGAGCGCGAAGTGGGTGCGGAGGAACGCAAGGGCCACGACGGAACACCAGCGGCGCCCCGCGCGAGCGCAGCGAGCGCGGCTAAGATCGTCCCCGTTTACCAGAAGCCGACCGATCTCCCCGTCGCGGCGATGCGAAAGATCGTCGCCGGTGCGGTCGAGTCGTCTGCTCACCTAGCGAAGTCGGTAGTCCCGCCGACGATTCGCAAGAAACTCGACCTGCTCCCGTTGGACCGTGCGCTCCACGAAGTGCATTTCCCGTCGAACGACATCGACGCCGCGGCGCTTGTCGCTTTCGCGACACCGTCGCACCGGACGTTGATCTTCGAAGAGCTGTTCGCGCTGCAGGTGGGGATGATGCTCCGCCGCATCGCGCGGAAGAAGATTCCCGGCATAGCGATGCCGCCGGCGCCGAAGCGAGTCGCGGAATTCTTCGCCGCGTTGCCGTTCAAGCCGACGAAAGCGCAGATCCGCGTGATCGGCGAGATCTCGGCCGACATGGCCGCGTCTCTGCCCATGAACCGTCTCGTTCACGGCGACGTCGGCAGCGGCAAGACGTTGGTCGCGTTCGCCGCCGCGCTGCAGGCGATGGCGGCCGGGCATCAGGTCGCAGTGATGGCGCCGACCGAGCTGCTGGCCGAGCAACACTTTCGCAATATGGCCGAGTGGGCGGAGAGTCTCGGCGTGCGCATCTCGCTGCTCACCGGCAGCCTCCGCGCCGGCGCCGCCAAGGACGCCCGCGCCAAGCTCGCCGCCGGCGACATGGACCTCGTAGTCGGCACCCACGCGCTCGTGCAAGAGACGACCGAGTTCGCAAAGCTCGGCCTCGCGGTCATCGACGAGCAACACCGCTTCGGCGTCATGCAGCGCGCAGCTCTACGGGGCCCCACGACCGACACGCTGATGCTCACGGCGACGCCGATCCCGCGGACGCTGTCGCTCACGTTGTTCGGAGACCTCGACGTGTCGTTTCTGGACGAGATGCCGCCCGGGCGTGTGCCGGTTTCTACGCGTGTTCTGCGGCCGTCGCAGCGCGAGCGGCTGCACGAGCGCATGGCGCTGCAGATGAAGGCAGGGCGGCAATGCTACATCGTGTATCCGTTGATCGAGGAGTCGGAAGTGAGCGACCTTGCCGATGCGACGTCTGCCGCAGAGTCGTTGCAGAAGGGAGCATTCAAGGGATTCCGCGTCGGTCTGCTGCACGGGCGCATGAAGGCGGACGAGAAAGATGCCGTCATGCGGCGGTTCAAGGCCGGCGAGATTCACGCGCTCGTCGCCACTACCGTGATCGAAGTCGGGATCGACGTGCCGAATGCGACCATCATGGTGGTCGAGCACGCGGAGCGGTTCGGGTTGGCGCAGCTGCATCAGTTGCGCGGACGTGTCGGCCGTGGGGGAGGGGAATCGTTCTGTTGTCTCGTGGCGAGTGAAGAGCAGTCGCCGGATGCGATCGAACGGTTGCGGGTGCTCGAGGAGACTACGGATGGATTTGCGGTGGCGGAAGCGGACTTGAGGATACGCGGGCCGGGGGAATATCTCGGGACTCGGCAGGCGGGAGTACCAGCATTTCGCGCGGCGAACCTCGTCAGGGACGCGGAGCTGCTCGAGGTTGCGCGGCGCGAAGCCGAGGCATGGCTCGCGCGGGATCAGGAATTGGCGCGGCCGGAATCAGGGGAACTGCGGCGGGCGATTGAACGGAGGTGGGGGGAGAAACTCGCGTTGGCGGAGGTGGGGTAGGGGGATGGCCCCCGACCTAGCGATGAGCCTCGACCTCACTGTGTTCACTAGGCTGCGCCCGTACGTCTATCATCTGACGGCGCGCAGCAACCTGAGCTCGATAGCGCGTGACCGCCACATAGAGTCGGCAGAGTGGATACTGAAGCGATCAGGCGACGTGTCGCTCCTTCGATCACGCCGCCGAACCCACGTCACGGTCCGTGTCGGCGCAAGTGGGATTCAACTCCGAGATCAAGCGCCGTTGCATCGTGGAAACCTTGCTCTCTCGCCTTCATGGAGCTTCGAGGATCTCGTGGAGGATCTGAACAGACGGGTGTTCTTCTGGCCGGGGACCGCAGCGGGGCCGACGCCTTACGGCCTCAGGCATTTCCAGCGCTACGCGGGCGAAGATCCCGTGATCGTGCGCGTCGCGACAGCGGATCTCTTCGATCTCAACGCATCGTCGTCAATCGAGTTCTGTCGGTACAATTCCGGATCGCCCCGTTGCTCTGGTGGTAAGCGAAGTCCTCGCGGTCCGAATACATTCGTCGAAGCAATGAGTTTCGAGGGGACAACTTCGGACGTCGTCGAAGTGACCCTGCGAAACGTCGCTCGACTTCCGAATGTCTGGGAGCTCGGGGATAGTCCGACGGGACCGTGGCGTGTTGGTGAAGTGAGCCGAGCGAGCGAGATCTAGAATCGGCTTATGCACTAGCGGAAGCCGTCAACCCCGGGCACAGTTGGTGGTCTGTGCCCGACGCCGTTACCTCTGACTACTCCATCCTCTCCCTTGTCCTTCTCTCTGCCATTCTCCACGCCTCTTGGAACGCGCTCGCCAAACGCAGCGTTGACCCGCTCCTGGCCATTTGGCTCGTCGTCATTGGATGCGCGCTCGTCGCATCCCTCGCGCTCCCGTTCGTCTCCTTCCCGTCGCGTGAGACGTGGCCCTATCTCGCCGCCTCACTCGTGCTCCACCTCACGTACCAGCTCTTCCTCGCCTACGCGTACTCGAAGGGTGACCTGAGCCAGGTCTATCCGATCGCCCGCGGCATCGCGCCTTGCATCGTGGCCGTCATGGCTGCGCTCTTCGCGGGCGAACCGCTGACGCCCATCAGAACGGCCGGCGTCTCACTCGCGACGTTGTCGATCGCGAGCCTCGCGCTCGGTCCGAGCTTCCACGCCGACGGGAAAGCGATAGGCGCTGCCATCGTCACGGGGCTTCTGATCGGCACCTACACGTACGTAGACGGGCAGGGCGTGCGTCACGCGGAGGTGATCGGCGACTTCATCGCGTGGAGCCTGTTCCTCGACGCCGTGCCGATGACGATCGCGGTGCTCGCGCTGCGTCGGAAGAGTATTCCCGCCTACCTCCGAACGGGGCTCGCCTACGGTCTCGGTGGCGGCGTGATGGCCTGTTTCGGCTACTCGATCGTGTTGTGGGCGATGACCGAGACGAACATGGCCATGGTGTCCTCGGTCCGTGAGACCAGCGTGATCTTCGCCGTGCTCATCGGCACGTGGCTTCTCGGCGAGCCGTTCGGCGCGCGGCGGACGCTCGCCAGCGTGGGCGTGGCTGCCGGGATCGTGTTGCTGACGCGCTGAGACGACGCGACCGCGTGGCTCTGCACCGTTCTGCGCGCGTAGCACTTCACCCCAGCCGTTTCTTGAGATGCTCAATCACCTCATCCATCCCCCGACTCGGACTAGTCTCGATCGCCTCGTAGTCCTCTTCGACCCACACCGTAGGCCCCGGCGGCCAGTAGTAGACTTCACCCGCACGCACGACCTCTTCGCGCCCGGCACCTACAGCCTGAGTCCCACCGGCGCTCAGCCCGACCATTTTCCCGGCAGCCACACCGTGCTCCACAGCTTCGACCCGATGCCCGGTGGCGGCGAGATGATCGACCTCGCCGTCCACCGGAACCTCACGCGGACGGAAGCGCCGTAGGACTCGCATCGGTTGAACGTGAGAAAAATGTCCCGCGTGTGATTGAGCCTCTCCGATCGCTCGGCGTACGCCGCATGCGTGAAGGTTCGCGACGTGATTCGCTTGCTGGAGGAAGACGGCTGGACCGTCGTCGTGACGAGAGGCAGCCACCGACAGCTGAAGCACGCCAGCAAGCCGGGGAGGGTGACGGTCAGTGGCCACCCGGGTGACGATATGCCAAAAGGAACTCTGGCATCTGTGATGCGCCAAGCTCGCTTCCTGGGACGACGATCGTGAGAAAGGTGCAGTACCTCGTACGAATCAGCAAAGACCGCGACAGCGACTGGGGTGCGTCGGTTCCGGATCTTCCCGGCTGCGTAGCGACCGGGAAGACGATCGACTCTGCGCTGCGCCGGATCGAAGGCGCCATTCGGCTTCATCTCGCCGGCTTGCGTGCCGATGGACTTAGGCCCCCGCGCCCGCGATCCCGCAGAGTCGTCCCCGGCCGAAGCCCGAAGCACTTGGATTTCTACGCGACCGTCGAGGTCGCTGCGTGAGCGTCGCGGGTATCGCGCGACGAGCGTAGGCGAAAAACGAGATCTCGCTGCTCCTGTGAAGGCCTACCAGCTCGAAGCTGTCCTTTGCGATTCTGATCCGCCGATCTGGCGTCGACTTCGTGTGCTCGGGACGACGACGCTGCATGGCTTGCACGACGTACTCCAGGTCGCGTTCGGATGGAAGAACGCACACCTCTACGAGTTTGAGTTCGTCGGCCGGCGCTTCGCCGAGCCCGACCCGGATGACGACATCAGGAGCGTGCGGACCGAAAGCTCGACGCGCTCGCCGTGTTTTCGAGTGGATGGGTTGGGTGTTTCGCCTCGGCCTCGGCCGGCGGGTCAGAGTAGCTTGACGAGCGCGGAGGCAACTCCGACTGCGGCAACCGTAACGCCACCGAGTCGGATCGTCATGCGGCGCTCTAGCTCGGCGAGTTGCCCGCCGAAGCGCGCAGACTGCTCGGCGAAGCGCGTGTCGAGGTGCTTCTCGAGGTACTCGAAACGGGTATCCGTCTGCCCGAAGCGCGCATCGATGCGGACTTCGAGCTCGCGTAGATCTTGCTTGGTCGCGAGCGTGTCGGTCATTGCGGCCGCAAGCGCCTGAGCCTGGCCATCGGCTTGGTTCGCCGCTCGCCGGCTCGCGACTCACTCACTGAACCCAGCTTCACGAAGCCGCCGGGCATACGCAAGTGTGTCCAATGCGATCGCCACGCGCGCACCTTCGCTCGAGACACCCGGGTGGTCAATGCCGAGAATTGAATGATCCGGCGTCCGTGAGTTGCCTGGCCGCCGGTGACCTTTACGCCAACCCGAGCTTCCTATCCTCCGCCTCCGGATCCGCATCCTCGAACTGAATGATGTCGAGGCTGACGAACGCCTCGCGCACGCGAGGCGTCAGCAATCCGAGACGTTTCAAGTTCGGCACCACCCGCTTGAACAGCGAAGACCGAAACGCCCGTCCGATCTCCGAGCTGAGCACCACGTCGCGCACCTCGTTCTTGTTCCAGCCCATCGCGTCGGCGATCTGATCACCGACCAGGCGGTTCCGCATCAGCTCGCAGGCGTAGATGATGAAGTCTTCGCGGTCGCGCACCTCGTTGCGTGCCATGTCGGCGTAGTAGCCGTCGAGGGAGACGACGCCGAAGGCGACGTGGCGAGCCTCGTCGCGCATGACGTAGTGGATCAATTCCTTTAGCAACGGCTCGGGCGTGATCTGGTAAAGGTTGCCGAAGGCGGCCATCGCGAGACCTTCGATGATGATCTGCATGCCGAGGTACTTGAAGTCCCAACGGCTGTCGGTGATGGTCGCGTCGAGGAGCTTCTTCAGCTCGTCGTTTACCGGCCACTGCCACTCGAGCTTCTCTCTGAGATAGCGGCCGAACACCTCGACGTGGCGCGCTTCGTCCATGGTCTGCGTGCTGGCGTAGTACTTGGCGTCGATCCACGGCACCGCGCCCACGAGCTGAGACGCGACGATCATCGCACCTTGCTCGCCGTGCAAGAATTGCGACAGCTGCAACGCGACCTGGCCGTGGCGAAGATGCCGCTTCTCCTTCTCGTTGAGTCGCTCGAACGGCGCGTAGCCGATCAGCGGATTCACGAAGTCGGGAAGGATGCCGACCTCGGGGTCCACCTGTGTGTTCCACGCGAGCTTCTCGGTGCCGTTCCACTGCTCGCGCTTGGCCTTCTCATACAAGTCGTGAAGGCCCGCTTTGACGTTCCCGTAGTTCCACGAGTAGGCCGAGTCGAAGGACGTGAGAATTATCTCGAGCTCGTTGTCCAGCTCGCGAAGCTGATTGACTGCGGCGTTTTGGGTCATGCTCATAGGCAGGGACTATCCGCGATCGGTCGGGGCTTGTCCACCGCGGGGCGGCAGCGATTCTATGACAGGGGAGGGATGGTCGAGTAGGCCGAGATGCGTTACGGATCTGATCCGCATGATTCCGGTGGCGACTCTGAGGTCGATCGCCCGCGCCCGCCTGCGGGACGCAGGCGTTTTGCTCCAGGCGAGGCGATACGACGCGGCCGCGTACCTCTGCGGCTACGTGGTCGAGATCGCCTTGAAGGCGCGCATCTGCCGCACGCTCGGATGGAGCGGGTTTCCTGAGACGCCCGCAGAGTTCAAGGGGCTCGGCTCGCTGAGGACTCACGACCTCGGAGTGCTCGTTAGATTCTCCGGTGTGGAGGAACGGATACTGAGCGAATATTTGTCGGAATGGTCGCTGGCCTTGAACTGGGACCCGGACCGGCGCTACAAAGTTGCGGGCAGCGTGACCGCGGAGATGGCGCTCACGAGCGTGAAGGGAGCCGCCACCCTGTTGAGTGCGATATGATTCCTAGCAGCAAGCTCAAGAAAGCGATGCGCGACATTGGGGCGAAGAAAGGCCCGTTCGTCTTCTTCGCTCTGCTGCAGCGGGCGAATGCTGTTGGCGGCGATTGGGATCTCGTCGTTTCGGCGCCCTGGCTCGAGGAGTACGACTTGAAGGGACTCCGCCAGTTCACGAAGCTCCTGGCGAAGTCGATCGGCGAGAAGTCGCTCGTCCAACTCGCGCGAATCGCTGTCTTGCCCCCGACCGATCCGGCACTGCGAGAGATCGTTTCCCGCATGGCTCTGGACGAAGGCGAAGTTCGTGTCGAGCGCAGGACGCTCTTCGGCCAAGAGATCGACGACGGGATCATCTTTCGGGCGAAACGCGCAGCGTAGTCGCCTCAAGCGTCGTTTCAGATCGGCCGCCGCAGCTGACGCCCCGCGAGACGCTGGAGCACGGCCCCCGCGATTCGTGCACCGAGACCTTTGAGGGGGCGCTCGAGGCGGATCGATCTTGGCGCGCGGCCGTTCGGGGTGGACGCCTCGAGGCGCGCCAAACGCTCCGCGAACACGCCTAAGAACCATACGCTCGCCGCGTTCGGCTTTTCCGTCTCTGCGGAGATGATCGTCGGGTTGGTGTTGATCTCGTAGGCCTGAGGGCGGTCTCCAACGATGCCGTAGTCGAGGCGGCCGTAGTCGATGCGGGCGAGCGTGAACACGCGCCGAATCCATTCCGCGTGAGGGTTGCTGTCGAGATAACGGCGCTCTTCTTCTCGGTAAGTGTCGTCGTGGACCCGAGAGCTCGCTTTGACCATCCATTCTCGAGACAGCATGAGATGGCGGGGAACGACCTCGCCGTCGAGGTAGAAGGCGGCGTACTTTCGAAAAAGCTGCCGCTCCGACGGCTCGGCGCAGTACTCGACGACCAGAGTGGATGCGCGACTCTTGCCGGTGGTCACGACGACCTCGACGGCTGCGTCGAGCTCTCGTTGCGATGTCAGCAGTTCCGTCACCGGACCGGCATGATCGTTCTCGCCGCGGAGAAACACTGGGAAGCGTCGCGGTCGTCGCGCTTCGGTCAGACGATAGACGTCGAACTGGTTCAGACCCTGCTCGTAGAGCGTACGCAGCAGCTCGTAGCGCCGCATGCCGAGCAGAGGGTGATTCAAAAGCTTGACCTCCGGCGCGGCCTTCCGGATCGCCGACCAGAGGTAGCCCGCGCGCTCGGCGTGGTCGTCACTGAGGCGCTCGAGATCCGAGAACACGTGGCTGCATGCCGGCACCCGCGCGCTTCGAAAGATCTCATCGTAGGACACGATCTCGATGCGCCGTCCGATCTCGCCGGCCCAGCGCTCGACGTAGGGACGCAGCGTCAGCTGATGGTCGGCGTGAAGGATGAAGCGAACCATGTCGTGAGCAGTAGAGACTGCCTCAGCAGGGGGGAACCAGGAGCAAACAGAAGCCAGCGTAAGATAGCATGCCCTAGTAGATTCCGCCCCGCGTGCGTAACATAAGAATCGCCATCCGACTCCGCGAAATCACTATGGAAAGCATCACCCGCCAACACGCGACCTCGATCTTCGACGTGGCCGTCGTGGGCGCGGGTCCGCTCGGGCTCGCCGCGGCTCATCGTCTATCTCGCCGCGGGCTCACGCTCTGCTTGCTCGAAGCCGACGGCGTCGGGAACACGGTCCGCCGCTATCCCGAGGGGCTGGTTCTTCTCAGTCCGGCCGAGAATCTCGCTCTCGAGGGTCGTCAGCTTCCGGGAAAAGCCCGCGCAGATTCTGTCCGGCGCGAAGAGCTGCTCGAGTATCTTGAAACGTTTGCGCAGTCGTTGTCAGTCGATCTGCGGTCACACTGCCACGTGACTCGGATCGTCTCGCGTGACGATCACCACGAGCTCGCCTGCGAGACGCCCGCGCCGTGCACGGTACGCGCGAGGTTCGTCGTCATTGCGATCGGCTCGTTCGCGCGGCCGCACTGGATCGGCGTTCCGGGCGAGGACGGCGTTCGAGTCCATCATTCTTATGCTCCGGGCCAGAACCTCAGGGGTAAACGCTGCTTGGTCGTCGGCGGGAGGAACTCGGCGCTGACGACGGTCGCGAGCCTGCTCGACGCCGGCGCCAACGCCACCCTCGTGCACCGAAAGCCCGACCTTGCTCGGGCCTGGGCTCATCTCCGCGAGCCTGTTCTCCGCGCCGCCGCGCGCGGCGAGATCCGCCTCCTCCTCGAGTCACGCGTGGCGCGCTTCGGTGAAGCCGAAGCGCGAGTCGTAAGTGTCGTCGGCGGAGAATCTTGCGAGGTGCCCTTCGACGCGGCGTTCGTGATGACGGGCTTCGACCCGGACCTCGATCTCTTCGCGCGCTCGGGGATTGTGCTCGATGAGAGAACGGGCGGCCCGCTGCTCGACCCGTCGACGCAAGAATCCTCGATCGCCGGGGTGTTCGTGGCCGGCCCAGCTTCGGCCGGCAAGCAAGACGACGTTCAGATCTACATCCACACGAGCTTGCCCCACCTCGCGCGCATCGAAGAGGCGATCGTATCTCGGTGTGCGACGCGCCGAGAGAGGAGCTACGTGTGATCGACCCGACGCTTCGCTTCCGCGACTTCGACTTCAAGGTGTCCGACCGCCAATTCGAGCGCGGGCCCACCGAGCCAAAGGACGTCCGTCTCGTGGTCGTCGATGCTCGCAACGGTAGGATCGAGCACGATGCGTTCACGAACCTCGCGAGCTACTTCGGGCGCGCCGATCTGCTGCTCGAGAACTCGGCCGGCATCGGGCGTTCGCGGCTACAGGGCGTGACGGAGGGCGGGGCGAGGATCGACGTCTGCTTCCTTCTCGACCGTCCCGGGAGCCAATGGGAGTGCGTCGTGCTCGGCGACGGCGTCGACGCGCCGAAGTCGGGGACGTTCGAGCTTGCCGGCGGCGCAGTGAAAGGGCGTCTGCTCGGTAAGACTCAGGACTTCGACGGGCCGTACTGGATCGAGAAGAATCGCTACCGTGGCTACCGCGGCCTAATCGAGGTCTCGCTCACGCCCGAGGTGCTGCGGCGCGAGCTCGATGCGCGCGGCAGCTATATGCACCCCTGGTACACGAACCTGAACGACCTTCCGGAGGAGACCCTGAATCCCGCCGGCGTCACCTCGGCCACCGCCGCACTTCTCGCCGAGCCGTCGCGACGCATGGACGAGCACATCCGCGCCGCTCTACGCGAGCGTGGCGTGGAGCGCGCGGTCATGACTCTGTTCATGAACTTCAGCTGGCAGCAGGCACGCCCGGAGCAACGCCTGACCGACTACCGCATGAACCCCGAGAGGATTGCGATGGCGGACGACGAGGTGGCAAAGCTCCGCGCGGCGCTCGCCGCGGGAAAGCGCGTGACCGGCGTCGGCACCAGCGGGATACGGGTCGTCGAGAGCTTGCCCAATCTGGAGGGCGGCTATAGCGGCGAGACGGACTGCTTCATCGCGCCCGGATTCAAGCTCCGCCACAGCCACGGCCTTCTCACCAATCTCCACAATCCCATGGGCACGCACGTCATCATGGCGGCCGCGATCGGCGGCCACGCGCTCGTGATGGATGCCTATCGCGAGTGCGTGGAGCTCGGCTACCACTTCGGCATTCACGGCGACTCGATGTTGGTGTTCGCCCCGAACGCATGAGCGTGGAGGGCGCGCTGCCTCAGCCGGCAGCGCACGTGTGACACCCGACTGGTCCATCTTCGCGCTCTTGCTCTTCGCCGCCGCCCTCCACGCCTCGTGGAACGCGCTGACGAAGCGGAGTAGCGATCCGCTGCTCGCGATCTGGCTGGTCACACTCAGCAGCGGCCTGGTCGCGGGGATTGCATTGCTGACGAGCTGAGCTTCACCGTCGGCGCACGGCGGAGGCTCGACTTACCTCGGGCGGTGTATTTCTTGTTGGGCAGCGAGGCGACCGACGCCCCCGAATACGGAGCCTTCATGCTCTACATGATACTCGAGGACTTAAAGGGCGACCCCGTGCCTGTTTATCGTCGCTTCCGCGATCGGGGCCGACAAGCTCCCGATGGACTTCGATACGTGGGCAGTTGGGTGACTCGCGACCTGCAACGCCTGCTACCAAGTAGCGGAGTGCGACGACGCGGATCTCGTCCATCAATGGATGGACCGGTGGAAGGACATCGTCGAGGGCGTACTCCACGCGGGCGGGCACAACTCTACGACGGACCGTTGGCGTCGCGGCATGCACATGAGCTTCGTCGTCGGTTGGCTACGCACCGAAGAGAACAACTATCTGAGCACGCCGCCAGACATCGCCCGCAAGTTGCCGCGGCGTTCGCAGGAGCTCCTCGGCTACGCAGCGCACGATGCGATTTCTGCGGGAGGCGGATACCTTGGCACGGTTGACCTCCTCGACCCCATTGATTGGCTCGCGGAAGGGAAGCTGTAGTCGGAGACATCGTCATGCAGCCACGAGTGGCAGTCTTTGGAACTCTCCGCTTTCCTCCCGAACGGATGTCGGAGGTCCGACCTCACCTGAAGGTACTGGTCGATACCACGTATCGGACGGATGGGTGCATCGCCTATGATGTCGCGGAGGATCCCTTCGATCCAGGGTTGGTCCGTTTCGCCGAGCTGTGGCCCGATCACGAAGCTCTGGAGCGCCATCTGAAATCGCCACACATCGAGCCCTGGCGGGAAGCAGCACGCCGCTGCGGATTGCTGGACCGGAGCTTCACGGCTTACGACATCACCAACTCGCGGAGAGTCTGATTTGGAGCGGATATCCGCGATTCCTCCGGCAGCAGGAGGGAGCAGCTATCCGTGCCACGGCTCCGGCCGCTCGACTTAGCTCGGGCCGTAGATTCCTTCTTAGCCTCTGCACGTAGGAAGGAGAGCCGCTTGCAGCACTCCGAAACAAAATACACGGGAGGCCCCGAAGGACGCGTAGCGTACCAAGTGGTCGGGGAGGGCGCCTTCGATCTCGTGTTCGTTCCCGGCTGGACCAGCAACATCGACGTCATGTGGGAAGAGCCGTCGCTGGCGCGCTTTCTCCACAGACTTGCTTCGTTCAGCCGGCTCATCTGCTTCGACAAGCGAGGCACCGGCGTGTCCGACCCGGTGCCGCTGGCTGCGCCACCTACGTTGGAGCAGTGGATGGACGACATCCGAGCGGTCATGGATGCCGTCGGCTCGGAGCGCGCCGCCGTCTTCGGTCATGGCATGGGCGGCGGGCAGATGTCGATGCTGTTCGCGGCGAGCTACCCGGAACGGACCTCGGCGCTCGTGCTCCTCGATACCTGGGCCTGCTTGGATTCCGATTTCGTCGATTTCTACGGCGTCAAGCCCGAGCAGCGGGAGAAGTGGTACGAGCTGGCAGCGAAAACTTGGGGTACGGTCGAGAGTGTCGATGTCATAGCACCGAGCGCTGCTCGCGATGAACGGTTCCGACGCTGGTACGCCCGCTACCAGCGCCTGTCGATCGCGCCTGAACCGCTGAGCATGCTCCTCGCCGCGGCGTTCGAGACCGATGTTCGACGTGTGCTGCCTGCCATTCGGGTTCCTACACTCGTCATGCACAAAGAGGGCAGTCGCTACGGGTCCGGCGGCTATGGTGGCCGCTATCTTGCGGAACACATTCCCGGGGCGAGGTACGTGGAGATCCCCGGAGAGGACTATCCGTTCCACGCGGGCGACACCGAGGCGATGCTCGGCGAGGTCGAGGAGTTCTTGACGGGCACGCGATCGGCTCCGGAGTACGATCGTGTTCTCGCGACCGTGCTCTTCGTCGACGTCGTCGGGTCGACCGATCACGCGGCCCGGATCGGCGATCGTGCGTGGCGAGCGCTGCTGGACACCTACGTCGGGATCGTGCGGCAGGAGATCGAGTGACATCGCGGGCGCCACGTCTCGACGGCAGGCGATGGTATCCTCGCCACCTTCGACGGCCCTGCCCGGGCTATCCGCAGTGCCTGCGCGATGAGCCGTGACGTTCGCGACCTCGGCATCGAGATCCGAGCGGGGCTGCATACGGGCGAGATCGAGCTCACCGGCGAGGACATCGGCGGGATCGCCGTTCACATAGGCGCGCGTGTGATCGCGGACGCGGCCCCCGGCGAGGTGCTGGTGTCGAGCACGGTGAAGGATCTCGTCGCCGGCTCCGGCATCCAGTTCACCGATCGAGGGACTCGAACACTCAAGGGCGTGCCCGGCGAATGGCATCTCTTTGCTGCCGAGTCGCCCCGCTGAACTGCGCGAATAGCGTTCTTCTTGCCTTGCCCGCGACCGCTCGCTCTAGTGACGAGCATGCTCAACTCCAACGCCGTTCTGGCGATCGTTACCGCTGTGTTGCTCGTTGCGCCGCTCGCCGCTCACGCCCAGGCGACGAACATCGGCCCTTCGGCCTACACGAGTCGGGAGGATAGTCCCTTCGAGACGACCGTGTTCGGCTTCTGTGTCGAGGATTTCGAGAACGGTAAGTTCGATATTCCCGGAGCGACGGGGAACGGCACGCCGATTGGACCGGGCGGGCTCACCGATTCAGTTGACGCGGATGACGGTGTGCCGGATGGCTCGGGAACCGGCGGGCGCTCGTATTTCTCGGGCAATGGGTTGGCGGGCATCGTCATCTCATTCGACGAAGCGAGAACCCACGGGTTGCCGACCGAGGTCGGCGTCGTGTGGACCGACGGAGGCCTCAACGCCGACGTGACCTTCGAGGCCTTCGGACCGAGTGGTGTGACGCTTGCCGGTCCGAACGGACCGAATGCGCATGCAGACGCGAGCAATAGTGGAACGACCGAAGAAGACCGCTTCTACGGCGCGACGAACCCTGCGGGCATCTCGTCGATCGTGATCAGTAATCCCGGCGGCGGCATCGAAGTGGATCACATCCAACTCAATCGTTGCGTTCTCTGCGGCGACACGAACGGCGACCTCGCGGTGACCGCCTCCGATGCATTGTTCGCGCTCTTGACCGCCGTCGGCATCGAGAGCTGCGACCTTTGCCTCTGCGACGCCAACGGCAACGGCTCCATCACCAGCGTCGATGCGCTGACCATTCTGCTCACCGCCGTCGGCACCGGCCCGACGATGCTCTGTCCGCCTTGCAACCTCGACTGAGCGCAAGCTCGTAGCGGACGGAAGGTAGCATCGAGATCGCTACCGCCGAGTGTATCGCAACGCTGGACCCACGATGATGCCGTTCGAGCAGCTACTGGCGCTTGCAGCGTTGGCGATCGCCGGGTCGTTCACGCCCGGTCCGAACAACACGATCGCGACGGTGACCGGTGCCAATCACGGGCTCCGTGCTGTTGTGCCGCACTTGCTCGGCGTGCCTTTCGGGTTCTCGACCATCCTCGTCGCTGGAAGTCTCGGTGCTGCCGCGCTGCTCGCTGCCACCGCGCTGTGGATGGCGTTCCAGTGAGACGTTCGCGAGAGGGTAGCAGGTCGCGAAGACGCACCTCAACACCGGCGGCGCTACGAGCTCGCACTCGTCGCGTCACGCGCAATCGACGAACACTCGTTTTTCGCCTCCGAGTAGAAACCCGGGCCTCGGACTGCTAACCAGGTAGACGACGGATGCAGAAAGGAGGCCTCATGCGAACGACATCGACGCGTAGTTTTCTGGCGATTGCCATCCTGGCGCTCACGGCTACCTCGGCCTCGGCCATATACACGCCGAATCCCGCCGGTCGCTGGGACGCCAACCGCTTCTTCATCGCCGGTGATTTTCAGTACAACGGTGACAAGGATCTCGATCCGATCGGTGAAATCGACGACGAAGTAGGACTCTTCGTCAGGCCGTCGTACGCGTTCGCTCCGAACGCCACAGTGTACGGCCGGCTCGGGTTCCAAGATGCCTCCCACGTCGACACCGGCTTCGCCATCGGAGTCGGCTTACAAGCGGCGTGGGAGCTGCCGGCTGCCACCGATTGGGCGATCGGCGCCTCTTTCGACTATCTGTTTTGGTACCTCGAATCGGGTGGCAGTGACCTGGACTACCACGAGATCCAGTTCGCTCCGGCCGTGAGCTACAACATCCCTCAGCTTCGCGCGGTGACACCTTACGTCGGACTCATGGCCGACTTCCTGGTTGACGATCTCGAAGAGGACAATCCGATCGGTCTCCTGTTCGGAAGCAATTTCGATCTGGGAGAACACATCCGCTTCGACGGACAGATTCGCTTGATCAGTGAGTCCGGCTTCTTTCTGAGCGCAGGCTATCTGTTCTGAGTCGCGTCTCTGCCGGTGGGCGAACGTCGCTGCTTCCTTGAGCAACGCGGTCCGACGCGCGCGTGACACCGCGCGATCCCGCCGTCGCGTTCGTGAGCGTGCTGCTCGAAGACTATGCCGACGAGTGGCTCTGGTGTCCTGCCATGCACTACCGCTGGTCGTTTTCGGAGACGGCGCGTCTCATGAGCGCGCGCCCGACGGAGGCCGACTTCGGCTGCTTCGCGTCCATGTTCCGCCGTTTCTTCTGCGACCCGACGCCGGCGCGCATCATGCGCGATCGCTACGACGTACAAGGCGTGACCTTCGACGAGCCGACGAAGCCTAATCGCGTGTGGTGCCGCGATCGCCTGCAGCGTCGTTTAGTAGCGGTCGAAGCCGGTAGATAGCTGGTGGCGGTAGCGCCGGGCGGATAGACGATGAAGATCTAGAGGCCCCTCAGCAGGCCTTGCTTCTCGCCCCCGTCACCCCACCTATCGCCCTCGCGATCTCGATCGCCTCGGTCGTACGACGAGCCGCCGCATACCACCCCACATGCTGGTCCGGCCGCAGTAGCACCGCGCCGCGAGCACCGATCCCGCTCGCCCGCGCCCAATCGCCATTGTCATCGGAAAAATCGCGCCCCTCGACGATGCAAGCGACTGGTGCCGTTGATGCGTTCGCAACCGCGCGCGCCAAGTCCGCGCCGTCTCGTCCCGTGATGAGCGTCAGTCCTCTGCGCGCCACGAGATCGAGTGTAGAGATACGTCGTCCGTTGCGCATGACCCACGCATGCGGCAACCGCGCTCCTGAGCGCAAGGCCGGCACGAAGTCGCGAACGGGGTTCTCGCAGCGCGGGCTCTCGACGCCATCGGGCACGAGCGCGCCGGTGCCGTAGCGAAAGCCGAGCTGCAGCCCGAACATGTCGAAATGCTCTTGCTGATTCGCGATCGCTACGCCAAGCGCAGCGCGAGCGGACGAATCGGCCAACGCGGCACGAAAGTTGGCACGCGAGGCCTCGAGATCCGACGACAGTCCGAGCGCAGTGAAGACGTCGAACATCTTCATCGCGTTGCTGAGGCTCTGATCGGCGTTGTTCTGCGCAACGGGCCGCCGCTCGACTTCGTAGGTGTCGAGCAGGGCGGGCGAGGCCCAGCCGGAATCGACAGCAGCCAGCTTCCAGCAGAGATTGTGCGCGTCCTGCACGCCCGTGTTCATGCCCATGCCACCGGTGGGGGGAAATCGATGCGCGCTGTCGCCGACGAGAAACACGCGATCCGAGCGGTAGCGCTCCGCAATCTGCGCGGTCATGGTCCAGACGCTCGTGTCCTTCACCTCGAACGCCGGCGCATCGGGCCCGATCGCGGCGCGCACGAGCTCGCCGGAGTGCGCGTTCGTGTAGCGGTCCTTCGACTCTTTCGCCGGATCGAAGGCGTGCATCAGCACCCAAGTGTTCTCGATGTCGTGGGCAACCAGGGTGCCAGGGTTCTCGGGATCGAGAAGCCAGTAGATAATCGCCGGTCTGTCCTTTACGACCGGTCGTAGATTCGCTTCGAAGTGAACCATCACGAAGCTCTGAAGGCTGTCGGGCCCTATCATCTCAATGCCGAGCGCGCGGCGGACTCGGCTCGAAGCGCCATCCGCGGCAAGAACGTAGCGGCTGCGGACTTCGTAAATCTCATCGGTGGCAAGATCGCGGACTCGCGACGTGCCACCACTCTCGTCTTGCTCGATGGCTTCCCACTGCTGCCGGTAGCGAGTGTCCGTGCGACCTGCGGCGCGGGCTTCATCGAGCAAGATCGGCTCGAGCAGGTGCTGAGATAGATTGAGCAGCGGCGTTGGGGTGAAAGCGAGGTTCTCGTCGCCTTGACGCTCGTAGGGGAGAGAACCGAGCTCTTCGCCGTCGAGCCGTGTCAGCCATCGCACACGCGATCCGTCTTCGCGCGGCGTGGCGCGAGAGCGGAGCCGCTCCATGTTGAGGCCCATCTGACGAAAAATCTCGAGAGAGCAGGGATTTACGACGTGGGCCTGGGGCGCGCGGTGCGGCCCGTCACGCCGATCGACGACGACACTCTCGATGCCTTGCTGAGCAAGCAGGATCGACGCCGTGAGACCGACGGGCCCGGCGCCGACGACCAGAACGGACGTCTCGATTCGCTTCATCGCGCAGCGAAAGCACGCGGCGTGCGTGCAAGGAGCGCGATTGCACCGATGAGAAACGCGCCGAGAATCGTGAACACGACGATGTTCTCGTCGATGCCGAAGATGTACATGTGAACATTCGGCATCGTCACGCGGCCGGCATAGACGGGCATGAGAAGGCAGGAGACCCAAAAGCCGCCTATCGTCGTGATCTGCCAAAACACCGATAGCCAGAGGTTGCTTACGTCGAAGGGCCGGCGAAACCAGATCAGCCAAACGTTCGCGACGCCTGACATCCCCATGGTCGCGAGCTGCCAGACGAGATGAAAGCGCGCGTGGGGATCCCAGTCCGGATTCCACGCGTGGCTCGCGTTGAAGTCGCGAACGATCGGCCCGAAGAACTCGAAGGCCGTGATCGTGAGAAGAATCTGCACCGCGCGATACGCTTTGTCCCGATTGCTCATCTGTGAATCCTGACGGTCAGGGGACGATCTCGTTGTCGATGGTCCCGAGGTAGTCGACTCGAATGGTTACGCGATCTCCCGGCTGGAGATACGTCGCGCGTACCGCCGGGTCGTCGACGTAAGCGTCGACGACGCTGGTTGCCACTGGAGCTCGGAAGCCGCCCAGTACCCACGCGGCCACACCTCGCAGCTTGTGCGAGGTGTTCACGTTCTGGAACACCGTTCCGGCCGGCGTGCCGGACATGAGGAGAGTTCGCGCCTTGATGACGCCGCCGTCTGCAAACAGCGACACCGACTCCCCGCGATGATCCAAGCGCTGATCGCGCCGCTTCCACGCCTCTTCAATCATTTCGTCTATGCCCCACACCTGCGCGGACACGAGTGACTTCTGCCGAAGCTCGCCGTTTACGCTCAAGCGGAGCTCTCGAACCTCCGCGAACTCGTGGTAGTCCCGAGGAATGACGAAGAGATCACCGACCGGAAGATAGCCCGGAAAGCTCTTACCTGTGGTGAATCCCTTACCGGAGGCGATGTCGGAGACGTCGACGTGGTGAAGCAGAGTGTCGCGGTCGGTGTAGTCGTTGCAGAGGATGAGCCCCATCTCTTTCGGTGGCTTTCCGTCCCGAACGTCCTCGAGAGTCACCCAGGCCAGCTCGACCTCGTAGTCGAGGAGGCCCTTGCCGGCCGACACGTCTGAGGTTGGCGCGGTCGGCTGGACCAGCTTTGCGAACAGGAAGGGGCCGTCTTCGACGCCGGCTTCACCGGCGTGCTCCGGATAGTTGGTGCCGGCTGCCATGTGATGGCTGCCTAGATCGGCGGGAATGACGAGCGTGTCGGCGGGTACGACTACGCGAGCGGCGGGTTCCGCGCGCAGCGCGAGGGATTTCAAAGCCGCATAGCCTTCGGTGCGGTACACGGCAATCGGGTCGTCTACGATGCGACCGAGCGCGAGGGACAAATCGATGGTCTCGACGCTTCCTCCGGCATAACGCAGCACGAGAAGCGCGCGCCTCGCACCTTCACTCGAGCGGACTCGCGCGAAGGTGAGCGCTTCGTCCAGCGGCGCGATCGCGACGCTCGCGCTCGTGGGCAACGTGCTTGGTGTGGGTAGAGAGCCGGCGGTAAGCGGAGCGGCTGCTTTCGTTTGCGATCTCGCTTCGACGGCCGTCACAGCAATCCATGCGCAGGTGAGGATCCCCGCGCCGGCGATGAGAGTGTGGGCTGTGTGCACGGTGTGCCTCCCCGAGTTAGTCGAACGACTAAATAAGCCTTGTGCTGGATTTAGTCAAGCGTATAATCACGGCCATGGCGCGACCCGCTTCGAAGAAATCGAAACCCCGGAAGCGGAAGCCTGCCGAGTCCCCGGACGCCCGCGCGAGAATCCTCGTGGCCGGCCTCGAGGTGTTCTCGGACGAAGGCTTCGTCGGCACCACCACTCGCGAGATCGCAACGAGAGCCGGCGTGAACCTCGGGCTCATCAAGTACTACTTCGGCTCGAAGGACGCGCTCTGGCGCGCGGTCGTAGACGGAGTCTTCAGTGCGCTCGCAGCCGAGGTCGGCGGAGTGGAAGCGCGAGACGGTGAAGAGCCCGAAGCGATCGAGAAGCTCGTTCGAAGCGCCGTCCGCTTCATCGGCCACAACCCCGCTTTCGTCCGCCTCATGAACGACGAGTGCAAGCGCAACAGCGCCCGCATGCGCTGGCTCGTCGATCGCCATGGGCGTCCCCTCTACGATCAGGTCGTAGCGCTGCTTAGAAGAGTGAAACGGAAAGGGCTCGTCCCGAACATTCCGGACGTGCACCTCTACTACGTGTTCATCGGTGCCGCGGGGATGCTTTTCAGTCAGGCGCCGGAATGCGCGCGCTTCACCGGCAAAGACCCGACGGCCGACGAGCGCATGATCACCAGGCACGCCGACGCGGTGGTGAAGCTATTTCTCGCTAGGTCATGAATCGATCGACAATAGTGCCCGACTTCGTGCGGGCCGAGGCTCCACTATGCAGATTCTGCCGCTCTCATCCGACCCCTTCATCGCACCGACCGATCGCGACATGCTCTCGTCCGAGCGTCGTCAGTTCGTTCTCACCCACCGCACCTGCATCTTCGGTCACGCTCGTAAGGCCGACGGTCCCTCCATGTCGATCGTGTACTACGTGCCGACCGACGGCGACGAGCTGCTTGTTTCGACGATGCGTGCGCGCGCCAAGGCGAAAGCCGTCGCTCGCTACGGCAAGGTCAGTCTTTGCATCCTCGACGAGCGCTGGCCGTTCGCGTACCTCCAGGTGTACTGCGACGCGACGGTTGAAACCGATCCCGGGCTCGTGGTCGATGTCATGATGGCGGTCGGTGGCCGCATGTCGGGCACGCCTCTGCCGAGCGAGGCACGGCCAGTCGTCGAAGCGATGGCGACAGAAGAGAATAGGGTCGTGATTCGGTGCCGACCCTACGCGACCTTCGCGCAGCCGCCACGTCACCTTCATCGCAACGACCAAGCTGACAAAATCACCCACTGGGCGTCCGCGACGGTGCCCTGGGGGGCGCGCGACGTGCTTCAAGCAGAGTGAAAACGGATCGTACACCGCCGGAGCAGCCTGCGTAGTCGTCAGGTGGGCACTCAGGCCCGAGTGGGCCCCGGCTTTCCGTCTTCGACCACGAAGGTCGCGAGCGTATTGCAAGCGGTCTTCGGATCCGTGGCGTCATCGAGAGCGCGCAAATTCGCAGTCAGTCGCTCGGGCGAGAGCTCGATGCGTAGGTAGCCGCGGTGAGCGCCGTTCGCGAAGTGGATGGACGGGTTTTCGGACTTCGCCGTCTGGATCCGTTCTTCCGGGGGAGGGTGGGAGCTGATCGACGTGCCGACGAACTCGCTCGCAACGATCGGCGACTTGTCACTCGCGAAGTCGGGCTTCAGGTCGTTCACCCAGAAGGAATGGACGTCACCGCTCAGCACGATCGGGTTCGCGGGCTTTCGCGTTCCGAGGAAAGCGAGCAAGCGCTTTCGCGCGGCGGGGTAGCCGTCCCAGCCGTCCGAGTAGAAGCGCTCGCCCGGCCCTGCCAGCGCGTCGGCCTGGGCCATCAGCGTTTGCTGCGCGAGAAGGTTCCAGCGCGATGTCGATGCGTCGAGGCCGGCCTCGAGCCATCGCTCTTGTTTCATGCCGAGCATCGTTGCGCTTGGATCGAGACGCGCCTTGCAGTCTTCGATGAAAGCGCCGCCGCCTCGACCGGGACGAGGGCAAGGCTGGTAGCTACGATACTGACGGTCGTCGAGCAGGTTGATGCTCGCGAGCTGGCCGTAGGCGAGGCGAGTGTGGATCGGCATCGCCGCTCCGAACGGCACCATCGAGCGCGGCATCGGCATGTGCTCGTAGTAGGCCTTGTAGGCGGCGGCGCGTCGCGCGAGGAACCAATCCTTGTCGTCGTCGTTCTCGGAGCGATCGTTCGCGTGATCGTTCTCGAGCTCGTGATCGTCCCAGACGGAAACCCAAGGGCAGTGAGCGTGCGCTGCTTGGAGGTCCGGGTCGCTTCGATAGCGAGCGAAGCGCGCGCGATAGTCGTCCAGCGTAATCGGCTCGCCGGCTTCGTGCTGCCTCACGTGATTCTTGCCCCACGATACCTCGTAGATGTAGTCGCCGACGTGCACGACGAGGTCGAGCGAGTCGTCGAGCATGTGCCGATACGCCGAGTACCAGCCTTGCTCGAACTGCTGGCAAGACGCGACGGCGAAACGGAGACGCTCGACGTTCGCATCGACGGCCGGCGCCGTTCGCGTGCGACCGACCGCGCTCGTCGCGCCGTCGGTATGGAATCGATACCAATACCAACGGTCGGCCTCGAGGCCGCGCGCCTCCACGTGCACGGAGTGAGCCCATTCGGGTGTCGCGTAGGCGGTATCTTCGACGACGACGTCACGAAAGCGCTCGTCGCGAGCGATCTCGTACCTCACGGGCACGACCTTCGGCTCGACTCCGCCGCCCGGTGCTAGCGGTTCGGGCGCAAGTCGTGTCCATAGAACCATGCCCGAAGCGGAGGGGTACCCGGATGCGACACCGAGCGAGAACGGGTAGCCGCGCGAGCGCGGGAACAGCGCAGCACGCACTAGGGTAGGGCTCATCGCCACGCCGAGAGCCGACACACCGACAGCGCCGAGGAACTCGCGGCGGGTGATCGCGTTCATAGGTCTCAGTCGCCGGGGCATGAGCAATTTACCTCGCACGCGCGGCGCGACGATTCTACCGCTCGCGGCTCGTTCGTCGTAGGCTCGGCGACGCGCGGCGGGGTCGCGCCCCCATGACGCGCACCGAACGTACCTACTACATCGTCTTTGGGCTCTACACGCAGTGGGGCTGGTTCATGGCCCCGATCTACCCGCTATTTCTGCTGAGCCTCGGGCTCGATCTCTTCCAAGTGAACGTCGTGCTCGCGATCTACCTGATCAGCATCTTCCTCTTCGAGGTGCCGACCGGGGCCATTGCCGACGTATTCGGTCGCAAAGCGTCCTTCATCGCGAGCTGCGCGGTGCGGGCCTGCGCATTCTTTCTTTACGCGCGGGCCGAGACTTTCGGCGACTGCGTAGTGGCCGAAGTGCTCGACGCCATCGGCACGACGCTCGCCTCCGGTGCCCTGGACGCCTGGGCCGTCGACGGCATGCAGGCCGAGGGCAATCGCACGTCGACGGATCGCTTCTTCGCCAGAGCGCAGATGCTCTCGCGCATGGTCATGGTGGTCGGCGGCGTCGTGTCGGGCTACATCGCCGAAGTCTCGTTTCGCTTGAACTGGGGAATCGCAGGCGTGGGCTTCGTGGTGACGGGTCTCATTGCGGTGCTGATGATGACGGAGCCGCCGCGTTTGCGTCTGAGCTCGGCGGAGCCCGGCTCGCAATTCATCGCTACCGTGCGCGAGGGCTGGGCCATCGTGCGAACGTCGCGAGAGCTGATGGTTCTCTGCCTTCTCTCGGGCGCGATCGTGTTCGCCGCCGTTCCGACCCACATGCTCTGGCAGACCCGAGTGAAAGACTTCGCGAGCGAAAGCGTCTCGATCATGGGTTGGGTGTGGGCGCTCATGAACCTTGCCGCGCTCACGGGGAGCTACCTGCTGCCGCCTCTGCTTCGCCGCTTCCCCCGCGAGATCTTGCTCGCCGCTTCGGCCTTGTGGCGAGGCGGCATGTTGCTGCTCGCGGCGCTGGCTGGATCGTTTGCGCCGGTGCTTTTCGGAATTCTGATGCAGGAGGCGGCTTTCGGTCTCAGCGAGCCGATTTTCATGGCATCGATCAACGACCGTATCGGGCCGGAGCGGCGTGCGACGGTGATCTCCGTGCGCTCCATGTTCGTCACCCTCGGCGGCGCGCTCGGCTTGGTGACGCTAGGGCTCGTGGCGCGAGGGCAGGGGATTCCTACCGCCTGGGTCATCGCGGGCGTGATTCTCTTCGCCATCGCTCCTTGGTTCCTCATGCTCTGCGGCCGTCGCGACGCCGAAAGTCTGGACACCGCGGCGGCGGAGCACTAGGAATCACTCATGGCCACCTCAGCGCAAAAGCAGCCGCGACCTTTCTCGAGCCGGGAAGAGCGCTTCGCGAAGCCGATCATCAACGTGATGTCGCACGCCAACACCTGGCTCTATCGGATCTCGGGCGGGCGTCTCGGCGGAACTTGGCTACGTGGCGCACCGGTCATGTTGCTGACCTACACCGGGCGAAAGAGCGGGGAGAAGCGGACCACGCCTCTCCTCTATCTCCGAGACGGCAACGACATCGTCATCGTCGGCTCTCAGGGCGGCATGTCGAAGCACCCGCTCTGGTTCTTGAATCTCGAAGCCAATCCGGACTGCGAGGTCGAGATCGGACCGGTGCGGACGCTCATGCGATCGCGTCGCGTAACGGACGATGAGAAGGCCCGTCTCTGGCCGCGGCTCACCGAGATGTACAGGGACTTCGACGACTACCAGGCCCGTACCGAGCGCAACATCCCGGTCCTCAGACTGTCGCCGCGTTGAAGTCGGAACTGGGCGATTTTTCGAGCGTTCCGGGCGACTTGAACGGCTCCGCCTTCCAACTATAAGCTCTGCCTGCGACGCGCCCGGGAGCGCCTCCTCTCATGCAGACCACGGTCAAACGGCTTCCGCCTTGGGTGGCGAACAGGGCGGGCCCGCTCTCTATCGGCGATCCGTTGAAAAAGCGGCTTCGTCGCGCCGGTCTCGTCACGGTCTGCGAGGAAGCGCGCTGCCCGAATCTCGGCGAATGCTTCAGCCGCGGCACTGCCACTTTCATGTTGCTCGGCGACCATTGCACACGGAGCTGCGGCTTCTGCTCGGTCGCGACCGGGCGAGGCCAGCCGGCCGACCCCGGCGAGCCCGACCGCGTGGCCAACGCCGCTGCCGACCTCGCGCTTCGCTACGTGGTCGTGACCTCGGTCGCTCGTGACGACCTCCCCGACGAAGGCGCAGGTCAGTTCGCGGAAACGATCCGCGCGCTCCGGCGCCGAATCGAGAATGTTCAAGTGGAAGTGCTGGTGCCGGACTTCAACGGCAATGAGGGCCTGATCGGCACTGTGATGGCCGCAGCCCCGGAAGTTTTCGGCCACAACATGGAGACCGTCGAGCGCCTCACGCCGTCCGTGCGCGGCCGTGCTCGCTACCGTCGTTCCCTCGAAGTGCTCTCCGCCGCCAAACGCATGGCAGACCGGGCGGACGGGCGGACTCTCGTCAAGTCGGCGCTGATGCTCGGGCTCGGCGAGACCCGCGCCGAAGTGAGCCGGACTCTCGTCAATCTCCGCGCGAGCGGCTGTGATCTGCTTGCGGTCGGTCAGTATCTCCGACCGACCCGCGCCGAGGTCGAAGTCGAGCGCTACGTGCCGCCGGAAGAGTTCGCGGACATCGAAGTCGAAGCCCGCGCTCTCGGATTCTCGGAGGTTGCAGCCGGGCCTCTCGTCCGGTCTTCCTATCGAGCGGACGCTTTGCACGCAGCGCACGAGCAGAGGTTAGAGGGCAGCTAATGGGATCGCGGGGGCGGAAGAGCACACGAAGTCGCGACGCGGTCGGCGTCGGCATCATCGGCTTTGGCACCATCGGCAGCGGCGTCATTCGCGTGCTTCGCGATCACGCGGCTGACGTTACACGCCGTATGGGCTTTCCGGTCGAAGTGGTGCGCGTCGCAGACCTCGACACACGACGTGATCGCGGCGTGAAGCTCAAGCGCGGCGTCCTCATCAAAGACGCGCGAAAGCTCGTTCAGGATCCGGACGTGGATGTCGTGGTCGAGCTCGTCGGTGGCATCGAGCCGGCCGGCAGCTTTCTTCGTGAGGCGATCGCCGCCGGCAAATGCGTGGTCACCGCGAACAAGGCGCTGCTCTCGGGCTCAGGCCCGGTCCTGGCGCGTGCAGCAGAGAACGCCGGTGTGACGCTCGGCTTCGAAGCGAGTGTAGGCGGCGGAATCCCGATCATGCGCGTGCTCCGAGAAGCGCTCGCCGGCGACCGGAACCTCGAGGTCTACGGCATCGTCAACGGTACCGCCAACTACATTCTGAGCCGGATGACCGAAGGGAAGGGCGACTTCGCCGAAGTGCTGGCGGAAGCGCAGGCGATGGGCCTTGCCGAGACCGATCCTACTTACGACGTCGACGGCATCGACTCGCTTCATAAGCTCGTGATCTTGGTCGCGATGGCTTTCGGGAAGCGCATCGACCCGCGCGCCGTGCACGTGGAAGGCATTCGCCGGATCGCAGCCGCCGACATCGCCTACGCTCGCGAGTTCGGCTACACGATCAAGCTGCTCGCGGCCGCGCGCTACACCGACTCGGGGATCGAGGCTCGTGTCCACCCGTCGATGGTGCCGAATACGCATCTGCTCTCGCAGGTTTCAGGTCCTTTCAACGCGATCTGTCTTCGTGGGCGAGCGCTCGGGACATCTATCTACTACGGCCAAGGCGCGGGCATGATGCCGACGGCCACCGCTGTGGTCGCCGACATTCTTGATGCCGCACGCGCGATTCGAACTTCGGTGGACGCCTGCGTCCCGCCTTATGGGATCAACGCAAAGGATCTCGGCGCTGCGCGCATTCTGCCGATGGACCGCACTTCGCATGAGCACTACATCCGCTTTCAGCTCGCCGATCGCCCTGGCGTGCTCGCGAAAATCTCGAGCGTGCTCGCCAAAGAGGGCATCAGCATCGCGACCGTTTCCCAGCACGAAGCCGCCCGTCGAGGCAGCATCCCGGTAGTCATGCGCACCCACCGCGCCAAGGAGTCGGCGCTTCGCCGCGCGCTCGCGCGTATCCAGGAGCTCGACGATTCACGGGCGAACCCGGTCGTCATTCGCGTCGAGGAGAGACTCGGCCAAGAGGTGGACGCGTGAAGTCGCATCCCCGACTGCGAGGCTGGCGTGGCGTCATCGAGAGCTACCGCGATCGGCTTCCGCTGCCGCCCGGCGCCAAAGCGATCACGCTTCTCGAAGGGAACACGCCTCTCATCGACGCCGACCGGCTCGCCGAGACTCTCGGTCTCGACGCCAAAGTGCTGCTCAAGTACGAGGGCCTAAATCCGACCTGCTCCTTCAAAGACCGCGGGATGACGATGGCCATGACCATGGCCGTCGCCGAAGGCTCGCGCGCTGTTATCTGCGCCTCCACCGGCAACACGTCGGCCGCGGCGGCGGCTTACGCTGCGCGTGCAGGGCTCCGATGCTTCGTCATCGTGCCGGCCGGCAACATCGCGCTTGGGAAGCTCAGCCAAGCGGTGATGCACGGCGCAAAGGTGCTCGCCGTTGAAGGCTCTTTCGACGACGCTTTCAGTGTCGTGCAAGGCGTGGCTCTAAAGCGCGAGGTGACGGTGGTCAACTCGATCAATCCGCACCGCTTGCAAGGTCAGAAGACGGCGGCCTTCGAGATCTGTGACGTGCTGGACGGCCAGGCCCCCGACTACCACATCCTGCCGGTCGGCAACGCCGGCAACATCACCGCCTATTGGATGGGGTACCGCGAGTATCACGACGACGGCAAGGCCGATCGCCTGCCGATGATGATGGGCTTTCAGGCTGCTGGCGCGGCGCCGATCGTTCACGGGAAGCCGGTGCTGAAGCCGGAGACTCTGGCCACTGCGATTCGCATCGGGAACCCCGTGAGCTGGAAGCAAGCCGTCGCGGCGCGCGACGAGTCGGGCGGGGCCATCGAGGCCGTGACCGACTTGGAGATCATCGACGCTTACAAGCTGCTCGCGGCCACCGAAGGAATCTTCGCCGAGCCCGCTTCTGCGGTGTCGATCGCGGGCCTGATCAAGCTCGCCGCCGCCGGTCGCATAGAAGCCGGCTCGGTGGTCGCTTGTACGCTCACGGGCCATGGCCTCAAAGACCCGAACAATGCTATAAAAGTTTGTCCGGAACCCGTGACTCTACCCGCCGATGTCGATCGCGCGCTCGAGATCATGGAGCTCTGAGCCGACTCTTTCATGGAAAGGAATCTCGCGCTCGAGCTAGTACGCGTCACCGAAGCCGGGGCGCTTGCGGCCGCGCGCGAGAACGGTCGGGGCAACGAGATGGCGCCCGAGCGCGCCGCCACCGAGGCCATTCACCGGGCCTGGAACTCGATCACGCTCCAGGGCGAGATCGTCGTCGGTGACCCCCAGCAGGTGGAAGGCGATCTGCTCGCGTCGGGGGCCTGGCTTGGCTCCGAGGGGCAGCAGGTCGACATCGCGGTGGACCCCCTCGAGGGCGGCATCAGCTGTGCGCTCGGCGGCCCCAATGCCATGTCGATCATCGCGATCGCCACGAAGGGCTCGCTGCTCCGCTGTCCTCAGCACACGTACATGGAAAAGATCGCGACTGCGGCCGATGGGCGCGGCGTCGTGGATCTGGACAAGACTCCGGTCGAAAACCTTCGCGCCCTGGCCGAACGGCGTTCGGTCTACGTGGAGGATTTGACAGTTGTCGTGCTCGACCGACCTCGCCACGATGCGCTGATCGAAGAGGTTCGCGCGGCCGGCGCGCGAGTCCGCCTCATCCCCCACGGCGACGTCGCAGCCGCGATGGCCGCAGCCAAGCCCGATTCCGGCATCGACATGCTGCTCGGCACTGGCGGCGCATCGCAGGGAATTCTCTCGGCTTCGGCCGTCAAATGCATGGGCGGCTTCATGCAGTGCCGCTACCGTCCGCGAAACCAGCCCGAGACCAACGCCCTCTACGCCGCCGGCGTCACCGACCTGGACAGAAAGCTCGAGCTCGAGGACATGGCCCGCGGCCACATCGTGTTCGTTGCCACCGGTGTGACCAACGGCGAGTACCTCCAAGGGGTTCGCTTTTTGAAGGGTGGGGCAGTAACGAACTCCGTGGTAATGCGGTCGCAGAGCGGCACCCGGCGCCTCCTCGAGACCTGGCACCGCTTCGAGTACAAGCCCGACTACTCGTAGGCATTTCAACATTTTGCCCGCGTTCGGGGTGCCTCGAGCCTGGTCAGAGGCGGCGGTTGCGGTTATACTCCGGCGCGATGCCGGCTTGACGCCAAGTCCGCATTCTACATAGCGAAATGTCCAAACAGAGCGCAGCGAAAGCTACCAGCGCAGCCAAGCAAGCCAGCGCCGCCGGCCGTCCAAAGCACTCGACGATCTCGGGTCTCGAGGTCGAGGAGTGTTACCGCCCCGAAGACGTGACGGGGGAGATCGGCGAGCCCGGCAGCTATCCGTTCACGCGCGGCGTCTACCCGACCATGTATCGAACGAAGCCGTGGACCATGCGGCAGTTCGCCGGCTTCGGCTCCGCACGTGATACCAACGAGCGCTTCAAGTACCTGCTAGCGCAAGGCACCGACGGCCTCTCGACGGCCTTCGATATGCCGACTTTGATGGGTTACGACGCCGACGCCGAGCGCGCGCTCGGCGAAGTAGGGCGCGAAGGCGTGTCGGTGTCCACTCTTGCCGACATGGAGGTTCTCTTCGACGGCATCCGCCTCGATCGCGTAACCACTTCGATGACGGTCAACTGCAGCGCGTCGGTGTTGCTCGCGATGTACCTCGTCGTCGCCGAGCGCCAGGGCTGCTCGTGGAAGGACCTCGGCGGGACCATTCAGAATGACATGTTCAAGGAGTTCATCGCGCAGAAGGAGTGGATCTGCCCGCCTGCGCCCTCGCTCCGCATCGTCACGGACATGATCGAGTTCTGCATGCGCGAGGTCCCGCGCTGGCATCCGGTGTCGATCTCCGGCTATCACATCCGGGAAGCCGGCTCGACGGCTGCGCAAGAGCTGGCCTTCACGCTCGCCGACGGCATCGGCTACGTGCAGGCCGCGGTCGAGCGAGGGCTCAATCCCGACGAGTTCGGGCCGCGCCTCTCCTTCTTCTTCAACGTCCACAACGACTTCTTCGAAGAGATCGCGAAAATCAGAGCCGCTCGCCGCATGTGGGCGAAGATCATGCGCGAGCGTTTCGGCGCCAAGACGGACCGCGCCTGTTTGCTACGGACCCACTGCCAGACCTCCGGCGTCTCGCTCACCGCGCAGCAGCCCTTGAACAACGTGGTGCGCGTTGCCATGCAGGCTCTCGCCGCCGTGCTCGCCGGTACCCAGTCGCTGCATACGAACTCTCTCGACGAGACTCTCGCGCTGCCGACGGAAGAAGCCGTGACCGTCGCACTTCGGACCCAGCAGATCATCGCCGAAGAAACCGGAGTCACGAATACAGTGGATCCTCTTGGGGGCAGCTACGCCGTCGAAGCGCTCACCGACCGCCTCGAAAAGGCAGCCTGGGACTACATCAACCGCATCGACGAGCTCGGCGGCATTCTCCGCGCGGTAGAGATCGGCTATCCGCAGCGCGAGATCGCCGACTCGGCCTTCTCTTTTCAGATGACGCAAGATGCGGGCGAATACGTGACGGTGGGCGTCAACGGTTACCAGATGGACGAGCCGGACGACCGCGTCGCTACACTCAAGATCGGCCTCGACATCGAAGAGACGCAGCGGCAAAAGACCATCGCCTTCAAGGCGGCTCGCGACGCAAGCAAAGTAGCGGACGCGCTCGCGCGCGTGGGGCTAGCCTGCGGCGACGGCACCAATCTGATGCCGCCTATCGTGGACGCCGTGAGACTCGGCTGCACGGTCGGCGAGATCTCGGACGTGTTCCGGGAGAAGCTCGGTGTGTACGGCGACCCGGCGTGGATTTGATCGGAGAGGAGTGACGAGCCTTGGCGGAGAGTAAGCTTAGAATTTTGATCGCGAAGCCGGGTCTGGACGGACATGACCGTGGCGCCAAGATCATCGCGCGAGCGCTCCGCGACGCCGGCTTCGAAGTGATCTACACCGGGCTTCACCAAACGCCCGACATGATCGCCGAGGCTGCGGTGCAAGAAGACGTGGACGCCATCGGGCTCTCCGTGCTCTCGGGCGCCCACATGACGTTGTTCCCGCAGATTCTGACCAAGCTCCAAGAGAAAGGCTGCGGCGATCTTCCCGTATTCGGCGGCGGCATCATTCCGAAAGACGATGTCACCGAGCTCAAGCGGCTCGGTGTCGCGCAGATCTTCACACCGGGGGCGAGCACCAAAGACATCGTCGCCTGGATCAACGAGAACATTCGACCGCGCGCCTGAAGAGCGCGTCAAGCGAGGGAGGAAACCCCTGTGTCCACTAGAGCAGTCATCGTAGCCGCTACCCGCACCGCAATCGGCACCTTCGGCGGCGTCTTCGTCAACACACCTGCACCGACCCTCGGCGCTCTCGCGGTCAAAGAAGCGGTTCGCCGTGCGGGCATCGACGCGAAGGAAGTCGAAGAGGTCATTCTCGGCAATGTCATCTCCGCCGGCCTCGGATTGAATGCCGCGCGCGTCGCGGCACTCGCCTCGGGTGTGCCGAAAGAAGTCCCGAGCTACGGCGTCAACAAGGCCTGCGGCTCGGGCTTGAAGGCGGTCGCGCTCGCGGCGCAGTCGATTCTCTGCGGAGACGCCGAGATCATCGTCGCCGGCGGCATGGAGAACATGAGCGCCGCGCCTTATTTCCTCAGCAAGGCGCGCTACGGCTACCGTCTCGGCCACGACAAGATGGTGGACGGCATTCTCTCCGACGGCCTCACTTGCCCGATCACGAACGTGCACATGGGCATTACCGCCGAGAACGTCGCCGAGAAGTACGGTATCTCGCGCCAGTCCCAGGACGAGTTCGCAGCGTCGAGCCAAAGGAAAGCCGGCGCGGCGCAAGACTCGGGCGCCTTCGACGAGGAAATCTTCGCTGTAGAGCTAGCCGCCAAGAAGGGCGATCCCGTCGTCGTGAACAAGGACGAGCACCCGCGCCCCAAGACCAACTTGGAAGGCCTCTCGGCGCTGAAGCCGGCCTTCAAGCCTCAAGGCGGCACGGTGACGGCCGGCAACGCGTCAGGCATCAACGACGGCGCCGCGGCTCTCGTCGTCATGTCGGAAGCGCGGGCGAAGGCTTTGAAGTTGACGCCTCTCGCCGTGATCCGCGGTGCGGCCTCGGCGGGCGTCGATCCGTCGATCATGGGCATGGGCCCTTGGCCGGCGTCGGAGAAGCTGCTCGCGCGTCTCAAGCTCGACAAGAAAGACATCGGCCTTTGGGAGCTGAACGAGGCTTTTGCCGCTCAGTCTCTCGGCGTCGTCGCCGAGCTCAAGATCGATCCGGCCAAGGTCAACGTGAACGGCGGCGCGATCGCCCTCGGTCATCCTATCGGTGCCAGCGGTGCGCGTGTGCTCGTAACTTTGATCCACGCGATGAAGAAGCGCGGCGTATCGCTCGGCGTCGCCTCGCTCTGCATCGGCGGCGGACAGGGCATCGCCATGGTGGTCGAGCGGGCCTGAGAATACGTGGCGGAGAAACAGGGCCGAGCAGCAGCATTCTTCGACGTGGACGGGACTCTACTCACCGTCCAGTCGGGGTCGCTCTATCTCGCCTATCTCCGTCGCAACGGCTTGATGGATCTCTCGAGCCAGCTTCGGATCTACTGGTCTTTTCTCACCTATCGGCTCGGGATGCTGAACCTCCGCCGCCTGGCGGAGGTTTCGTCCCGTTGGCTGGCCGGGCGTCTCGAAGAGGAAGTGGCGGCCCATTGTCGCGACTGGTACGAAAGCGAAGTGAGCGGTTACTTCTGTGAGGCTATCCTCTCGAAAGTAAACGAGCATCGCGAGCAAGGGCACGTCGTCGCGCTTCTCACCGGCGGGACGCGCTATCTGAACGACTGGATCGCCGCCGACCTCGGTATCGAGCACATCCTCGCGAGCCGTCTCGAAGTTAAAGAAGGCCGCTTCACCGGAAATCCGATAGGTCCCCTCTGCTATGGGCGCGGCAAGGTCGCGCACGCGGAGGAGTTTGCCGCGGCCGAGGGCATCGACCTCGGCGCGAGCTGGTTTTACTCGGACTCGATCGCGGACTTGCCGATGCTCGAGCGGGTGGGGACTCCCGTCGCCGTAAACCCGGATCCGCGCCTGCGGGTCGAAGCGCGGCGGCGGGGTTGGCCCATCATTGACGGCGGCACCCGTGTCCACATCCGACAACACGCGGCCTGATCGTTTTCCCCGGCGCATCGTCAGCCTGGTGCCTAGCCTTACGGAGCTGCTCGCATCGTGGGGGCTTGGCGAGCGTCTCGCAGGGCGCACCCGCTACTGTGAAGAGCCGCGCGAGCTGATGTCGAGAGTGGAGACGGTCGGAGGCACGAAGAACCCCGACGTCTCGCGCATCGTCGAGCTCCGGCCCGATCTCGTCGTCGTCAACCGCGAGGAGAACCGGCGCGAGGACTACGAAGTCCTGATTGCGGCGGGGCTCGCCGTTCACGTGACCCATCCGCGAACGGTGGCCGAGGCAGCCGATATGTTCATCACGCTCGGCACCGTCGTAGGCGCGAGCGAGCCGGCCGAAGCGCTCGCAGCGCGCGCGCGCGCGGCGCTCGCCGCGGCCGGAGCTTCGCGGCCCGAGCGACCGGTGCCGACCTTCTGCCCGATCTGGCGAAATCCCTGGATGACGTTCAGCGAGCGCACCTACATAGGCGACATGCTCAGCGTCGCCGGTCTCGCCAACGTGTTCGGCGGCGACGACTCACCGGATTTCTTCGAAGTCGATCTCGGCGAAGCGAGAAGACGGGTGCCAACGCTAGTGCTGCTGCCGGACGAGCCGTACGTCTTCGAGGAGAAGCACGTCAGAGAGCTGACGGATTTCGGATTCGGCGGGCGATTCGAGCTCGTCTCGGGAAAAGATTTGTCCTGGTACGGCCCGCGAATGCCGGACGCCGTCACGCGGCTGGTCGCGTTTGCGGGGAAGGTGGCGGCCTCGAGCGCGGTAGCCTGACGACGACATCGGAGCGCAAGCGCCGAACGGAAGCGCCGAGCGCACAACGCGTGCACAGTGCGCGCTTCGGGACCCGCGGGATCGCTTGCCTTTGCTGTCTCGCGGCGAGACGCTTCGGGGCTCCGCCCTTCCTCTTGGGCGGAAGTGAGTCACATGAGCGGCGTAGCGGCGGGGTTCTCGCGTGTTCCTCCTCACTCCATCGAGGCCGAGGAATCGGTCATCGGCGGAATTTTGCTCGACAACGAGGCCTTCGATCGCGTCGCCGACGTGATCCGCGTCGAGGACTTCTACGTCGAGCGTCACGCGCGTGTCTTCAGCGCGCTCGCTTCGCTCTCCGAATCCGCCCAGCCCATGGACATCGTCACCGTCGCCGAGCGCCTCCGCCAGCGCGGCGAGATCGAGCGAATCGGTGGAGTCGCGTTCCTGCTCGAGCTCTCCGAGCGCGTGCCGACGGCGGCGAACGTGGAGCACTACGCGCGAATCGTAAAGGACCGCGGTACACTCCGCCGGCTCATTCGCGCATCGACGGAGATCATCGAACGATCATATGATCCGAGTGGCGCGACCGACGAGTACGTCGATCATGCCGAGCGAGCGATCTTCGAGATTTCCGAGCAAGCCCGGCACGCGGGCCCGGTTCGGATCGAGCAATTGGTCGCGCAGTCGCTGTCCAAGATCGACAAGCTCATCGAACGGAAGTCGTCGATCACGGGCGTGCCGAGTGGCTACGAAGACCTCGATCGATTGACGGCCGGCTTCCAGCCTTCGGATCTCATCATCGTCGCGGGCCGACCGAGCATGGGGAAGACGGCGTTCTGCTTGAACATCGCGGCAAACGTCGCCCTCGAGGCCGCAACGGGAGTGGTGATCTTCTCGCTCGAAATGTCGTCGGACCAGCTCGTGATGCGTATGCTCTGCTCTCTCGCTCAGCTGGATCTGGCCCGTGTGCGCATCGGCCAAATCCAAGATCGCGAGTACAAGAAGATCGCGATGGCGGTCGGGGATCTCGGAGAAGCGCCGATCTTCATCGACGACACGCCGGCGCTCTCGGTGATGGAGCTGCGCGCGCGAGCGCGTCGCTTGCGTCGGGACCCGAGCGCGAAGCTCGGCCTCATCGTGGTCGACTACCTGCAGCTCATGCGCGGTCGGGGCGAGGATAGCCGCGAGCAAGAAATCTCGAACATCTCGCGATCGCTCAAAGCGTTGGCGAAAGAGCTGTCCGTGCCGATCATCGCGCTCTCTCAGCTCAACCGTCAGGTGGAGCTCCGTGCCGACAAGAAGCCCGTGATGGCCGACCTACGTGAATCGGGCGCCATCGAGCAGGACGCCGACGTGATCGCCTTCATCTATCGCGACGAGGTCTACCATCCCGACACGCAGGACATCGGGATCGCCGAGATTCACATCGCGAAGCAAAGGAACGGCCCTACGGGCAACGTCCGTCTCCAATTCCGAAAAGAGTTCGCGCTCTTCTCGTCGCTCACCGCCCGCGACGATCCCGACGCCACCGCCGAGTACGACGACCCGCGCTACGCGTAAGGAAAAATGGTGCCTGATCCTATTTTTCCTTCGCCGCGCGGAGATAGCGCCGCACCAGGTCGCCCGGATCGGCCGCGCGCTCTATCTCGCTGATCACTGCTACCGAGGCGGCGCCTGCTCGCCAAAGGGATGGTGCGGTGTCGAGCGTGACGCCGCCGATGGCGACGACGGGTCGAGGACTCGCTCTGCAGGCTTCGGCGAGCGCTTCGATGCCGCGCGCGCTCCGCACTCCTGCTTTCGTCGGGCTCTCGAACAGCGGTCCGAAGCCGATGTAGTCCACCGGCAGCTCGGCTGCGCGCGATACGTCCGCGAGAGAATGCGTCGAGAGCCCGACGATCGCCTCGTCACCGAGACAGGCACGGGCGATCTGTACCGGACCATCCTCGTCACCGAGGTGTACGCCGGTGGCGCCGCTCACAGCCGCGACATCCGCGCGATCGTTCACGAGGAGAACGCCGCCGCAGGGCGAGATCGCTTCGCGTATCCGGAGGGCGAGCTCTGTCATCACGCCCGGTGCGAGGGTCTTCGCGCGTAGTTGCAGAACGCTCGCACCTGCCTCGGCCAGAACGACGGCGAGGTGAAAAGCTCGACGGATCTCTCCGCTCGCATCCGAGCGGGCGTCTACGCGAACATTTACGATGGCGTAGAGGGGAGGGAGAGCGAAGCGGGGTGTCACCCGCGTTCTTTCGGGATCTCGATGCCGAGATCGGTGATCTTCTTTCGCAGCGTGTTGCGATTGATGCCGAGAACGTCGGCGGCGCGCAGCTGGTTGCCGCCGGTGCGCTCGAGGACGGCTTCGATCAGCGGACGCTCGACGAGCTCGAGAACCCGCGGGTGCATGTCGCGGGGAAGCGTCTCACCGAAGCTCCGGATGTACTGACGAACCTTCGATGCGACGGTCTCGTCGAGCGGGCGATCGTCGGTCGCGTCCGAGGGCGGCTCGCTGCCCTCGAAGTCGGTGGCGGTGAGCACGCGATTCGGCGCCAGCGCGGCTGCGCGTAGGAGCACGTTCTCGATCTCTCGAACGTTGCCGGGCCAGGATCGCGCGGCGAGATGCGAGAGGGCGTCCGGTGAAACGCCGCGGACACCGAGCTGGTGCTGGCGGTTGATGCGGTCGACGAAGTACTCGACGAGGAGGGGAATGTCGTCCCTCCGCTCCCGGAGCGGAGGGACGCTGATGACGACGACCTTCAAACGGAAGAAGAGGTCGTCCCGGAAACGCCCACCTGCGACTTCGCGCTCGAGGATGCGATTGGTGGCCGTGACGATCCGACAGTCGGTAGGGAGGAGGCTGTGGCCACCGACGCGCGTGAACTCTTTCTCTTGAAGCACGCGCAGCAGCTTTGCCTGGAGCGCTAAGGGCAGGTCGCCGATCTCGTCGAGGAAGAGCGTTCCGGCGGCGGCCTGCTCGAACTTTCCGACGCGACGCTCGGTCGCGCCGGTAAAAGCCCCGCGCTCGTGTCCGAACATCTCGCTTTCCAGAAGATCGGCGGGGATGGCACTGCAGTTCACCGCGACGAAGGGCCCCTCCCAGCGGTCGGAGTAAGCGTGGATCGCCTGTGCGATGAGCTCCTTCCCGGTTCCGCTCTCGCCCTGGACGAGCACGGTGGCCTGGGTGCCGGCGACGCGGCCGATGAGCTTGTAGATGTCCTGCATAGCGGCCGATCGGCCCACGATCTCGACACCCGGCGTGAACTCCGCGCGAGTTTTCTCGCGCGCCTGGCCGAGCTTCCGCTGTAGCGCGTTGCGCTCCATCACTTGGCGAGCGAGCAAACGCAGCGCATCGAGATCGAAAGGCTTGGTGACGTAGTCGTAAGCGCCGCGTTTCGTCGCCTCGATCGCGTTGGCCACCGTCGCGCGCCCGGTGATGATGATGATGGCGGTGCTCGACTCAGCGACGCGTTGGCGGTCGAGGAGGTCGAAGCCGCTCATGCCCGGCAGATTGATGTCGACGAATGCGACGTCGAACTCGCCGGCGTCGATGCGCGCGAGCGTGTCCTCGGCAGCGGTGGCGGTCGAGACTTCGTGTCCGTCGTCGGCGAGCGCCGCCGCGATCACGGTGCGGACGTCTTCCTCGTCGTCGATGACGAGGACTCTGCCGCGAAAATCAGACACGCTCACCTCCACTTCCTTGCTCCGCCACTGGGAGGTTCACGCGGAAGCGCGCGCCGCCTTCAACCGCATTTTGTGCTTGAATGCGCCCGCCGTGAGCGATCGCGATGTTTCGCGCGATCGAGAGCCCGAGGCCGTGTCCGCCGCTCGAGCGCGAGAAGAACGGCGCGAACAAGCGGTGTCGCGTTTCCTCGTCGAAGCCGGGGCCGTTGTCGATGATTTCCACCGCAATGTAACGGATGCGTCGGGCGCCCGTCTCGACGTAGAAGCTGTTCTCCATTCTCGTGGAGACGAGCACGCGCCCCTCGCGCTCCGGGCACGCGCGAATCGCGTTCTTCATGAGATTGAGGAAAAGCTGCTGCAATTGGTCCCCGTGACCGTGCACCTCGGGAAGACTCGGGTCAAACTCCGTCTGGAGGCGGACACCGAGCGCGGCGGCACTGACTTTCTCGAGCAGGATGACCTCGTTCAGTATGCGGTGGATGTTTACCGCCTCGAAAGCCGGCGGCGGCGCTTCGAGCTTCATGAGTCCGCGAATGAGCTCGACCATGCGGTCAGATTGCCTGACGATCATCGAGCCGTAGTTGGCGAGCTCCGGGTCGTCGCGAAGCTTTCGGGAGAGGAGCTGCGCGGCGCCGCGGATGCCGGAAAGCGGATTGTTGAGCTCGTGGCCGATGTTCGACACCATCCGGTCCACCTCTTCCAGACGGGCGCGCGATTGCTCTTCGTTCTCGAGCCAACGTCTGCGTCCGAGGTCGTGGAGCGCGACGACGATGCCGGCACGTGCACCGGAGCGATCGATCAAATTCGAAGCGACGGCCATGACTTGAGTCCGGCCATCGCGACCGAGCGGGCCTTCGTCGCGAAGGCTCGCGTCGACCGAGCCGAAAGCGCGCCCGACCAGCTCGGCAAGCCACGGCGCGTCCGGGAACACCGACGACCGCTGCTGACCGAGGAGCTCGCGGCGCGAGTGCCCGAGCAACGCCTCGGCGGCCGCATTCACGTAGCTGACTTTCTCGTCGGCGGTGAAGGCGATCACGCCGTCGAGCAGGCTCGCCAGAACCATCTCGTGGTCCGCTATCAGTTCGGGTGGGTGCACCAGGGGCTTGCCCATGGACGCGCCTGTTGTCGTTGCCGGCAAAAGCGCGGGGCGGATGCTACCATGACGTCCCGGAGGGCGAAATGTACCGAATCGGCGAAGGGTTCGACCTGCACCGCTTGGAAGCGGGCCGACGGCTGAGGATCGGCTGCGTAGACGTGCCCGCCCCCTTTGGCTCGGTCGCGCATTCCGACGGCGACGTGCTCGCGCATGCGATCGTCGATGCGCTGCTAGGCGCAATCGGGGAGGGGGACATCGGGCGCCACTTTTCTCCCGACGATCCGAAATGGAAGGGGGCGGACTCTCGAGTCTTTCTCTCCGAGGCCGCGCGTCGCGTGGCGGCCCGCGGCGGTCGCATCGCCAACATCGACTCCACGGTGATTCTCGAGGCGCCGCGTCTCGCCCCCCACGTTCCGTCGATGCGCGCCGAGCTCGCAAGCGCTCTTGGCTGCGAGCCCACTGCCGTATCCGTGAAGGCGAAATCCGCAGAAGGCGTGGGCACGGTGGGAGAAGGGGCGGCCGTCGAAGCGCGGGCCGTCGTTCTCGTGTGGCTGCCAGAGCCTCGCTAGCCGTCTACTAGACCAGCTCCTTCATGACGAAACCGTCGTGATCGAAGCGAAGCGTCGTTGCTTTGCCGCCGAGCAGCGTTTCGAGCACCACGGGCCGCTCCCAGAGACGGAACGCGTAAGCGAGGGTTCGCTCGGTATAGTCGAGCTCCAAGTCGCGCCCCTCGTGATAGTGGCGTAGCAGCAAGGTGCGGGTGTCGCCGTAGTCGGCGTCCTCCACCTTGATCACCGGAATGGATGCGGCGCCGACGTTCGCGAGCAGGGTTTCTTTCGTCCGCTTCCAGCCTTCGGAATCGGAGATCTCGCTGACGACGACTTCGTCTTTCTGCTGGGAGTACTCGAAGAGGCCGAGCTCGCGCATCAGGCGCTCGTCGAGGAAACGACGGAGGAAGGACTGATCGCGGTCTGATTCGCGCACGGCGAAGAGCGCGTCGCGCCCGGCCGTACGCTCCGAATGATCAGGCGGAGCGTCGCCCTCGATGTCACGGTAGATCCGGTTCCAGATGGCGAAGCCGAGGCGGTAGGGGTTGAGGCTTCCCGGTGCCGCGGAGAGCACTTGGTTGTGATGCACCATGAACTCGATGCGGAGATCCGGCGGGAGATCGAGGTGGGTCATGATTTGGTAGTGCCAGTAGCTGGCCCAGCCTTCGTTCATGATCTTGGTCTCGATCTGCGGGAGAAAATACCCCGTCTCTTCGTGGACGATCGTCAGCAGATCTCGCTCCCAGTCTGCGAGATACGGATTGTAGTCGCGGATGAAGAGCAGGAGGTCCTCGTCCGGCTCGAGCGGTATGCGACGGAGATCGGGCTCTACGTAGTCCGGTGTCGGGTGAATGTCGCGATACGGGTCCCGGCGCGGCGTCGCGGCATCGAACAACCTTCGCGTTTGCTCCGAGCGAGACGATTTTTTCACCGCGAGGTTGCGTCGACACTGGAACGCGAGGGCGTGTGCCGAATCCAACAAGCCTTCCACGCGATCGATGCCAATTGAGGGGTCCTCGACATAGCGCCGAACTCGGTCGGCGTGCGACTTGAACGCTGAGATCGTGTGCTCCGGCCGCGTACTCTTGAAGGTGAAGTTGTTCTTGAAGAAATCGTTGTGCCCGTATACGTGTGCGATCGTCAGCACGTTCAAGCAAGTCGAGTTGTCCCCCATGAGGTAGGCCAGGGAGGGATCCGAGTTGATCACCATCTCGTAGGGAAGCCCGTGGACGCCGTGGTCGTAGAGGGTCTTCAGGCGCTCGTGAGACTTGCCGTAAGACCAATGAGGGTAGTGCGACGGCATGCCCGAGTAGGCCATGTAGCCGATCATGTCCTCGTGGTCGCAGATCTCGAACTCTTGATCGAAGCAGTCGAGCCCGTAGCGGAGAGCAATCTCGTGAATCCGCTCCTCGTAGCGACGGAGCTCTTCGAGATCCACGGTCACGAATCCGATCGATCCTTTCCGAGCAGGGCACGAAAGCTCGGCCACACGTCTTCCTTGCGCTCGATCAGCACGGTCTGGAAATTCTCGACGTCGATCTGCTGGAACGTTTCGAGCAGCGAGCTCCCGTAGTAGCCCGCACCCCGAGGCTTGATCTCGCCGTAGCCGACCAGGTTCGCCACGGCGCAGAGATCTTTGACGGCGGCGATCGCGGCCGCGTTGTCGGACCCGAAGTTGTCGCCGTCCGAGCAATGAAAGGCGTAGATGTTCCAAAGCTGGGGATGGTAGCGGTCGGCGATCGTGTCGAGGGCCTTTCGGTACCCGGATGAAACGAAGGTCCCGCCCGCTTCGCCTTTGTGAAAAAACTCGTCTTCGGTGACTTCCTTCGCCTCTACGTCGTGCGCGATGAATACCACCTCGACCGCCTCGTAACGACGCGCGACGAACTGGTAGAGCAGAAAAAAGAAGCTTCGAGCGAGGTACTTCTTGACGACGTCCATCGAGCCCGACGTGTCCATGATGCAGAGCACGACGGCATTCGAAGTCTTGTGGATCTCCACCGTGCGATGTCGATACCGGAGATCGCTCTGGTGAAACGGCTCGCGCTCTTCTACCGTTGCGAGCCCCGGGTCGCTGCTGCTCTTCTTCCGGGCGCGCACTCGCCGAATTTTCTCGCGGATCGTTCTCCGACGATCGAGGCGAACGCGGAGCCCGACGCTGCGAAAGCCTTTGCGCTTGGTCAACCGGAGCGATTCGATGGCGGCGAGCTGTTTGCGCTCGAGGTCGGGCAGCTCCAGGTCCTCGAACATGATGTCGATCAGCTCGTCGAGCGAGACTTCGGTCTCGTAGTAGTCGACACCGGGCTCTTGGCCGGCTTCACCCGGCTTCGGGCGCCCGCCGTCCTTGCTGCGCGGCCCGACGACGTCGCCACGCTTCGTGTCCCCGGTGGCACCTTCGGCGACTCCCGGCTGGTTTTCGCCGTAGACGAAGCGGTACTCTTTGATGCCGCGGATCGGGACCTTGATCACTCGGTCGCCGGAGCGACCGATGATGGATTCCTCGGCGATGATGTCGGCGATGTTCTCGCGAATCGACGAGCGGATTTTCTGGCGGTGGCGAAGCCGGTCGGTCGCGCTCCGATCGGCAACGGCCTCCCGCTTCGCCCGGAAGACGGCGCCCATGGTCGCCGCCCTCAGTCCTTCCAGAGATTGTTTGCCGCGTACTTGAGCACGGTATCGACGCAAGTCGGGCAGTAGCCGTTCTCGAGAAGGTTTCCGACCATCGCGTCGTGCTTCTCCGCTTGCTCTTCGTCACGAGTGGTTGCCCGCGTGACGATGCGGCTCAGCTCCCGGACCGACGACATCAGCTTCTTCTCGATCGCCTGGCGAATGGGCTCGTAGCTCGAGTAAGCGACCTTCACGCCTCGTCGCGCGCTCGACCAGAGATACGCGATCACGTCCTGGCGAAAGCCCTCTGCGGCCGAGCCGATGATCGCGATCTGCTCCTCGATCGATTTGAGGAATCCTTCGTCGGGCTCCAGCTCCTCGCCGGTGCGGCGATCCTTCACCTTGCCCTTGTTCACGAAGGCCTCGGCATGGTCGAGGTAGTTTTGGAACAACGCCTCGGCCTGCTCTTCGTAGGCGTAGACGAACGCTTTGGTGATCTCCTTTTCGAGGATCTCCAAGTACTCCTTGTGGATCGTGTCTTGGAGAAACTCGAGGTAGCGCTTCCGCTGATCGTCGGAGAGCTCGGCCTCTCGGACCATGCCCACGAGCGCCTCACGCACGGTGATCGGATTGATGCAGCGGCCGTCGACGTTGTCCGACAGCGCGTTGTCGAGGGCCTTCATGATGAAGCGCGTGGAAATGCCGTCCATCCCTTCGCGCTTGGACTCTTGCCGGAGCTCTTGAAGGTCGATCTTCTTGGTACGACCTTTCTCGATGACTTCTTCGCCGTTGTAGATCTTGAGCTTGGTCATGAGGTCGCACTTCGCCGTCGGTTCAAGGCGCGAGAGAATCGCGAACATGGACGCGATCTCCAGCGTGTGCGGTGCGATGTGTGCCTGGAAATCTGAGTTCTGGATGATTTTCCGGTAGATCTTCACCTCAGAGGATAGTCTCAGATTGTAGGGGACTTTCACGACCACGATGCGATCGAGGATGGCCTCGTTCGTGTGGTCGCCCTTGAACTTCTGCCACTCGGCTTCGTTCGAGTGCGCGGCGATGCAGACGTCGGAGTACACCATGCCGTGGCGTCCCGGCGCCGGGATCACTTTCTCTTGCGTCGCCGTGATCATCGCGTGCAGGTACTCGGTATCGTTCTTGAAGACCTCGATGAACTCGCAGACTCCTCGATTGGCGACGTTGAGCGCGCCGTTCAGGTCGAGCACGCGGGGGTCGCCCTCGGAGTAGAGGTCCAACTTCGAGATGTCCTCGCTGCCGATGAGGACGGAGGTGTCCTGGTTGTTCGGGTCGACGGGCGGCACCACGCCGATACCTATGCGTTGGCGCTTCGAGAACTTGAGGCTGACCACCGGCACGTCTTCGTAACGACCGCCGTACTCTTCGGCGAGACGGAAGCGGCACACCGGGCAGAGATCGCCCTCGATGTGGAGGCCGAGCATTTTTTGAAACTCTTTGCGGAGATGCCGCGGGATGAGGTGGAGCGGCTCCTCGTGCATGGGGCAGCCTTCGATTGCGTAGAAGGGCGCGCCTTCCTCGAGCAAGGCTTCCATGCGCTCGACGAGAGAGCTCTTGCCCGATCCAACCGGGCCCATGAGATAGAGAACCTGGCGCGATTCCTCGCCTTTGAGGGAGGCGGAGTGGAAGTAGCGGGCGATTTGCCCGAGGACTTTCTCGATTCCGAAGAACTCTTCGGAGAAGCAGTTGTAGGTTCTGTTGACCGCCGTCAGCGCGATGGTCTTGTGATCACCTTCCGGGATTTCGTGGACGCCAGCGGTGAGAATCGCGTCGTAGAGCCGGGCATGAGCGAGCTTTGGAAGCTCGGGGTGGAGCTTCACCTTTTCTAGATAGTCGAGGAAGGTGCCGCGCCATTCGCCGCCGCGGTGAGCTTCTCGATCCTTTCGGATCAGCTCTTCGAAGCTACGGGTCCGTTCTTCCATATCGTCCGCTCCTGGGATGTCGGGTCTCCTCCGTCCCCTGAGGCCCTCGGCACTCGATCCTTCCTCGCTCCGCACCTTAGTCGGTCATCACGCCTCTTTTATTCGTAGTACTAAAAAAGAGTATGCGCCCCGCTTACCAAGGGGGCAAGGCGAGAATGAGGGAGGCGCGGCGCGGCAACCGCCGCGAGCAGCGGACATGCCGCAGCGTCTGCGTTGACGCGTTGCGAGAGAGTGACGTCTCTTGCTATTGACTAGTCTCGACGCGCTCAGCGCGCGCCGGCTGCTTGCGGAATCGCTTCGAGTGCTTCGCCGTGGCGATGCTCGAGCCAGTAGGTGACCTTCGCGCGCAAGCCGTCGGGATCCACGATCGGCTTCTGAATGAAGTCGGTGACGCCGTTGCGGTCGGCGCGTTCGAGCGGCTCCGCCGTCAGCGCGATGATCGGCAGCGATGCGCCGTTGTCACCGAGCGCGCGAATTCTGCGCGTCGCTTCGAGACCGTTCATCACCGGCATGTGAACGTCCATGATGATGAGATCGGGCACGTGCGCGGCAACGGCGCGCACGGCTTCGAGACCGTTCGTGGCTTCCTCGATCTCGACGTTCGCGATTCGACGCAGTCGGTAGACGAGAATCTTCCGATTGTCGTCGTTGTCCTCGACGATCAAAACGCGCTTCGTCACCCGCAACGTCACAGCTTCCATGCTACGCAACCCGGTCACGCCGTTGCTACCACCTTTCGCTCGTCGTTCGTCCGTGCGCGTGACTAGAAGCGGTCGTGGAGATGCGCTTGTCGCTCGGTCACCGTACGCAAGTGTGTGGATGCGCGTGCGGTCGGCGGTGACCGATGCCGAAGCGGTTGCCTCAGTATTGTTAGGGGAACGTGACATGCGTGATGAGAGAACAGCAATTGGGAGTTTCCCCTAGGACCAGGGTTTTCCCGGACTCGTCGCTGCGCGAAACATTAGTGCCGTGTAATTTCGTTGACGCTCGCATCTGTGCGTGTTTGATTGCCTCGATGCCGCCTGTGCGTACACGCTTCGCGCCGAGCCCGACGGGCTTCCTCCACTTAGGGGGTGGCCGTACAGCTTTGTTCAACTGGCTCTTCGCACGGCATCACGGCGGTGCGTTCGTGCTGCGAATCGAAGACACGGACCGCGAGCGCTCCGAGGATCGATTCGTGGACGCCATCGTCGACGGCCTCGCTTGGCTCGGTCTCGACTACGACGAGGGGCCTTTCTTCCAGAGTCGCCGCCTCGAGGTGTACGCGGAGAGGACGGAGCAATTGCTCGCAGGCGGGCATGCCTATCACTGCTACTGCTCGGCCGACGAGCTCGAGGCGAAGCGGGCGGCGGCGCAGGCTGAGGGCCGTCGGCTGGTCTACGATCGACGCTGCCGCGATCTCGGTCGGAGTCCCGGGCCGGGCGAAAAGCCCGTTGTTCGGCTTCGTTGCCCGACCTCCGGGGAGACGGCGGTGGACGACATGGTCCGCGGCCACGTCCTCTTCGAGAATGCCGAGCTCGACGACCTGATTCTCGTCCGTTCGGACGGCGCTCCCACCTTCCATCTCTGCGTCGTGGTCGACGATATCGAGATGGGCATCACCCACGTCCTGCGCGGCGAGGACCATCTGACGAACACCCCGCGCCAGATCCAGATCTATCGCGGCCTCGGTGCCACTCCGCCACGCTTCGGGCACCTCTCGCTCATCGTCGGAGCCGATCGGTCTCGGCTCTCCAAAAGGCACGGGGCCACAGCCGTCAGTGCCTACCGAGATCTCGGCTTCCTGCCGTCGGCCGTCGTCAACTACCTCGCGCGGCTCGGTTGGTCTCACGGCGATCAAGAGATCTTCACGCCCGCGGAGCTGGTCGAGGCCTTCGACATCGACGCCGTGAATCGTGCTGCGGCCGCCTTCGACATGGAGAAGTTCGCGTGGGTGAACGCCCAGCACATGAAAGCGACCGACGATGCGACGCTTGCCGTTGCTGTCGCGCCCTACCTCGCGGTAGGCGACGCCGCGGTGCCGTCCGTCGAGGCGCTGATGCCCGTCGTCGCGTTGCTGAAGGAGAGGGCGCGCACTCTCGTCGAGCTTGCCGGCCAAGCGCGAGTGCTCGTGTTCGACGATGTACGCTACGAGCCTCAGGCCGTGGCTAAATTTCTCGGCGAGGCGGAGCGAGCGAACATAGAGGCGTTGCGCACTGAGCTCGCAGCTCTCGATCGGTGGGATCACGCCGCGGTGGAGAGTGCCTTCACGCGCATCGTGGAGCGGAGCGGGCTGAAGCTCGGAAAGCTCGCTCAGCCTGTTCGCGTCGCTCTGACCGGCGGCACGGCGAGCCCCGGCATCTTCGAGGTCTGTGTCGTGCTTGGCCGTGAGCGAACGCTCAGCCGCCTTGCGGCCACTGTCGAAGGGGCGCGAGCCGGCACTCTACCGCTCGTCACCTAGACTCGAGCTCAGGCGCCTTTCGCGCGCAGCAAGTTGAGCGCACCCCCAGCCTTTAGCCACAGAATCTGCTCGGCGTTCAGCGAGTGCTTGAGCGAGATCCGCTCGGTCTTGCCGTCGCTGTGGTGCAGAACGGCTGCGACCGGCTTCCCGGGCGCAATGTCGGTTACGCCCTCGATCGAAATCTCGTCGTCTTCTCCAACCTTCGTCCAGTCCGCGGCGTCGCTGAAGACGAGAGGGAGCAGGCCCTGCTTCTTCAAATTCGACTCGTGGATTCGGGCGAAGCTCCTGACGATGATCGCGCCGGCTCCGAGCCATCGCGGTGACATCGCGGCGTGCTCGCGGCTGGAGCCCTCGCCGTAGTTCTCGTCGCCGACGACCACCCACTTCCGTCCCGCGGCTTTGAGCGCGCGCGCGACGTCCGGAACCGGTCGCCCTTGCTCGCCGGTCAGCGGATTGCGCGTGGTGCCGCGCTCGCCGGTGACGGCGCGGATCGCACCGGTGAACATGTTGTCGCTGATGTGATCGAGGTGACCGCGATAGCGAAGCCACTTGCCGGCCGGGCTGATGTGGTCCGTCGTGGTCTTCCCCTGGGTCTTCAGCAACAGCGGCATGCGTTGGTAGTCGGTCGACTTCGGAACGGGAAACGGATCGAGGAGGGCGAGTCGCTCGCTATCGGGCTTCACCGCTACGTTCACCGAGCTCGGATCCTTTGCGGGAGGAAGGTAGCCGTCGCTCGCGGTCGCGAAGCCGTTCTTCGGTACTTCGGGCGCGGGCGCGGGCGGAGCGAGACGCAGGCGAGCGCCGTTCGATTCGAGCTCATCGGTGAGAGGATTGAAAGACAAGCGGCCGGCAAGGCCGAGCGCCAGCGTGATCTCGGGGCTCGCGATGAAGGCCAGCGTTTCGGGATTCGCGTCGTTTCGACCGGGGAAGTTCCGGTTGAAGGAGGTGACGATCGTATCGGCCTCGCCCTTTTTGATGTCGTCGCGCTTCCACTGGCCGATACAAGGCCCGCAGGCGTTGGCGAGCACCTGCGCACCGACGGACTCGAGAGCTGCCATCTGACCGTCGCGGCGAATCGTCGCGTCGATCATGTCGCTACCGGGCGTGATGAGAAGCCGGCTCTTCGCGCGGAGTCCTTTTGCGGCCGCCTGCTTCGCGATGTCGGCTGCTCGCGAGATGTCTTCGTAAGAGGAGTTGGTGCAGCTGCCGATCAAGGCTGTCGAGATGTGGTCAGGATATCTCTCCGATTTCACGGCCGTGGCGACCTCGGAGATCGGCCGCGCGAGATCCGGCGTATGCGGGCCGACGAGGTGAGGCTCGAGCGTCGTCAGATCGATCTCCACGATCTCGTCGTAGTACTTCCGCGGATCCGACGCCGTCTCCGCATCGGCCATGACGAGGTCGAGATGCGCGGCGGCGAGATCGGCGAGCGCGGCGCGCTTGGTAGAGCGGAGATACACGTCCATCCGGCGATCGAAGGGAAAGACCGAGCAGGTCGCGCCAAGCTCGGCACCCATGTTGCAAATCGTGCCTTTGCCCGTGCAGGAGATGCTCTCGGTGCCGGGGCCGAAGTACTCGACGATCTTGTTCGTGCCGCCTTCGACCGTAAGCAAGCCGCAGAGCTTTAGAATGACGTCTTTCGGCGACGTCCAGCCGCTCAGCGAGCCCGTCAGACGCACGCCGATCAGTTTCGGAAGCAGCACCTCCCAGGGAAAGCCCGCGAGCACGTCGACCGCGTCGGCACCACCTACGCCGACGGCGCACATGCCGAGCCCGCCGGCGTTGGGCGTATGGGAATCGGTGCCGATCATGAGGCCGCCGGGAAAAGCGTAGTTCTCGAGCACGACCTGGTGAATGATGCCGGAGCCGGGCTTCCAAAATCCGATGCCGTACTTCGCCGAAACCGAACGCAAGAAATCGTAGACTTCGGCATTGTCCTGCTGCGCGCGGCTCGTGTCGGCTGCGGCACCGCTGTGGGCCAAGATGAGATGGTCGCAGTGGACCGTAGCCGGGACCGCCACTTCCTTCTTACCCGCTTGCATGAATTGGAGGAGCGCCATCTGCGCGGTCGCGTCTTGCATCGCGACGCGGTCCGGCGCGAGCTCGACGTAGCTAGCGCCGCGGGTGAGCTCCGCCGAGGCGGGGTCGTGGAGATGGCCGTAGACGATTTTCTCCGCGAGCGTCAGCGGCCGCCCGACGCGACCGCGGATCGTCGCCAATCGGCTCCGCATTTTGACGTAGGCGGCTTTGACGAACTCAGGCGTGCTCTCGATCGTGGGCATGACGCGCGTCTCTCCTTGGAAATCCTTCGCCAGGCGCTAGTCATTCCACAAACGACCCCGAATGTCAGCGCTCCCGCGCGCTCGTTTTGCGGCCGGCGGCGGGTTGACCCGTGGCTCCCGGCTTAGTAGCTTCACGGCTCGCCGCGATCGCCTCGCGGCCTTCCGCCGGCCCCTTCGTCTAGCGGTCTAGGACGTCGGCCTCTCACGCCGAAAACACGGGTTCGAGTCCCGTAGGGGTCACCATCCGAACATCTGAGGTCAGCGCTGCAGCCAGTGGCGCAGCCGGTCCCAAGTGTCGATGGCGTGGTCGAACGCGCGATCCATCGAGCTCGTGTGCTCGCGGCAGGGCGGTGGCTCCGTGCCGGCGAGAAAGTACTCGGCATGGGTCGCAGGGCAGTACCGATTGGCGGCGTAGCCGTTCGTCAAGTCCACCTGCATCGAAGCGATGCCCTCGGGGATGTCGAAATCAGGAGTCGGATACGCGTCGACGGCTTGCTTCATGAAGTCGGTCCAAATCGGCACCGCCACTTGCGAGGCACTGAGTCCGTGCGGCGTGCCGCCGTCGAAGCCGACCCAGACGAGAGCGAGCAGCTGCGACGAGTAGCCGACGAACCAGGCGTCGCGTCCCTCGTTGGTCGTTCCGGTCTTTCCCGCTACGTCGGCGCTCAAACCGGCCGCGCGCACGGAGGCCGCGGTCCCGCGATCGACGACCCCCGAGAGAACGGACGTCATCAGATACGCCGCCGCCGTCGAGATCACCGGCTCGGCCGCCGCGTGCCCTATCGTGAGCGCCGTGCCGGCTTCGTCGTAGGCGGCGCGCACGACGATGGTTTCGTCGAGTCGCCGCCCTCCGTTGGCAAACGGCAGATACGCGCGTGCGAGCTCGAGAGGGGAGACCTCGAAGGCGCCGAGCGCCATGGCCGGTACTTCGGCGAGCTCGCTCGTGATGCCGAGGCGACGAGCGGTACGTACGACGGCGAAGAGGCCAACGTTCTCTGCGACTCGCACGGTGGCCGCGTTGAGCGAGCCCTCTAGCGCTCGACGGAGCGTGACACGGCCCTCGTACAAGTCGTGGTGGTTACGCGGCGACCAGCTCTTGCTTCCAACCTCGAGGGTGATCGGCTCGTCTTCGACGAACGATGCGAGAGTGAAGGGCTCCATCGTGGAATCGTCGGTGAGCGCCGCGAGGAATACGAAAGGCTTGAACGCGGACCCCGGCTGGCGATGCGCGAGCGTCACGCGATTGAACTGAGTAGTCCGGTAGTCTCGCCCGCCCACTAGCGCGAGGACCTCGCCGGTGGCGACATCGAGGGCGACCAGCGCCGCTTGCAAGCGCTCGCCGGCCGGTTCGCGACGAAGCCGCGGATAGTCGCGCTCGATTCGTTCGAGACCGCGAACCACTGCCGCCTCCGCGAATCGCTGCAGGGGAACATCGAGTGTCGTATAGATTCGCGCGGCACGGCCGGCACCGGGCGCGAGAGCGCCGAGCGTCGCTTCGAGCTGGCGGCGCACGTGATCGCTGAAATAGGGCGCGAGCTGTCCCGAGGATCGAATGTGCCCCGCGCGCACCGGCTCGCTTCGCGCGCTTTCCAGTTCCTCCGGGCTGATCTTGCCGAGCTCGAGCATGCGCGCGAGGGCGAGGTCTCGTCGTTCTTTGGCGCGCAGGGGATCGAGGGCCGGCGAGTAGGTGTTCGGCGCGCGAATCATTCCGGCGAGGAGGGCGGACTCGGAGAGCGTCAGCTCGTGTGCCTCTTTGTCGAAGTAGGCGCGAGACGCCGCCCCCATACCTCGGATTGCCAAAGGCCCCCGCTGGCCGAGGTAAACCTCGTCCAGGTAGGCCTCGAGCAACGTTTCTTTCGGGTAGCTCCATTCGAGGACGAGAGCGAGCCACGCTTCGTTGATCTTTCGCGAAACGGTCCGCTCGGCACTGAGCAAGCGGTTTTTCACGAGCTGCTGCGTGATGGTGCTGCCGCCCTGCGCCACGCGACCTTCTCGCGTGTTTACCCAAAGTGCCCGAAGCAGCCCGCGAACATCGAGCCCCGAGTGCTCGTAGAAGCGATTGTCTTCCATCGCGATCACCGCATCGACGAGCGAGCTCGGCACGTCGGCGAGACGCACGGGGCGATGCTCGTCGCCGGCTTCGTCGCCAGCGCTCGTCAGCACTTCGCCCTCGAGCTCCTCTCTGACGACGGGCGCGCCGTTCGCTTGGATCGAAGCGATACGCTCGCCGCGAAGCTCGAGCTTCACACGATGGGCGGGCTCGAGCGCGACGCTGCCGCGACGCTCGCGGAGATGAATCTCCCAAGCATCGCGACTGCGGCGATACTGACCGGGATCGCCGGGGTCGCCTTGCACCTCCAAGTAGTCGAGGCGTGCGAGCGTGCGCTCGAGATCGATAGCGCGGACGTTGACGCCGGGCGCCAGCTGTTGCGCTGCTGCGTAGATGAGGCTTGCGCGGCCGGACTCGGCGCGCGCGAAACGGTCGACCGCACGGCGAGTGTAGACCGTGAGCGCCACCAGCAGCACGACGATGACGCCGAGCACTTCGATGTGCCGTCTTCGCAAGCTACGGAGTGTCTCGGGATCAGCAGCCGCCGTCAACGTCTGCCGTGAAGCGCCTACTCAGCCTTCCCAGATCGAGTACTCGAGGCCCGAACCGAGCGGCAGCGTCATCGAGCGAAAGCCGTTGTTCGGGTCGCGGACGTGAGCCACGTAGGGCGCCAGATCTTTCGGAAACGTGTGAATGTTGTCCGCGCAGACGATCGATCCCCTGCGAAGCTTCGGCGTGAGCAAACGGAGCATCGGCAAATAATGATCTTTCCAGCCGTCGAGCAGCACCAAATCGATGGGCGCGGGGATGTCTGCGAAGGTCTTGAGCGCATCGCCTTCCTTGATCTCGGCGACCGCGGACAATCCCGCGTCCTCCAGATTGCGCCGAGCTGCGGCGAGTTTTGCCGGCACCATCTCGGAGCCGATGAAACGGCCGCCGAGATCGCGCATTGCGCAAGCGAGGAACACGGCCGAGATGCCGAACGACGTGCCGAACTCGACGGCGACGCGCGCGCCGATCACGTGGGACGTGAGATAGAGAAAGCGGCCCGCGTCCCGGCTGACGGGGATGTAGGCGTTGTCGAGATAGGGCGTAACAGCTTCGGCGAGCGCTTGGCCGCGAAGGCGGGCCAGGAGCACGAAGGGGAGCGCGCGCGCGAAGACGAAGCGGTCGCCCTTCGCTTTGGCGTAGAGGCGATCGAGCGTCGTTTTCACCTTGGGCTCGTCGAGCCCGGCCGTCGTGATCATCCCTTCCTCCCTGACGCCCGCTCATCGCGAGCGCTGCGTCCGTCGTGTAGCGCCGAACACGGCCCAAGAGAAGACACTGTCGTCTCTGGCGCTCCGAGCAGCGCGAATAGGCCGAGCGCGCAGATCGCCCCCGCGAGCGCGAAGACCGTGGGGTACCCCGCTGTCGCCGCTACGGGGCCGAGCAACGCCGTGATCGCGACGCCGAAGTGGAAGCTGCCGGTGAATACACCGAGCGTTCGACCTCGTCTCCGCGTCGGGACCCGCGAGAGCATCAGCACGTTCAGCGCCGGAAAAAACAGCCCGTGCGAGAGGCCGAGGAGAAATCCCATCGCGTTCATGAGCGCAAGCGGCGTCACACCGAGCGTGGCGGTGGCGACGGCGTACACCGCGAGCGCGCCGGCTGCAGCGCGCCGCCGGCCGATACGGTCGGGTAGCGAGCCGGCGAAGAGACGAAGGCCGAGCGCGCCGATCGCGAACGCCGACAAGAATCCGCTCACGTCCGCGCGACCCGCGGCCAGCGAGAGCGGCTGTTGGAACGCCATCACGGTGCCGAATGCGACGCCGGATGCAGCCGAGACCGTAGCGTACCCAAAAGGAAAGCCGGCATCGTCGTCGATCACGCCGTCGGCGGCGGGCAGCTCGTGCGGCGGCTTGCCGCGAGGCGTGCGCATGCCGACCAAGAACGCGAGAGAGCCGATCGCGACGAGCGCCGAAATCATGAAGATCGTGTCCCATCCGGCAGTCGCCGCGAGCGGCTCGACGACGATCGGTGCAACGGCGTTCATGCCGAGCATGGTCGCGCCCGTAAGACCGATCGCCTGCGAAAGCCGCGACGAAGGCGCGATTTCCACCACCGCGACGCCGACCGCGGTGACGACCAGAGCGTTCGCCAGCGCCTGCAGCGCGCGCAGCGCATAGATGTGGGACCCGAACGTGTCCGAGACGCCGAACCCGACGGCGCTCAACGCGAGCAGGATCGAGCCTGCCGCGAGCGCTATGCGAGGTGGGCGCCGATCTACGAGCCATCCCGCCAGCGCGGCAACCGGCACGCTCGCGAGACCGAACGCGCCCATCGTCCGTCCGATCTCGCGCGGTCCGACGCCGAGCTCGAGCGCGAGATACTTCGGGAGCAGCACGAAGCAGGCGTGAGCGAAGCCCCACATCGCAGCCGCGCCGAGAACGCGGAAGAGCTCCGGGGTCCAGAGCCGGTCCATGTGATCCTGGGCTTCGCGGTGATCCCGCGCTTCGCGGTATTCGTGGGTTTCACGGGCAGTAGGGGCAACACGAGGGGTTTTTGCGACGAGCGCGCGGAAGCGGCGGCCCGTGCTCGCCTTGGGCTCCTCGGGTTCCGGGACTTGCGCTCTGCTTTCGGTGGCTCGATTCGACTGACTCATCGCTCACTCCGGTTCGTTCGGGGCCGGAGGGGACGAGCCAAAAACTCGAAACCCCTCCGGCCTGCTGGCGGGAGGGGTCTTTCTGCTTCCGTCGGGGCTTTGTCTTAGCCCTTCATCACGGCACCCACTCTCGCTCTAGCGCAAGCCTTGACGTGACCAAGCCATTTCATCGTGGTCATCGACACGTCGGCTTTGCCGCCGGCGTTTACGCGAATGAAAGTTTGCGGTGCGGTTTGCATGATGAAGAACGTGGGTCGTGTATACCGCGCCCCGGGCGACCCGTCCACTGAAAAATAGTGCCTGACCCTATTTTTCGTTACGGTTGCCAGGTGGGTGCGACGGATCGACCTCGACTGGTGCTTGCGGGGGGCTGCGGGAGTAGCGGCACGACCCTGCTTGCGAACTTGCTCGGTCGCCACTCGGCGATCGTCGCTGCCCCGGAGCTCGACGTATTCAACCACGACGAGGTGCTTTCGATCGACGCGCTGCGAGCGGGGTGTGATGACCTTTTCGCGCGGCGTCGCCTGTCGCATGGCTTCAAGCTGGTCGCGGGCTTCTTCGGTCCCGGCAAGGCGCTCGGCGTCGAGCGTGCGACCGTCGAGCGCTGGCTTGCGGAGGCGCGATCGATCGGCGATGTCTACGCGAGCATTGCCGCTCACATGTGTAGGCCGCGCGGTGCCGCTTACTTCGTCGAGAAGACGCCGACGAACGTGTACACGTTCCGCGCGTTCGCCCGCTTGCACCCCGACATCCCACTGATTCACCAGATTCGTGACGGCCGCGACGTCGTCGCGTCGTTGGTTCGGCGCGGCAAATCACTTTTCTACGCGGGCAGTCGCTGGCTCTACGACACGAGCGCAGGCCTCGCAGCTCGCGGCAGCTCCACCTACGTCGAGGCGCGCTACGAAGCGCTGGTCACCGATCCTGTCGCAGCGTTGCGGCGTGTGCTCGCCCATCTCGAGCTCGAGTACGAGCCGACGATGCTCGACGCTAGCCCGAGCCGAGGGGCCAGTACCTATGAAGAAGCGTGGCGGGAAAAGACGTCGGCGAAGTCATGGAGTAGCACTCCGAGCGATCCCGTCTCGACTTCGTCCATCGGCCGGTATCGAACGAGCCTTTCCTCGGACCAGCTCGCGATGCTCTATCGCATTCGACTGACGGGCCCTGCGGCGGAAGAGCTCCGCGCGCCGGTGCAAACCTTCGGCGAGCTGCTCGATCTCCTCGGGTATGAGCGCGAAGCATCGGATGGCGATCGGCCGATCCGTTCCATGACACGTTTGCGCGAGCACGGCCTCGCGTGGCTCGAGCACGCCAGGCGAGCGCGGCGCTCGCTCAAGTACACGCGTCGCTTCCCCGAGATCGTGACGACGTTCAGCGTCTGAAATCGTTCTGCTGCCGTAGAGGGATCAGAGGCAGCCCGCGTCCGCGGACGTAGCCAACACGCGATTCTCGCCGCGAACCCCGCTAGCCATGACGGCGCGCGCGATCGCTTCGTGACCCGGTGTCGCCGGGTGCCCGTCCCAGCTATCGGGATAGAGAGAGTCGGCGACGGACGCCGCGCTCAGAGTGTCGAGATAACGTCGCATCTCGGGCAAGGGGTCGATCCAGCGCACGCCACGTTGATCGAGGAAGGCTTTGATTCGATCTCGAATCTGCTCCTCGGCCCGAACGAGCTCTGTGAACGCGCTGGGAACGCTCGGCGCCTGCGCCGTCACTCGCTCTTCGAACACGAGCTCCTTCGTCGGCACCAGCGTCACGGCGAGATCGACTCGGTTTGCTGCGAGCGCGGCGATGCGATCGAGCATGACCAGCGTGATGCGCAACGCCTCTGCGATGCGCGGATCCTCGAGGTCGAGCGCGGCGAAGCGCGCTTGCGGCGTGAACACGGTGCGCACTCCGTCGTCGGCGAAGCGATAGAGGAGATGGGCCGGCACGCTGGCGGTCGTTCTCTCGAGCTCGCTCCAGTCGCTCGTGCCCGCGTCTTTCTCGAGACTCGCGTTTCGTCCCGAAAGCCGCCAACGGAGCTGATCGTAGAGCGCGACGAGCTTGGAGCGCTCTACGATGTGGGCGCGAACCCAGCGAAGGATGGGCCGGTCGGTGAGGCCTTTCTCGGCGTCGCGAGTCTCGCGCCACGCCGCATCGATAGGCCCCCGTTCGCGGTCCGCGGCCGCAAGCGCGTCGAGCACGCGCCGGTCGCTCGAGCGGAGATCGTTGTCGCGGCCTTTGTCGTAGACCCACTCGTAGACTCCGGCGAGATCGTTGCCCGTATAGACGGCGACGATGAGGGTTTCGGGCTCCAGGGCCAGAGCCTCGTCGACGAGACTGAGGTAGTGCCCGGGGCCGTAGCTGCCGAACGCCATCTGATAGACATCGATCTCGCGAAGGCGCGCCAATCGTTGAGGCCATGCGTTCGCGCGCGCGACGCCGCTGCCCTCGGTCTGTGAATCGCCGATGATGACGACGCTCGCGCGCTTCGCGCGCCGGCAATTCCTGAAACCGGCGTCGTCGTACTCGGGCGAAGAGGGATCACCCCGAACGTCGAGAAGCGGATCGGCAATGTAGCGCGGTTTGAGCCCGCTCAGCCTCTCGGCCGCCGCGGGTGACACCATGGATACGGCTTGCAGGGCGCCCTCGGCGAAGAGCAAGCTCGCGACGACGAGCGCGAAGCGCGGCAGCCACGTTGAGAGGGCCAGTCGCAGCTTGCTCATGCGGTGGGTGCGGCCCTTCGTTTTCATGCTGAATCACTCAAGCAGGCCAGCATAGCGGCTCTCGGCTGCCTCGTCGCGGGCCGCGAGCGGCGAATTGCGGATCGGAAGCCAGCGAGGAGTCCGGGGCGCGAATTGCAAGCATCACTCGATTCACTGCCTCGTAACTACTCGAAAATGAATCGTTAGGCGAAAACAGCATTGCGCGTTGCGAGTGGCCGGCGCGCGGCGCGCGGCTCGGCGGATGGCGTTTCGCGCCGCACGAGTGCGACGCGGAATCGCGCAGGGCAGCCTCGATCCTGCTAAACCGTTGGGGCGCGCGGCACTTCCTGCGGTGCTGTGACGAGAAAGGCGGAGGAGGCTAGGAAGGACATGTTCGCTCGTTTGCGCTCCAGATGGCTTCGAGGCGCGGTGCTACCGCTCGTGATCACCGGATTTCTGCCGCTCGCTACCGCGGGCTGCATCGGTCGGTTCGAGCTCACACGCAAAGTTTATCAGTTCAACCGGGAAGTGGATCCGAACAAGTGGATCCAGTGGCTCGCGTTCCTCGTGTTGAACGTCGTGCCCGTCTACGGGTTTGCGGTCATGATCGACGCGATCTTCGCCAACTCCGTCGAGTTTTGGACCGGCGAAAACCCCGTCACGGCGGATGGCGGGAACCCGCGGCGAGTGGTGCACGGTCCCGGCGGCGAAGTCGTGACGATGACCCGCCTTGCGCCGGGGGTGATGGATGTCGACATGGTCACTCCCGACGGCCTGCGCTCCGAGCTGACGGTGGTGATGGAGAAGGACACCGTGGCTGCGTATGGTCGCGGCGGTGAGCTGCTCGCGCGCGTCGGCGATCTGGACGGTGTTCCGTCTCTGCTCGTGGGCGGTGCAATCGCGCGCTGAACGTTCGATCGAGAACCGCTTGGTGACGAACGGGCGGAGGGGAACCTCCGCCCGTTCGCGTTTCGACTGAGCGAGACATTCGCGCCGGATGACCGTAGACTCGACGTTCCGAGCCGATGCCGGTCGGAAAGAGGAGGACCCAAGAGTGGCAGGGGAAGCGCCGATCGCGCCGCGAGATTTCATTCGTCAGCGCATCGCCGACGATGTCGGCGCCGGAAAAAACGGGGGCCGCGTGGTCACGCGCTTTCCGCCGGAGCCGAACGGCTACCTCCACATCGGCCACGCGAAGTCGATCTGCCTCAATTTCGGCGTCGCCCGCGAGAACGCCGGCCGCTGTCATCTTCGCTTCGACGATACGAATCCGACGGCCGAGGACGTCGAGTACGTCGATGCGATCCAGCGCGACGTTCGCTGGATCGGTTTCGATTGGGGCGAGCATCGCTACTTCGCCTCCGACTACTACGAGCGGCTCTATGACTACGCCGTCGAGCTCATTCGCAAGGGGAACGCCTTCGTCTGCGACCTTGGCCCGGGCGAGCTTCGCGAGCACCGGGGGACGCTGACGGAGCCGGGGCGTAACTCACCATGGCGCGACCGCAGCATCGCCGAAAATCTCGACCTGTTTTCGCGGATGCGCGCCGGAGACTTCGATCCGGGATCGCGGACGCTTCGCGCCAAGATCGACATGACCTCGCCGGTGATCGTCATGCGCGATCCCGTGATCTACCGCATCCACAAAGCGCATCACCACCGAACGGGTGACGCTTGGTGCATCTATCCGATGTACGACTTCGCGCATTGCCTCTCGGATTCGATCGAAGGCATCACGCATTCGATTTGCACCCTCGAGTTCTCCGACAACCGCGCCGTCTACGATTGGCTGCTCGACCGACTCGACGTGCCTTGCCATCCGCAGCAGATCGAGTTTGCCCGTCTGAATTTGACGTACACCGTCATGAGCAAGCGGGTGCTGAAGCGCCTGGTAGAGGAAGGACACGTCGAGTCCTGGGACGACCCGCGCATGCCCACGCTCTCGGGCATGCGTCGTCGCGGCTATACGCCCGAGTCGATTCGTGAGTTCTGCGAGAGCATCGGCATCGCGCGCAGCGACAACACCGTCCAGTTCGAGCAGCTCGAGTACTGTCTGAGAAACGACCTCAACCGGCGCGCCCCGCGAGTGATGGCGGTGCTCGATCCCTTGAAGGTCGTGATCGAGAACTATCCCGAAGGAGAGACGGAAGAGCTCGAAGCCGTGAACAATCCCGAGGATCCTTCCGCCGGCACGCGCAAGGTCCCGTTCTCGCGCGAGCTCTACGTGGAGCGCGAGGACTTCATGGAGAATCCTCCGGGCAAATTCTTTCGCCTCGCCCCCGGGCGAGAGGTGCGACTTCGCTACGGGTACTTCATCACCTGCCGCGATGTAGTGAAGGACCCGAACACCGGTCACGTCGTCGAGCTGCGCTGCACCTACGATCCGGCGACCCGCGGCGGCGATGCTCCCGACGGGCGCAAGGTGAAGGCCACGCTTCATTGGGTGTCGGCGGCTCAAGCGATACCGATCGAGGTGCGGATCTACGAGCACTTGTTCGCCAAGGCCGACCCCTACGACTTGCCGCCGGGCGGCGACGTGATGGAGAACCTGAATCCGAGCTCACGAACGATGTTGAGCGCTGCGGTCGTCGAGCCGAGCGTCGCGCGAGCCGGAGTAGGCCAGCGCTTTCAGTTCGAGCGAAAGGGCTACTTCACGGTGGATCCGGACTCGCGACCGGGACGGCCGGTATTCAACCGTACGGCCACGTTGAAGGATACGTGGGCGAAGGTGATGGAAAAGCCGGCGGCAAAGCCGACGGCAACGCCGGTAGGTGGCGACCGATGAGAGAGCGATGCGAGCGTGGGTGCCTCATCTTGGGCTTCGTCGTCGCCTTGCTCGGCGCATCGCGTCTGCCCGCGGGAGCGGAGGTCGGTGAAGTGCTCTCGCATCAAAAGATCAGCGACGATACCGGAGACTTTGAAGGGGGCGTCGATCCGGGTGACCACTTCGCGTCCTCGGCAGATGGACTCGGCGATCTCGACGGTGACGGTACACCCGATGTCGTCGTCGGAGTGCCGGGCACCGACGGCCTCGTCGGCGAGGACGAGGGTTCGGTGTGGATCCTCTTTCTCGATCCGGACGGACGCGTGGACGGCGAGAAGCAGTTCTCCCCCGGCACCGGGCCGCTCGCGGGGGCAGGAAACGAGCTCGGCCGCGACGTTGCGGCGCTCGGTGACTTGGACGGCGACGGACACACGGAAGTCGCAGTCGGCGCGCCGTTCCACGACCAGGACATCGCGGAGGATCGCGGTGTCGTATGGACCTTGTTCCTCGACGACGATGGAGACGTGGACGCGGTGCAGCGCTTCGACGGCTTCGGGAGCGAATTCGATGGCGACCTCGATGCGGGTGACTTCTTCGGTGACGCGACCGCGGCTCTCGGCGACTTGGACGGCGACGGCGTACCGGATCTTGCCGTCGGCGCGCCGGGGGACGACGACGACGGGCTAAACCGCGGCGCGATCTGGATTCTCTTTCTGGACGAAGATGCTCTCGTGAAGAGTCAGCAGAAGATCAGCGCAGATAGCGGCGACTTCGCCGGTGAGCTCTCGAACGGTGATCTGTTCGGCTCGTCCATCGCGGCCCTCGGGGACCTCGACGGCGACGGCGTGCCGGATCTTGCCGTCGGTGCGCCCGACGACGACGACGGCGACGGCGAAAATCTCGGCGCCGTCTGGATCCTCTTCATGAACGACGACGGAAGGGTCAAAGGCGAATACAAGATCAGCAAGGCGGACGACCATCTGCTCGCGAGCCTCGACAGTGGCGACAGCTTCGGCTGGGACGTCGCCGCGCTCGGTGACCTGGACGGAGACGACGTTCCGGACGTGGGCGTAGCTGCGCCGGGCGACGACGACGGCTCGGGCGCGGACCGTGGCGCGATGTATGTATTGTTCCTCAACCCCGACGGCAGCGTGAAGTCGGAAGTGAAGATCAGCGACGCGGTTGGCAACTTCGACGGGAACCTCGACGTGGCGGATAGCTTCGGTAGCTCGCTCGCAGCGCTCGGCGATTTGGACGGTGACGGCACGACGGAGGTCGCTTGCGGCGCGCCCTTCAACGACGACGGCGCGGGCTCGGACAATGGCGCGCTCTACATCCTCTTCATGGAAGGGGTCGTGGTGCTCTGCGGGGACGCGGATTCGAACGACCTGGTCACCTCGACGGACGCGTTGTTGGCGCTCAACGCTGCCGTGGGAACGGCGCTCTGTGAGGCCTGCGTCTGCGACGTCAATTCGTCCGGCGCCGTCACGGCCGTCGACGCCCAGCTCATTCTTTCGGCCTCGGTGGGCTTGCCCCCCGCGCTCGTCTGCCCGGTGTGCGAGTGAATTCGCCGCTCGCGCCTGTCTTGGGTAGTAGACTGGAAGAGGAAGAAATCCCCGTGCAACCCGTACGCAAATCGACGAAGCTCGCCAACGTCTGTTACGACATCCGCGGTCCCGTGCTCGCGCGGGCGAAGCAGCTCGAAGAAGAAGGCCACCGGGTCATCAAGCTCAACATCGGCAACCCGGCCCCCTTCGGCTTCGAAGCTCCGGAAGAGATCGTTCGCGACGTGATTCAGAACCTTCCGGATGCGTCCGGCTACTCCGATTCGAAAGGGCTTTTCGCCGCTCGCAAGGCGATCATGCACTACACCCAGCAGAAGGGGCTGCACGGGGTGCAGCTCGAGGACATCTATCTCGGCAACGGCGTCTCCGAGCTCATCGTCATGGCGATGCAGGCCTTGCTGAACAGCGGTGACGAAGTCCTGATCCCGACGCCCGACTATCCGCTGTGGACGGCGGCCGTGAGTCTTTCGGGTGGAACGCCAGTCCATTACCTTTGCGACGAAAACTCGGGCTGGATGCCGGACATCGACGACATCCGCGCGAAGATCACGCCGAGCACGCGTGCGATCGTCGTCATCAATCCGAACAACCCGACCGGCGCTCTCTACTCGCCGGCCGTGCTCGCCGGGATTCTCGAGCTCGCGCGGACTCACCAGCTGATCGTCTACTCCGACGAGGTGTACGACAAGGTGCTCTTCGACGGCGAGACGCACACGGCGATCGCCTCGCTCGCCGACGACGTGCTCTGCCTCACCTTCGGCGGGCTCTCGAAAAACTACCGCGCTTGCGGCTTTCGAGCGGGCTGGATGATCGTATCGGGCGAGAAGAAGCACGCTCAGGATTACATCGAGGGACTGACGATTCTCGCTTCGATGCGCCTTTGCTCGAACGTGCCGGGTCAGTACGCGATTCAGACTGCGCTCGGCGGCTATCAGAGCATCGAAGACCTGGTTGCGCCTGGCGGACGGCTCACGCGCCAGCGCGATCTCGCTTGGGAGCTGTTGACTGCTATCCCGGGTGTGACCTGCGTGCGTCCCCAGGCGGCGCTCTACCTATTTCCGCGCCTCGACCCGAAGATCTATCCGATCACGGACGACGAAGCGTTCATCCTCGAGCTGCTCGAGACCGAGCACGTGTTGCTCGTGCACGGGTCGGGTTTTAATTGGCCTCACCCGGATCACTTCCGGGTCGTGTTCTTGCCTCACGAGGACGATTTGAAAGAAGCGATCGGTCGCGTCGCGCGCTTTCTCGAATCGTACCGTCGGCGCCACGGCGGCTGACGCTCGAGAACGCGCATTGCAGCGACCAAGTCAGCCGAAGTGGCAGACGTAGTCGACTGTTTCTACGGCCTCGATGTCGAAGCTCGCTTCGCCGGCGACGGCGAAGCGCTCGCCACCGCGGTACTCTCGCCAGGTGCTTTCGCCCGCCAGCCGAACGCGACAGAGTCCGGCAACGATCTCCATCGTTTCGGGCGCGCCCGTTTTGAAAGTGAGGCGTGAAGGGAAAATCACGCCCACACTCTTTCGCGTGCCGTCGGGGAAGAGCACGGTGTGACTCACACACTTCCCGTCGAAGTACACATTCGCCTTCTTCACCACGGACACTTGATCAAATCGTTCGCTCATTGGTCCCTCGTCAGTCGTCGAGTGCATAGGCGATCAGCGCGTCGCCGGATTCGGACCATCCGTGGCCGCCGGCGGCGACTACCACGAATTGCTTCGAGTCTGGCCGAAGCCTGTACGTTGCGGGCGACGAGCTGGCCGTAAACGGAAGCCGCGCTCGCCATATCTCTTCGCCGGTCTTGGCGCTGAACGCTCGAAGGAATCTGTCGGTGGTCGCGCCAATGAACACGAGACCGCCGCGCGTAACCAAGGCCCCGCCGAGGTTCGGCGCGCCATGGGCGAACCAAAGCGGCCACGGCGCTTGATCGCGAGTGGTCCCGAGCACCGAGCGCCAAAGCACGGTGCCCGTCGCGAGATCGACCGCCGTCAGCGTGCCCCAAGGTGGTGGATTGCAGGGCGCGCCGAAGTTGGAAAGCAAGGGGACCCGAGCGACGCCGTAGGGCGCGCCGTGCATGGGATAGCGTTCCTTCGGATAGCTGGCAGGGCTCTTGTCGGCGTCGAACTCGGAGCGCGGCACGAGCGTCACGATTGCCGCGGCGTGCATCTGGTTCACGTAGAGCACGCCCGTTTCGGGATCGATGGCGGCGCCGCCCCAGTTCGGGCCGCCGGCCGAGCCGGGAAACTGCACGGTGCCGCCGAGAGAGGGTGGCGTGAAGAGACCCTCGTTTCGATGCTCGGAGAGCAGGTCCGCGCAATAGCCCCGGTCGAAGGGCGTGAAGCCCCAAGCGTCCTCCGCGCGAAGCGTTGCGGGGTGGAGAGAGGCGGGGTGGGTCGGAAACGGTTGAGTCGGCGAGAGCTTTTCGCCGGGCACGTCGCTTTGTGGGACGGGGCGCTCTTCCACCGGATAGAGCGGCACGCCCGTGTCGCGATCGAGGAGGAAGAGATGTCCCATCTTCGTCACCTGCGCCAAGCCCGGACGTCCGTCGCCCACCGTCGGAATTTGGAACAACGCTGGCTGGGCCGGAACGTCGTAATCCCAGACGTCGTGATGCACCGTTTGAAACGACCAGACCACACTGCCGTCGAGCGCATCGAGCGCGACCGTGGAGCTTGCATAGTAGTCGAGCCCTTCGCGCGCAGCGGCGAAGCTGTCGGGCGACGCGTTCCCGGTAGGCAGGAATACAAGCCCGCGCTCCTCGTCTCCGGAGAGAATCGACCAGACGTTCGGCGTGCCGGCTTCGTAGATGCGTCCGTCGGTCATCGGGCGCTTCTTCCAACCCGGCGGCACGGGATCCCAGGCCCATGCGAGGATCCCCGTTCGCGCGTCGTAGGCGCGGATCACACCCGGCGGCGCGTCCACGCGGAGACTGTCGGCGACGAGAGCGCCGATGATGACGCGCCCCCGAACGACGATGGGGGGAGAGGTTGGATACGTCTCCCAGTCCGCCGCCTTTCCGATGCCTTCGCGAAGCGATACGCGGCCGCCTTGACCAAAGTCCGTACAAGGCTTCCCCGTGCGCGCGTCGAGCGCGATGAGCTCGGAGTCTCGCGTGCCGGTGTAGATGCGCGACGCGCACGCGGCGTCGTTGGTGACGAGCCGATCTGTCCAGTGCGCCACACCGCGGCAGGTGAGAGGATAGGGCCCTTCGCCTTTCTTCGTCCGAAGCTCTGGATCGAAAGCCCAGCGCTCGCGACCCGTCTCGGCGTCGAGCGCGATCACGCGATTGAACGCGGTACAGAAGTAGAGACTCTCACCGACTACGATCGGCGTAGCTTGAAACGAGGTCTTTCCGTACTCGCCCTTGCCGTCGGCGAAATCCCCGTGGCGACAAGTCCAGGCCGGCTGCAGGCGATCGACGTTGCCGTCGTCGATCTGCGAGAGAGGTGAGTACTTGAGCCCGCCCTTGTCGCCGCCGTATTCCGGCCAGTCGGCGACCGGGCCTGAGAGATCGAGGGGACCGCTCGAGCGGTCGCCTCCGCAGCCGAGGACCGTAGCGGCTAGCGCCACGCCGAAGGCGATGCAGCGCAACATCGCCGGTCCGTTACCAACCGAGCCAGCAGAGAGCAAAGGCGCGCACGACTGCCGGTGGCGGCATCTGTTCCCATGAGGAAGGGCAATCTGCTAGGGAGCCGGGTCCGCGCGAAGGAGAGGAGAGCACCGTGTCGAGACCGCCCATCCAGTTTCCTCAGGCCGAGCTCACGCTCCGGGCTCAAATGGAGCTCCGAGCGGAGCATCCCGAGACATCGAACAAGGTTTTCCTGAGACAGCACGAGCGGAGCTGGACGTATCGACAGTTCCGCAACGAGTCCGCTCGCATGGGACGCTTCCTCCGCCAGCGACTCGGCACGGTCGACGATCGCCGTCCCGGGCACGTCGCGATGATCCTCGAGAACCACCTCGAGCTGCTCTCTGTCTACGGCGGCTGCGGTGTGGCGGGCCTCACGCTCTTCGGCATCAACACGGGGCTTCGCGGTGACACGCTGGCCGGCGTGATCAACCACTCCCGCTCTCGTCTCATCGTGATCGACGAGCGCTTTCTACCGGAGCTCGAGAAAGTTCGCGGGCGCCTCGAGAACGTTTCGCCCGAAAACGTGCTCGTGCTTCCTACCGTCGGCGGCAAAGTCGACTCCGCTGCGAATCTCACAACCTGTCTCGAGCGCGAAGCCGGCGCCGCCGACGGCGATACGTCCATGCCCGACGTCCAGGTCACCCAAGACGGCAATGTGATGGTGATCTACACCTCGGGCACCACCGGGCTCCCGAAGGGCATCAACAACAACAACTTGAAGCTCTGCTTCGTCGGCCTCGGTGTCTCGACCAATCTCGGCCTCGGCCAGGACGACGTCGGCTATACCTGCATGCCGCTTTTTCACTCGAACTCCATCTTCGTCGGTCTGATGCCGGCGTTCTGGGTGGGCGGCACGGTGGGGCTTCGCGAGCGCTTCAGTGCCAGCAGCTTCGTGCCCGACGTGCTGAAATACGGCGTCACCTACTGGAACTACGTCGGTGAGCCCGTGCACTACGTGCTTTCTCACCTCGAGCAGAAGTACGGCAGCGACATGGCGCGGCTCCGCGCCGAGGTGACCAACCACCCGGACAACAAGTTCAGCTATGCCGTCGGCAACGGCGCCTCGCCGCCGGACATCGACAAGTTCATGGATTGGATGGGGCTCGAGGACATGTTCGAGCTCTACGGCTCCACGGAAGCCGCGATCAGCACGTTCCGTAAGAAAACTGATCCGCGCGGCAGTGTCGGCGAAATCACGGACGCGAACGTGAAGATCCTGGACGAGCGCGGCAAGGAGTGCCCCTCGGCCGAGCTCGACCGCGACGGAAAGATCCTCAACTACGAGCAGTGTGTCGGCGAGATCTGCCGCGCGGCGCCGGACACCGCGCTCTTCCAGGGGTACTTCGACAACCCCGGCGCCAACACGTCCAAGTACCGCGACGGTGTTTATCACTCGGGTGATCTCGGCCACATCCTCGCTCGCGACGGCAAGTGCTTTCTCTACTTCGACGGCCGCACGGACGATTGGATCCGGAAAGACGGCGAGAACTTCTCCGCGCTTCAGGTGGCGCGGCTGCTCTCGGAACACGCGGACGTACCGCTCGTCGCTGCCTACGGTGTTCCCTGCTCGGTCTCCGACGAGCTCGTGATGGCGGCGCTCAAGCTTCGCGAAGGGGCGAGCTTCGATCCGAAAGGCTATTTCGAGTTTTGTGAGAATCAGGTCGAGCACGGCGGGATGGACAAGAAGTGGTTCCCGGATTTCGTCCGTATCGTCGACGATTTCGAGTACACCGGCACGCAGAAAATCCTCGTGCGAAACTTGAAGTCCGTCCACTTCGACCCGCGACGGGTAATGGATCCGCTCTATTTCCGCGAGCGTGGCGACAAGGCCTTCCGGCGCTTCGGTTCGAAGGAATTCGATGAGCTGCGGAAGAGATTCGCTGCGGCCGAGAAGCTCGATCTGCTCGATCGGTGACCTACACAAGGAGGGGTGTGGTGGTAGTGGACGAGCCGAAACGGCAAGATCTCGCGATCGCGTTCCTGGTCGCGGGAGCGCTCATCTTATTCCAGGTCTCGTTCACGAGACTCATCAGCTACAAGCTCTTTTACCACTTCGTTTTCTTCGCGATCTCGCTCTCGCTGCTCGGGCTCGGCGCCGCGGGCACCTACGTGGCGGTGCGAAAGGATCCGCGCGATTTCGAGCTCGGCATCGGGCGCTGGCTCGCAGCGGCGGCTGTCTCGGTGCCGATCGCGTTTCTCTTGATCGCGAACCCTTTCGCCATCACCCACCATCCACCGATTCGCACCAAGCTGCTCGGGGCCGACGCAATCGCGTATCTCTTTTGGTGCGCGCCGCTCGTGGTGTGGCTGAACTTCTGCGGCGGTGTCGTGCTTACGTCGCTGTTCTCTCGCTACAGCGAGAGAATGGGGCGGATCTACGCGGCCGATCTTCTCGGCGCCGGCGCGGGAAGCCTCGCCTGCGTAGCGATCATGAAATACGCGTCGCCACCGGTGGCGTTCGTGTCGGGCGCCGTGGGGTTTGTGCTCGCGCTCATCGTCTACCGCGACGCGTTCAGCGAAGGTCGAGATCGGATGATCGCTCTGGGCGCGGGCTTGTCGGCGCTGGCGATCTCGGCGCTGATCTTCGCGGGCCCGGCCTGGCTCCGAAACTTCGAGAACTTCCGGACGACCACCGGGACGTCGCGAAAGATCCTCAACTACGAGTGGAATCACATCATCCGCACCGATCACGTGCAGGGTTGGTATGTGCTCGATGGCGAGGCTGCGACACGCATCGTGCCGTGGTCCGCGCGGGAGCGCTCGGCACCCGCGCGTACGTCGGCCTACAAGCTGGCGCCGCCGAGGCCGAAAGTCGCGGTGATCGGCGTCGGCGGTGGCCGCGAGCTCGCGGAAGCGCTCCGAGCCGACGCGTCGTCCGTGCTCGCGGTGGACATCAACCCGTCCATTCTCAAATGGGTGCGCGGGCGTGACCGCAAGCTCAACAACGACCTCTATTTCGACCCGCGGGTCGAGATCCAGCTCGGGGAAGGGCGCCACGTGGTGCGCTCGGCTGGTCGTAGCTTCGACGTCATCGTCATTCACGCCATCGACACCTACGCCGCAGCGGCGGCCGGCGCGTACGCGCTGACAGAGAACTTTCTCTATACGAAGGAAGCGTTCCAGGACTACTGGCACTCGCTCTCGGACGGCGGCGTGCTGACGATCTCGCGCTGGCTGTTCTTCCCGCCGCGCGAAGATCTTCGGCTCTTCCGCACGGCGCTCGCCGCCCTCGAGGATCTCGGCGTCGAGAATCCGCGCGATCACTTGCTCATGGTGGCGCCGGTTCCAGACTACCGAAAGCTCGGCGATCGTCGCGTATGGGGTTACCTCGCGATGTCGAAGCGGCCGATCGACGCTGCCTTGCTCGACGAGATTCGAGCGCACGTGAAAAAGCTCCGATGGAGCATCCTCTACGCTCCGGGCATGAAGACGGACACGCCGTTCCACGATCTCGCCCTCACGAAGGATCCGGTCGCGTTCCAGCGCTCGTATCCGTATCTCGTAACTCCAGTCACCGACGCCAGCCCCTACTTGTTCCAGTTCTACAACCCGCTGCACCGAACCGCGTACCAAGAGTCGAAGGATTGGGCGACGGTCAACATTTACCAGTGGTCGGCGATCACCTTGCTCGTCGCGCTCGCCGCCTGCACGGCGGTGAGCTTCGCGATCATCGTCGCGCCGTTGCTATGGGCAGGGTGGAAGGCGCGAGCACTGGGAGAGTCGGAGCCGCCGCTTGGCTGGCGCGCAGGCATTTACTTCGCCGGTCTCGGGCTCGGCTTCATGGCGATGGAGATCCCCGTCATCCAGGTGCTGTCCATGTATCTCGGCCACCCGACCTATGGCTTCGCGGTCGTCTTGGTCGCGTTGCTGGTCGCCACCGGCATCGGGAGCCTGGTCATCGATCGAGCGGAAATCCGACCGGAACGAGTCTGCACTCTCGTGGCTCTGCTGCTCGTCGCGCTTACGCTCGGCGTGTTTCCGCTCTTGCACGCGACACTCGATCTTCCGGATCCGGCCCGCTTCTCGCTCGCGTTGGCGCTCGTCGTCGGCTGCGGTCTTCCGATGGGCATGCCGCTCGCGCTCGGCGTGCGCCGCCTTGGACGATCGAGCGCACGCAGCGTGGCCTGGGCCTGGGGCATCAACGGAGCAGCGTCGGTGGTCGGCTCCTGCCTCGTCATGATCGCGATGGTCTTCCTCGGCTCGCACGCGGCGCTCGCGCTCGGCGCGCTCTCGTACGCGGTTGCGGCTGCGTGTGCGCCGGGATTGCTTGCACGCCGCGCGGCATGAAGTCCGCTGCTCGACGGCGCCTCAGATTCGCTCGATCAATTCGGTCTTCAGCGCGACGAGGCCGTCATCGATCGTCTTTCGATCGAAACCCGGCGGTCCCATGATGAGCCGCGATGCCCCTAGAGCGGCGTAGCGACGGACGGCTTCCGGGTCGCGGCCGGGGAGGGGAAGCGTGATCTCCACTTCCGCCGAGTCGCGGCCGACCCGCTCGCACTCGCGTCGCATCACATCGAGGAGCTTGCCGAGATCCTCCTCTTTCCCGCGCCCGGGAAAGAATCCGTCGCCGTAGCGCGCCGCTCGTTTGGCGGCAAGCTCGGTGTGGCCGCCGACTACGATGGGGACGCCGCGAGGCTGAACGGGCTTCGGGAGCGCCGTCACCGGCCCCCACTTGAAGAACTTGCCTTCGAAGCCTTTCGATTCCCCTTTCCAGAGCGAGCGGATCGCAGCGACGGACTCGCGGGTACGCGCCGCGCGCGACTCGAAGGGAACGCCGAGCGCGTCGAATTCTTCCTCGAGCCAGCCGACACCAATGCCGAGTATGGCGCGTCCATTCGAGAGCACATCGAGGGTCGCCATCTCCTTGGCAACGTAGGCCGGGTGGCGCTGAGGGAGGATCATCACGCCGGTAGCAAGACGAATCTTGCTCGTGCGTGCGGCGACGAAGGCGAGGGGCAGCACGGGGTCGGGGATAGGCAACGTGTCGCCGCCCGGCATCTTGCCGCTCTTGTCGTAGGGGTACTCGCTTTGGTAGCCGGCCGGCACGAACACGTGCTCGACGGTCCATAGCGACTCGATGCCCGCGGCTTCCGAGCACTCGGCGAGATGAGCGAGAGTGATGGGATCGGCGAAAGGGCCGGCGTTGGCAAATGCGAAGCCGAGCTTCATGGGGCTACCTCCTCGGATGCGAGACCCCGGCAAGCTAGCCTAAGCTTCGGGTCAGTCCAGCCACCGCACGTGCTCAGTCACTTCAATGGACTTCGTCACGCGCTTTCGGTTTGTGTTCCGGTGGAGCGAGGCGACACCAGGCGATGAAACCCCCGCTCCGTGGTGTTCCCCTCTCGCGGTGGACGAAAGGCGTCTACGCGCTCGGCGATCTCAGCAGCAACACCATCCTCTCCACGCTCTCTCTCGTGTTCACCTCGTACTTCCTGGTCGAGGTGGCGGGTCTCAGGCCCGTCTTGGCCGGCCTCGTGCCTCTCGTCGGGCGCATCGTAGACGCGATCACCGACCCGCTGATGGGTCGCATCTCGGACCGCACGCGGTGGCGGATCGGAAGGCGTCGCCCTTATTTCTTGATCGGCGCGCTGCCTCTCGGCGTATTCTTCGCGCTCATTTGGGCAAACCCGACGGGTCTCGGCGAGTGGGGAAAGCTCGGGTACTACATCGCCGTCTACTGCGCGCTGATGTGCGCGATGACCGTCGTGTCCGTGCCCTACCTCGCTCTCCAGCCCGAGATGGCGCTCGACTACGACGAGCGGACTTCACTGAACGCGTATCGAAGTGTCGGCTCCGTTCTCGGCATCATCGTCGCGCTCGCCTTGAGGCCGCTCGCCGAGTACCTCGGGGGAGGCGAGACCGGCTTTCGCATGGCCGGGCTGTGGCTTGGCGGCCTGCTCGTCGTCCCGTGGCTAGCGGTTTACGCGACATCCTTCGAGCGTCCTGATTTCACGCGCCGCGCGTCGGGGCTCTCGTTCGCAGGCGCGATGGGGGCATGTTGGCGACAACGAGCGTTTCGGCGGCTGGTAGGCCTCTATCTCGCGGGACGCGTGGCCATCGACCTCACGGGCGTGATGCTTGTGCTGTACTTCACGCATTGGCTCGGCCGCTCGCGGGATTTCGAGATCACTATGCTCGTGTTCCTGCTCTCGTCGGCGGCGGCGCTGCCTGTGTGGCTCGCCGTCTCGAGGCGAGTCGACAAGGCTACCGCCTTCATCATCGGCGCATGTTGGTGGATGGTTGGCCAAATCGGGATGCTCTTCGTCGAGCCCGAATGGTCACGCTGGATTCTCTTTGCGACCGCGCCCCTCGTAGCGGCCGGCTACGCGGCCGTAGACTTGATGCCTTGGGCGATGCTCGGTGAGGTGGTGGACGAAGACGAGCTTGTCACCAACGAGAGGCGGGAAGGGGTCTACAACGGCCTGTTCACGTTTCTCCGGAAGCTCGCGGGAGCGGCGGCGGTGTTCGTGGCGCTCGGGATTCTGGACTTCTCGGGCCTCGAGGCCGGGGTGCCTGCGGGCGAGACGACTCGGCGGGCCGTACGCGTGCTCGCGACACTCGCGCCTGCTGCCTGTCTCATCGTGGCCGTCGCATTCGCTCGCGGCTATCCGCTCACTCGCGCTCGCCATGATGCGGTGGTCGCCGAGCTGCTTCTCGCCCAGAGCAGGCGTAGCCCAAGCGACGGCCGAGCGTAATCGGGAGTTACGATCCCGGGAATGCGAATCTCGAAGTCCGGATCAGGCGCCCGCTGAGCTGCTCGCATCGTTCGCGCTGTCGGTTTCGTCCAAGTCGAACACCGGCGCCAGCAGACGCTGAACTCGTGCCAGCACGGCTGCGCGTGAGACGTCGTCGACTCCGTGCTTGTGCACGACTTCGAAGGCGCCGAGCTGTTTCGCTTCGAGCGCGATCTGCGGATCGTCGACACCGGTGAGAAGCACGGTCGGAATGCGCACGCCGGCTTCCGCAAGCTCGCGCAACACCGTCAACCCGTCGATGCGCGGCACGACCACGTCGAGCATGATCGCGTCCACTCTGTGCTCGGCGAGGGCATCCAGCGCTTCTTGGCCGTCTCGGACCGCGAGCACTTCGTATCCGGCCTGCTCGAGCTCGAAGGTAACGATGCCGCGATAGTTGTCGTCGTCTTCCACCACCAGGACGCGCGACCCGTGAGTGACGAGGTAACGGAGGCGTCGAACTGCGATCTCCGAGTTGTCTCGCACGGAGCGTGCAGTGAAGCCCGCCGCCGCCGAATAGATGAGCACTTCATGAAAGCCGTGGTCTTGCAGGCAGGCCAGCAAGGGGACGGAATCGCTCTCGAATGCGTCTTCGGAGACGATGACGCAGTCGGCCCGCCATTCATCGAGAAGCTCGCTCAGACCGCGCGCGTCCGTCTCGCTTCTGCATACGACGCCGCGGCCGCGCGGAATCTTGAGTAGGCTTTCGATCAACTGCTCGTCGCGGGTGAGGACGGCGACGTTCAGCGCTTGGGTGGTGGTCGACGTCACGGAAATGGTCTGGTTGTTGTCGCGGATGAAGCGCGAGGTGTCGTCGGGCAGCGTGAAGCCGAAAGTGCTGCCCTTTCCGAGCGCGCTCTCGACCCAGATCTTCCCGCCGCAGTGATCGACGACTTCTTTCGCGATCGACAGCCCGAGCCCCGTGCCTGCGCGCTTTCGCGTCGGTCCGCTGCTGTTTTCGCTGCTGCCGCGCTGGAAGCGTTCGAACACCCGCTCGATCTCGTCGGCCGGAATACCCGGGCCCGAGTCCGTGACTTCGAAGCGCGTGTACTGGTCGCCGCGATGCACGCGAAGCTTCACCGTGCCCCCGGCCGTCGAGCACTTGACCGCATTGATCAACAGATTTGCGAGCACCTGAGCGATACGATCGGGGTCGATGCGGAGAATGGGGAGGTTGTCCTCGAGCACCGTGTCCAGAATGAGCCCGTGCTCGAGCGCGAGGTGCTCGACGGCGAGCACCGCGCGATTGGTGAGCTCGCCGATGTCGACGTTCTCGATCTGCCACTGCACGAGTCCGGATTCGATCTTGGCGAGGTCGACGAAATCGTTGATCACGTGGTTCAGGCGATCGCCTTCGTTGACGATCGTCGCGCTGAAGCGATTGACGACTTCCGGCTTGGTCTCGTGGTGCTTCTGAATGATCTTCGCGGCGGACACCATCGCCGAGATGGGACCGCGCAGCTCGTGGGCGACTTGAGAGAGAAAGCGAGTCTTGACAGCGTCTACGTCACGGAGCTTCGCATTCGCGCGATCCAGCTCGTTCGCCCACTGCTCGACGGTGGCGTTGCTGGTCTCGAGCCGGGCTTCCGCCTCGACGAGGCGGCGCTCGACGCGTTGCCGCGCGCGATACTGCGCTTCGACCTCGGTGGTAGCGGTCTCGGCGATCTGCGCGTTGGCTTTCGCTTCGTGGAGAGAGCTGCCGAGGCGCCCGAGCGTGAAGGCGAGGATGGAGATCGCCAGCGCGACGAACATCACCACGATGAAGAACGAAGACTGGAGCGCCGGCACGAACTGCTGCGGTAGCTCCTGCATCATCTGCAGGTGACCGGAGACTACGCCGGCGGCGATGCAGGCGAGAAACGCCACCATGAGCGCCGGGCGAGCCGAAAGGAGCCGCGTGAGGCCGTTGTCGATGGCTCGAAGCATGCCCGGCCCTTTCCGAGGACTTTGTTCGTGTTCCTGCGTCATCATTTTGCCGCCCGTACCTTTTTCGTTCCTGCGCTAGGCACACCGGGCGCGAAAAGACGCGGCGGCGGCGTGCAGAAAGAATCCGTGCCTCACTTCAAGCATGACGTGTGCCACGCGGCGCGTGCCGGAGAAGAGTCCGCGGCAGGTGCCTCAGCGCTATCCGAGCCGGCGTGACCGCGAGAGTCCGCCGCGGACGCCGTTCGGCGCA
>Ga0247727_10000769_pt1 | contig 78326 bp, 80 predicted proteins | sample WisWelCaveWW1625_FD_202498 | JGI IMG/M metagenome (GOLD analysis project Ga0247727, IMG submission 202498) | Biofilm microbial communities from Wishing Well Cave, Virginia, United States - WW16-25 | ecosystem: Environmental > Aquatic > Deep subsurface > Groundwater > Cave microbial mat | place...
GCCTGCGCCGCAATCGAAGCGAAGACGGCCCGCGAGGAGAGACCATCACCGAGGACGGGCGGCCTTCGGCCGCATCGGGAGAGGACTGCCTCTTGACAACCTTCGGACCCATACGTGTTAGGCGGCGCTCTACTTCGAGCCACCCGGCCGCTCCCGGAGTGATGCGCGATGGCGGTGCCACAGGACTCGGACCAACAGCACCGATGACACAAGGACCCATGCGGCGATGCCGCGAAGGACCACGACAACAGTGTCGGGCGACCACCCGAGGCTCGGGCCTGCAATGACTACCAAGAGAGCGGGCAGAGAGCCAAGCGTCACAGCGATGAGCAGAGTGAAGTAGGGCGTGTGGACCCAGAAACCAAGGAAGGCCTGCTCGTCGGGCGCCAACCTGTGCATCAGGACGGTCCTGGCCAACGTGACGGCTAGGAAGGCACCAAGCGCGCTGTAGAGAACCGGAGTACTGAAGACGATGGGGGACAGGCTTGGAACAAAGAGAGGGATGAGAGCCAACGAATAGACGCCGGCGATTGCGAGGATCGATAGCGCCGCGAGCGCGACGGCGCGTTGGCGAATTCGCGTGGTTTTCGGGTTCATGCTTTGCGCCGCCTAACGGATCGGCGCTCAGCTGCCGGCAAGGGCTGCCGCCGTGGCCGGCCGAAGCGCCAATGTTCGACGCCAGACGTTACCGCGTTCCGAGGACGGCGAGGCCCTTGGCGGTCAGCTGCAGCGCCTTGTTAGGCGGCAGCCGTCACGAGCCCGCGCGAAAGACTGAATCTGGCTCGACCATGAGAGTCACGAGGTAGATGACGAGCAGTGCGGGAAACGCAATCGCCAGCGCGACGTGCAAGCTCGGCTTTGGTGACACGAAGCCGACGACGTAGAGCCCGGTCTGAGCGTAGTTGAGCAACTGCGATGGATGGAGTGGAGAAACGCCGAGCGAGACCTGATTGCTGACGATGACGGCCGTCATGAACGCTGCGCCGGTGGCGAACAAGGAGGTCCGCGCATCGAAGAAGTAGTCTCGCCAAGATACGACCGCTGATGGATCGGGGGGCACGAGCAGCGAATTGTACGAGTAGAGCAGCGCGGGAATCGCGAGAGCACCCATGAACTCCAAGATCGTCCACTCGACCTCACGGTAGGGCCAGAAGCACCAGAAGCTCATGAGGCAAAGGACAAGCGCGCTGAAAAGCCACGAGATGTGAACCCAGTACCGATGCGGGGAGCGGACGGCGTGAGGGACGCCCGACATCGCGCGAAGAACCGCCAACGAGAGCATCAGGACGTATCCCGCCGAAAGGTACTCGAAGACGCTCATGGTTCCTGCCGCCTAACTCATATTGGACGGCTCAATCTTACCTCCAGGCAGCAAGGAGTTGCAGCGTTTCCTCGGATGGGGTTCGGGGGAAGTGCCTGGGGATCGCAAGGTTCGGGGCGATCATGCGAGTGGCGCTCGGGGAAGGACGGCGGGCGCTTGCTGGCTTCGTCCGTCACAGGCGATCGGCGGGGCTCGAGACGCCAAGGGGGCCGACGTTCAGGACATGGGTGTAGATCATCGTGGTGCGTACGTCGCGATGGCCGAGGAGCTCCTGAACGGTTCGGAGATCTGCGCCGTCCTCCAGGAGATGGGTGGCGAACGAATGCCGCAGTGTGTGGCAGCTGACACGCTTGGTGAATCCGACCTGCAGGGCGACACGTTTGACATGGCGCTGTAGGACGGTCTCGTGCTCGTGATGCCGCCGTTCCTCACGAGTCCGAGGGTCCTGGTAGCGGCGGCTTGCTGGGAATACCCATTGCCATCCCCACTCGCGGGAGGCCCCGCGGTACTTCCGCTCGAGGGCGCTGGGCAGTGTGACCCGGCCATAGCCTTCGGCCACGTCCCGGTCCCAGAGCGCCCGAACCTGTGCGAGGTGAGAACGTAGGCTCGGGGCCAGTCGGCTGGACAGTGGCGCGCGGCGATCGCGGTCGCCCTTCCCGCTGCGCACGATGAGCTGACGGCGGTCGAAGTCGATGTCCTTGACGCGCATGCGGAGGCACTCGAGGAGCCTCAGGCCGCTGCCATAGAGCAGCGTTGCCTGGAGTCGGGCCTGGCCGCTCAGAGCTCCGATGAGTCGGCGAACCTCGTCGCGGCTCAGCACGACTGGAAGTCGTTCGGAGCGCCTCGCGCGCGCCGCTTCGTCGAGCCCCGAGAGCGGCTTCCCGAGCACGGCGCGATAAAGGAACAGCAGCGCTGCGAGCGCCTGGTTCTGCGTAGACGCCGTAACGCGGTCCTCGACAGCCAGGTGCGACAGGAAGTCGGTGACCTCCTTCGCACCCATCGCTTCTGGGTATCGGCGGTGGAACTGGACGAAACGGCGCACCCACGAGACGTAGGCTGCCTCGGTTCGGGGACTCATGCGCCTTCGCCGCGCCTCGAAACGAAGGCGATCGAGCAAAGGCCTCTCGGATGCCGAACTCGCGGGGGGCTCGGTCACGATGGGCTCCGCGGGACCGGGAGCCCCGCGAAGCTAGCCGCGCATCCACACCGAGACCACGGTTCGCTTGCGGCTGCCTAGTGAACCGCGGAGCCTGTCCGCTCGTGCCCGAGCCCGACCTCCCGCCCTCCTTTTTCACCCGCCTCGACGAGTCCGACGACGCGGCGTTCTACGCGGCGCCGCGCTTCGTGGTGCACATCGACGAGGCGACGATCGCGGCGCTCAGCCGCTGGTATGGGGAGGTGCTGGCGCCGGGAAGCGACGTGCTGGATCTGATGTCGTCCTGGGTGTCGCATCTGCCGGGCGCTGCGGCGCTGCCGCTCGGACGCGTGGTGGGGCTCGGCATGAATGCGGCGGAGCTGGCGGCGAATCCGCGGCTCACGAGCTGGGACGTGGTGGATCTGAACGCGGCGCCGCGGCTGCCCTACCCGGACGCCAGCTTCGACGCGGTGCTGTGCGCGGTGTCGATCCAGTATCTGACGCGGCCGCTCGAGGTGTTCGCGGAGGCGGCGCGGGTGCTCCGGCCTGGCGGGCTCGTGGCGATCGCGACGTCGCACCGCTGCTTTCCGACCAAGGCGATCCGCGCCTTCCACGTGCTCCCCGCGCGCGAGCGGCTCGAGCTGCTCTCGCTCTACCTGGAGCGCGCAGGCGGCTTCGCGCCGGCCGAGCTGGTGGATCGCTCGCCGCCCGGCGCCGATCCGCTTTGGATCGTGACCGCGCTCAGACGGGCTGTCTGAGCGTCACGAACTCCTCGGCCGTGGTCGGGTGGATGCCGATGGTGCTGTCGAGCTGCGCCTTGCTGACGCCGCACTTCACGGCGACGCCGATGCCCTGGATGATCTCGCCGGCCTCGGGGCCGAGCATGTGGGCGCCGAGCACGCGGTCGCTGGCGCGATCGACGACGAGCTTGACCAGCGTCTGCTCGTCGCGACCGGTCAGGGTGTGACGCAGCGGCTTGAAGCTCGAGCGGAACACGAGCACGTCGCCGTGGCGCTCGCGCGCTTCCTCCTCGGTCAAGCCGATGCTGCCGATGGTCGGAGTGCTGAAGACGGCCGTGGGCACGTCGCGGTGGTCGGGCTTCGTGGGCGCGCCGCCGAACACGGTGCGCGCGAAGCAGATGCCTTCGTGCAAGGCGACGGGCGTGAGGTTCATGCGGTCGGTGACGTCGCCGATGGCCCACACGTTCGGCACGCTGCTGCGCGAGTAGTCGTCCACCAGGATCTCGCCGCCTTTGCCCGTCGCGACGCCGAGCGCTTCGAGCCCGAGGCCGCGCGTGTTCGGCGCACGGCCGGTGGCGTAGAGGACGGCGTCGGTGTCGAGCGTGCTGCCGTCGTTCAGCGTGAGGCGCAGGCCCGCGCTCGTCTTCTCGATGCGCGTGACGTCGCTCTGGAAGCGCAGGTCGATGTCGCGCTTTCGCATCTCGCTGGCGAGGGAGCGGCGCACGTCGCCGTCGAAGCCGCGCAGGAAGAGGTCGCCGCGATAGAGCTGGGTGGTGTGGGCGCCCATGCCGTGGAAGATGCCGGCGAACTCGACGGCGATGTAGCCGCCGCCCACCACGACGACGCGCTCCGGCAGCGCGTCGAGCGCGAACACTTCGTTCGAGCTGAGCGCGTACTCGATGCCGGGCGTCTTCGGCAGGCTCGGCCAGCCGCCCGTCGCGACGAGGATGTGCTCGGTCGTGACGCGGCGTTCGCCGACGGCGACGCTGTGAGCGTCCACGAGCCGCGCACGGCCGTCGATGCGCGTGACGCCGGCGTCGTCGAGGAGCTCGGCGTAGACGCCGTTGAGGCGCGCGATCTCGGCGTCCTTGTTCTTCCGCAGGCGCGCGAAGTCGAAGCGCGGCTTCGGCACGTCCCAACCGAAGGCGGCGGCATCGGCGAAGTCTTCGCCGTAGTGCGAGGCATAGACGAAGAGCTTCTTCGGGATGCAGCCGACGTTCACGCAGGTGCCGCCGAGGCGGCTCTCTTCGACGACGGCGACGCGCGCCCCGAAGCCCGCCGACAGCCGGCTCGCCCGCGTCCCGCCCGAGCCCGCCCCGATCACGACCAGGTCGAAGTCGTACGCCATGCGCCTACGATGCCCCAGGTGCGCACGCTGTGACGAGTGGGACACCGTTGCGTCCCGGTTCACGCCGCTCGCATCCGCTGACGGCCTACCTGGTGGCCAGTCGCGGCGTCCAGAGCTAGCCGCCGATCGCGGTCGTCGGATCTCCGAAGATGAGGCGCATCGACTGGAAGCGGTGCAAGACGCCGGTCACGTAGGGGCCCTTGCAGCTCTTGCCGCGCACGAGGCGTTTGTGCAGGGCGCTCGGGCCGATGTTGTAGGCGGCCATCGCCAGGTCGGCGCTGCCGAACCGGTCGCGCATCTCGGCCAGGTAGAGCACGCCGAGGTGGACGTTCTTGACTGGGTCGTGCAGCGAGCGCGCGCCCTGCCACGGGATGCCGTGGCGTACGGCGACATCGCGTGCCGAAGCGGGCATCAGCTGCATCAGACCGAGCGAGCCGCCGGGACCGCGGACCTTCGGTCGGAAGTGACTCTCCTGCTCGATCAACGCCAGCACGAGCAGCGTGGGCAGGCCGTGCTCCTGCTCCGCCTTGACGACGGCGCGGGCGACGCCTTCACGCTGCAGCTCGTCGAGCTGGGGCGCGCGGTCGGCGAGGATCTCGCGCGCGATGAACAGGCTCGAGGGCTCGGCGGGCGCCTCGTCGAGGATCGGTGCGGCGTCGGGCGCCTCGAACGCTGCCAGCGGCGGTCGGGCCTCGAAGCTCTCGGTGATCCGAGGCGAGCCGTAGAGCGGCCCGGCCCCAGAAGTGCCGCCGCGCGGGGCCGTGGTCGTCGCGCACGCCACCGCGAGCAGGGCCCACAGGCCGAGCGACACCGCCAGCATGCGCTGCATGCGCGGCATCGGGAGCGTCGGGGGCGGGGCGGTGTCGAGCATGCGTCTACCAGAATCGGTGACACCCGGAGGCCTAGCGGTGACGAACGCCACGATCCCGCGGGGAATCCCTGAAAAGCTGCCGATCCTCTGCACACTAGAGATAGGGAGCCCCGGGGGAGTGCCGCCGGGTTGCGGGTATCATGCCGGCCACTTTTCGAGGAGGCGCCGACATGGCCGGTCCGCTCAGCGGGATGAAGGTGATCGAAGTGGCCGGCATCGGGCCCGGGCCGTTCTGCGCGATGGTGCTCGCGGACCTCGGCGCGGAGGTGCTGCGCATCGATCGCAGCGCCGCGGTGCGCGGTGGCCCGCCCGACGAGCGCGCGCGCTTCGACGTGCTCGCGCGCGGTCGCAAGAGCATCGGCCTCGATCTCAAGCATCCGGACGGCGCGGCCGCCCTGCTGCGCCTGGTCGAGCAGGCGGACGTGCTCACCGAGGGCTTTCGGCCCGGCGTGATGGAGCGGCTCGGGCTCGGCCCCGACGTATGCCTCGCGCGCAATCGGCGTCTCGTCTACGGGCGCATGACGGGCTTCGGGCAGGACGGCCCGCTGGCGCAGGCCGCCGGCCACGACATCAACTACATCGCGCTCGCGGGCGTGCTCGCGCACATCGGCCGGAAGGGTGACGCGCCGCTGCCGCCGCTCAATCTCGTCGGCGATTTCGGCGGCGGCGGCATGCTGCTCGCGCTCGGCATCCTCGCTGCGCTGGTCGAGCGCGCGTCGTCGGGCAAGGGGCAGGTGGTCGATGCCGCAATGGTGGACGGTGCGGCGCTGCTGATGGCCTTCATCCACGGCTTCTATTCACTCGGCGGCTGGGGCGAGCGCGGCACGAACCTGCTCGACACGGGCGCTCACTTCTACGAGACCTACGCGACGAAGGACGGGAAGTACGTCTCGCTCGGCTCGATCGAGCCGCAGTTCTATGCCGAGCTGCTGAAGCTCTCGGGCCTCGAGGGCGAGAACCTGCCGGCGCAGATGGACCGCTCGCAGTGGCCCGCCATGAAAGACCGGCTCGCGCGGATCTTCGAGACGAAGACGCGCGACGAGTGGTGCCAGATCATGGAGGGCACGGACGTGTGCTTCGCGCCGGTGCTGACGATCTCCGAGGCCTACGAGCACCCGCACAACCAGGCGCGCGGCACCTTCGTGACGGTGGGCGGCGTGAAGCAGCCCGGCCCGGCGCCGCGCTTCAGCCGCACGCAGGGCGAGGTGCTGCGCCCGCCGCCGGCCGCGGGCGAGCACACGGACGAGGCGCTCGGCGAGTGGGGCTTCAGCAGCGAAGAGATCCGGAAGCTGCGCGAGAGCAAGGCGGTGGCGTAGCAGCTGCCGGCGCGCTGCGCGCGCAGCTCGTCACCGCCGGGCCGACCCGTGCCACCTACTGGCATGGCGCAGTTCATCCGACCCAAGCCCGGTCTCGTGCTCTCCAGCTCACACGTCGTGCGTGCGCTCGATCTGCACGGCCCGCGCTACGCGTGCGGTGGTTGCGGCTCGAAGATGTTCGTGAAGTACGACTCGGGCCTGTGCCCGCGCTGCTACAACCGCGCGAAGCACACCGAGCGCAGCGTGAGCGCGGTGCTCTACGACTTCGAGCGGCTCGGCACCGAGGATCTCTTCGCCGGGTAGCCCGTTCTTCGCTGGCCTCGGGTAGGCTGCCGCGCCGATGCGCATCTACCTGATACGGCATGGCGAGACCGAGCTGAACGCCGCGCGCATCCTGCAGCCGCCGGCGACGCCGCTCTCGGAGCGCGGTCTCGCGCAGGCGGAGCGCGTGGCGGCGCGGCTCGCGGGCGCGGGGCTGGTGCGGATCCTGGTCTCGGACCTGCGCCGTGCCGAGATGACGGCCGAGGCGATCGGACGCCGGAGCGGCGCGCCGATCGCGCGCGACCCCGAGCTGGCGGAACGCAACTTCGGCGCGCTGCGCGGGCGGCCCTATGCGGAGCTGGGCCTCGATCCCTTCGCTGCGGGCTACGAGCCGCCGGAGGGTGAGAGCTGGGAGGTCTTCCACGCGCGCGTGGACCGCGCCTGGCAGCGGGCGGACGCGACGGCGCGCGCCGCGAGCGGCCCGATCGCGGTCGTGACGCACGGCCTCGTGTGCCGCGCGGTAGTCGCCCGGCGTGCGAGCCTTCCGGCCGGCCACTCCCTCGAAGGCCGCGGCTGGCGCAACACCTCGGTCACGGTGCTGGAGCGCCGCGGCCTCGGCTGGGCCGTCACGCTGCTCGACGACGTCTCGCACCTCGACGAGATCGCAGACGGCGGCCTCGCGTAGAGAGGACGAAGAGGACGGGGACGTTCATTGACTGGGTCCCAGTCAATGAACGTCCCCACGGACGTGCGCGAAGGCGGCGAGGGCGCCGCGGTCGTCGGCGCAGAGGCGCTGCGGCGGGGCCGGGGACGGGGCCCAATCGGAGTCGTGCGCGGGCCGGCCGGTGCGCGCGAAGGCGAGCCAGGCGCGCTGCAGCTCGCGTGCCGCGGCGCGTGCGCCACCCAGGTAGAGCGCGCGCAGCAGCGGGTGCTGGAAGCTGCCGAACACCAGCGGCACCTCGAGCGCGTGACACGCCCCGATGCGGCGGCGCAGCAGCGGCGGGGACCAGGAGAAGAGATAGGAGTAGGTAGGCGCGTGCACGGCCTGCGCGGCGACGAGGCGCTCGGCCGGCGCGAGGAAGACGCGGTGTGTCTGGTAGGCACCCCAGCGCGTACGTGCCGACGAATTCGGCAGCGCCTCGCGATACAGCGCGTGCGCCCGCTCCGCCGCGCGCGGCTCGAGCCAGCGCTCGAAGCGCCTGCGCAGGCCCGCCTCGTCGAGCGTGCGGGCCTTGGCGTCGCCGAGCAGGAACAGATTCCACTCGTCGCGGTTGGTGCCGACGAGCAGCGGTACCCCGCGCGCGGCGCCCGCCGTGATCGCAGCGAGCGGCGGCTCGGGCAGCAGGTCGCCGTCCACCACCGGCTGGAAGGGCAGCCTGCGCAGCGTGAGCGCGAGCCGCAGCATCGTCTCGCGCTGCGCGGCGAGCAGCGCGGTCACGGGCAGCTCGGCGAGCCGGGCCGCCTCGCCGGGCGCGAGCCCGAGCGCAGCCAGGAACGTGGTCGCCACGCGCGCGGCCTCGGCCCGGCTCGAGCAGTGATCCGCCGCGCCGCTCTGCGCGATGGCGCGCGCGAACAGGCCGTGCGCCCGCTTCGAGCCGAGCAGCGCGCCCACGCTCATCGCGCCGGCCGACTCGCCGAACAGGGTGACGTTGGCGGGCTCGCCGCCGAAGGCCGCGATGTTGTCCCGCACCCATTCGAGTGCCGCGATCTGGTCGCGGAGGCCGAGGTTCTCTTCGAAGCCGGCGCCGGGCGCGATGTCCGCGAGCGCGAGGAAGCCGAGCGCGCCGAGCCGGTAGTTGAGCGTCACCACCACCACGTCGCCGAGCCGTGCGAGCCGTGCGCCGTCGTACACCAGAGAGCTGCCCGCTCCCATCACGAAGGCGCCGCCGTGGAGCCACACCAGCACCGGCCGGCGCGCGCCGTCCGCCGCCGGCGTCGCGACGTCGAGCGTGAGGCAGTCTTCGGAGGTCGCCAGCGCGCCCGCGATGCGCGTGAAGGGCCCTCCGAGCGACGAGCGCAGCTGCGGCGCCCCCGGCCCCGAGGCAAAGGCGTCGCGCACTCCTGCCCAGGGTGCGGGCGGCTCGGGCCGCCGGAAGCGCAGCCGGCCGACCGGCGGCGCCGCGTAGGGAATCCCGCGAAAGAGGACCACGCCGCGCTGCTGGCGGCCGCGGATCTTCCCGCTCTGTGTTTCGATTCGCACGCGCCGGAACGTCGCACAAAGAGACCGGTCCGCTAATAATCATCGCCTCATGACGCAGACCCATCGCACCTTCAACTTCTCCGCCGGTCCGGCCATCCTGCCGGAAGAAGTGCTGCGCGAGGCGCAGGCCGCGCTCTGGGACCTCGACGGCACGGGCATCGGCATCCTCGAGCACAGCCACCGCGGCGGCCCCTTCGAGAAGGTCGTGCAGCAGACCGAGGCCGACTGCCGCAGGCTCGCCGGCATCCCCGACGACTACGCCGTGCTGTTCCTCTCGGGCGGCGCCTCCAGCCAGTTCTTCATGCTGCCGGCGAACCTGCTGCCCGAGGGCGCGACGGCCGACTATCTGGTGACGGGTGCGTGGTCGGAGAAGGCGCTGGCCGAGGCCAAACGCTACGGCCAGGTGCACGAGGCGGCGTCGTCGGCCGCCACCAACCATGACCGCATCCCGCGCGCGAACGAGATCCGCTGGTCGGAGCGGCCGGTCTACGCGCACTTCACCTCGAACAACACCATCTTCGGCACGCAGTGGACGAGCGAGCCCACGCCGCCCGCCGGCGCGTGGCTCGCCTGCGACGCATCGAGCGACATCTTCTCGCGTCCGATCGATCTCACCCGCTACGGCTTGCTCTACGCCGGCGCGCAGAAGAACATCGGGCCCGCGGGCGTCACGCTGGTGATCGCGCGGCGCGACCTGGTGGAGCGCTCGGTGCGCGAGCTGCCGACCATGCTGCGCTACGCGACGCACGTGAAGGAGAGCTCGCTCTACAACACGCCGCCGAGCTTCGGCATCTACCTGATGGGGCGCGTGTTCAAGTGGATCGGGCGCCAGGGCGGCCTGGCCGGGATGGAGAAGCAGAACCGCGAGAAGGCGCAGCTGCTGTACGACGCGCTCGCGGCCACGCCCTTCTACGGCGCCCACGCCGGCGAGGGCAGCCGCTCACTCATGAACGTGACCTTCCGCACGCCGAGCAAGGAGCTCGACGCGAAGTTCGTGAAGGAGGCCGAGGCGGCGGGCTTCTCGGGACTCAAGGGCCACCGCTCCGTCGGCGGCATGCGCGCCAGCATCTACAACGCCTTCCCGAAGGCCGGCTGCGCCGCGCTCGCCAGCTTCATGCAGGACTTCGCCGCGAAGAACGGCTGAGCCAGACGGGGACGTTCGTCAAGTTGTCAAGTTGTTTGCCCGGCAGTGACCAGATGCTCGGTCCGCTAACAACTTGACAACTTGACGAACGTCCCCGCTCGGTTGATCGACCGTGTCCCGGTTGGGGCGGCGCTCACGGACCCGGGCGCGGTCCTCGATCGCTTTCTCGGCTGGGTCCACGACTCGGGCATCGAGCCCTACCCGGCGCAGGAGGAGGCTCTGCTCGAGCTGGCGGCCGGCAAGCACGTGGTGCTCTCCACGCCGACCGGCTCCGGCAAGTCGCTGGTCGCCCTCGGGCTGCACTTCAAGGCGCTGTGCGAGGGCAAGCGCTCGTTCTACACGGCGCCGGTGAAGGCGCTCGTCAGCGAGAAGTTCTTCGCGCTCTGCGACGCCTTCGGGCCCGAGAACGTCGGCATGCTGACCGGCGACGCCAGCATCAACTGGGCGGCGCCGATCGTGTGCGCCACGCAGGAGGTGCTCGCCAACATGGCGCTGCACCAGGGCACGCGCACCGACGCGCCTTACGTGGTGATGGACGAGTTCCACTACTACGCCGACCGCGAGCGCGGCTGGGCCTGGCAAGTGCCGCTGCTGATCCTCGAACGCAGCACGTTCTTGTTGATGTCGGCGACGCTCGGCAACACCGCCGCGATCGAGGAGAAGCTCGCGGCGCGGAGCGGGCGCGCCGTGGTCCACGTGCACCGCGACGAGCGACCGGTGCCGCTCGACTACGAGTGGCGCGAGACGCCGCTGCACGAGAGCGTCGAGGCGCTGCTCGAGCAGGGCCGCGCACCGATCTACGTGGTGAGCTTCACGCAGCGCGAGGCGGCGGAGGTGGCCGCCGCGCTCACCAGCGCCAAGGTGGCGACGCGCGAGCAGCGCGAGCGCATCTCCGCGCTGCTCGCCGTCGCGCGCTTCGACACGCCACATGGTAAGGAGATGAAGCGCACGCTCAGCCACGGCGTCGGGCTCCACCACGCGGGCCTCTTGCCGAAGTACCGGCTGCGGGTGGAGCAGCTCGCGCAGCAGGGCCTCTTGCGCGTGGTGTCGGGCACCGACACGCTCGGCGTCGGCGTCAACATCCCCATTCGCACCGTCCTGTTCACCGGGCTCTCCAAGTACGACGGCGAAAAGGTGCGCCTGCTCTCGGTGCGCGACTTCAAGCAGATCGCGGGCCGCGCCGGCCGCAAGGGCTTCGACGAGCGCGGCAGCGTGGTGTGCCAGGCGCCCGAGCACGTCACGGCCAATCAGGCCGCGGCGGCGCGCGAGGCCCGCGGCGGCAAGCGCCAGCCGAAGAAGACGCCTCCGCGCGGCTTCGTCTCCTGGACGCGCGAGCAATTCGAGCAGCTGGTGGCGAAGCCGCCGGAGACGCTCGTCTCGAGCTTCGCGATCTCGCACGGGATGATCCTGGCGCTGCTCCAGCGCGAGCCTGCCAGTGTGGGAAGGCGCGGCGGCTACGGCTCGCTCGCGCAGCTGATCGAGCGCTGCCACGAGAGCCCGGTGCGCAAGCGGCGCCTCCGGCGCGAGGCGGCGGCGCGCTTTCGGTCGCTGCGCAGCGCGGGCATCGTGCAGGTGTCGGAGCACCAGGCCCGCCTGGACCCGGATCTACAGCGCGACTTCTCGCTGCACCAGACGCTCTCGCTCTACTTCGTCGAGGCAGTGGCCGCGCTCGACCGCGAGGCGCCGGAGTACGCGCTCCAGGTGCTCGCGGTAGCCGAAGCGGTGGTGGACGACCCGGTACCGATCCTGCGCGCGCAGCTCTCGCGCGCGAAGGACGAGCTGATCGGGCGTCTCAAGGCCGAGCGCGTGCCCTACGAGGAACGCATGGCGAAGCTCGAGCAGCTGACCTGGCCGCAGCCCGAGGCCGAGTTCGTGCGCGCCACCTTCAAGCTGTTCGCGGAGCACCACCCCTGGGTCTCCGACAGCAACGTGCACCCGAAGGGCGTGGTGCGCGAGATGCTCGAGGGCTACGAGAGCTTCGACGACGCGGTGCGCCGACTCGGCATCCAGCGCAGCGAAGGCCTCTTGCTGCGCTACCTCGGCGAGGTGCTGCGCGCGCTCGAGCGCTCGCTGCCCGAGGCAGCGCGCAGCGACGCCGTGCACGACGTGCTCGCCTACCTGCGCGAGCTGGTGCGCCACACCGACGCGAGCCTGCTCCAAGAGTGGGAGGCCCGCACCAGCGGCGCCCCCGCAAGCGAAGCGCGCAGCGAGCCGCGGCCGAGCGAAGTCCTGAGCGGCCGCGCCTTCCAGGCTCGCGTGCGCACGGAGCTCCAGTCCCTCGTCCGCGCCCTCGCCCATGGTGACTACGAGGAAGCCTCGCGCTGGGTGCGGCAGGACCCCGAAGAGCCCTGGGATGCCGCGCGCTTCGCGGCCGAGCTGGCGCCCTTCCTGGCGGCCCGCGAGCGCGTCGCCTTCGACCCGCGCGCGCGGCGCGCGGATCAGACCGTGCTGAGCTCCGTGGCTCCGCTGCGCTGGACGGTGCAGCACGTGCTGCCGGACCCGTCGGCCGAGAACAGCGCCTACCTGGAGGGCGAGATCGATCTGCGCGGCGCGGCCGCGGCCGAAGGCGTCCCGCTGGTGCGGCTGATCGCGATTCACCCCTGAGCGCGTTCCTGCCGATGTAACGGCCATGCCGCTGGAGCTGGAACGTGTGCTCCTCTACGCCTTCGGCGCCGAGCAGGCCGAGCTGGCGCGGCGCGTCCGGCAGCTCGGCTACGCCGCGCTCGTCGAGACGGAGCCGCGCGCCGCGGCGGCGCGCATGGCGCGCCAGCACGAGCCGCTGCGGGCGGTGCTGCTGCCCGCCGGCTTCGCCCTGCCGCAGCGTGGCGACGAGCTGGATCAGCTGGCGCGCGCTGCCGGCGCCAGCGGTACCTGCTTCGTAGCGGTCGGCGAGCGCCCCTCCGCCGAGGCCGAACGCCTGCTGCGCGACAAGCACGTGCGCCTCTGCCTGTGGGCACCCTTCCACGACCGCGAGCTGCGCTTCGTGTTGAACCGCGCGTTGTTCGATCCGGGCCAGGGCTTCTACGACCCGGAGAAGGCCGAGGTGCGGCACGACCTGCGCGTGCCGACCGCGCTCGGAGTCCGCGTCGTGGTAGCCAGCCGTGAACGGCCCGCGCACGTGTACAGCCTCTCTCTGGGCGGCTGCTTCCTCGAGACCCAGCGCCCCACGCTGGTGGGCGGCACGATCGAGGTGGTGCTGCCGCTCCCGCTCGGCGAATTCCGGGTGAGCGGGCGGGTGGTGCTCACGAACGTGCCGGGAAACCTGGAGCGTCCCAATCTGCCGCGCGGCATGGGCATCGAGTTCCTGCGCCTCGGCCAGGAGGCGGGTGAGGCGCTCCGGCACTACGTGCGCGAGCGCGCCCGGGCCTACGAGCTGTAGCGGAGCCCGCTACCCTCCCGGCCTTTCCCGGAGGCCCCGCCCGCATGCGCCCGCTCGCCGCCGTCCTGCTGCTCGCCGTCGCGCTGGCTGGCTCGGCCCGCGCCGAGCGGCTGCTCGACGGCATCGCCGCCCAGGTGGGGAGCGAAGTCGTGCTGGTCTCCGATGTGCGCGAGCTGGCCGCCCCCACCGAGGCGCGCGCGCGCGCCCAGGGTGCCAGCGGCGAGGACATCCGCCAGCTCTACGTGGAGGTGCTCGAGCAGATGATCGAGCGCGCGCTGGTCCAGCAGGTGGTGAAGCGCGCCGAGATCAACGCGAGCGACCTCGAGGTGGACGAGGCCATCGCCAACATCGCGCGCGACAACCAGATCTCGCCCGAGAAGCTGCGCGAGACGGTCGAGGCGCAGGGCATGCCGTACGCGCTCTACCGCGAGCGCATCCGCAGCGAGATCGAGCACGCACGCGTGATCAGCGATCTGGTCGCCAGCAAGGTGCGTGTCGAAGAGAGCGAGGTGAAGGCCCTCTACGACGAGCAGCTCGCGGCCCAGCCGGAAGGCGGCGAGGAGTTCTTCGTGCGCGCGATCGTGGTGACACCGCAGGGCGACGCTCCCGATGCCTTGGCCGTTGCTTGCGGCCAGGTCGATGTTGCCCACGCGCGGATCTCGGCCGGCGAGACCTTCGAAGCGGTGGCGGGCGAGGTCAGCGAGGCGAATCCCGAGGGAGGCGGCGCGCAGGGCTGGGTGCACGAGAGCGAGCTGGCCAGCTGGATGCGCGGCCCGGTGGCGGCCCTGCCGGCGGGCGGCGTCTCGGGTCGCATCGATGCCGACTTCGGCTGCGGCCTGGTGAAGCTGGTCGAGCGGCGCGCCTTCGTGCCGCTCAGCTTCGAGCAGGCGCAGGAGCGGCTCTCCCGGCGCATCTTCGACGAGCGCATGGGCGTCGAGTACAAGAAGATGATCGAGAGGCTGCGCGCGCAGACCTACATCGAGCGCAAGGGAATCTTCGGCGAGCCCGAGGCGCGGGCGCGCCCGCAGGCGAAGAGCGCGGCGGACCCGGAGCCCGGCTTCTAGTGGCAGGCGGCTCCGGCCCGAGCCACATCACGATCCGCGGCGCACGCGTCCACAACCTGCGCGAGATCGACGTCGAGATCCCGCGCGAGCGCCTGGTCGTGATCACCGGCTTGTCCGGCAGCGGCAAGTCCTCGCTGGCCTTCGACACGCTCTACGCGGAAGGCCAGCGTCGCTACGTCGAGTCGCTCTCCGCCTACGCGCGGCAGTTCCTGGACCAGCTCGAGAGGCCCGACGTCGAGTCGATCGAGGGCCTCTCCCCGGCGATCGCGATCGAGCAGAAGGGCGCCGCGCGGAACCCGCGCTCCACGGTCGGCACCGTGACCGAGATCTTCGACCACCTGCGCCTGCTCTACGCGCGTGCCGGCCGCCCGCACTGCTGGAGCTGCGGCCGGCCGATCGCCAGCCAGAGCGTGGAGCAGATGGCCGACCGTGTGCTGGCGCGCGGCGAGGGCGCGCGCGTGGACGTGCTCGCGCCGGTCGTGCGCGGCCGCAAGGGCGAGTACAAGAAAGAGCTCGATGAGTTCGCGCGCCAGGGCTTCGTACGCGTGCGCATCGACGGCGCAATGCACGAGCTGGGCGGCGAGATCAAGCTCGCGAAGACCAAGCAGCACGACATCGAGCTGGTGGTGGACCGCATCGCCGTGCGCGAGGCGGTGCGCGCGCGCATCGTCGCCTCGCTCGAGACGGCACTGCGGCTCGGGGGCGGGCTCGCGCTGATCGAGGGCGACGGCGGCCGCGAGCTGCTCTCACAGAGCAACGCCTGCAACGACTGCGGCGTGTCGTTCCCGGAGCTGTCGCCACGCATGTTCTCGTTCAACAGCCCGGCCGGTGCCTGCGAGCGCTGCGACGGCCTCGGCAGCTCGGCCGAGCTCGACCCGGCGAAGCTCGTGCCCGACGCCGACCGGCCCCTCGGCGAAGCGATCGCGCCCTGGGGTGGCAAGGGCATGGCGCGCTACTACCGGCAGCTGCTGGCGGGTGCGGCGGAGGCGCTCGACGTCTCGCTCGAAACGCCCTGGCGCGAGCTGCCGGCGCGCGCGCGCGAGCAGATCCTCTCGGGCACGGGAGCGCGCGAGATCCCCTTCGCCTTCGGCAAGCGCGGGCTCTCGAAGGTGAAGCGTCGTTTCGACGGCGTGCTCGGCGAGCTCGAACGGCGCCGCGAGGCGGGCGACGTGCTGCCCGAAGAGCTGCTGCGTTACACGCGGCCCGGCGTGTGCGCGGAGTGCCAGGGCGCGCGGGTCGGACGACCGGGGCGGCACGTGAAGCTCGGCGGCCTCGCCATCCACGAGCTGGCCGCGCTGCCGATCGGCGAGGCGCGCGCCTTCCTCGGCGGGCTCGTGCTCGCCGGGCGCGAGCGCGCGGTGGCCGAGCGCGTGCTCGAAGAGATCCGCGAGCGCCTGCGCTTCCTCGACGACGTGGGCGTCGCCTACCTGACGCTCGACCGCGCGGCGGCGAGCTTGTCGGGCGGCGAGGCGCAGCGCATCCGGCTCGCCACGCAGGTGGGCTCGCAGCTGCGCGGCGTGCTCTACATCCTCGACGAGCCCTCGATCGGCCTGCACCCGCGCGACAACGAGCGCCTGCGGGCCAGCCTGTTGCGCCTGCGCGACGCGAAGAACACGGTGATCGTGGTCGAGCACGACGAAGCCACGATCCGGCACGCCGACTACGTGATCGACATGGGACCGGGCGCGGGCGTGCACGGCGGCGAGGTCGTGGCGGCGGGCACGCCGGCCGAGATCCTCGCGCATCCGCGTTCCGAGACCGGCGCCTGGCTGTCGGGCAAGCGGCGCATGGCCACGCCCGCACGCCGCCCCTGTCGCGAAGCGCCGCGCCTCGTGCTCTCCGGCTGCCGCGCGCACAACCTCAAGAACGTCGAGGTCGAGATCCCGCTCGGCCGCTTCACGGTCGTGACGGGCGTCTCGGGCTCGGGCAAGTCCAGCCTGGTGTCCGACACGCTGCATCCGATCCTGGCCGGCAAGCTGCACGGCGCGCTCGGCGTGCCCGGCGCGCACACGCAGGTGCGCGGCGTCGAGCACGTCGACAAGGCGATCGAGATCGACCAGCAGCCGATCGGGCGCACGCCGCGCAGCAACCCGGCCACCTACACCGGCGTCTTCGACGGCATCCGCAAGCTGTTCGCCCTGGTGCCCGAGGCGCGCGTGCGCGGCTACGGGCCCGGGCGCTTCTCGTTCAACGTGAAGGGCGGGCGCTGCGAGTCGTGCGAAGGCGCCGGCGAGCTGCAAGTCGAGATGCACTTCCTGCCCGACCTGCACGTGACCTGCGAGGTGTGCGGCGGGAGGCGCTACAACCGCGAGACGCTCGAGGTGCGCTACAAGGGCAAGAGCATCGCCGAGGTGCTGGCGACGAGCGTGGAGGAGTCGCTCGCGCTGTTCGAGAACGTGCCCGCGCTGCGCCGCCCGCTCGAGACGCTCGCTGCCGTCGGCCTCGGCTATCTCCAGCTCGGTCAGCCAGCGACGACCTTGTCGGGCGGCGAGGCGCAGCGCATCAAGCTGGCGCGCGAGCTGTCACGGCGCGCGACCGGCCGCACCCTGTACTTGCTCGACGAGCCCACCACGGGCCTGCACTTTGCCGACGTTGCGAACCTGCTCGGCGTGCTGCATCAGCTCGTCGAGCTCGGCAACAGCGTGGTGGTGGTCGAGCACCACCTCGACGTGATCCGGAGCGCGGACTGGGTGATCGATCTCGGGCCGGAGGGCGGCGCCGCGGGCGGCGAGATCGTCGCGACCGGCACGCCAGAGGACGTGGCGAAGGTGGCGCGCAGCCACACCGGCCGCGCGCTGGCCGGAGCCTTCATGTGAGTGACCCGCCCACGCCGGCGCCGACGCCGCTCGCCGCGCTGCTGCTCACCGCCTTCGCCTTCTGCGCGTTCGCGCTCACGGCCATGCTCGTCACGCCAGGGGTGGGCGGCAGCTTCGGCCTGGCGCTCGGCCTGCTGCTCGGCTTCGGCGGCGCCGGTACGCTCGCGGCGCGCTCCGTGCCACCGCCCGCGGACCGGCGCATCGGGCTCGCCGGCTTCGCACCGCACCTCTTGCTTCCCCTCGCGCTGCTCACGCCAGTCGTGCTGCTGCTGAGCGAGCTCGACAACGGCGTCGCGACGCTGCTCTTCGCCGGGCAGAAGCCGTCGGCCGGCGAGCTCGCACCCGGCGCGCTCGACACGCTCGAATGGGTGCTGTTCGCCGTGCTGCTGCGGCCCGTGCTCGAGGAGTTCTTCTTTCGCGGCGTCGTCCAGCAAGGCGTGGTGGCGGCGCTCGGCCCCGGCCGCGGCGTGCTCTACACCGCCGCCCTGTTCGCGCTCGTGCGCGCGAGCCTGTTCGCCGGCGACGCCTATCACGCCACCAGCTTCGGCGCGCAGGCGCTCTGGCTCGGCGCCCTGCTCGGCTTCGTGCGGCTCGCGAGCGGCTCGATCCTGCCCGGCGCGCTGCTCTCGATGGCGGTCGAGGCGGCCGGCGTGCTCTCGCTCCAGCTGCGAGACGCGCTCGCGATCCCCGGCTTCAATGCGGCCGGCGCGCACACGCCGATCGCCTGGCTGCTGCCGGCCGCGCTCTCGGTCGGCGCGGGCATCGCGCTGCTCGCGCGGCACGCGCGCGATCCGCACGGGCGCGAGCGCTAGACGCGAGGCGCCTTCCCCCGCACGGCCCGCGCCTTCCAGCCCTGGTCCCATGCGCGTGAACGGGTGTCCACGCGCGGAGCGCGGACGGGTGGCTCAGTCCTCACCCTCGAGCCACGCCACGTCCGCGAGATCCTTCGGCCGGCCCACGGCCCGCTTGTTCTTCAAGAAGTCTCCACGAGACAGCACAGGGACCTCGAGATCGGCGAGGGGTGTGAGCAGCCGATTCCGCCACGCAGCTTCGAAATCGACTCCGTCGATGGCGGTGAGGAGATCGATCCGGCGTGGCGCCACGCCGATCTGGAACACGGTGCCCGGCTGCGTCAGATCGGCTTCGCTGAGCTCGGATAGGGGAGCCCCGAAGCGACGCAGCGCGGCGAAAGCGCGCTGCGCGTTGCCAACCGACGGACGGACCCAGACGTCCATGTCACCGGTTGCCCGGGGCAAGCCGTGCACCGCGAGGGCGTAGGCGCCGACGAGCAGGTACTAAACGCCCTCGGCGTTGAGCAGGTACTCAACGCCCTCGGCGTTCAACGCGGACAACATGTCGCGGAAGTCGGGATTCACCGATCGGCTCTCCCCGGAAGGCCCACGCGTCGCAGGCGAGGGGCCACATCGTCTCCACGCGCTCGGCGGGGGAGAGAGCGCGAACCTCCGAGGCGGGCGCCGGCTCGCCGGGGCGCAAGAGCCGGGGCTGAACTGCACGCGGACACATCGCGCGAACCTTACCGGCCGGCGCCCGGCGACGCGACCCGTCAACCCGGACTATTCATGAAGCCCGTCGCGAAGATCCGTCGCTGGCGGCGTTCGTAGTAGGGCGCTCATGAATGGTCCGGGTCAAGCCTTGGTCGCCGCTCAGCGCGTGCACGGGGCGGCCCAGGCGGCGTGGCAGGGAGGCGAAGGCGGCCGACGAAGCTCCTTTTGTCACCTGCCTGCACATGCTCAGAGCCGGTCGAGGTGCCCGCGCCCGGGCACGAAGTTGACCTCGATGCGGATGCCGTCGGGGTCCTCGAACAAGACCGAGTAGTAGCCCGGCGCGAAGCCCGCCTCTTCGGGCGGGTGCACGATCTTCGCGCCGAGCCGCTCCGCGGCGAAGCGGTGGATCTCGTCCACGTGCTCGCGCGCGCGCGCGCGGAAGCACAGGTGGTGCAGGCCCACCTGGTTCTGGTCGAAGCGCGCGCCGCGCGTCTCGGGCGGGGCCTCACGCACCAGCACGCCGGTGCGGCTGCCGATGCAGTAGACCATCGTCTCGTTCTCGAGCAGCGTCTTCATCTCGAAGAACTGACAGAGCCGCTTCCAGAAGGGCAGCGAGCGCGCGGCGTCGTTGCACGTGAGCTGGATGTGGGCGACGCCGTTCAGCTCCATGCTCAGCTCTCCGTCTCGGCCTCGGGGTCGGGCTCTTCCAGCGCGGGCTCCGGCTCGGTGTCGAGCTCTTCGTCCTCGCCCCTGCGCACCAGCAGTCCGATCTGCTCCTTCCACAGCGCGTAGCCGGGCCCGAGCAGGTGCAGCTCGTCGTTCGAGAGCTCGGCGCGGATGCCGCCAGTCTCGTCGTCGATAAACTGCGCGTAGAGGTCCACCCAGTCCGCGCCGTGCTCGAGCGCAACCTCGGCGAGCCGCGCGTTCAGTGCCTCGACCGAGCTGCGGTAGCTCGGCGCGCGCGGCAGCACGCTCTGCAGGTATACCTCGGTGTCCGGTGTCTCCTGCTTCAGCTGCTCGAGGATCTCGATGATGTCGGCGACGATCTCGTCCTCGGAGCTGCCTCGGAACAGATCGTTGGTTCCGATCAACAGGAAGAGCTTCGCCGGCTCGGCGCGCGTCACCTGCTCGAGGCGGGCGAGCACGCCGTCCGTGGTGTCGCCGCCGATGCCGCGATTGCGCACGCGCAGGTCGGGGAACAGCTCCTCCCATGGGCCGCCCTCGGTGATGCTGTCGCCGAGGAAGACGACGTCGTCCGGCACCAGCGGGAAGGCTTCGAAGCTGCTGATCAGGCGGGCCTGGTGCTTCACCAGGAAGGAGCCCATCAGCGCGGTGCGTCCCGGGCCGAGGCCGAACCAGGCCAACGCGACGGCGACGATCGCGTTGAGCGCGAGGGAAGAGATCAAGAGCTTTCGCACGAGAGGTCTCCTAGGCGTCGCGCGCGAGGCGGATGCCGCTCCACTGCCAACGCGCGGCAGGAGGGAAGAAGTTCCGATAGCTCGCACGCAAGTGCGAGGCCGCTGATGCGCACGAGCCACCGCGCAGCACGAGCTGGTTGACCATGAACTTGCCGTTGTACTCGCCGAGTGCACCGGGCGGCGGGCGATAGCCGGGGTAGGGCGCGTAGGCGCTCGACGTCCATTCCCAGACGTCGCCGAAGAGCTGCGTGGGACCGCTCGCGCGGGGTGGAGCAGGTGCAGGCCGGAGCCGGCCGCTCTCGACGAAGTTGCCTACGACCGGTGCGTCGGCCGCGACCACCTCCCACTCGGCCTCGGTGGGCAGCCGCGCGCCCGCCCAGCGCGCGTAGGCGTCGGCTTCGAAGGCCGAGACGTGTGCGACGGGCTCGGCCGGCGCGACGGGCAGCAGACCCGCCAGCGTGAAGTGCTGCCAGCCGCCGTCGCGCTCGTGCCAATAGAGCGGCGCGCGCCAGCTCTCGCTCTGCAGCGTCGCCCACCCATCGGACAGCCACAGCTCCGGCCTCTCGTAGCCGCGGTCTGCGATGAAGGCGAAGTACTCCGCGTTGGTGACGGCGCGCGAGCCGAGCGCAAAGGCCTGCACGAAGACGCGGTGGCGCGGGCCCTCGTTGTCGAACGCGAAGCCCGGCCCCGCATGGCCGATCTCGCGCAGGCCGGCGGGGTAGGGATGCCACGCGAGCGAGGCCGTCTCGCCGGCGCGCTCGGGCGCTCCCTGGCAATAGACCGGGGCAACCGGATTTCTCGCGAACAAGTGCTTCAGATCCGTGAGGATCAGCTCCTGGTGCTGCTGCTCGTGGTTCAGCCCGAGCTCGACGACTCCCTGCTGCGCCGGCGTGAGCCGCCCGGGTTCGAGCAGCGCGAGGCAGTGCTCGTCCACGTGGCGCCGATAGGCATGGACCTCGGCCAGGCTCGGCCGCGTGATCAGCCCGCGCTCGGGCCGGAGGTGCTGCTCACCCACCGAGTGGTAGTAGGAGTTGAAGAGCACGCGATAGGCGGGGTCGAGCGGCCGGTAGCCGGGCGCCGCGGCCTCGAGCACGAAGGTCTCGAAGAACCAGCTCGTGTGCGCGAGGTGCCACTTCACCGGGCTGGCGTCGGGCATCGACTGCGCGGTGCAGTCCTCCGGCGAGAGCGGCGCGGCGAGCCGCTCGGTGGCCGCGCGCACCGCGCGGAAGCGGGCGGCAAGCTCAGGCACAGGCGCGGCGGCCGATCGAATCATGCAGGCCTTCAGAAGGGGACGGGCCTCGATGGTAAGCCTTCCCCTGCGGGTTGAAACTGAAGACGGAGGTCCGTCCCCTTCTTCAGAGGCCGAGGCGGCGCTGGACGGTGGCGGCGATGCGCTGCTCCACCTGCTCGGCGGAGCCGGCGGCGTCCACCCGCGCGATGTACGGGCGGTCGAGCGCGTCGAACAGGTCGCGCACCCGGCCGAGAAAGTCGGCACGCTCGAAGGCGGGCTCGGCCGGGCCGCCGCGCGCGGCGACGCGCGCGAGTCCCGCTTCTGGCGCGAGCACCAGCAGCAGCGCGAGATCCGGCAGCGGAAACTCCGCTTCGCTCTCGGCCAGCAGGCGCGCGGGATCGAAGCCGCGCGCCCCCTGGTACGCGACGGTCGAGAGGAAATAGCGGTCGGACAGCACGACCGCGCCCCGCGCGAGGGCAGGCGCGATGCGCTCGCGCACGTGGGCGCGGCGCTGCTCGACGAACAGCTCGAGCTCCTCGCCGGGGGCGGCGGGCGCGGCTCGAGCAAGCTCCCGAATCCGGCGACCGGCCGCGCAGTCGTAGGGCTCGCGCGTGCGCACCACCTCGCGGCCACGCGCCTCGAGGCGCACGGCGAGGCGCGGCAGCTGCGTGGACTTGCCCGTGCCGTCGAGGCCTTCGAAGACGATCAGTGAACCGCGGGTCACGGGTGCGTCGCCGATCCGTGTTCACGCGCTGCGCCACGCCGCGCGGCACGCGCAGGCCAAGCCTGTGCGGCGGCTGCGTTTCTGGTTCGAGCAGGCACGCGCGCAGGGTGGCACGCGGGTTGCTCCGCGGAAAGCCGACGCTTCGGCGTCGCCCGCCGACCGCCCCTCGTTCGGGACCGGGGGCCGAGGCGGGCGCGAGCTCCCGGGCGGGGGCTCGGTTGCGGTGCGGGACAAACGACGGGGTGAGGCCTGCACCGCTGCTTCCGCCCGGGGGCTCCTTTCCTCTGCACGGGGCGCGGTGTGCGTGACCCGGGCGTTGCATCGTTGGAATTGGGGTGGGGTCAGGCGGGCTTCGCCCGCTTGTTCTGGGCGTAATCGGGGTCGAGCAGGCGTTTCGGGTGGAGGCCGTTGACGTATCCCATGAAGCTGGGCTCGGCGATGCTGTAGCCGAGCAGCTCCTGCACGCGGGTGCTGAGGCGGCATGCCAGCTGCGGCGGAACGGCGAGCGCCATGTTCTCGAGCTGGCGCAGCCAGGGCTGGCAGTACTGGGGCGTGACACCGAGGCGTGTCCCAGGGCCCCGGCTCGCGCCGCCGCGGTGCACGAGCGAGCCGGCGAGCACGACGACCGAGCCCGCCGGCATGCAGATCGACACGGCCTCGCCGCCGTCCGGCGGAGGCGCGTCGTCGGCCCAGAGGTGGCTGCGCGGAATCACCTGCGTGGCGCCGTTCTCCGCCGTGAAGTCGTCGAGCGCCCAGATCGCGGAGACGCCGTGCATCGGCCGCGGGCGCGGCACGTGGCAGCCGCCGTCGTCGAAGTGCCAGCCCTGCGGCGTCTCGCCCGGATGCACGTAGATCGCGAGGAACGCCGAGAGCAGGTAGTGCGGCGCGAGCAGCCGGTCCACGATCGCGAGCAGGCGAGGATGCTCGACGAGCAGGGCGAGGGCGGGATCCTTCGCGAGCAGCGCGTAGACACGCTCGGTGTGAAAGCCCTCGAAGTCGTTGCGGCCCATCAGCTGGCCCTGCAGATACGGCGCGAGGGCCGCGCGCATCGCAGCCACCTGCGCGGGCGAGAGCACGCCCGGCAGCACGACGAAGCCGTCGCGACGGATCGTGCTCGCATCCGCATCGGCCGCGGGATCGGGCGCGAGCTCCCGGGGCGGAGCCATCGGTGCATACACGGCGTCGAGATCCGACATGCTGCTCCCGCCCCGGAGGTTGCCCCCTCCGGACTCGGCGATCAGGCCGGAATTCTGAAGTAGAGCAGCAGCCCGATCAGCAGGCCGTAGATCGCGATCGACTCGATCAGCACCATGCCGAGGATGAAGTTCGTGAACATGTTCCCCGCGGCGCCCGGGTTGCGCGCGATGCCTGCGGTGGTGTTCCCCGCGGTGAGGCCCTGGCCGATCCCGCAGCCGAGCCCAGCGAGCCCGACCGCGAGGCCCGCTCCGACCGCGTAGCCCCACGCACCGTCGCCGCCGGCCCCGGTCTCCGCCGCCGCGGCCAGCGGGACCAGCCACGCACCCAGTGCCCCCAGTACGAGCTTCGTCAGTTTTCGCATCGAATTCTCCTTACGGTTTGGAGCCGGGACCTGCCGAGGCGCTTCAGTGCGATTCCTCGAGGGCCAGGCCGATGTAGACCATCGAGAGCATGGCGAACACGTACGCCTGCAGGAACGCCACCAGCAGACCGAGACCCATGAAGAGCGCGGGCACCACAGCCGGCACCAGCAGCAGCCAGACGCCGACGATCGTGTGGTCCGCGAACATGTTGGCGAGCAGACGGATCGAGAGCGTGGCGACCCTCGTGAGGTGGCTGATCACCTCGATCAGCGCAAATGGGAACACGATCAGCGGCAGGTGGAGGTGGAGCCCGAAGATCCGCACGTCGAACTTCGGCCCCAGAAAATGGTTGATGTAGCCGAAGCCGTGCTCGCGGATGCCGACATACTGGTGCAGCACGAACGAGATCGTGGCCCAGGCCCAGGTGGTGTCGGCGCTGCTCGTTGCGCCTGCGAAGCCCGGGACGAGGCCGAGCAGGTTCGAGATCAGGATGAAGAAGAAGATCGTTCCGATGATCGGGAAGTAGGTGCGCCAGCGTGGGCCCATGTTCTTCTCTGCGAGGCCCGCGAGCATCTCGACCAGGATCTCGACTACGTTGCGCAGCGAGAAGCCGGCGTCCGGGACCACACCGCCCTGCGCCGCCGCGAGACGCGCGCGCACCAGCGTGCCGGTGAGCAACAGCAGCGCGCTCGCCGAGAGCGCAGACCAGAGCACCCACGGGACGCCGGTCGACTCCTCCAGCAGCTGGAACAGGTTCACCGCTCGTCCTCGATCTCGTCCGGGTCACGCTCGCGCGCGCGCCAGGGATCCCAGGCCTCCCAGCTCGGGTCGTCGGGCGCGAGCGCGAGCGCGTCGGTCGCGGGCGCCGGGCGCGCCCGCCAGGCCACGAACACGACGGCCGGCATGATCAGCGAGAGACCGGTCACGAGCCCGACCGGTTGGGCGCCTGCGGCGAGCGCGGCCCACACGAGGAGCCCCAGCAGCGCGAAGCGCACGGCGAAGCTCCCGAGCACACCGGCGCGCTCGCGCCGGAGCAGCGCCCGCTCCCAGAACGCGAACAGCGCGTGGAAGTTCGCCGCGCCGAGGGCGGCGCCGAAGACCAGGCTGACCGCGAAGCGGAGCGACACCAGCGGCCACGAGGCGGCCGCGGCCCCGGCCGCGAGCGCCAGGCTCAGGCCGACCACGCTGCCCTCCCGGATCGTCGCGCTCACTCTTCCCCCGTCTCGACGTCGACGAGCTTCCGGATCCGCACCACCAGCACCACGAACGTCGCGAACCCCAGCACCAGACCGGCCAGCAAGAGGTAGGGGCTGGTGGCGAGCTTCGTGTCCGCCCAGTAGCCGAGCCCACCGGCGATCGGAATCGCGAAGACCGCTTCGAGCGCCGCCTGATAGGCCTTGGCGCCGCGCCGGCCGAACCCGCCTGACTCTCCCTTGTCGTCCTGTTGCATCAGCTCACGCTCCCGGCCGACGCCCGGCCCGAAGCGGCGCCGACGATAGCCGGACCTTCTCCCGCCCTCAATCGAGTTTCGCGGCGGCAGCGAAGGCGGCCTCGGCCGCCCGCAACGTCGCCCGCAGCTCGCGCGGGCCATGGGCGAGGGACACGAAGCCGGCCTCGTAGGCCGAGGGCGCGAGGTAGACGCCTCGGGCCAGCATCTCGGCGAAGAAGCGCTCGAAGCGCGGGCCGCTCGACTTCTTGGCCTCCTCGAAGTTGCGCACCGGTCCCGGGTGGAAGAAGAAGCCGAACATGCCGCCGACGGCGGCGCTGGTGAATTCCACCCCGGCCGCCGCCGCGCGTTCGGCGAGGCCCTCGCTGAGCAGCCGGGTCGTCTCGGCAAGCGCCTCGTAGACGCCCGGCCGTTCGAGCCGGCGCAGCGTCTCGAGCCCGGCCGCCACCGCGAGCGGGTTGCCCGAGAGCGTGCCGGCCTGGTAGATGGGCCCGGACGGCGCGATCTCGCGCATCAGCTCACGCCGCCCGCCGTAGGCCGCAGCCGGGAGCCCGCCGCCCACCACCTTGCCGAGGCAGCTGAGGTCGGGCCGGATCTCGTAGAGACTCTGCGCGCCGCCCCACGCCACGCGGAAGCCGGTCATCACCTCGTCGAAGATCAAGAGCGCGCCGTGGCGATCACACAGCTCGCGCAGCCCCTCGAGGAAGCCGCGCACCGGCGGCACGCAGCCCATGTTGCCCGCGACCGGCTCGACGATCACGCAGGCCAGCTCGCGGGAGTGCGCATCGAACGCGGCAAGGGCCGCGGCGAGATCGTTGTACGGCGCCTGCACGGTGAGGCGCACGAACTCCTCGGGCACGCCGGGCGAGCCGGGAATGCCGAGCGTCGCCACACCCGAGCCCGCGCCGACCAGCAGCGCGTCGCTGTGGCCGTGATAGCAGCCGTCGAACTTGAGGATCTTCTTGCGCCCTGTCGTGCCGCGCGCGAGTCGGATCGCGCTCATCGTCGCCTCGGTGCCCGAGGACACGAAGCGCACCATCTCGACCGAGGGCAGCGCCGCGCAGATCTTCTCGGCGATCTCGACCTCACCCTCGGTCGGTGCGCCGAAGCTGGTGCCGCGCGCAGCCGCACGCGCGACGGCGCGCAGCACGGCCGGGTGAGCGTGGCCGAGGATCAGCGGGCCCCACGAGCCCACGTAGTCGACGTAGCGGCGCCCGTCGGCGTCCCAGACGTACGCGCCCCTGCCGCGCGCGATGAAGGGCGGCGAGCCGCCAACCGCGGTGTAGGCGCGCACGGGGCTGTTGACGCCGCCCGGGATCACGCGCTCGGCGCGGCGCAGCAGCGCCAGGGATTTCTTGCCCGCCGACTTGCGAGGGCGCCGGCGCGCGAGCGCTTTCCTGCGGTCGTTCACGAGCGCGAGTCTAGAGCGCATCTCATGAATCCGGACCGAGCCAGCGGTCCAACCCGACGCCTCTCAGCGTCGCGCCACCGCCACGCGATTGCGGCCGCCGTTCTTCGCCTCGTAGAGGGCGTGATCCGCGGCGGCGATCAAGGCTGCGGGGGTCTCATCGGTCTCGACGAGCGCGGCCACACCCAGCGAGATCGTCAGCTCGATCACGCGGCCGTCCGGCAGGACGAGCGGCGAGGCTTCGAGCGCGGCGCGCTGGCGCTCGGCGAAGGCTTTCGCGCCCGCGAGCGGCACCTGGGCGAGGCCGATCAGGAACTCCTCGCCCCCGAAGCGCGCGGCGAGGTCGGTCTTGCGCACCTGACGCGTGATCACCTCGCCGGCGTGGCACAGGGCAGCGTCTCCAACAGGGTGGCCGAAGCTGTCGTTCACGCGCTTGAAGTGATCGAGATCGCCGAGGATCACCGAGAGGTCGTTGCCGTGTCGGTGCCCGCGCTCGACCTCGCGCGCGAGGAACCACTCTGCGAAGCGGCGGTTGCGCAGGCCCGTGAGGGCATCGGTGACCGAGAGCCGTTCGAGCAGGCGGTTCTTCTCGCGCAGCTCGCGGCGGAGCTGTCCCAGCCGCAGGTGGACGCCGAGCCGCGCCAGCAGCTCGGCCGGGTGGAAGGGCTTCTCGATCGTGTCGGAGGCACCGCGCTCGAGCAGGCGCGCCTTGCGCGCAGGATCGCGGTTGGCCGAAACGAACAGGATCGGCGTGTCGGCGAGCTCGGGCCGTTGCTCCTTCGCGGCGAGCAGCTTCTCGCCATCGAAGCCCGGCAGCTCGACATCGCAGATCACGGCGTCGAAGGCCTGCGTGAGCAGCGCCCGGAGACCTGCCGGGCCGTCCGCGGCCTCGGTGATCTCCCCGATCTCTGCGCTGGCTTCGAGTGTGCGGCGCAGCTCGGCGCGGAACGCGGCCGAGTCCTCGATCACCAGCACGGCGCTCTTGTGCAGCTCGGGCTCGCCGGCCCGGGTGGGGGGGCTGGTGCGAGCATCGGATTGGCCGGGTCGCGGGGTCAATGGACACACGCCTCCCCGGGGTGTTTCGAAGAGCCGGGGGACGAGCTTGAGGAGGCGGCCGACCGGGCGCCCGGGCTAACGTGGCTCGAGGCGGCCGCAGCAGAGGAGACGCCGGCCGGCGAGGCGCGACATGCAGCGGGACGCCGCACACATTCCCTTCGTCCGCTCGGGCTCGTACCCGCTGCGCGCTGGCAATGCGGTGCGACCGCTCGTCGATGGCGAGCCTGCGTTCCGGCGCATCTGCCAGGCGGTCGAGGCCGCGCAGCGCAGCGTCTGGGTGACGGTCGCGTTCCTCGAGCCGGACTTCGTCATGCCCGACGGCCGCGGCAGCCTCTTCGATGTGCTCGATCGCGCGCACGCGCGCGGCCTCGACGTGCGCGTCATCTTCTGGCGCCATTACGAGCTCGCCAGGCTCCAGCCGCGCGCTCACTTCCCGGGCACCGAGGCGGACCTTCGCTTCCTGCAGGGGCGCGGCACGCGCTGGTGCGCGCGCTGGGACCAGGCGCACGGCAACTACTGCCAGCACCAGAAGAGCTGGCTCGTCGATGCCGGCACGCCGGGCGAGATCGCCTTCGTCGGCGGCATCAACCTCGGACGCGGCTCGCTGGTGCCGCCCGGGCATCCGCCGACGTCGATCGGCAACACCCACGACGTGTACCTCGAGCTGCGCGGCCCGGCCGCGACCGACGTCCACCACAACTTCGTACAGCGCTGGAACGAGGCGAGCGATCGCGGCGAGCCCGATGGCTGCTGGCCGAACGCGAGCGCGCAGAGCGAGCTGCGCTTCCCGAGCGAGGTCAGCCCGCCCGCGGGCGACGTGCCCGTTCAGATCCAGCGCAGCGTGCGGCGTGACCGCTATCGCGACGGCACGGCGACGCCGGGCGGCGAGCGCTTCGAGATCGCCCGCGGCGAGCACGCGGTGGTGGACCAGTACCGGCGCGCCTTCGAGGCCGCCGAGAGCACGATCTACGTCGAGGACCAGGCGATCGGCTCGCACGAGATCGTGGAGCGGCTGCACGCGGCGCTCGAACGCGGCGTCGACGTGGTGTTCCTGGTGCCGGCCGATCCGGTTACGGACATGACCGCCGCGCGCCGGAGCGCCGACCCGAAACACCTCGCTTTCTTCGAATCCCTCGCCGCGCTCGCGCGGCACGAGCACTTCCTGCTCACGGGCATCGTCGCGAGCCGTCCGGAGGGCGGGCACCAGAAGGTCTTCGTGCACGCGAAGATCGCGCTGGTGGACGACGCCTGGGCGACGATCGGATCGACCAACGTCGCGAACCGCTCCTTCTACGGCGATACCGAGCTCAACGCCTCGCTCTGGCACCGAGAGACCGTGCGCGCGCTACGTGTGGAGCTGTTGCGCGAGCACCTCGGGCGCGACACCAGCGCCCTCGACGACCGCGCGGCGCTGCGGCTCTACCGCGAGGTCGCGCGCCGCAACGCCGAGCGCTGGGCTCGCGGCGAGCCGCTCGACGGTCTGGCCGTGGCGCTCGACCCGACGCGCTACGGCGCCTGAAGGCCGAGCCTGTACTCCCTCATGGCCCGTCTGGTCTCACTCGCCTTTGCGCTGGGCGTGCTCGCGACGGCCGAGGCGGCAGACGCCGCCTGCTCGACCCCGGGCGACGCCAAGCTCGTCGAGAGCAGCCTCGAGCAGGCCCTGCACTGCGACTACCAGCTGCTGCGCTCCCGACCGAGAGCCTGCACTCGAGCGACGCCACCGGCTTGCGCCGATACGCTGGTCGGCGACGCCAACGCCCTCGCCTACGGCGCCAACGATCCGCCCGCCGGCGCGGTCGATAGCGCCGCGCTGCGCGACCAGCTCGCATGCCAGAAGCGCATCGGCAAGGCGGTGTCGCACTACGTCGGCACGAAGCTGCGCCAGCTGGTCGATGGCAAGACGGAGGCCGAGGCCGAAGCCAAGGCGATCCGCCAGCTCGACAAGCTGGCCGACGACTGCGCCGTGAGCGTGGCGCAGGATGTCGCGACGCAGATCGTGCTGCCAGCGGTCGGTCCGCAGTGCGCGGCGGCCATCCCGGCGCCGGGCGGCGCGGTGAACACGACGGCGCTGCGCGACTGCCTGCGCCAGCTGCTCGAGGTGTGGGTGGCGCGCAACGCCCCCGATCCGCAGCCGCTGCGACCGAACATCCTGTTCATCCTCAGCGACGATCAGCGCTTCGATACCACCGACGACACCCACTCGCCGCTGCCGGGCGAGCCGATCATGCCCGGCTTGCGCAGCGAGCTCGCGGGCTCCGGCGTCGAGTTCGTCAACGCCTTCACGAGCACACCCCTTTGCTGCCCGAGCCGTTCGAGCATCCTGCGCGGCCAGTACGCCCACAACACTGGCGTCTACACCAACACCGGCACGCACGGCGGCGCCGACGACTTCGTTCCGATCGAGGCCGAAACCGTCGGCACGTTGCTCCAGGCGGCCGGCTACCGCACGGGATTCCTGGGCAAGTACCTGAACGGCTACAGCAACCTGTGGCCCGACCCGCTGACGCCCCATATCCCGCCCGGATGGATCCTCTGGGGCGCTTTCCGCAATTCCAGCTACTTCGACTACAGCCTGGTCGAGAACGGCGTGCCCATCGACTACGGCAGCGCCGAGGCTGACTACTCGACCGACGTGCTGCGCGAGAAGGCGAAGGCGTTCATCAGCGCTGCGGTCGCCGCCGAGCAGCCATTCTTCCTGCACCTCTCCTTCAATGCGCCGCACTCTCCGTGGGAGCCGGCGCCGCGCCACGTCGGGAAGTACACAGGCTTGGCCCCTTGGCGGCCTGCGAGCTACGACGAGCCGGACGTCTCCGACAAGCCCAGCTGGCTGCAGGGCACGCCGCAGCTGACGCCGACCGCGGCTACCGGCCTCGACGCCATCCGCATCGCCCAGCTCGAGATGCTGCAAGCGATCGACGAGGCGATCGGCGGCAGCACCCGCTACGGCATCACCGGCATCATGCAGCACGTGCGCAACCTCGGCATCGCGCGCGACACGCTGGTGGTCTATTTCGCCGACAACGGCTGGCATTGGGGCGAGCACCGCACGCGGGCGAAGGACAAGCCGTACGAGGAGTCGATCCGCGCGCCGATGTTCATGCGCTACCCGAAGCTGGCGCCGCTGGCTCGCAGCGAGGACCGCTTCGCGCTCAACATCGACTTCTTCCCGACTTTCGTCGAGCTGGCGCTGCGCGGCAGCGATCCTCGAGTGACGATCGCCGCCGATGGTGTCAGCCTGGTGCGCCTGCTCGACGGCACGGCGCCGCTCTGGCGCAGTGACTTCCTCACGGAGGGCTGGCAGATCGACCACGTCTGGGCCTCGCTGCGCGAGGCGCGCTGGAAGTACACCGAGCTGCCGCTGCTCCCGGGCGATCCGAACTCGACCTTCGAGAGGGAGCTCTACGACCTCGAAGCCGATCCGCTCGAGCTCGAGAACCTCGCGGGCGATCCGGCCTACACCACCAGGATCGCCGAGATGGCGGCGCGCCTGCGCATGCTGCGCCCGGCCTGGCCGGACGATTCGGACGCCAGCGAGGAGGGACCCGACGAGTAGGTGCGCGCCGGCAAAGACTCGACGCTCCGGCCCCTACCGTGCCCCGATTGCGAGTAACCCGTTGCCGGTGGCGAAGTGATCGCGCAGAGTGCCTCTGACCGGCGGAGGCGGGAGCGCTCGAATGCATCCGAAGCTGGAACGGGCGCGGCAGCTCCTCCATCTCGCGCGGGTGCGTGGGCTCCGCCGCACGCTGCGGGCCGTGGTCCAGGCGTATCTGTTCTCGAACCGCAGCTGGTACATCTTCTACCGGCTGGTCCCGCAAGAGCCGTCGCCGCCGCCCAGCGCCGAGTTCGAGTGCCGGCTGGCCACGGCCGCCGACATCGAGTCGCTCGCGGTCTTCGAGCCGACCCGGCGGCGCCGCGAGTTCCGGGCCTGGCTCGAAGAGGGTGCGTTCATCTTCGTGGCCTTCGCAGACGGCCGGCCCGTCTCGTTTCAGCGCACCTCACTCACGGTGCCCAAAGGGCCACCGCTCTCGAGCATCAAGCTCCGCCCCGACCAGGTGTGGGGGGCCGACGCGCAGACGCTGCCCGAGTTCCGGGGTCGACACCTGGGCGCTGCCATGCGCGCGTGTCGCGACCGCGTGATCCGAGAGCGCGGCTATCGCGAGTACGTCTCGTCCGTGCAATCCGACAATCTCCCGGCGCTGATCCTCGGCTACGGCGGTAGCCGACGGCTCGTCCAACGCGTCGGGCGACTCGACTACCTGTGCCTGCTCGGCTTCCGCCGGATCCGAATGGTGGAAGACGCGCTGCCCGCGCTGGAGCGCATCCTCGGCGAGGCGGGGCTGCTGCCCGGGAGCCGCAGCTGAGAGTCATCCTGTTCGGAGCGAGCGGCATGCTCGGGCAGGGCGTGCTGCGCGAGTGCCTGCTCGATGCGCGCGTCACGCGGGTGCTGTCGGTCGGCCGCTCGCCGAGCGGCGAGAGCCACGAGAAGCTCGAAGACCTGGTGCTCAGCGACCTCTTCGACTACGCGGCGGCCCTGCCGAAGCTGACGGGCTACGACGCCTGCTTCTTCTGCCTCGGCGTCACGTCGGCGGGCATGAGCGAGGCCGCGTACACCCGGATCACCTACGAGCTGACGTTGGCCGCGGCGAACACCCTGCTCCGGCTGAACCCCGGCCTCGTCTTCGCCTTCATCTCGGGCGCCGGCGCAGACAGCAGCGAGCAGGGCCGCAGCATGTGGGCACGTGTGAAGGGCCGGACCGAGAACGCGCTGCTCGCACTTCCGTTCGGGGCGGTGACGGTGTTTCGCCCGGGCTTGATTCGGCTGCTGCACGGCATCAGCTCGCGCACCCGCTCCTACCGGCTGCTGTACGCGGTGCTGGCGCCCGTTCTGCCTCTGCTCGGGGCGGTCGCGCCCGGCTCGGTGACGACGACCGAGCGCGTCGGCCGCGCGATGATCCGGGCCGCGCTCGACGGCGCGCCGAAACGCGTGCTCGAGACGGCCGACATCAATCGACTCGCCGCGGGTTAGCGGCCCCTCAGGCCTCGCCTTCGCCCGCGTCCTCGTCGGCGAGGCGCGCCATCGCGACGAGTGCCTCGTCCTCGCCGAGCTCCATCAGCCGCACGCCCTGCGTGGCGCGGCCCATCGTGCTGATCGTCGCCACGCGGCAGCGCAGCACCTTGCCGCCGTTCGTGATCAGCATGACCTGGTCGTCGTCCACGACCTGCGCGATGCCGATCGCCTCGCCGTTCCGCTCGCTGGTGCGGATCGTGATGATGCCCATGCCGCCGCGGTTCTGGACGCGGTAGTCGTCGAGCGGCGTGCGCTTGCCGTAGCCGTTCGCCGTGACGGTGAGGACGGTGGCGCCGGGCGAGAGGATCTCCATGCCGACCAGCTCGTCGCCATCGGCGAGGTCCATGCCGCGCACGCCGGTGGCCGCGCGGCCCATCGGCCGCACCTGCACCTCGGGGAAGCGGATCGATTTCCCGCGCTTGCTGGCGAGGATGATCTCGTTGCTGCCGCTGGTACGGCGCGCGGCGATCAGCTCGTCGTCGTCGCCCACGTTGATGGCGATGATGCCGCCGCGACGCGGGTTCGAGAACGCCGAGACCGCCGTCTTCTTGATCACACCCTTGCGCGTCACCAGCACCACGAAGGCGCTGGCGGCCTCCTCGAAGCTGCGCACCGCGAGCGAGGCCTGCACGCGCTCGCCCTCGGCCAGCGAGAGCAGGTTCACGAGCGGCTTGCCCTTCGCTGCGCGCCCGAGCTGCGGAATCTCCCAGACCTTCTTCCAGTGCACGCGGCCGCGGTTCGTGAAGAACAGGATGGTGGCGTGCGTCGAGGCCACGAACAACGCCTCGACGAAGTCCTCTTCGCGCGGCTGCATGCCGCGCAGGCCCTTGCCGCCGCGCCGCTGCGCGCGGTACTCGGTGATCGGGCTGCGCTTCGCGTAGCCGAGGTGCGACACGGTCACGACCATGTCCTCCTCGACGATCAGGTCTTCGGTGGAGAGGCCCTCGACCGCGCCGGTGATCTCGGTGCGGCGCGGGTCGGCGTACTTCTGCCTGATCTCGTCGAGCTCCTCGAGGATCACGCTGAGGATCTTCGCGTCGCTCGCGAGCAACGCCTCGAACTCCCGGATCTTCTGGCGCAGCTCCGTCAGCTCGTCCTGCACCTTCTGGCGCTCGAGCGCGGTGAGTGCGCGCAAGCGCATGTCGAGGATCGCCTGGGCCTGGCGCTCGCTGAGCGAGAAGCGCGTCTGTAGCTCCTGGCGCGCGGCGTTGGCGTCGGCGGCGGCGCGGATCGTCGCGATCACCGCGTCGAGCTGGTCGAGCGCGATCGTGAAGCCTTCCAGGATGTGGGCGCGCGCCTCGGCCTGCGCCAGGTCGTAGACGGCCCGGCGCGCCACGACCTCCCGGCGGAAGTCGAGGAAGTGCTGGATGGCCTCGCGTAGCGAGAGCAGCCGTGGCCGGCCGCCGACCAGCGCGAGCATGTTGACGCCGAAGGTGGTCTGCAGCGGCGTCTGCTTGTAGAGCTGGTTCAGCACGACCTCTTCGGGCGTGTCGCGCTTCAGCTCGATCACCACGCGGATGCCGTGGCGGTCGGACTCGTCGCGCAGGTCGGAGACGCCGTCGATCTTGCCTTCGTTGACCAGCTCGGCGATGCGCTCGACCAGCGTCGCCTTGTTCACCATGTAGGGGATCTCGGTCACGATGATCGAGCGGCCGCCGCGCTTGGTGTCTTCGAAGCCCGCGCGCGCGCGCAGCGTGATCGAGCCGCGGCCGGTGGCGAACGCGGAGCGGATGCCCTCGTTGCCGCAGATCAGTGCGCCGGTCGGGAAGTCGGGGCCGGGGATCTTCTCGAGCAGCTCATCGACCGTGCAGTTCGGGTTCGCGGCGACCACGTGCACGGCGTCCACGAGCTCGCCGATGTTGTGCGGCGGCACGTTCGTGGCCATGCCCACCGCGATGCCCTGCGAGCCGTTCGCGAGCAGGTTCGGGAAGCGCGCCGGCAGGACGCTCGGCTCCTGCGTCGAGGCGTCGAAGTTCGGCTGGAAATCCACCGTCTCGCGGTCGATGTCGCGCAGCAGCTCGGTCGCGATCGCGCGCAGCCGCGCCTCGGTGTAGCGGTAGGCGGCGGGCGGATCGCCGTCGATCGAGCCGAAGTTGCCCTGGCCGTCCACCAGCCGGTACCGGAGCGACCATTCCTGGGCCATGCGCGCCATGGCCTCGTAGATGGAGGCGTCGCCGTGCGGGTGGTAATGCTTGATCACCTCGCCCACCACGCCCGCGCTCTTTACGTAGGGGCGATTCGGCTGCAGCCCTTCGTCGTGCATCGCGTAGAGGATGCGGCGGTGCACCGGCTTGAGACCGTCTCGCACGTCGGGCAACGCGCGGCTCACGATCACCGACATCGAGTAGTCGAGGAACGAGCTACGAACCTCGTCCTCGATGTTCACCGGCACCGGGTCGGGGATGCCGGCGCCACCGCTGCCGTCGCCGGGGCTCTGCTTGTCGTCAGACATCGAGGTTCTGCACCCGGAGTGCGTTCTCTTCGATGAACTCCCGGCGCGGCTCGACCTCTTCGCCCATCAGCGTGCTGATCACCACGTCGGCCTCGACCGCATCCTCGACCTTGACGCGCAGCAGCGTGCGGCGGTGCGGCTCCATGGTCGTATCGGCGAGCTGCTCCGGGTTCATCTCACCGAGGCCCTTGTAGCGCTGGATCGAGAGCCCGCGTTCGCCGAGCGCCAGCACGCTAGCGAGCAGCTCGGTGGGGCTCTCGACGGGCGGCGACTCTTCACCGGCCACGGCCTCGGCGGCCACCACGCGGTACGGCGCCTCGCCTTCTTCGCGCGCCGTTCGCATCAGACCGAACAGGCGCTGCAGGTCGGCCGAGCGCAGCAGCTCGGCGTCGAACACGGTGCGCGTGGCGGCGCCCGAGCGGCGCGTCACCACGATCAGCTTGTGGCCGCCGTGCTCGCTGTCGGCCTCGACGTTGAAGAGCGCGCCGCGCAGCTCGGGGTACAAGAGCGCGAGCTTCGCCTCGATTGCGCGCTGCGTGGGGCCCGAGAGCGCGGCGGCATCCGTGAGCTGCGCCTCGCTCGGCACGCCCGCCTGCACCGCGGCGTCCACGATACGCGGGTCCAGGCGGCGGAGCCCCAGATGCTCGACCTGGCGCCGGTACTCGCCCGCGGCGTCGAGCAGGCGGCGCGTGGCAGCGGCGTCGAGCGCGTGGCCGCCCGCGACCTCCACTCGCACGTTGTCCAGCGCGAGATCGAGCAGGTAGGACTGCAGCGCGGCCTCGTCCTTCACGTAGCGCTCGCTCTTGCCGCGCTTCACCTTGAACAGCGGCGGCTGCGCAATGTAGACGTAGCCGCGCTCGATCAGGTCGCGCATCTGGCGGAAGAAGAAGGTGAGCAGCAGGGTGCGGATGTGGCTGCCGTCCACGTCCGCGTCGGTCATGATGATGACCTTGTGGTAGCGGGCCTTGCTGGCGTCGAACTCGTCGCCGAGGCCGCAGCCGAGCGCGGCGGTGAGCGCCTGGATCTCGGCGTTCGAGAGCATGCGGTCGAGGCGCGCGCGCTCGACGTTGAGGATCTTCCCGCGCAGCGGCAGGATGGCCTGGAAGGCGCGGTCGCGGCCCTGCTTGGCGGTGCCGCCGGCCGAGTTGCCCTCGACGATGTACAGCTCGCTCGCCGCCGGGTCGCGCTCCTGACAATCCGCGAGCTTGCCGGGCAGGCTGAAGTCCGAGAGCGCTCCCTTGCGACGCGCCAGGTCGCGCGCCTTGCGCGCGGCCGCGCGTGCGCGCGCCGCGTCCTGCACCTTCATGATGATGGCGCGCGCGACCGCCGGGTTCTCCTCGAGAAACTCGAGCAGGCGGTCGTAGACCAGGCCCTCGACCAGGCCGCGCACCTCGCTGGTGCCGAGCTTCGCCTTCGTCTGCCCCTCGAACTCGGGCTGCGGCAGCTTCACCGAGATCACCGCGGTGAGGCCCTCGCGCACATCCTCGCCCGCGATCGCCTCGTCTGCGCCCTTGCCGGCCTTGCTCTGCTGCTGGATGAAGCGGTTCAGCGTGCGCGTGAGCGCGGTGCGGAAGCCGATCAGGTGCGTACCGCCCTCGACCGTGTTGATGTTGTTCGCGAAGGAGAAGACGGCCTCGTTGTACGAGTCGTTGTATTGGATCGCGGCTTCGATCGAGACCGGCACGAGGCGCTCGCGCGCCTGGAAGCTGCGCTCGCCCGCGATCAGGATCGGCGGCGCGTGCAGCGGCTGGCGCGCCCGCGAGAGGTGCTCGACGAAGGAGACGATGCCGCCCTCGTAGCAGAAGTCGTGCTCCTTCCCGGAGCGCTCGTCCTTGATCAGGATGCGTACGCCGGCGTTCAGGAAGGAGAGCTCACGCAGGCGCTGCGAGAGCGTGTCGAAGGAGAACTCGATGGTGGGGAAGATCAGCCCGTCGGGCTTGAAGGTGACCTTGGTGCCGGTCTTGTCGCTGATGCCGATGGGCTTGAAGTCGCCGATCGGCGCGCCGCGCTCGTAACGCTGCGCGTAGACCTTGCCGTCGCGCTTCACCTCGAGCTCGAGCCACTCGGAGAGCGCGTTCACGACGGAGACGCCGACGCCGTGCAGTCCGCCCGAGATCTTGTAGCTCTTCTCGTCGAACTTCCCGCCGGCGTGGAGGCGTGTCAGCACGACCTCGGCCGCCGGGCGCCTCTCGGTCGGGTGCATGTCCACCGGGATGCCGCGGCCATCGTCTACGACCGTGATCGAGTTATCGCCGTGAATGGTGAGCTGGATCTCGCGACAAAAGCCGGCGAGTGCCTCGTCGATCGAGTTGTCCACCACCTCGTAGACCAGGTGGTGCAAGCCATCCGGCCCGGTGGTGCCGATGTACATGGCCGGCCGCTTCCGGACCGGGTCGAGGCCTTCCAGCACCTCGATGGAACTCGCGTCGTAGCTCACGGCTGCTCCGCCCTGCGCATACCGCGGCCGACTGTGAGGACCACCGGAAGCGCTGGGTTCTGCTGCACCCGCGAGTCATGGGGAGCGCGGGCGAACGGGCGGAACGCTATCGAAACGAGGGCTGTTCGGAAAGGGGGAGGAGCCTAGAAAAGCCTTGGTTTTCCGCAGTCTTGCGAGTTTTTTTCTGAGCCCCTGCGCGAGCCGTGGCACCACCTTCGCGCGCCCTCCCTCAGAGGCGCATCGGCATCACGACGGCGACGCTCTCGAGGTCGTCGGTGGGGCGCAACTCGATCGCCGAGCCGCCATCGCGTAGCCCGAGACGGATCTCCTTCGCCGCAAGCGCGGAGAGGCAATCCAGCAGGTAGCGGGCATTGAAGCCGATGCTCACACTCGGGCCTGCATAGTCGATGTCGAGCTCTTCCTGGGCCTCGCCGAGATCCGGCGTCCGCGACGAAAGCTGGAGCTTCCCGTCGGAGATCTCGACCTTCACGGCGCGACTGTGCTCCGCCGACAGCAGCGCTACGCGGCGGAGTGCGCGCATCAGCGCATCGGCAGAAAGCGTGAGGTGATAGTCTGACTGCTTCGGAATCACCTGCTTGTAGTTCGGAAACTCGCCTTCGATCAAGCGCATGACGAGCGTGACGTTGCCCTTTCGGACGAGACCGCTGTTGCCCTCGAAGCCGAGCTCCACTTCATCGGCGTCCTCCTCGTCGACGAGACGCTTCAGCTCGGCCAGTCCCTTCCGTGGCACGATGACGCCACTCGCCAGGCCGGAGACGTCGCTGCTGGTCGTACGCTCGACCAAGGCGAGTCGATGACCGTCGGTGGCAACCATCCGGATGCGAGCCGTCTCTGGTACGACCTCGAAATACACGCCGTTCAGGTTGTAACGCGTCTCGTCGAGAGAAGCGGCGTACATCGTGCCCTGGATCATTTGCGAGAGCACCGCCGCCTGCAGGCGAACCATGCGCCCGGGCAAGAAGTCCGGAAGGCTGGGGTACTCGGCAGCGTCTGTGCCGGCCAGCGTGAAATGCGAGCGGCCGCAGCGGAGGTCTAGATACGAGTTCGCCGTCGCTTCGAGTTGAATCGGTTCATCGGGAAGCTCGCGCACGATGTCATAGAGCTTCCGTGCAGAGATCGTGAGCGCGCCGGGCTTGGCGACCTTGGCGGGCTGCGACCCACGGATGCCAACCTCGAGATCCGTCGCAGCGAGCTCCACGCGGCCATTCTCGCCCTTGCCACTCGCGGTGACGAGCACGTTGGCGAGAATCGGCATGGAGCTTCGCTTCTCGACGATGGCCTGGAGACGGGCAAGTCCGCGCTGGAGGTCTCCTTTGTCGATGCTGAGCTTCATAGCTTCATGTCCTTTTCGATGAAGTTCTCAGTGGTAGAGATAGGCAGCGCAGCAGCCGACAGAAGGGATTCAACCCGCGACAGTTGATGCGCTTTCAGAGTTGTCGGGCAGCGACGGCGGTGTCGGATGACGGCCGCGAACCCCCCGCGAACGTGGCGGGATTCTACCACCATTCGACGCAGCGACGGCAGCGCTCGGCCCATCGGCTTGACAGGATTCTGCGCATGCCGGTACGCTCGCGCGTCTTCGGCGTACCGACCACCCTGCGCCAGGACCAAGGCCCATGAAACGCACCTACCAACCGAGCCGTATTCGACGCAAGCGAACCCACGGCTTTCGTGCTCGCATGAGCACCCCGGGTGGCCGCAATATCCTGAAACGCCGTCGCGCCAAGGGGCGCAAGCGCCTGACTCCGCAGATCGGCTCCAAGTGAGCCATGGGCGCGGGTGTCGGCCAGCGTCTCCCGCGCGGGGCGCGCTTGCGGAGCCCTCGCGACTTCCAGCGGGTGAATCGGACGGGAGTTCGCCGGGCCAGCGCCCACTTCGTGGTCGTCCTCGCACCCGCGCGCTCTGACGGCGGCCCTAAGCTGGGGCTCGCGGTGAACCGTCGGGTGGGGAACGCAGTGGCGAGAAATCTCGTGAAGCGCCGGGTTCGCGAGTGGTTCCGGCAGGGTCGTGCGGCGCTCTGGCCGGCGAACGACTGGGTCGTGATCGCGCGTGCGGGCGCGGCGGAGCTCGACGCCGAGATGGTCACCACAGAGCTCGACCGGCTGGCGGAGCGATGAACAACCTTGCCGCACGGCTGCTGATCACGCTGGTCCACGTCTACCGCGCGGCGCTCGGGCCGATCCTCGGCGGAAGCTGCCGGTACACGCCGAGCTGCTCGAGCTACGCCATCGAGGCCCTCGAGAGACACGGCGCGCTGCGCGGGGCTTGGCTCGGCCTGCAACGCATCCTCCGTTGCCATCCTTTTCACGCCGGCGGACACGACCCGGTCCCGCCCCGGGGTAACTAGGTAGATATGGATCGAAACTTCTTTCTGGCGGTGGGCCTGTCGTTTGCCGTCCTGGTGCTGTGGACCGTCTATACCGAGAGCCAGGCGCCAGTAGAGCCGGCTCCGGTGGCAGTTCCAGAGAGCGCAGCAGCGCCTCCGAAGGTGCTTGCGGAAGCGCCGGTCGAGGCGATACCGCCTGCGCCGAGGAGCCCTGCGGCGCCCGAGAGCGCGCCTTTCCCGGCCGAGGAGCGAATTCGCGTTCGAACCGACTGGATCGACGCGGAGTTCACGACCTGGGGCGGCGCTCTGGTGCGCTGGTCGCTGCTCCACTATGACGACCCCTCTCAGCCTGGCCGACCGCCGGTCGAGATCACGACCACTGGAGCCGGCGATGCGCCCGCGCTCGCAACGCCGCTCGCCGACCTCGGGGCCGGTGATCTGTCACGAGCGGCTTACCGCGCAGAGCAGCCCGATCCGAAGACGCTCGTGTTCGCCCTCGAGCACGGCGGCTTGCGCATTCGCAAGACCTATCTGTTCGAGGACGCCTACACATTCCGACTGCGCCTCGAGATCGAGAACGGCACCTCGAACACGGTCGGATCGAGCTTCGTGACCACCTGGCCGATCGTGCGGCGGCAAAGCGATGACTTCACCGAGTTCAGCGCCGCCGTCTACCAGGATGGCTCGCTGAGCAGCCACTTCGTGACCGCACCGCCCGCGTTCCTCGGCATGGGCCCGAGTGCCGAGGACGAGGCGGCAATGTCGACGGGAAACGTCGAGTGGGCGGGCGCGCACACGCGCTACTTCCTGGCGGCGATCCTGCCCGAGAATCCGCGCGACGCGATCGCACGCTTCACGCCCACCGACCCCGGTGAGCGCGCACTGCTCGAGGTCGGCTTCGCGCGAGCGGAGCTGCCCCCAGCGGGCGGGCTCGACCGCGAGTATCGCGTGTATCTCGGTCCCAAGGAGCCGGATCGGCTCGACAGCGTCGGTTCGCACCTCGACGAAGCGATCGCGAAGGGCTGGTTCCCGGCCCTCACGCGTTTCTTCACCTGGCTGCTCACGGCGGCGCACGAGTCTCTGCCGAACTACGGCGTTGTGATCATCCTGATCACGATCGTCGTGCGTTTGCTGCTGGCGCCGCTGATGGCGCGGCAGATGAAGTCGATGAAACGCATGAGCGTGTTGCAGCCACGCATGAAGGAGATCCAGGGGCGCTTCCCCGACGATCGCCAGAAGCAGTCCGAAGCGATGATGGCGCTCTACAAAGAGGCGGGCGTCAATCCGCTCTCGATGATGACGGGCTGCCTACCCATGTTCCTTCAGCTGCCCGTCTTCATCGGCTTCTACTACGCGCTGCAAGGCGCGATCCAGCTCCGCCAACAGCCGTTCATCGGCTGGATCGACGATCTTTCGCAGCCGGAGTCGCTCTTCGTGATCCCGGGCATCGATCTGCCGGTGCGACTGCTCCCGATCTTGATGGGAGCGAGCATGGTGGCGCAGCAGAAGCTGACGCCGTCTACGATGGATCCGGCGCAGGCCCGCATGATGCTCACCGTGATGCCGGTGATGTTCACCGTGATGTTCTATCAGTTCGCGTCAGGCCTCGTGCTCTACTGGTTCGTGAGCACCTTGCTCGGCATCGGCCAGCAGATGCTCACGAACCGCTCGAAGACCTGACCCAACGGAAGGAGCCCCCATGTATGATCCCAAGTCCGAGGCCCGCGAGTTTCTTGCCGACGACGCCGCGGAAGCGACAGCGAAGGCGTGCAGCTATTTCGGTCTCGCCGCGGGCGCCCTGGCCGTGCGCGAGGTCCCGAACGTGTCTGGGCTAGGCGGACGCGTGATCGTCGTTGCGCAGCCGCTCGAGGCTCGGCAGCAAGGCGGCGAGCGCGGCCGGGAGCCGCGGGCGCCGCGCGAGGACTCCCGCGGAGGGCGCGAACGCGGCGGGCGTGACGGCGGCGGCCGCGAGCGTGGCGGACGAGACCGCGCTGGCCGCGACCGGGGTGGACGGGATCGCGGTGGGCGCGGCGGCCGGGAGTTCGGCGGTCGGGATCGAGAGCGCACGGAGCCCGTCGCCGCAGCGTTGCCGGAGCCCGAGGGGCCGTCCAGCGGGACCGCCCGGGGCGAGCTCGGGCCGGTCGGCGAGTACGTGAAAGGGCTGATCGAGCGCATGGGGCTCGGCTCCTTCGAGATCGAGCGGGTCGTGCAGGAGGGTGTCGAGGTGTTCCGCATCGATGGCGCGGCGGCAGGTGGCCTCACCGGTGGCGACGGGCGCACCCCGGACGCGATCCAGCTGCTCGCGAACCAGGCGGCCGTTCTCGGCAATGACGACGCACCGCGCATCGTGATCGACGTCGAGGGCAACCTGGAGCGGCGCGAGGCCTTGCTGTTCCGAGTCGCCGAGCGCGCAGCGGCCCGTGCTCGCGAAACGGGACGCACCGTTGCGCTGGATCCGATGGGTCCCCGCGATCGGCGCAGCATCCACGTTGCGCTGCGCGACGCAGCCGACGTCGCGACGATGAGCGTCGGGGAGGGCAGCTATCGCCAGGTGATGGTGGTGCCGGCGGGAGCACCGGAGTTCGAGGAGGCCCGCTCCGCTTCGGAAGGCTCGAGCACCTAGCCCGCGCGTTCCACGTGGAACGGCGCCGCGGCCGCGCTTCGAAGCTCGATCGCAGCGGGCGGCCGGCTGCCCCGCCCCACGCTGTCTCAGCCGAATGGCTCGGTGAGCGTCTTTCCGATCCCGCCAGGGAGCTGGGCGTCGAGCTTTCGGGAGCGTCGATTGCACCGCTCGCGCGCTTCGCGGGCCTGGTCCTGGACTGGGGCACTCGCGTCAATCTCACCGGTGCGCGCAGCCGGGAGGCGATCGCGGACGACCACTTTGCGGACGCGCTGGCACTGCTTCCTCATCTTCCTCGCCACGCGTTCCGGTTCGTCGATGTCGGCTCGGGCGCTGGCTTCCCCGGGCTGTTGATCGCCCTGCTCCGCCCGGATGCGTCCGGGGTTCTGCTCGAGCCGACCCGCAAGAAGCAGGCGTTCCTCGTCCGTGCGATCCGAGAGCTCGGCCTCGGCGAGCGCATCGAGGCCCGGGCCGAACGCCTGGAGGAGCATCTCGCGCGTGGCGCGGTCGCGCTCTACGACCTGGCCGTCTCCCGCGCCGCCTGGCCAGCGTCTCGCTGGGTCGAGGTCGGGATGCCGCTCCTCCGGGCAGGTGGAGTGATCCTCGGAGTCGAAGGTGCGCAGTCAGGCGCGCTGCCGGCGGGCGCCGAGCGCCACCCCTACCGGCTGCACGGCCGTTCCCGCAGCGTGGTGAGCCGCCGCCGCTGACCTGTGTTCCACGTGGAACGTCCGTGGACTCCACCGCCGGGGCGTGGTATCCACCGCCCGTTCCCGTGCCCTGGGTCCCTGGGGGCTTCGATGAGCTGGGGTGAGAGCCTCGAAGCGGCCGGTCCGGGCCTCAGCCCGGCTCCTGGCAGCGTCATTGCGGTCGTCAACCAGAAAGGCGGCGTCGGCAAGACCACGACCGCCGTCAACCTCGCCGCATCGCTGGCCGCCTCCGAGCGAGCAACGCTGCTGGTCGACCTGGATCCGCAGGCGAACGCATCGAGCGCCTTCGGGATCACTGCGCCGGCGCTCGAGGTCTACGACGTCCTCGGCGGTGCAGCCACAGCGCTGGAAGCCGTGCATGCCACCGCACTGTCCCACCTCCACCTGATCCCCTCTGGGGAAGACCTCTCCGGCGCCGAGATCGAGCTGGTGGCCGCCGATCAGCGCCACGCCCTTCTCCGAGACGGCCTCGATCCGATACTGGGTCTATACGACTACATCTTGATCGATTGTCCGCCGTCCCTGGGGCTTCTGACCCTGAACGCCCTGGTCGCGGCCTCTTCCGTGTTGATTCCGCTACAAGGCGAGTACTACGCCCTCGAAGGGCTGGCGCGCCTCCAGCGCACGATCGAGCGCGTCCGAGCCGCCTTCCACCCGACCCTCGCGATCGAGGGGATCGTGCTGACCATGTTCGATCGCCGCGCCAATCTGAGCCGCCAGGTCGAGGAGGAAGCCCGCTCTCACTTCGGCGAGCGCGTGTTTCGCAGCACGATCCCGCGCAACGTTCGCCTCAGCGAGGCACCGAGTCACGGCAAGCCCATCTTGCTGTACGACATCCAATCGCGCGGAGCGCTCGCGTATCTGCAGCTCGCGGAGGAGCTGCTGGCGAAGCACCCGCGCCCGCAGCGCAAGCCGCCCCTGTTGCCGATTCCGCGGCCGGCTCCCGCCGCGCCGTCCGAGGAGAGCTGATGGTGATGCGACGCAATGCGCTCGGCCGAGGCCTCGACGCGCTGATCCCGCCGCCCCCCGCGCCTGCGCCGCCGACACGCCAGCCGGAAGCCGCCGCGCTAGCAGCGACGGAGCTACCCACGCAGGACATCGCACCGAATCCAGATCAGCCGCGGCGGCGCTTCGATGAAGCGGAGCTGGAGCTGCTGGCGGATTCGATTCGGCGCTACGGCGTGCTCCAGCCGATCGTGGTACGCCGGGGGCCCGCCGGTGCTGCGCGGCCCTACGAGCTCGTGGTGGGCGAGCGGCGCTGGCGCGCAGCGCAGCGTGCGGGCCGCGAGACGCTGCCCGCCGTGGTGCAGGACGTCGCGTCGAACGACAGGCTCGAAGTTGCGCTGGTCGAGAACGTGCAGCGCCGCGACCTCAATCCGATCGAGCTGGGCCTCGCCTTCCGTGCACTGCTCGAGGCGGGCCGCACGCAGGACGAGGTGGGAGAGCGCGTCGGGCTCGATCGCTCGACGGTGGCGAACCATCTGCGCCTGCTGGAGCTGCCGAAGGAGCTGCAGGAAGATGTCGAGCTCGGCACGCTCTCGATGGGCCACGCCAAGGCGTTGCTGCAGCTCCAGAACCCGGAGCGCCGGCGCCATCTGCGCGATCGCATCGCCGCCGAGGCGCTGTCGGTGCGCGCGGCAGAGGCCCTGGCCCGCTCACTCGCGACGGTCTCCGCTGCACGCGCGCCGAAGCCTGGAGCGGCGAGCGCAGTCAAGGCCGATCCGAACCTGCGTCATCTGATCGGCCAGCTCGAGTCGCATCTCAAGACGCGGGTGCGGATCGAGGGCGGAAGCGAGCGAGGCCGCGTCGAGATCGAGTACTACAGCCCCGAGGACCTCGAGCGCCTGACGCGCACGATTCTCGAAGGGCGGCGTGCGTGATGAGCGCGGAGCCTCGTGTGGCCCCCGATCCGGCCGCGAGCGTCACGGTGCTCGGCCCCGGCACCCACTTCGAGGGACTGCTGACCTTCCGCGGTCGCGCGCGGATCGAAGGCGAGCTGCGGGGCGAGATCGTCGGGCACGGGCTGCTCGAAGTCGGTGCGCGCGCGAAGGCCATTGCACGCATCGAGGTGGATGAGCTGGTCGTGGCCGGGCAGATCGAGGGCAACGTCCGCGCGAATCAGCGGGTGGAGCTGCTGGCGAGCGGCTGCATCCGGGGCGACGTTTCGACCCCACGGCTGGTGATCGCCGAGGGCGGCCTGCTGCTCGGGCGCTGCACCACGGGCGCCTCCGCGCGCGCGCCCGGCAGCACGTCGGCGCCCTCGATCCCGCGCGCCAGCCGCCCCCATTCGTCTTGAAACTCCGGGGCGGTTTGCGAGCATAGGCGCCGCCTTCGGCCGGCCCGCTGTCGAGCGGGCCGGCCGTGTTTCGGGGCCCGGACGCGGGCCCGCGAGCAGCCCGCCGCGCGCGAACGAAGTCACGGGAGCCAGCTCATGCAACGAATGATCGTGGCGGCCGCTCTGCTGCTCGCGGTCGCTCTCGCGGCGCCCGCCTACGCCGCCGAAGGTGGGCTCGAGATCTTCCCGGACATCGTGCGCGTGCCCCCGCTCGAGAGCCATTACCTCCACCTCATGGTCCTGTTCCTGCTGCTGATCTTTCCCGTGAATCAGCTGGTGCTGAAGCCGCTGCTCGCGGTGCTCGAGCAGCGCTCGGCCCGCATCGAAGGCGCTCGCAAGCGCTCGGCCGAGCTCGGCGCGCAGGCGGACGTGGTGCTCGGGCGCTACGAGGCGGCAGTGGAGCAGGCGCGCAAGCAGGCGGAGGAGCTGCGCAAAGGCGCGCTCGCCGGCGCGCGCGGCGACCAGGCCCGCATCCTGGCCGAAGCGCGCCACAGCGCGGAGCAGGAGGTGACCGCCGCGCGCAGCGGCGTGGCAGGGGCCCTCGCTGGCGCTCGCGCTGCACTACGCGGCGAGAGCGCGGCCCTCGCGAGCGAAGTCGCGGCGCGAGTGCTGGGTCGGACGCTGTCGTGACGTCGCTGCCCGCCTTCGCCTTGCTCCTGCTCGTTGCGAGCCCCGCCTACGCCGCCGAGGATGCGCACGGGGGGCACCTGCTCTGGCAGATCGCGAACGCCGTGCTCCTGCTCGCCGTGCTGATCTACTTCGCGCGCAAGCCCGTGCTCGCCTTCCTGGCCACGCGCCGCGACACCATTGCCAGCAACCTCGAGAGCGCGGCACAGGTGTTGGCCGAGTCCGAGCGACGGCTGGCCGAATGGAATCAGAAGGCGGCGAGCCTGGACCAGCAGGCCAGCGCCATCCACGACGACACGCGCCGCGCGGCCGAGGCCGAGCGCGACCGCATCCTGGCCGATGCGCGCGCGACGGCCGATCGCATCCGGCAGTCCGCCAGCGCGGTGGCCCTGCGCGAGCTGGCTCAGGCGCGCGAGACGCTGCGTCGCGAGGCGGCCGACCTTGCCGTCGAGCTCGCCGCGAAGATCCTGCGCGAGCAGGTGAACGACGCAGACCGCGCCCGCCTGGTCGACGAGTTCATCGGCCGCATCGAGCAGGAAGGGCGGCGCTGATGGCAGGGGCGACCGCTGCGCGCCGTTATGCCAAGGCGCTGTTCGCCCTCGCGCGCGACGAAGACCGCAGCGTCGAAGTGCGCGCCGAGATCGCGCGGCTCAGTCAGCTGCTCGCGCAGAACGCGGAGCTTCGCGCCGTGCTGATGCAGCCGCTGCATCCCGTGGCGCAGCGCCGCGCGGTGCTGCGAGCCGTCGCAGAAAGGCTTGGCGCCAGTCCGCTGCTGCGCCACTTCCAATCCTTTCTGGTGGACCAGCGCCGTCTGGTCGACTGGGCGGCGATCGAAGCCGAGTACGGCCAGCTCGCAGACGCCGCCGCCGGTCTGAGCCAGGCCCGCGTACGCAGCGCCTCGGCTCTCAGCGACGCCCAGCGCGAGCGCCTGCAGCGCGCCCTCGAGCGCAGGAGCGGCGGGCGCGTCGAGCTCGAAGTCGAAGTCGATCCCAGCCTGGTGGGCGGTGCCGTCGCGCAGGTCGGCGACGTCGTCTTCGACGGCAGCCTCCGCACGCAGCTGCGTCAGCTCAGGGCCAGCCTCGCGCGCAGCTGAACGGCGCGCGCACTCACATCCAAGAGGGACTCATGGACATTCGCCCCGGTGAGATCACCGACATCCTGAAGCGCGAGATCAAGGAGTACGGCCGCGAGATCGACGTGGCCGAGACCGGCTCCGTGCTCTCGATCGGCGACGGCATCGCGCGCGTGTACGGGCTTCAGAACGCGCTGGCCGGTGAGCTGGTCAGCTTCCCCGGCGACGTCTCGGGCATGGTGCTCAACCTCGAGGAGGACAACGTCGGCATCGCCGTGATGGGCGAGGCGAACCACGTGCGCGAAGGCGACCTGGTGCGCCGCACCGGCAAGATCGTCGAGGTGCCGGTGGGCATGGGCCTGCTCGGCCGCGTGGTGGATGCGCTCGGCAATCCGATCGACGGCAAGGGCCCGATCCAGACCACCGAGTCGCGGCGCATCGAGGTGAAGGCGCCCGGCATCGTGACGCGCGAGTCGGTGAAGCAGCCGCTCCAGACGGGCATCAAGGCCATCGACGCGATGACGCCGATCGGCCGCGGCCAGCGCGAGCTGATCATCGGCGACCGCCAGACCGGCAAGACCGCGATCGCCATCGACACCATCATCAACCAGAAGGGCGGCGACGTGTTCTGCATCTACGTCGCCACCGGCCAGAAGCAGTCCACCGTCGCGCAGGTGGTGGACAAGCTCACCCAGTACGGCGCGATGGAGTACACGATCGTGGTCGCCGCCACCGCGAGCGATCCGGCGCCGCTGCAGTTCCTGTCACCCTACTCGGGCTGCACGATGGGAGAGTGGTTCCGCGACAACGGCAAGCATGCGCTGATCGTGTACGACGATCTCACCAAGCAAGCCGTCGCCTACCGCCAGCTCTCGCTGCTGCTGCGCCGGCCGCCGGGCCGCGAGGCGTATCCGGGCGACGTGTTCTACCTGCACTCGCGCCTGCTCGAGCGCGCCGCGAAGCTGCACGACGGACTCGGCGGCGGCAGCCTCACGGCGCTGCCGATCATCGAGACGCAGGCCAACGACGTGTCGGCCTACATCCCGACGAACGTCATCTCGATCACCGACGGCCAGATCTTCCTCGAGACGGATCTGTTCAACTCCGGCATCCGCCCCGCCATCAACGTGGGCATCTCGGTGTCGCGCGTGGGCGGTGCGGCGCAGATCAAGGCGATGCGGAAGGTCGCCGGCACGCTGAAGCTGAACCTCGCCCAGTACCGCGAGATGGCGGCCTTCGCGCAGTTCGGCAGCGACCTCGACAAGGCCACGCAGGAGCAGCTCGCGAACGGCGAGCGGCTCACCGAAATGCTGAAGCAGGGCCAGTACCAGCCGCTGCCGGCGGCGGAGCAGGTGGTCGCGATCTACTCGGCCACGCCGCCGCCGGGCCGCAAGAGCTGGGTACGAGACCTCGAGGTCGGCGACATCCTCCGCTACGAGCGGGAGCTGCTCGCCTACCTGCGCGCGAACCACGCGGCCCTGCTCGCGAAGATCGCCGAGAGCGGTCAGCTCGGGGAGGCCGAGGACAAGGCGCTCGCCGCCGCGCTCGATCAGTTCGCGAGCCACTTCCAGCCCAGCCGCAAGGTCGAGTAACGGAGCGGCGAGAAGCCCTGCATGGCGAACCAGAAGGAGATCAGGCGCCGGATCCGCTCCGTCCAGAAGACGCAGCAGATCACGAGCGCGATGCGCATGGTGTCGGCCGCCAAGCTGCGCCGCGCGCAGGACGCGATCCTCGCGGCGCGACCGTACGCGCAGCAGATCTGGGCGACGATGTACGAGCTGGGTCGCCGGCACGCCGAGCTGTCGCATCCGCTGCTGCGTCCGCACAGCGGGCGCAAGAGGGTCGAGGTGCTCGTGATCGCCTCCGACCGCGGCCTGTGCGGCGCCTTCAATGCGAACGTGCTCAAGGCGGGGCTGGCGGCGATCGCTTCGCTCTCACCGCAGTTCGAGCAGGTGAGCGTCTCGAGCGTGGGCCGCAAGGCCGCCGAGTTCCTGCGCCGGCGCCGCCCGCTCGAGCAGAGCTGGCTGATCGGCCAGCGCGTGGACGTGAGGCTCGCGCGCGAGGTCGCCGCTCATCTCGCGAGCCGCTACGAGTCGGGCGCCATCGACGAAGTGGTGCTGGTGTCGAACGAGTTCGTCTCGGCGCTGGCCCAGCGGCCGACGTCGGTGCGGCTGCTGCCGCTCGTCCCCGAGGAATCGCGGGTTCAGAGCTACGCCGAAGACGCGGGCCGCGAGCCCTTCGTGATCGAGCCCAGCCCGACCGGGCTGCTCGAGGTGCTGGTCCCGCAGGCGCTCGAGTTCTCCATCTACCGTGCGCTGCTCGAGAGTCAGGCCGGCGAGCACGCCGCGCGCATGGCCGCGATGGAGAGCGCAACGCGCAACACCGAGGAGCTGATCCGCAGCCTCACCCTGCAATTCAACCGCGCACGCCAGGCCGCCATCACCAAGGAGCTGATGGAGATCGTCTCGGGCGCGGAAGCCTTGAAATAGCCCGCGAAGTCGGACGGAGAGAAGCATGTCGGCGAATGGACGCATCACCCAGGTCATGGGTCCCGTGGTGGACGTGGAGTTTCCGCCCGGCGCCCTGCCCGAGATCTACACGGCGCTGCGCACCACGAACGCCAGCATCGACGCGCGCGAGAACAACCTCGTGCTCGAGGTGGCGCAGCACCTCGGCGAGAACACCGTGCGCACCATCGCGATGGATTCGACCGACGGCTTGCGCCGCGACCAGCCCGTCGTGAACACCGGCGACGTGATCAAGGTGCCGGTGGGCCCCGGCACGCTCGGCCGCATCACCAACGTGATCGGCGAGCCGGTGGACGAGCGCGGCCCGATCCAGACCGACAAGTTCTGGCCCATCCACCGCCCGGCGCCCAAGTTCGTGGACCAGTCGGTGACGGTCGAGCCGCTCGAGACGGGCATCAAGGTGATCGACTTGATCGCGCCGTTCCCGAAGGGGGGGAAGGTCGGCCTGTTCGGCGGCGCAGGCGTCGGCAAGACCGTGGTGCTGCTCGAGCTGATCAACAACATCGCCAAGGAGCATGGCGGCTACTCGGTGTTCGGCGGCGTGGGCGAGCGCACGCGCGAGGGCAACGACCTCTGGCACGAGATGATGGACGCGAAGCTGTCGGACGGGACCACCGTGCTCGACAAGGCCGCGCTCGTCTACGGCCAGATGAACGAGCCGCCCGGCGCGCGCGCGCGCGTCGGGCTCTCGGCGCTCACCTGCGCCGAGTACTTCCGCGACGAAGAGGGCAAGGACGTGCTGCTCTTCATCGACAACATCTTCCGCTTCACGCAGGCGGGCTCCGAGGTGTCGGCGCTGCTCGGGCGCATTCCCTCGGCGGTGGGCTACCAGCCGACGCTCTCCACCGACATGGGCGAGCTACAGGAGCGCATCACCTCCACCACCAAGGGCTCGATCACCTCGGTGCAGGCGATCTACGTGCCGGCCGACGATCTCACCGACCCGGCACCCGCGACCGCGTTCACGCACCTGGATGCGACGACGGTTCTCTCGCGCGCGATCTCCGAGAAGGGCATCTACCCGGCGGTGGATCCGCTCGACTCGAACAGCCGCATCCTCGACCCGCTGGTGGTCGGCGAAGAGCACTACCGCACAGCGCGCGGCGTGCAGCAGACGCTGCAGAAGTACAAGGACCTGCAGGACATCATCGCCATCCTCGGCATGGACGAGCTCTCCGAGGACGACCGCATCACGGTGGCGCGCGCGCGCAAGATCGAGCGCTTCCTGTCGCAGCCCTTCAGCGTGGCCGAGCAGTTCACGGGCACGAAGGGCGTATACGTGCGCATCCCCGACACGATCCGGAGCTTCAAGGAGATCCTCGAGGGCAAGCACGACGATCTGCCGGAGCAGGCCTTCTTCATGGTCGGCACGATCGAGGACGCGCGCGCCAAGGCGAAGACCCTCTAGCGGAAGGGACCGGCGAACATGCCCATCGCACTCACCGTCGTGACGCCCGAGGGTCAGGCCTTCCAGGGAGAGGTCGAGGCCATCGTGCTGCCCGGCAGCGAGGGCGAGTTCGGCGTGTTGCCCGGCCACGAGGCGTTCCTCTCCGCGTTGCGCATCGGGCCGATGACGATTCGCAAGCCGAGCGGCGAGGAGCTACACGCTGCCGTGTCGCGGGGCTTCGCCAGGGTGCACGACGATCAGATCTCGGTGATGGTGGGCAGCTGCGAGTTCGCGCACGAGATCGACCGCTCGCGTGCCGAGATCGCGCGCGACCGCGCAACGAAGCAGCTCGAGGAGCTGCGCGGCAGCGCCGAGGGCGAGGCGCTCTACCAGCAATACCAGGACGCCTACTCGCGCGCGATCGCGCGCGTTGCCGTGACGGATCGCTTCGAGAGCTGAGAGCGGGCCGTCCGCCAAACGTTTCGGAGGTCTCGTGGGTCTCCTCCTCACTGCCCTTCTCCTCGTGCTCGGGATCGGCGCCGCGGCTGCGCGGGCCGGCACGCTCACCACGGCGACCTGGATCCAGGTCGCCGAAGGCGTCCCGGTCACCCGGACGACGACCTACCCTCGGTCCAGCGGTTCCGGCCACTCGTTCCTCGACGGCGGCGTTACCTCGATCTGGGCTTTTCCCAGCCTTCCGCAACTCACCACGTCGTTCTTCATCCCGGCGGGAACGTTCCCGATCGCTCGGCACGTTGCGCTGAGCCTAGGCGGCGGCCTCCAGGCGCTGGCGCTCACCGCAACGCCGAGCATGGCCGGCGCCACGAGGGCCATCCCGGGCAGCCTGGTCGTGATGACGGCACTCCACCGGGCGCGTGTCAACGCGTCTATGTACAGCGTTGGCCGGTACACGTTACTCCGGGTGCCGCTCGCCGTCGGTCATGCCGGTCAGGTCACAGGCTACTTCACGGTATTCGGCGTACAGCAATACATGACGGTCGACTTCTACAGCTGGACGGTCGGAACGCTCACCTTCACCGGCCTCCTGAGCCACGGCAACGCGCTGCCGGACGTCGTGGCGATGGGCGCGTGGGATCTCTCGCCCGTCAATCCCCTCTCGAGCCAGTTCGGAGGCGCGGGCACGGTGACGCTCGTCGCGCCGATGAAGATCAGCATCGACTCGGGTGCCAGCCTCCTCGTCCGCCGCACCGCGAGCTTCACCACGCTGACGCTCAGCTTCGTCTCGGACGGACCCTACGACACGGTTCCGGTTCCCGAGCCCGGCGCGCTGCTGCTGATCGCGGCGGGCTTCGGCGCGCTTGCACTGCGGAGACGCTACGGGAACACCACGTAGATATCGCCGGCACGCGCCTCGATGCGGCGTTCCAGCACGCGCCCGTCCGGCAGCCGCGCGCGGAGCAGGTGGGCACCGGCGGACACGGACAGCTCGCCGAGCGGCGTCTCGCCGACGGGCTGGCCGTCGAGCTGGATCTCGGCCCAGGGCGCGGCGTTCACATTGAGGCGCGGGCCAGGGGGCGGCGGACCGAGCGGCGTCGCTTCGAGCGTGGGCGGCACGTGCTCGTCCGGAAACTTCGCGGACGCGATCTCGACCGGCGGCTCGGGTGCGAGAGGATCGGCGGCCGGGCGCAGTGCGGCGAGCGGCGGCGCGAGCCGAGGTGCACGCAGCGTGGTCGGCGCCTCGTCGGCCGGCGCCTCCGCCGGCTCCGCGCTGGGCGCGGCCTCGGCGGGCGGGCTGGCGACGGGCGGCAGCTCCGGCGCGGGCGGGGTCGGCGCGAGCGTGGGCTCCGGCGCGGGGCGCGGCAGCTCGAAGCGCTGGACGGGCACGCCCACCGACTGCATGCCCGAGCCGCGCTCGAGCGCGAAGTACCAGAGCCCAGCGATCACGATCACAAAGAGAGCTGCGAGGGCGAGCTGCGCTCGCGGCGTCTCGAGCCGCGCGAGCAGGCCTCGAAGCGCAGGCGGAAGCGCCGCGCGCAGCATGTCCTCGAGCGGCGCCGCAGCTGCCCTCGGCTCGCTCGCCAGCGCCGCCGGCGGCGGCTCCGCCGAGTCGACGAGCGCCGCCGTCGCGCTGCCGCCCGGCTCGGCGCCAGGGCTGCGCAGCCAGGCATCGAGCAATGCGTGCAGGCGCGCGGGGATGCCGGCCGATGCAGCGTGGATCTCGGCCAGACGCGGCGCGCCGAGACGCGCGATGATCGAGCCCTCCGGGTCCACGCGGCGCAGGCGCGCATGCACGTAGGTGCGCGTCTCGGCCAGCGTCATCGGCGGGCCGAGGTCGATGCGGCGGACGTGGTTGGGCAAGGCTGCAAGCTGCGGGTGGTCCTCGCTGTCGAAGGCCAGCACCAGCGAGAAGCCGGCGCTCTCACAGGCCGCGAGCAGGTCGCTTCGCGTCGAGGGAGGCAGCGTCCCGGCATCGTCGACGAGCAGCACCAGGCCCGAGCCGTCACCTGCGAGGCTGTACGCACGCCCGAGCACGGCGCCGCGGTCGTCCTCGCCGCCGCCGAGTCCGAGCGCCACCGCCACCCAGCGCCAGAGCTCGATCGCGGCCAGGCGCGGGAAAGGCACGTAGAGGCCTTCGAAGGAGCCTTCGAGCCGTTCGCGCAGGACGTGGAGCAGGAGCGTCTTCCCGAGCCCCGATTCGCCTGTGAGCGCGGCGCAGGAAGGCTTCTTCCCGATCCCCTCACCGAGCTCCGCGAGCGCCGCTTCGAGCGCGAGCCGCGGCACGTAGGCTGCGGGATCGGCAGTGAAGCCGAAGGCATCGGTCACGTGCTGGCTGGCCGACTCGCCCGTCATCACAGCTCCCGCAGCTCATCGAGCGTGCGCCGCACCTTGGGCGGCGTGCTCGCGGAGAGCGTCAACGCAGGGTCGAGCTGGAGGGCGCGTAGGAAGCAGACCTGCGCGGTGCCCTCCTGCCGGAGCGCGATTGCGGCCGTCCCTGCCACGACCTCCGCACGCACCAGCAGTCGGCGGGTTGCGGTAGAGGGGCGCAACGCGAGAACCTGGCTCCGCAGTGCGGGGGCTTCCAGCGCTGCCTCGCGGAAGTGGGCCTCCCCGAGCAGCGCTTCGAGCCGCACGACGCGCGCCTCGATCTGCGCCAGCACAGGCGTGGAAGCCCGCGCGGAGATCGCGACCACGAGGGCGACGCACACCGCCGCCCCGAGCTTCCAACGGACCGGGACCATAGGGACGAATCCTACCGCCGGGTGAGTGGACGGCGGTCAGGATTCGTGACGGGAACCGAGGCGAGGCTCAGCTCGTACCGGCCTTGCTGCGGAGCGCCTTGACCGGGGTCGCCTTCAGCTTGGCGCGCCCATCCTCTACGACCACCCGGAAGCGCACCTCGGCGGCGCCGAAGCGCTCGCGGATGCTGGCGGTCTGCTGCTCGAGCTGGGCGGCCAGCCGCTCGCGCGAGAGCCCCGCGGTGGGTTGCCCGGACGCGGCTCGAGCCTCGACCCAGGCCTGGAACAGCTCGCCCAGCTCGTCGTGCTCGGCAGCGAGCTGCGGGCTCGGCCCCTTGTCGCCCAGGCCCCGCTCGCGTTCGTGCAGCTCCGCCTGGAAGCGGTGGCGCTCGTAGCGCCCGTCTTCGACCTTGCGCTGCGTTTCATCCCAGTGGCGGCGGAGCGAGAAGTAGCGCGCGCGCAGGTTGTTGAACTTGAAGCGGTGCCCGGTGTTCCGGATCGGCACGTTCGCGTAGTACGAGATGATCTTCTGCGCCTCGCCGCGCAGCAGCTGGGGCTCGCGCTTGCGAGAGCCGAGGAAGTACTGCTCGTACTCCATGCGCAGCTGCTTCAGCCGCGCATCGAGGAGGTGCAGATCCTCTTCGACGTCGGTGCCGAGCAGTGCCATCGCAGCTCAATCGGCGAGCGCGCTCGGCCCCTTGAGGAAGGCCGGGCGGGCGACGATCCTGCGGCGATGTTGCGTATCGCGTTGCGAAACGCGCTGCTCCTCGATCCCGAGGCGGCGGCACCGCTGCGAGGCGGGCTCCTGCTCGAGAACGGGCGCATCGCGCGGCGGCTCGAGCCGGCCGAGCCCGAGCCTGCCGCTGCGCAGTGCATCGATCTGGCGGGCCGGGCGCTCGCGCCGGGCTTCCTCGACGTCCATTACCACGGCGAGCTGATCGTCGGCGCGCCACGCCGAGCGGCGGCGGCACTCGGGCGCGTGGCGGCGGGCCTCCTCCAGGACGGTGTCACCGGCTTCCTGCCGACCACGATCGCCTGGCCCGAGCCGGAGCTGCTGGCGCGCGTAACGGCCCTGGCGGAGGCCTGCGCCAGCGCACAGCCCGCGGGAGCGGCCGTGCTCGGCCTGCACCTCGAGGGCCCGTGGATCGCGCCGGACGCAGCGGGCGCGCAGCCGCCGGCCGGCATCCGGCCATTCGCTCCGGCCGAGGCGGCGCTGCTGCTCGAGCGCGCGGACGGTCTCGTGCGCATGGTGACGCTCGCCCCCGAGCTGCCCGGCGCCGCGGACCTGCTGGCGCAGCTCGGGCGGCGCGGCATCGTGGCGGCGCTCGGCCACTCTCGCGCCGACGCCGAGCAGGTTGCCGCGGCCGTCGCAGACGGCGCGCGTCATGTGACGCACCTGTGGAACGCCATGAGCGGCATCCACCAGCGCGCGCCGGGACTCGCGGGCGCCGCGCTCGCCGACGACCGCCTCAGCTGCGACCTGATCTGCGACGGCGTGCACGTACACCCGCTCGCGGTGCGGCTCGCCGCGCTCACGAAGCGCGAGGGGCTGCTGTTGATCACCGATCGCGTGGTGGCCGGCGGCGGCTTCGGAGCGGGCGCGCTGGTGGACGACGGCACCGCGCTGCGCCTCGCCGACGGACGTCTCGCCGGCAGCCGGCTCACGCTCGACCGCGCCGTGCGCAACGCCGAGTCCTTCGGTGCGATGACGCAGCTCGAGGCGATCGCTGCCGCCACGCTGCGGCCGGCGCGGCTGCTCGGCCTCGAGCGCGAGCGGGGCACGCTGCGGCCCGGCGCACGCGCCGACCTCGTGGTGCTCGACGCGGCCGGCGCGGTGGCCGAGACGTGGCTGGCGGGAGAGCGCGCCTGGGCGGCGTAGCGAGCCCGAGGACTCCGTTCGCCTGCGGCTCACTGCGCGCTGCGCCTGCTAGGAAGGGTTGGCCAGCCCGCGGTACATCTCGCCGAACATGCGCGGCGCGCCCTCGGCGAGGAAGCGCTCGAGCGCGGCGAGTCGGAAGCCGCCCTGCTCGATCAGCGCGTCGATCTTGCGGTTCACGTTGCAGCCGCAACCGATCACGTTCTGGATCGGGTTCCAGCGGTCCTGCCAGCGCGCCACGCCGGCATCGTCGCTGCGGCCGTGCTCGATGAACAGCAGCGCACCGCCGGGCCTGAGGACGCGCCGTATCTCGCGCACGGCGGCGACCGGGTCGGCGATGGTGCAGAGCGTCCAGGTCATCGTGACGCAGTCGAAGCGTCCGGCGTCGAACGGAAGCGTGCGATCGGCCGGCAGATGGTGCTGCTCGACCGGGAAGGGCGCGGAATCGATGCGCGCGCGCACACGTTCGGAGAGCGCGTGCATCGGATCAGCCGTGACGAGCCGGCTGACGCCCGCCGGATAGTGCGCGAGGTTGAGGCCGGTGCCGAAGCCGATCTCGAGCACCTCGCCGCGCGCCGCGGCCAGCGTTGGTGCGCGCAGCTTGCCGAGCTGCCGCATCGCCAGCTCGAGCACGTGCGGGAACAGGCGGCGCTCGTAGAAGTCGTAGATGAAACTCACCGCGGAGTTACAGTAGCCCCGCCTCCGAGCCCCGCAGCGTGCGAAGGAACGAGTTGGCCAAGGCGAAGTCAGTGTTCGTTTGCACGGAGTGCGGCACGCAGCAGCCGCGCTGGCTCGGGCGCTGCCCCGGCTGCGGCGCGTGGCAGTCGCTGGTGGAGGAGCCTGTCGGGCCGCCGCCGAGCGGGGCCGCGGCCGATCTGCTGGAGCTGGTGCCGCCCCGGACGCCCGACGACTCCGCTCGGCCGTCGCCCTCGCTGCGCGCTTCGCTTGCCGGCCGCGCGATCCCGCTGCGCGAAGTCTCGGCCGACGCCGCGCCGCGCGCCGAGACCGGCATCGCGGAGCTCGACCGCGTGCTCGGCGGCGGCCTCGTGCCGGGCAGCGTGGTGCTGATCGGCGGCGAGCCGGGCATCGGCAAGTCCACCCTCTGTCTGCAGCTGGCGCTCGCCATCGAGGGCCGCGGCGGCCGCGTGCTGTACGTGACCGGGGAAGAGAGCCTCGAACAGGTGCGCCTGCGCGCGGAGCGGCTCGGCGAGCTGGGCGACCGCGTGCTCGCGCTGGCCGAGACGCGCGTCGAGGCGCTGGCCAAGCCCTGGCGCGACGCGCGGCCGACGCTGGTGCTGATCGACTCGATCCAGACGCTGCGCACGGAGCGCGTCGAGTCGGCGGCGGGCTCGGTGGCGCAGGTGCGGGAGTGTGCGGCGTTGCTCGCCGCCACCGCGAAGACGCACGGCACCGCGCTGGTACTGGTCGGTCACGTCACCAAGGAGGGCACGCTGGCGGGGCCGCGCGTGCTCGAACATCTGGTGGACGTGGTGCTCTCCTTCGAGGGCGAGCGCGGACACCCCTTCCGGCTGCTGCGCGCCACCAAGAATCGCTTCGGCTCGACGCAGGAGGTGGGTGTCTTCACCATGGGCGAGCACGGGCTCGACGTGGTGGAGAACCCGAGCGAGCTGTTCCTGGCCGAGCGCCACGCCGGCGCGCCGGGCTCGTGCATCGTGCCGGTGCTGGAGGGCAGCCGTCCGATGCTGCTCGAGGTGCAGGCGCTGGTGGCGCCGGCCGGCTACGGCACCGCGCGCCGAACTTGTCTGGGCATCGATGACGGCCGCGTCGCGCTGCTGCTCGCCGTGCTCGATCGCCGCAGCGACGTCGATCTGCTCTCCTGCGACGTCTACGTGAACGTGGCCGGCGGCGTGCGCGTGGCCGAGCCGGCGGCCGATCTGGCGGTGGCCATGGCGCTCGCCTCGAGCCGCCTCGATCTGCCGCTGCCGGCCGACGTCGCGGCCTGCGGCGAGGTCGGCCTCGGCGGTGAGATCCGCCGCGTGGCGCGGCTCGAGGACCGGCTGCGCGAGGCCGCACGTCTCGGCTACGGGCGGGTGCTCGTCCCCGCACGTGCGACTCCGCTCGCCGCGACGGGTGCAGCAACCCCCATCGGTGTGGACGACGTGGGCGAAGCCGTCGCGTGGTTGAGGCGCAACGTTCACGCCGTGTGAACACCCGTTTGCCTCATTGCGGCGAACGCGTCGGACCTTTGGCAGATTCGCGGCCCTCGGACCGGAGGGCCCCGAAGGCCTACCTGGCGGTACGTCGAGGGGCCCGGAGGGAGAAGGTCGCGAAGCTGCGGTGCTATCGGCCGCCGCAGTAGCGCCGTGGTGGGGAATGCGGGCTAGGCTCGGCGCGATGTCGGATCGAGCAGGCCCTCCGCCCGCGCTGGTCGCCGCGCTCGATCGCATCGCGCCTCAGCTCGCGCTCGTCGAGCGCGCGATGCGCGACCAGCTCGCCTCCGATCACGCGTTGGTCGGCACGATCGGCGAGCACGTGCTCTCGAGCGGCGGCAAGCGCTTGCGGCCCGTGCTGTTGATGCTGTGCGCCGAGCTGTGCGGCTACGACGGCCCGCGCCGGGTGCAGATCGCCGCGGCCGTCGAGCTGCTGCACACCGCGACCTTGCTGCACGACGACGTGGTCGATCTCGCCGAGCTGCGGCGCGGGCAGAAGGCCGCACGCGCGATCTGGGGCAACCGGCGCGCGGTGCTGGTCGGCGACTTCTTCTACGCCCGCGCCTCCTCGATGATCGTCGAGGACGGCGACCTCGACATCCTCTGGATCTTCTCGGACACGATCCGCCGCATGGCGGAGGGCGAGCTGCTGCAGCTCGAACGCAGCTTCGACCCCGAGGTGACCGAGGCGCACTACTTCACGGTGATCGACCACAAGAGCGCCTCGCTGATCGCCGCGGCGACGGAGGCCGGCGCGATCCTCTCCGGTGTCACGCGCGCGGAGCGGCGCCGGCTGCGGGAGTTCGGGCGCGAGTTCGGCACCGCCTTCCAGCTGCGCGACGACGCGCTCGACTATGCGGCCGGTGAGGCCGAGCTCGGCAAGCTGCCGCTGACCGACGTGCGCGAAGGCAAGGTGACGCTGCCGCTGTTGCTGGCGCTGAAGCGTTGCCTGCCGGCTGAGCGCGAGGCGGTCGTGGCGGTCCTCAAGACCGCCGCGCGGCGCACGCTCGAGCTCGAGGCGGAGGGCATCCTCTCGCCCGAGCGCGTGCTCGAGGCGCGCGAGCTCGAGATCGTGGTCGAGGTGGTGCGGCGCCACCGCGGTGTCGAGGACACCGGCACGCGGGCGGCACAACACGTGCAAAGGGCAGCCGATGCCATCGCGCCCTTCGCCGACGGGGCCGTGAAAGAGGCGCTCGTGGCGGCGGCGCAATACGCGCTGGAACGCGATAGCTAGACCGGTCCCGCAGGAGCCCCGCCCGAACTACGCGCAGCCCGTGCCTTGCTGCGCGCTCTTTTGCCCCGCGGTCCCGCGGAGAGACCCATGACCCTTCCCCACTCGCGTGGGTGGCTGCGAGCGCTCGTGCTCGCGCTGCCTCTCGCCCTCGCAGCGGCGCCCTTCGCCGCCACGGCGCTGAGCGGCGTCGTGAACGTGAACACGGCCAGCGCCGAGGAGCTCTCGCTCCTGCCCGGTGTCGGGGCCGCGCGTGCGCGCGCGATCATCGAGCTGCGCCAGCAGCGCGGTGGCTTCAAGCGCGTCGAAGACCTGCTCGAGGTCAAGGGCATCGGCGACGCGTCGCTCGCCAAGCTGAAGCCCTACCTGGCGGTCGAGGGCAAGAGCACGCTCTCGGCCGACTGAGACCCATGCGCGCCCGGGCGTCGCGGGGAGCGACGCCCGGGCGCCTTCCCTGCTAGACGTCCCTGCCCATGCGACGCGCGGCCGGCATCGTGCTCTCGATCGCGCTCCTCGGCGCCGCCGCCGCGGGTGCAGAGACGTCTGTGCGGCGCGTGGTGTCGCTGAATCCCTCGCTGACGGCGATCGCGCTCGCGCTCGGCGCGCGCGAGCAGCTGGTGGGCGTGGACGACTACTCGGCGCGCTCACCGGGCGCAGCGGGCCTGCCGACGGTGGGCGGGCTCTACGACCCGAGCCTCGAGGCCGTGGTCGCGCTGGCGCCCGACCTGGTGGTGCTGGTGCCCTCCGCGGAGCAGCGCGGCTTCCGCGAGCGGCTCGCGCAGCTCGGTGTCGCCTGTCTCGCATTCGATCCGGTGAGCTTCGACGACGTGCTCGCTGCCATCGAGCGGCTCGGAGCCGAGCTCGGACGCGAGCGCGCCGCTTCCGAGCGTGTTGCGACGATCCGCCGCACACGTGAGCGTGTCGCGGCCGCGGCCGGCGCCCTGCCCGTGCTGCGGGGCGTGCTGGTGGTGCAGCGCGACCCCCTCTTCGTGGCGGGCGCCGGCACCTTCGTCGACGACATGCTGCGCACGCTGCGCGTCGAGAATCTCGCGGCCGCGCAGCCGGGCCGGTGGCCGCGCCTCGCGCGCGAGTGGCTGCTCGCGGCCGGTCCGGAGCTGATCCTCGACTCCGCGCCCGGGGGCGAGACCGCCGCACTCTACTGGGCCCGCTGGCCTTCGCTCCCCGCGGTCGCGAAAGGCGCAGTGGCGGATGTTCCGGAGGGCGTGACCACGCTGCCGGGTCCTGATCTCGACGAAGCGCTGCTCGTGCTGGCGGCCGCCGCCCGCGGGCCCGAGTTCGCCGCGGCGCTGCGCGCGGGCGCGCGGTGAAGCGCCTCACTCCGCTGCGGCTCGCGGCGACGCTCGCCGTGCTCGCTCTGTTGCTGCTCGTCGTGCTCGCCGCCGGCGTCGCGATCGGGCCGAGCGGGCTCGCGCTCAGCGACGTCTGGGACGCGCTGGCCGGCCGCAGCGCGGGCGCGGCGGCCGACATCGTGCTCGCGGTGCGCTTGCCCCGCGTCGGCCTCGCGGCGGGTGTGGGAGCTGCGCTCGCGGTCGCGGGAGTCGTCTTCCAGGCGCTGCTTCGCAATCCGCTCGCCGACCCCTATGTGCTCGGCGTCTCGGGCGGTGCGGCGCTCGGCGGCATCGCCGTCATGACGCTCGGCGCGAGCCTCGGCCTCGGCTACGGCGCCGTCCCGCCAGCGGCCTTCGCGGGAGCGCTCGGGGCCCTCTTGCTGCTGCTCGCGGTCGCCGGCCCGGCGGGCCGGCTCTCCGCCACCTCCCTGCTGCTGATCGGCGTGGTCTTCAACGCCTTCGCCTCGGCCGCGATCGTGTTCCTGGCCTCGCTCGCCGGCCTCGCCGAGGGCGCGCAGGTGTTCCTGTGGCTGATCGGCAGCCTCGCCGACGCGCGCCCCGGGCTGGTGGGCTGGGTCGTCGGCTTCGTCGCGGCCGGGCTGCTGGCCGTGATGCCGTTTGCGCGGGCGCTCGACCTGCTCGCCCTCGGCGAAGAGAGCGCCAGCCTGCTCGGCATCGACGCGGCGCGCGCGCGGCGCTGGCTGCTGCTCGCGAGCTCGCTCCTGGTCGGTGCAGCGGTGTCGGTGGCGGGTCTGGTCGGCTTCGTCGGCCTGGTCGTGCCGCACGCGCTGCGACTCGTGCTCGGCCCCGACCACCGCCTGCTCGTGCCTGCCAGCGCGCTCGCAGGTGCCGCCTTCCTGGTGGTGTGCGACACGCTGGCGCGCAGCCTGCTCGGCGGGCGCGAGCTGCCGGTGGGCGCCCTCACCGCCCTCGCGGGCGGGCCCTTCTTCCTGCTCCTCTTGCGCCGAACGCAGGCGCGGGGGCTGCGGTCATGAGCGGTCCCGAGGACCGCGGTCCCAGGACCGGCCCCACGAGCGGGTCCACGTCCGCCCTTGCCCTGGAAGGAGTGCGCGTGGCGCTCGCCGGCGCGACCGTCTTGGCCGGCCTCGATCTCGAGCTGGCCGGGGGCGAGCTGCTGCTCCTGGCCGGCCGCAATGGCTCGGGCAAGACGACGCTGCTGCGGGCGGCGGCGGGCCTGGTCCGGCAGGACGCCGGCCGGGTCCTGCTGGCCGGGCGGCCGCTCGGGGATTTCACCCGCCGCGAGCTCGGGCGCCGGATCGCCTTCGTCCCGCAGGAGACCGGGGTGCCGTTCCCGTACACGGCCGGCCAGCTCGTGCTGCTCGGGCGCACGCCGCATCTCGGCCTGCTCGCCTTCGAAGCGAAGGCGGACGTCGCGGCGGCCGAGGCGGCGCTCGCGCGGCTCGGCCTCGAGGCGCTCGCCGACCGTTCGGTGCTCGAGCTGTCCGGCGGTGAGCGGCAGCTCGTGCAGCTGGCCCGCGCGCTGGCACAGCAGGCCGACGTGCTGCTGCTAGACGAGCCGACCGCGCACCTCGATCTCGCGCACCGCGCGCTCGTGCTCGGCTGCCTGCGCGAGCTGGCGCGCGAGGGCCGCGCCGTGCTCGTGGTCTCCCACGATCTCGCCGCGGCCAGCTACGCGAACCGGGTCGCATTCCTGGCCGAGGGGCGCATCGTCGCCGCCGGCGCGCCCGTGGAAGTGATCCGCCCCGAGCTGCTGCGCAGCGTCTTCGGCGTCGAGGCGCGGGTGCTCGAGACGCCGGCGGGCCCCCTGGTCTGGCCGGTCTCCTGACCGCCCGGCTTGCTAGGCTGCGCGCCCTCGCCAGGCGGAGGTGCCCATGTCGGTCGTGATCAGCAAGGTGCGGGCGCTCGAGATCCTGGACTCGCGCGGCAACCCCACTCTCTCGGTCGAAGTCACGACCTCGGGCGGCGAGCGCGGCCGCGCCGCGGTGCCCTCCGGCGCCTCCACCGGCTCGCGCGAGGCGCTCGAGCTGCGCGACGAAGATCCGCGCCGTTACGGCGGAAAAGGCGTCGCCAAGGCGGTCGCGCACGTGAACGGCGAGATTGCGAACGCGATCGCAAAGCTGCCGCTCGGTGGCCTCGCCGAGCAGGCCGCACTCGACCAGAAGCTGCGCGACCTCGACGGCACCGAGACCAAGTCGCGCCTCGGCGCGAACGCCCTGCTCGGCGTCTCGCTCGCGGCCGCCCACGCGGCGGCCGCGGCCAGCGGCCAGCCGCTCTATCGCTGGCTCGGCGGCGACGCCGCCCGCGTGCTGCCGGCCCCGATGATGAACGTGATCAATGGCGGGGCCCACGCCGACAACAACGTGGACCTCCAGGAGTTCATGCTCTACCCGCTCGGCGCGCCCAGCTTCAGCGAGGCGCTGCGCTTCGGGGCCGAGGTGTTCCATCGGCTGCGAAGCGTCCTAAAGGACAAGGGCTACGCCACCGGGGTCGGCGACGAGGGGGGCTTCGCGCCGAACCTCGGCTCGAACCGTGAGGCGATCGAGCTGGTGCTCAAGGCCATCGAGCAGGCCGGCTACCGGCCCGGCGAGCAGATCGCGATCGCGCTCGACCCGGCCGCGAGCGAGTTCTTCGAGAACGGCCGCTACGAGCTCGCGGGCGAGGGCAAGAGCCTCTCCTCGGACGAGATGGTCGAGTTCTGGGCCGACTGGTGCGGGCGCTACCCGATCGTCTCGATCGAAGACGGGCTCGCCGAGCAGGACTGGACCGGCTGGGCGCGGCTCACCGAGCGGCTCGGCAAGCAGGTGCAGCTGGTCGGCGACGACCTGTTCGTGACCAACCCGGCGATCCTCGCGCTCGGAATCCAAGAAAAGGTTGCGAACGCGATCCTGGTGAAGGTGAACCAGATCGGGACCCTGACCGAGACGCTCGAGGCGATCCGCGTGGCGCGGGCGGCCGGCTACTCCGCCGTGATCTCGCATCGCTCCGGGGAGACCGAGGACACCACCATCGCCGATCTCGCCGTGGCGACCGGCGCCGGCCAGATCAAGACCGGCTCGCTGTGCCGAACCGACCGCGTGGCCAAATACAACCGCCTGCTCTGGATCGAGGCAGAGCTGGGCGCGACCGCCCGCTACGCGGGCCGCTCCACGTTGCGTGGCGGCGCTCGATGAGAGGGCCTCGCGCGCTCCTCGTCGGGCTCGGCGGCGCCGCGCTGGTGGCGGCTGCGGCGCTCGCTTACGTGCCGCCGGTCGAGCGCATCGCCCGCATGGTGGCCGACGCGAGCCGGCTGCACGGGCGCGCGCAGCCGCTCGCGCTGAAGCTGGTGGTGCGCGGGGCGGGCGACGCCGAGCTGGCCAGCGGGGTGCTCCAGAGCGACCCGCGCGGCGTCGCGCGCCTCGAGTTCGCCCACAGCGGCGGCTTCGTCGAGCGGCAGCTGCGGCGCGGCAGGAGCCTCGAAGCCAGCCGCGATCGCACCCCGCTGCCGGACGCACACCCGTTGCTGCCGCCGCTCTGGCTGCTCCAGACCAGCTCCGGCGCGACGCTCCAGACGCACATCGCCGAGCTGGGCGGCGACCCCGACGCGGTCGCACTCGGCTTCGACGGCGACCACGACTGCTTCGTGCTCGGCGGCCGTACCGCCGCGGCCTCCTACTGGGTGGACCAGGAGAGCTTCGCCCCGGTTCGCATCGACCTGCCGGGCGGCGTGCGCTACCGGCTCGGCCCGCCCCGCACCCAGGGTGGGATCGAGCTGCCGGCCTGGATCACGCTCGAGGCTCCGGGCCGGCCGGCGGTCACGCTCGCCATCGAAGGCGCACGGGCGGAGGCCGCTCCGCCGGATGGATTCGCCCCGGCCTGGCTCGTTCATTAGACAGCGCACGTCACCTTCACCCCTCCCGGCTGCACCTAGTCTGGTGCGCGTTCGTCTTGCACCACACGGGGAGACGGAAATGAAGCGAATCACTCGCAGCGCACGGGTTCTGGCGGCCTGCGCCCTGCTCTGCGCAACTGGAGCGAACGCCTGGGACCATCGGGCGATGCAGAGCCACCATGCGGAGGTCGCTCGCAAGCCGCATGCGCTTGCGCCCGGGGAGGTTCGCGTCGGCACCATCGAGATCGGTGTGCCGGCCAGCGCGAGCGCGCAGGTGCCCCGCACGGCGGACACGGACGCGAGCCGCCCTGCCGCGAACGCCCCGCGCATCCGCTCTGGCTCGGAAGGCACGTCGGGGCGCTGATCCGAGCCTGCTAGGTTCCGCCGGGTGCGCAGCGTCGAGGACACCCGGCCGCGGCGAGGGCTTTCGGTGCCGGTCGTCAGCGTGCTCGACCGCTCCGGAGAGCTCCGCGAGGAAGACCAGCGCCGGCTCGTGCGCTTCGTGGTCCAGCAGGGTGACGGCGCCGATGTGATCTTCGCGGCCGGCACCACCGGCGAATGGGACAAGCTGCCCGCCGCGCTCCAGCGCCGCGTAATCCAGGTGTGCGCGGAAGAGGCGGCGAAGGCCAACGCCGGGCTCGGCGAGCACGAGCGGGTCGAGGTGTGGGCCGGCATCACGGCCCACGCGCCGGACGAGACGCTCGCGAACCTCGAGGCCGCGATCGCCGCGGGCGCGGACGCGGCCGTGCTGGCGCCGCTCTCGATCCGCGGCCTCGCCGACCCGGTTGCATTCGTGGCGCGCGAGGTCGCTGACCTGCTCGACGCGGCGCCGCGCCGGATCCCGGTCTACCTCTACGACAATGCCGACATCGCGGCGGATCCGAAGCTGCCGCACATCCGGACGCGGCAGGTGAAGGCGCTCTCGCGGCTCGACTTCGTGCGCGGCATCAAGGTGAGCGCGCCGATCGACGTGCTCGGCAACTACACGCGCGCCGCCGCGGGCTTCCGCGAGCGCGGCGAGTTCGGCATCTACGTCGGCAACGCGCTCTTGATCTTCGAGATCTTCCGGCCGCGCACGGGCTGGCTGGGCGTGATCGGAGAGCACTGGCAGCGACGGCGCATGCGCGGCGGGCTGCCGGTGGGCGTGGTCGCGGGGCCAGCGAATCCGCTGCCCCGCGAATGGGCGCGCGCCTGGCAGGTGTGCCGCAGCGGCGACGGCGAGCGCATGGCGCGCGTGCAGCGCGTGTTCGAGGCGTACCGTGATGCTGCGCACGGCCCGGGCGGGCGGCGCTCGGTGGCTTGCTTGAAGCGCGCGCTGCTGCGGCTCGGCGTGATCGGCTGCGACGCCGTGGCCGAGGGCACGCCAGCGCTCACGCCCGAGCAGGCCGCGGCGTTCGATGCGGCCTTCGACGGCGTGCAACAGCTCGCGCGCGAGCTGCTTCCCCCGAGCTGGCTCTCGCAGCCGCTCGAGGCCGCGCGATGACGGTCCGGCCGGGCAAGCGAAGCGCGCAGCGAGCCGGAGGCGAGCGGAGACCCGATCTCCCCACCGTCGGCATCGGCAGCATGGTGGTGGACCGCCTGCACCGCGTGCCGCGCATCCTCGGCGCCGACGAGAAGGGCATCCTGCGCGGCAGTGCAGCAGGTGTGCGCGAGGTGCGCGTCGGCGGCGTCGTGCTGAACCACCTCGGCTGGGCCGCGGCGCTCGGGCTCCCCACCGGGATTTTCGGCAAGCAGGCCGACGACGAGAGCGGGCGCTTCCTGCGCGCGGCCATGGACCGGCTCGGCATCGAGCGCGAGATCGTGCTCGACGGCAGCGCCAGCTCGTCGGCCGACATCTACGTGGACGACGCGGGCGGCCGCGCCATCTACATGTCGCCCGGTGCGACGGCGGAGACGACCGCTGAGCACGTGCGCGCGCATCACGCCGAGACGATCCGCGGCGCGTTGCGCGTCACCACCGAGGTCTCGCAGCTGCCGCTCGCGGCCGTGCGCGACGTGCTGGCGATCGCGGCCGAAGCAGGTGTGCCGACGCTGCTCGATCTCGACGTGCCGCCGCGCGACGCGGTGCCCGGCCTCGGCGATGCGGCCACGCTCGAGGCGGTGCTGCGCGCAGCGCGCATCCTGAAGCCGGCGAAGGAAGCCGCGCTCGCGCTCGTACCCGAAGCGGGCGACGACGCGCTGCGCATCGCCGTGGCGCTGCGCGAGCGCTACGGCAGCGAGGCGGTGGTGGTGACGGATGGCGCGGCCGGCTGCGCGATCGCCGCCGACGGCGTGGCGCTGCGGGTGCCGGCCTATCGCGTCGAGCGCGTGCTCGACTCCACCGGCGCCGGCGACGCCTTCCTCGGCGGCCTGCTGGTCGCGCTCGCCGCCGGCCTCGGCTGGGAGGACGCCGGCCGGCTCGGCAACGCCTGCGGCGCGGCCTGCGTCGAGAAGCTCGGCGCGTTCCCCGACGATCCCGCCGCAGCGCGCGAGCGCGTGCTCGCGCGCTACGACGGCGCGAAGCTGCCGGCCTGGGTGGGCAAGGCGCCTGCGGGCGCCGTATCCGCTGCGGGCGCGGACGCGCTCGCGGCCTACGACGTCGCCGTCGAAGAGCTGCTCGCACTCCGGAAGCGCCTCGACCCGGCCGCATTCGAGCGCGCCGTGGCGATGATCCGCGCGGCCGAGGCTGCCGGCGGGCGCGTGCACGTCACCGGCATCGGCAAGCCCGAGCACGTCGCGCACTACGCCGCGAGCCTGCTCTCCTCGACCGGCACGCCGGCCACCTTCCTGCACGGCACCGAGGCCGTCCACGGCAGCGCCGGTCAGGTCGTGCGCGGCGATGTCGTGATCGCGATCAGCAACAGCGGCGCCACCGAGCTGGTGGCGAGCATCGACGCCGCGCGCGCGCTCGGCGCGCAGGTGATCGCGGTGACGGGCAACGCGCACTCGCCGCTCGCGGCGCGCGCCGATCTGGTGCTCGAGGCGCGGGTCGAGCGCGAGGGCGGCGGCCTCGGCTTCGCGCCGCGCGCCAGCATCGCGGCCGAGCTGCTGGTGCTGGCCGCGCTCTCTGCCGCACTCGAAGCCGCGCGCGCCTTCACGCGCGCCGAGTATCACGCGCGTCACCCGGCTGGCGCGCTCGGCAAGCAGACGGCGCAGTAACAGGAGGATCAGATGCCGAACGTCGCGATGTGGGGACGCGCGCTGCGGGTGATACCGCGGCTCGACAAGCAGCAGTGGGAGCAGCTCGACCTCGTCTCGCGCTGGCTCGTGGCCACGCGCTCCGCGGTGCTGGTGATGACCTTCACCTCGGCCGCCTTCGCGGGCCTGCTCGCGGCGAAGGCCGGCGCCTTCGACCTCGGGCTCTGGCTGCTGGTCACGCTCGGCCTCTTGCTCGCACACGCCACCAACAACCTGATCAACGACCTCACCGATTCGTGGAAGGGCGTGGACAAAGACAACTACTTCCGCAACCAGTACGGGCCGCAGCCGCTCGAGGCGGGCCTGCTCACCGTGCGCCAGCTGCTCGGCTACATCGCGGTCACGGGCCTCGCGGCGCTCGCGATCGGCGCCTGGCTGATCGCGGCGCGCGGCGCGGGCGTGGCGTGGCTGCTCGGGGCGGGCGCGCTGTTCGTGCTCTTCTACACCTACCCGCTCAAGTACATCGGCCTCGGCGAGCCCGCGGTGCTCTTGGTGTGGGGGCCGCTGATGGTGGGCGGCGGCTACTACGTGATCACGGGCGCCTGGAGCACGCCCGTCGCGATCGCGAGCGTGTGTTACGCGCTCGGCCCGACGGCGGTGCTGTTCGGCAAGCACATCGACAAGCTCAACGAAGACCGCGCCAAGAAGATCCACACGCTGCCCGTGATCCTCGGCGAAGCCGCATCGCGCTGGGCGGTGCTCGGCATGCTGGTGGCGCAGCTCGCGCTGCTGATCGGGTTGGTTGCTAGCGGTTACTTCCACCCGGTCGCGCTGGTGGCGCTGGCAGCGGCGCCCTCGCTGCGGCGCGTCTACCGCGTGCTGAGCCGGCCGCGGCCGAGCGAGGCGCCGCCCGAGCTGCCGGCCGGCGTCTGGCCGCTCTACTGCGTGGCGACCGCGTTCTGGTACAACCGCCGCTTCGGCGCCTGGTTCCTGCTGGCGCTCGTGCTCGACGTGGCGGTCTCGCGCTTTGCAGCCTGAGCGCGCGGGCTCGCGCGCCGCGTGTCTGCTGCTGCTGGCTGCGCTCCTGCTCGGAGCCTCGGGCTGCATGCACACGCTCGAGATCCTGAACCTCGACCGCTACCAGGAGCCGATTCGTTTGGAGCGCACGCAGCCGCCGGCGCGCGTCGCGGTGCGGCCCTACACGGGGCCGCGCGAGGGGCTGTTCTTCTTCAACTCCCTGGTGGCGCGTCTCGCCTGTAGCCCCGCCGTCGCGGAGCTGCGCACCGACTACGCCCCCGGCGAAGGCGCGGCCTTCCTGCCCGACCTCGTGCTCTCCTTCGAATACCGCGTCGAGTACCGCAGCTCGGGCTCGAACTTCTGGATCAACACGCCGGGCGCCGCGCTGCTCATGCCGGGCTGGAACGGCTTCGTCTACGAGGCCGAGATCGAGACGCGCGTGCGAATCGAAGGCGCCGCGGGCGAGCCCGTCGCCGAAGAGACGATCCCGATGACCTTCGAGCTGCGACACGCCGACCTCGATCGCACGATCTTCGGCGGGCTGCTGCTCGTCGGCGGCAGCGTCTACGACGCGGTCACCTTCGACGACGACCTGATCGGCAGCTTCCAGGCGCAGGTGAGCGAGACCTACTCGCTGCACGCCGCGAACCGCGTGCTCGACCGCGTCGTTGCGCTGCAGCCCGCCGCGCAGCGCTCGGCCGGCAGCTGCTTCGCGATCGATCGCAGCGGCACCGTGCTCACGGCGCACCACCTGGTGAAGGACGCGACGGCGATCCGCGTGCTGCTCCCGTCCGGCGACTGGCAGCTCGCCCAGGTCGCGCACGCGCTCGAGGCCGAGGACCTCGCCGTGCTGCGCCTCGGCCGCATCACGCGCGGCTTCTTGCCCATTACGCCGGCCGGCACCGCGCGCGCCGGCCTGCCGGTGTTCGCACTCGCGCACCCGGGCCAGGTCGCGGCCGGCGTGCAGCCGCAGCTCGGCGACGGCGAGATCCGCGCGCTCACCGGCGCGGGCCCGAACAGCCGCCTCGAGCTCACCGCCGCGCTCGCCGCCGGCTACGTGGGCAGCCCGCTCCTGAACGACGCCGGCCTCGTCGTCGGCGTCGTGGTCGACGCGGCAGAGGAAGGCCAGCCCGCCCGCGCCGTCAGCATCGACGCCGCCCGCCCCTCGCTCGACTCGTTCTTCGAAGGCAGCGGCGACATCCCGCGCGAGCACGGCATCCGCCGCGCGAGGTCGGCGCTCTGCTTCGTGGAGGCGGTGCGGTGAGAGTTCATTCGACGCTGGCCAGTCAGCGAGGAGCCAAAGACTCGGAGCCCTGCGCCTCGAACAGACACGTCGTTTCCTCGGCCGAACTCGCAAGGAAGCCCAGGCCTGTTCCGCAACGACCTCGACGTCCATCACCCCCGACCCCGGCTCTAGCACCAAGTACTGGACCGAGTCGCCCTCGAGTTCGATGGTCGGCGGACTCGTTCGCTGATACCGGTCTGCCGCGACGTCTGCGATCGCCCAGATTCCTATTGGCGCAAGCAGAAGCACGAGAGGAATCGAGCTCAGGACGGCGACGGGAGTAGTTCGTGATCCCAAGAGAACATCAGAGCCGATTCACTGGCTTCGAAGGTGCAATGAGATCCACTCTCGAGCGTTCCGATATCGACACCGCTGCCCCGGTTCGGGGGCGCCCCCTGGCGCCCTATGGAGCGGGAGCCGACCCAGCGGGGGCGGGAGCAGGCGTCGCGCTGAGTCGGTGTGCAATCTGGCCCGCGACCTGCTTGCCGTAGCTTGGTGCCACGGCCCGGATGAAGTGCGGCGTCTGGTCCGTGTCGTATTGAATGAAGAAGAAGGCAGCGACCAGCGGGATCACGCTGTACTCGAGCCAGCCGATTTCGGTCCACGTCCGGCCCATGTCCGCCTGATGGAAGGTGTAGTCGTACTGCCAGTCGATTGCGTCGATTGCTTGTCCGCTCACGTCGGTCAGCTGCACCCGGGTGCGAGGGTTCGCTCGATACTTGTAGCCGTTCCAGGCGGGCGCGAAGACGAGGAAGCCGGGCCAGTTGATCAGGAAGTTGAGACCCGAGCCCTTGTATTCGGGCTCCACAGTGACGGTGGCGACGACATCGACGAGCGTTCCCTTGGGCCACGGGTAGACCACGCGAGCTACCGAAGCCTGGAGCTGTAAGGCCTGCGCGACGGCTCCGACGTAGCCGTCGGTTTCCGGGTCGCTGCTCGCGTCGACGACACCGACGGTGAGAGCCCGTGAAACCGACGCCGGCGCCGTGAACGAATCGGCGGGCAGGTTGTCGATCTCGAGGGTATGCGTGCAGGCGCACAGGAACAAGAGCGGAGCCACGAGTACGTAGTATTGTCGGGCCATCGCATCCTCCTTACAGCCAAGCACCGGGAGGAGTTGGCCGCCCGACGAGTATGCGCCGACGGGTGTGCGTCGTGTCAAGCGGAAAAGGGAGGAAGCGCCCTCTTCACCCCTTCGCGGGTTGTTTCCTCCCCGATCTCACCGCGCCGAAATACGGCCGCAAGCGGGTGCTCGGGATAGGCTTCAACCCTGCGCCCTCGATCTGAACTCCGACAAGGCACGACGAGGCAAGTGCCCCCGGGGATTGATCTGCGCATACCCGATTTCCTCGACCTGGCATTGCCCTCCGCGTCAATGTACGTGAGACACCCGGCCTTCTGAGTTCTTTGTAGAGGGTGATCGCGGAGCGTACGATGGCATTTGCCATGGAGACACCTGACACGGAGGTGCCGGCGAAGGCTCGCCGGCGCCGGTTCACGGCCGAGTACAAGCAGAAGATCCTTCGGGAGTCCGAGCGCTGCCGGAAGGCAGGCGAGATCGGCGCGCTGCTGCGGCGCGAGGGGCTTTACTCCTCGCACCTGACCGCCTGGCGGGCCGCGCGAGCCAGCGGCGAGCGCGCCGGGCTCGAGGCCAAGCGGCGCGGCACGAAGCCGCGCGTGCGCGACGGCCAAGCGCAGCGGGTCGCGGAGCTCGAGCGTGAAGTGACGCGCTGGAAGGCCCGCGCGGAGCGCGCGGAGTTCCTCGTCGAACTCCAAAAAAAAGTGGCGTCCATCCTGGGGATCGAACTCGACGAGAACGGCGAGCGGCGCTGATGGAGGCGGTGGCAGAAGCCGCGCCGCGCGTGGGCATTGCAGCCGCATGCACTGTCACGGGCGTGCCGCGCGCGAGCTTCTACCGAGGTCGCCGACCGGTGATCGGTCGGCGGCCTCGGCCCTCGCCGCCGCGTGCGCTGACGCAAGGCGAGCGCAGCGAGGTGGTATCGGCCCTGCACGAGCCGCGCTTCGTCGATTGGGCGCCGGCGCAGGTCTACGCCCAGCTGCTCGACGAAGGCCGTTACCTCTGCTCCGTACGCACGATGCAGCGCCTGCTCGCCAGCCGCGGCGAGGCCCAGGAACGACGCGATCAGCGAATCCACCCGGCCTGAAAGGAGATACCTATGAGCCGGATTCTTGCATGCATCGCGGTTGCCATCAGCACGGCGCTCGCGGCGCTTCCGACGCTGGGCTGTGCGAGTTTCGCCGGGCGCGAGCTCCCGGAACGAAACATCGCTGGACTCACCAAGCACGGCCTCGACATCGACTACGAGACGGAATGGCTCACCTTTGGGAGACCGAATCCGAACGCGAGAGACTTGTTGTCGAGATCGGTCCGGAGCGTTCTCGAGGAGAGCGGGATCTTCTCGGGTGTCACGCAGGGGAAAGGGGACGCTCCCCACCACTTCCACTTCACCATCAAGAACGAAGGCAACCTCGGGCTGGCAACGTTTCTCGGATTCATCAGCGGACTTTCTTTGACGATCATCCCGGCTTATGCCAGGGATGACTACATTCTTACCGTCGATATCAGCAGCGCAGGGCAGCCCGTGAAGAGATACGAGTACAAGGACCACCTGTCCACGTGGATCCAACTCTTCCTAGTCGTTGCGATGGCGGGGCACGACGCAGCGGCGGTCGGAGATGACGTTCGTTCCAACATGCTCCGCAATTTCCTGCATGACCTGGATCGAGACCTCAGCTCGGGTGAGTTGCCGATCGCTCCGCCGCCGCAGTAGAGGAACCCAGCTCCACCTGACAAGAGAGTTCCGCGAGACGGGGGTTGTCCCGTCCGCTGTTGAACTTCGGGAGGTGGCGGCTCCGGGACAGTGATCTTAGGCGGCCTCCTCCTCGGTTCGCACACCCTGCTTCTGCTCGTGCCTCTGCAGGGCGAGGACGAGCTGGCTGAGATCGCGGTGGCCGCGGATCTTGCGGAAGCCCTTGCTGGCTTCGACCACGGCCGCTCCGACCCAGCGCACGATCATCCCTCCTCCGCGCCAGCGCTTCACGTTCTTCGTGTAGTCAGCGACCGAGGCGCTCCTTGTGGATCTGGCAGCGGTGCACGAGGGCCAGGCCGCCGAACACGTCGCGGACGGCCTTGCGCAGGGCCTTCGAGCCGTCGATCGCGAACAGCAGCGCCCGGTCCGTGGGAAGGCCTCGCTCGATCAGATCGCGCAGCAGCGCCTTGGCCACGGAGCTGTGCTCGGTCGAGCCCTCCCAGAGCCCGAGAACGTGCTTCGTTCCGTCGGTGGCGATGCCCAGGGCGAGCAGCACGCAGTGATCCCGGAACGCGATCCCGTCGATCATCACGACGCGCAGGTCCCACTCGTCGAGAGGACTCGAGAACGTCTCCGCCACCCGCTTCTGGGTGAGCGCCACGAAGCGCCGGGAGACGGCGCTGCGAGACGTCGATCGATCGGCCTCGCCCGCCGGCAGCGGCTCGAGGCTTCGCCCGTAGCGCCGCATCGTCACGCCCGAGGCGATCGCTTCGAGCGTGTGCCGGTCGAGCGGGTCGGCCTTCGCAGCCGCTTCGAAGCTCGGCAGCCGAACTTCGCACTGCTCGACCGATCGCACCCGCGGCCGTCGCATGCCGATGCGCCGACCTCCGAGCACGATCGCGCTCTCGGTGCTTCCGCCCCGGACCGCCTGTCGCTCGGCATCGTGGCGGCCCGCCGGGCCGCACAGCGCGATTCGGTCGTGCTCCATCATCGCAGCCAGAACCTGCTTGCCCGTCTCGACGCACAGCCCGAAGAACGCGCTCTCCGCGTCCTCCAACGTCGACAGCAGTGGCAGCGGAATCTGGACGGTCGCGTGATTTACGACGACCAGCTCTTGGCGAGGGAACCTCTTCGTGAGACTCTTGGCCATGGTGGCTCCTTCTTGGTGTTGCAACCCCGTCCGTACTACACGGACGGTGAAGGAGCCGCCACCTTCATCCCCTCACATCAACACCTTCTGGGACATCCCCCGCGAGACGGCAGTGCAGTCGATGCACATCTTCCCATCGCACCGATGGCTGCTCGGAGGAGTGCTAAGTGAAAACGCGGAAGCTCTGGCTCGAGTGCTCTTCCGCGACGTGGTCGTCACGCAGGACGCGGCTGTTGGTGAGCGAAACGTTCATGCAACCCTGACGCCGGTCGTCACCGCGCTCCGATACTCAGAGCCTAGACGTGCGTTCGCCGAGGCGCTCGTGACTGTCGAGATTGCTTGGGCCATCAGGAACCGCGCAGGCGAGACCGTTTGGCAGGACCGGGTCGTCGGAGCAGCGAACGGGAGATGGGGCGACGGCTTCGGCTGGAACTCCGGAACTCGGACTTCGGGAGCTTCCTCGAGGAGGCCGTGAGCGACGCCTTTGCGAACAACCTTCGGACGATCTCGAGGGCAGGCATAGTGAGCCGCCTGGCGGAGGAGGCGCAGTGATCAGTGGCCTCGGGCCGTCGGCCGGGTGACTCCGGGCAGTTCCTCCGGTCTGTGGTCCGTGATTCGCGCCGCGATACGGTCGGAGTAGCCTCAGGCGATTTCCCATTCTCTGTTGAACTTCGGTGAACGGATGGCCGGAAGAGCGCCATGTGATCTCGATCTCAGTCGCCGACATCCACATCCATTCACCGACGGGGGAGATCCTGTTCCAGCTCCGCGGAGTGGCGGTGTGGGGCTACCCCTTCGTCCGACCTCCACTCATTGCGAATGCGCGAGACGTGCGATGCGCGAGACGTGTCGAGTGACGGAGGCGAGGGCCTGCCCGGGGGTCTCTTCGCGGTAGGGGAGACCTGCGGCGAGGCAGCGGGGGCGCGCAATGGCCTGGAGCCGGCGCAGGCGCGTACTGGGCACGCCGGGCATCAGGTGGTGCTCGATCTGGAAGTCGAGGCCGCCGAACACGAGATCGAGGCTGCGCGAGTGACGCACGTTGCGCGTTCCCACCACCTGCTGCTCGAGGCTCGAGAGCCCGTGCTTCGGCGAGAAGGCCGGCATGCCAACGTGGTTGACCCAAAAGAGGACAGCGAGATACAGCCCCATGACCGCGGAGCAGGTCAGGTACACCGCGACGCTGCGCAGGGCTCCGGTGCCGAGGGCCAGGCCGGGCAGCGCGAGCCAGCCCGCGTAGTGCAGGGGAAGCAGCAGGGCGTCGCCCGCGTAGCGCGCGGGCGCACGATAGGAGCGGGCGAGGCTCTGGAGCCTCAGGCTATGCGCGAAGAGCAGCGCGGCCGGCCAGAGGAAGTAGCCCTGGTAGGGGAGCAGCGCGCGGCCGAGACCGGTCTTCTCCGCGGCGGAGCGCGGCGTCAGGGACATCACGACGTCCACTGCCATGTCCGGGTCCCGCGACTCGTCCTGACTGAAGGCGTGATGCCGATCGTGGCTCTCGCGCCAAGACTGGAAGCCGAGGCCGTTCAGGAGCGTGAAGGCGAGGTGACCGGCGATGCCGTTGCTGAAGCGGCCGCGGCCGACGGAGCCGTGGCCGGCGTCGTGGGCGATGAAGCCGAGCTGGATGCAGGCGACGCCTGCAAGCGCGGCAGGGACCAATGCCAGTGGCGTGCTCTCCGCGGTCCAGGCGACCGCGAGCAGGGCGACGAGGCCGGCGGTTCCGAGCAGGGCTCGTAGCAGGACCGCGCGCGTCGCAGGTATCAGCAATCCAGCAGCACGCGCTTCGCGCACGATCTCCGCGTGGACCGCACTGGCGCGCCCCGCGTCGAGCCTCGTTGCATCCATCCGGCCGACACAGTACTCGTTCGCGTGGACGTTCCAACAATGTGGCAGCGCAGCAGCTCGGCGCAGCGCGTCTGGTGGATCCGCAGCTTCGAAGCGAGCCTGATCGGTGTCGCGATCGCGCTCCTGCTCGCGCTAGGAGCTCGCTCGTTCGGCGCGCTGCAAGAAGGTGCCCCTTGGTGGCTCCTCGCGCCGGCGGTGCTCCTCGGGGTTCTCGCCGCAGACTTCGGCACCGGCGCCATCCACTGGTTCTGCGATCGCTTCTTCCGCGAGGACACGCCCGTGATCGGCCCCGCGCTGATCCGCCCGTTCCGCGAGCACCATGCCGACCCCGAAGCGATGACGCACCACGGCCTGCTCGAGCTGCACGGCAACAGCTGCATTCCCGTGATCGCCGTGCTCGCGGTGGCGCTGCTCAGCGGCGGCGAGTCCTCCGGCGCGCTCAGGCAGGGCTTCGACCTGTGGCTCCTCGTCTTCCTCATGGCCTCGCTCGCGACCAGCCAATTCCACATGTGGGCCCACGCGAGGCAGGCGCCGGCCTTCGTCCGCTGGCTCCAGCGCAGGGGCGTGATCCTCTCCCCGGAGCGGCACGCGCGTCATCATCGCGGCGGCTTCGACCGCAGCTACTGCATGACCTCCGGCCTGCTGAACCCGCTGCTCGATCGCATCGATTTCTTCGGCAACCTGGAACGCGGGATTCGCAGCCTGGGGCGAGGAGCGCGCTGATGTCCGAAGTCGAGCAGCCCGAGTTCCGTTTCGGGCAGGGCAAGATCAGCGGCGCCCTGTCCGCGGCGCTCGGCGCCCTCGGCTTCGGCGCCGTCCTGTGCCTGCGCTATCCGGACTGGCTCACCACGCCGGACATGCGCGCCGTCTACCCGATGGATCTCGTCCGCGCGCTGATCCAGCTCGTGCTGACGACGGCGTTCGCCTTCGGCGTCCTCAACACGGTTCTCAACCGCCGGCCGCGCTCGCTCGGAATGGCCGGGATGGGGCTCGCGCTGCTCGCGACCCTGCTCGGTGGCGCCGAGGTCCCCATCGGCACGATCCAGGACAAGCGCACGCACATCGGCCTCGACTGGTTCGTCCTGAATCTCTTCTTCCTGGCGCTCCTCTTCGTCCCGCTGGAGCGGATGTTTCCGCGGCGCGAGCAGCGCGTCTTCCGCAAGGGCTGGCGGACCGACCTCAGCCACTTCTTCGTGAGCCACATGGGCGTCCAGATCAGCGTGCTGCTCACGATGGTTCCCGCGGCGCTCCTGTTTCGCTGGATGCTCGGCTCTCCGTTCCAGCACGCCGTCGGGGCACAGCCGCTCTGGCTGCAGTGCATCGAAGCGCTCGTGCTGGCGGACCTGTTCGCCTACGGCTCCCATCGGCTCTTCCACGCCGTGCCCCTGCTCTGGCGCTTCCACGCGATCCACCACTCCTGCGAGCACCTCGACTGGCTGGCCTCCTCGCGCCTGCACATCGTCGACATCGTGGTCACCCGCGCGGTGGCCTTCCTGCCGCTCTACGTCATGGGCTTCTCGCCGGAGGCGCTCGTTCCCTACCTGATCTTCGCGTCGCTCCAGGGCATCGGGATCCACTCGAACCTGCGCTTCGGTTTCGGTCCGCTCCGCTACCTGCTCGTCACTCCGCAGTTCCACCACTGGCATCACACCGCGCAGGCCGAGGCGATCGACAAGAACTTCGCGATCCACCTGCCCGTGATCGATCGGCTCTTCGGCACCTACCATCTGCCAGGCGAGCGCTGGCCCGAGCGCTACGGGATCGAGGGCAATCCGGTTCCCTCGGGCTACCTGCCCCAGCTCGCGTACCCGTTCCGCCGCGAGGACGCCGGCGCGCGGGCGAAGGAGGCCACATGACGTCGCTCGTGTCGCGTTTCGCCCTCGCCCTGGCGCCGATCCTCGTAGCCTGCGCGACGGCCATCGCGCTGGGCTCAGGATGCCCTCGCTGAAG
>Ga0247727_10000770_pt1 | contig 78172 bp, 62 predicted proteins | sample WisWelCaveWW1625_FD_202498 | JGI IMG/M metagenome (GOLD analysis project Ga0247727, IMG submission 202498) | Biofilm microbial communities from Wishing Well Cave, Virginia, United States - WW16-25 | ecosystem: Environmental > Aquatic > Deep subsurface > Groundwater > Cave microbial mat | place...
ACGATGGCCTCGGTGAAAAGTGGATGTTGATACCGTTAAGATAGGGGGAGAAAGTTTGCAAGGCAAGAAAATTCTTAATCGCTATGCACTTAACCCAAAATCAAGCTAAAAACTTTTGACACTACGGGAGTGATATTAAGGAGGAAGGTATGAAACACTCTTTGATCTCTGTTAAATCGTATGCGGTTGTTTGGGGCCTCGTCGTCATGTTGATTTCGCCGATGATGAGCCGCGCGCAAAATCTAAAATGCTTTATTTTGACGCCGCCGGAGCAACTTTTGGATGGCGTCAAACAGGTTGCCCTCACCGATTTTGCCATCACCACAAATTTCCAGGCTGATGATGCCCCCGGCAAGGAGAAAAAGGGCTTGCTGGGTTTGATCGAAAAAGCCGGCGAATCCGGCAAGAATCAACAACGTTTTTCCGACAGCGGCGCGAAACTGGCGGATATGATGATTGCGCTGCTGTTGCAGGACAAACGCGGCGTCGAGACGGTTGGCAGCGGCTTTCTCGGTCTTGGCTCGAAAGAAGGCAAGAGTTTTCAAAATGGCGCGCGCACGAATGTTTTCAGCGTGGTGGAGCGCAGCCGCCTGCAGCAGGTCATGAATGAAATGCAGCTCGGTCAAAGCGGCGCCATTAACGAGGCGCAAGCGGCGCAAGTCGGAAAATTGCTCGGCGTCGATGCGATCATCACCGGCAATCTTTCGGTTTCCGCAGAGGATCGTTGGGTGAAAGAAGATCGCGAAGATAAAAACAAAAATAAATATCAGGTCGATTGCAACAAACGCATCGCCAATGTCTCGGCCACCATTCGTTTTATCAAAGTCGAGACCGGCCAGGTGATCGGCTCCAAGCACAGCAGCCACAAACAAGATCAGAAAAAATGCAAGGGTGATTGGGGCGAGTTGCCGACGCCGGAAGCGATGGTTGAGACTTGTCTGAAGGCGGTATCGGAAGAATTGGCCAACTACTTTGCGCCGCACTTCGAGCTGCAAAAACTCGACATGGCCAGGCTCGAAGGCGACGAGTACAAGCGCTTTCATGAAACGGCAAAAACGGCGTTGGAGCGCTACGACATCGATACGGCGTTTTTGCAGTACGCCGCGGTTGCCGAGCAGGATCCGTACAATCATGCGGCGCAATTTAATCTCGGCGTGCTTTACGATGCGGTTGGCGATTACAAGCGCGCGCGGGAAAAATACACCATGGCCGCGAAATTGAAGAGCAAAGAAGACAAATATACCAAAGCGCAAGGTCGAGTCGCCAAGCAATTAACGTTTTGGGAAAAGTTGAACGCGCTCGGCATTTTCGTTCAAGAACGCAAGTTTGAAGTTTCCACCGAACAGATGCAGGCCGCGAGCATTCCCAAAATTCAAGTAGTAGGTTCGAGCGCGGAGCGCGTCGAGATTAAAGCCGAGCCGAATGCCGGCAGCCAAACATTGATAAAAGTGCCGGGCGAGGTCGAATTGGAAATGGTTGAAGCCGCGGGTGATTGGTATAAAGTCAAACTGCTCGATGGCCGCGAAGGATTTATTGCGAAGAGAAATGCGAAGATGCTGAAGTAATGCGGGGAGGCGAAAATTAATTGTCTTTGCCGACTTGCTTTAAGAATTCCGAAAAGTTTTCCAAATCCATTTTTAGTTGTCCTAAAAAAGTGGATACTGTAGAAGCGAGGGTAATAACGGGTTCACTCGCAATATCAAAAATGTAGATATTGCGAATGGTATGCCGAAAACCAAGCAACTCCCTGAGTTTTTGTTTGGTGTCTTCGGTGATGACCTTTGGACGAATTTCTGGCAGTTCGATGCTCATTTGATCTAGCAGATCGGCGTGCCATCTTTCACCGGCGGGCAATTCGCCGTCAACAGATGCGGCGATTCGACGAAAAAGGTTTTCACATCCGGTGTAAAAGGATTGCAGACTCAAGGCAAGAGAATCAATAATGTAGCTTTTGTTATCCTCGTCTGCTTTTTGATAATCAGCTAATCCGGCTTCGATATGAGCGATGATCTCGACGAGAGCTTCAAGTTCTTGGCGGATTTCTTCGATGAGAACCAAATACTTGACGGTCATAATTCCACCCCCGCTGATTCAATTTTGGCGCTAATGGCAGGACGGCAAGCGTTGAGATCGACAAGGTCAATATTGAAATGTTTGGTGATATCGAGAGCACGGCTGTAAGCGCCCAAAAATTTTTGGAAAGGAATCCCGGCGACTGCGATATCAATATCTGATCGCAAATGAAATTTTTGTAAAGAGAGTGCTGAGCCAAAAAGAATCACGCGCTGTGCGGAAAAATCACGCTTTAATACCGCCGCAATTTCCTGAGCCACGCTCAGCGCCTGTTGGCGCTTTTTTTCGCCCAACGTTTTTTCCAACGCCCGTCGTTCTCTTAATTTTTGAATGTATGGTGTGTAGTCCATGGCTAAGTTATTTTTGATATTGTCAATCTAAGTATTGCTTAATATAAACGCAATAAAAATTTGGCGATTTTTTCATGTTAAAATCCATCGACTTCCTCGCTTTCGGCGCCCATCCTGACGACATCGAGCTCAGTTGCGCGGGAACGTTGATCAAGCTGGCCCAGCAGGGATATCGCACCGCCGCGATAACTTTGACGCGCGGCGAGGCGGGCACGCGCGGCACTCCGGAAATTCGACAAAAAGAATTTGCGACGGCTGCCGAAATTATGCAGGTGTCGGTTTATCGCCAACTCGACATGCCCGACGGCGCCATCGAAGAAACTTACGAGAATAAACTCAAACTCGTGCGCGTCATTCGCGAGCTGCGTCCGCGCGTCGTGGCGACGGTGCATTGGGAATCGCGCCATCCGGATCATACACACACTTCCAATCTCGTGCGCGAGGCGGCGATGATTGCCGGGCTGAAAAATTTGGCCTCGGCTGTAAAGGATCGAGATGATTGGGGAGAACCCTGGCGGCCGTTTCGTGTGCTCTATTTTTTGGAACGCTATGAAGTGCCGCCGAGTTTTATCGTCGATGTCAGCGCGGCGTTTGAGCAGAAGATGCGCGCAGTTCGGGCGCATGAGTCGCAATTTCACGGCCCGAACATGCAGAAATACGGCGCGCAACAAACTGTGATTTCCCGGCCGGAATTTCTGGAAGTAATCGGAGTCAAAAATCGCCGGTGGGGGGCGATGATCGGCGCCCAATACGGCGAGGCGTTCGTCGTTCGCGAGTCGGTGCGAATTGACGATCCGGTGGCTGCTTTTGGCGAATGGTGTCACGACGCGATTCCGTGAGTGGAAAAATTTTTGATTGCAGCATTCAACGTTTTGGCAGGAAACCGAATCTTATTGTAATAGGCATCAGATTATCGAATTGCTTTTTGAGGTGAACTTTAAACAGGAGTATTGATATGAAAAAAATCGCCAGCCTCATTTTAACGGTTGCCGTTTGTATGTTGCCCATCGCCGCCATATCCGGGTCGGCTGAAATGGACAAACCGGCGCCGCTTTTCAAGCTCGCGGGTATTGACGGCAAGGAATACAATCTCGAAAGTTTCAAAGGCAAAAAAGCCGTGGTCATGATATTCATTTCCACGCGGTGTCCGTATTCCAACGCTTACAATGAGCGCATGGTCAAGCTGTACGAGGATTTCAACAGCAAGGACGTCGTCGCGCTCGGCATCAACGCGAACGGCACGGAGTCGATGGAGGACGTGAAGCAACATGCGCAAGATAAAAAATTTGCGTTTCCAGTTTTGAAAGACGCTGGCAACGTGGTGGCAGATGCGTACGGCGCGCAATTCACGCCGGAAATTTTCGTGCTCGATGGCAACCTCATATTGCGCTATCACGGCCGCATCGACAACAGCCATAAGATCAACGAAGTGAAAACGCATGATTTGCGCGAGACCCTCAATGCTATGCTTGCCGGCAAGGAAATTTCAAAAAAAGAAACCAAAGCCTTTGGCTGCACGATCAAGCGAGTGAAAAAAGATTCGGATTGATTTTACGATAGGTGTTGCAATAGTGTGTCTGCGGATTGAAATAACCCGCTGATCGATGCTTGAAGTGTTCAGTGAGATTTTTCAAGTCGTGGGAGATAAAAAGATCTTGAAGAAGCTTAGTTGATGACATCATGACCTGTCGGTGCCGGCTTGTCGCTTTTTCCCAGTTCCAACATTGCGCCAAGTATTTGCTTTCTCGTTGCCTTTTGCTTTTTGCCTGGTGTCTTTTGTTTTCCGCTTGCGCCGGCTCCTCCAATCTCGTTCGTCCGATCGATGAAAATGGACTGCAACAACTCATCAAACAAGCGCGCGGCAAAGTTGTCTTCGTGAATTTCTGGGCGACGTGGTGCGATCCCTGCGTTGCAGAGTTTTCCGATCTGGTCAAAATCGCGCGTGAGTTTCAACCTCGAGGCGTGGAGATGATTCTCGTCTCGATTGACGAACCGGAAGATATCGGCAGAAAGGTCGAACCGTTTCTCAAAACGCAGGGCGTGGTTTTTCGCACTTATTTTAAAAGGACGCGCGACGATGAAGTTTTCATCAACGCCATCGATAAAAAATGGTCGGGGGCGATTCCGGCGGCATTCATTTATGACGCGCGCGGCGCGTTGGCAAAAAGTTTTATTGCGCAGCAAAGTTTTGAAACTTTTGCTGCCGCCCTCGATTCGTTATTACCGAAATGATACGTATCTAACTTCAGCTTTGGATTCAGCATCATGAAAATCGGCATGATTTGTTATCCCACTCACGGCGGCTCCGGCGTGGTGGCTTCGGAGTTGGGGCTGGCTCTGGCGCATCGCGGTCATGAAGTGCACTTCATCAGTTACGCGGTGCCGTTCCGTTTGCGCGAATTTCATCCGAATATTTTCCTGCATGAAGTCGATGTCGCTTCATATCCGCTTTTCAAATATCCGCCTTACGATCTCGGCCTCGCCACCAAGATCGTCGACGTCGCGCAGGAATACGGCCTCGACATGCTTCACGCGCATTACGCCGTGCCACATGCGACCAGCGCTTATCTCGCCAAACACATTCTCAATTCAAAAAGGCTGAAAGTCATCACCACCTTGCACGGCACTGATATTACTCTGGTCGGCGCGGATAAATCATTTTTCAGCGTCATCAAATTCAGCATCGAACAATCGGACGGCGTGACCGCGGTGTCGGATTATCTCAAACAACGCACGATTGAAGAATTTCAGATCAATCGCGATATTCGCGTCATTTATAATTTTATCGACCCCGGCAAGGGCGAGTATAAAATTCCCGGTGTTTGCCGCCGCGAGAAATATGCGCCGCGCGGCGAGAAAGTTTTGATGCACGCCTCCAATTTTCGGCCGGTAAAACGCGTCAGCGACGTGGTGCGCATTTTTGCCAAAGTGCGCGAGCTAATGCCCTGCAAGCTCTTGCTTGTAGGTGAGGGGCCGGAACGCCTGTTTATTCAGCAGCTCGTCAAAGAACTCAAGTTGCGCGAAGACGCGCTCTTTCTTGGCGAGGTGGATTACATCGAACAAATTTTGCGCTGCGCCGATCTTTTTTTACTGCCGAGCGAGCAGGAGAGCTTTGGGTTGGCGGCGTTGGAGGCGATGAATTGCAGCACGCCGGTCATCGGCGCGCGTACCGGCGGCGTGCCGGAAGTCGTCGTGCACGGCGAAACCGGTTTTCTTTTTCCCGTCGGTGAAATCAATGCCATGGCGCAGGCGGCAATTGATTTGCTCCAGAACGACGATAAACGCCGTCACTTTGCCGCCGCCGGACGGCTGCGCGCCCAACAATTTGCGATTGAGAAAATCATGCCGGAATGGGAGAGCTATTATCAGGAAATATTTAGTCGATAGACCATCATCAATCTTCAGTAACCGGCAACCGGTATCAGTCAAAAATGTCTTGACTAAAATCTGAAAAAAAGTTATTATAAAACTGTTGCTCTTTTTAAAAACGGAAAAAAATTTATGCTTAAAGGAGGTTTCAAGATGCGGAAGTTTTATTTATTGCTGCTTCTCGGTGTGACAATTGTTTTTGTGTTTGGCTTCTCGGTTTTAGATGGCAAAAACGAAAACCCGCCTGCAGCCAAATCTGCTGCGCCTGCGGCGTCATCAACATACACGATGATTACAGTCGTTGCCGGCGGCACAGTGAGCGGTACCGTGACCTACGCCGGCGCGGCGCCAGCGCCAAAGAAACTTGAGGTCACCAAAGATGTGGCGGTTTGTGGCAAGGAAGCCCATACGGATGAGAGTTTGGTGGTCGGCGCCAACAAAGGCGTTAAAGACGTCGTCGTATCGATTAAAGGCGTCAATCAGGGCAAAGCCATGGAGACCCTCGGCGCTAGTTTCGTGCTTAATCAAAAAGTTTGCGCTTATAAACCCCATGTGCTTGTTGTCCCAATCAACAAGCCGGTGAAAATTCTAAATAGCGACGGCATCTTGCACAACATTCACACCTACGGCAAGAAAAACCCGCCGAAAAATATTGCGCAGCCGAAATTCAAAAAAGAATTGACCGAAACCTTTGCGCAACCCGAAACCATTCCGGTGAAGTGTGACGTGCACGGTTGGATGAGCGCATGGATCGTCGCGGTCAACCATCCGTATTGCGCCGTGACGGATGCAAGCGGGAAATTCACCATCGCCGATGTCCCGGCGGGCGCGTACACGGTCGAGTTCTGGCAGGAGAAATTGGGAACGCAGACCAAGCAAGTGACGGTGGCCGCCGGCGGCGCCGCAACGGCTGACTTTGCTTATCCGGCAGGCAAATAACGGCTGACTTTCTGCAAAATTTAAAGGCGCTGTCTTTGATGTAAGTCAGCGCCTTTTTTATTCCACTCACGACTTCGTGGCAGTATCATTTCGTTACAATAATTTTCTGCATTAACTTCTGCGCGCCCGCCTGCAAAACCGCAAAGTAAATTCCGCTGGTCACAGCTTCACCGAGTTCGTTGCGACCATTCCACGATAATTCATAAGAACCTGCAGCTTGCCGGCCATGCACGATTTGCCGCGTCAAACGTCCCAGCACATCGTAAATGCGCAGACTTACTTCATGCTCTTGCGGCAGCGTATAAACAATTCGTGTTGCCGCGGCGCGAGTAATGGCAAACGGATTGGGATAACTCGGCGCGAGCGTCAACGTTTTCGGCAACGTCGCGACCGGTTTGGATTCGTCAACGCCGGTGGATTGCGAATTAGCCGCAAGTTGATAGATTCGCCCGATACTCGTCAGCGTTTTGCCATCGGCGGCGAGCAGCGCCGAAATCGGTTTTTGGCCGATCGTATCAAAACGCTTATCGTAGCCAATCGAGCGGCTCCAACACCAACGTTGAATGCCAACCGCGTTCGCCTTAAAATATTTTGAGAGATCCCAACAAAGTTGAGCGGCTTCCTGTTCCGTGCGCCGCCAATCGATGTTGCCAAACTCTGTCACCCATATTTCCGCAACGCCGCTCGCTTTGAAACTTGCCGCCAGCTTTTCGATGTGAGGTTGCACGCCGGCGAGTTGAAAAGCCGTGTCGGTCGCGTGCATGGGATAGAGATGAAAATTGCCGATGTCGACTTTGGCCTCCGGCGGCAAGGCGGCGCGAAAAGCCTGATGCCACGCCAAAGTGGAGGTTTGAAACAGCGAAGCGCTGATAAATTTTGCCAGTTCCTCCCGAAAGTTGCCAAAGAATTCCGGAATGCCGGCGGCAATAACGTCGTGAGGATTATCGATGGCTTCTTTTAAAAACAATCCGCCGATCATGCAGCGCGCGGTCGGATCGAGCTTTTTGATTTGATTGTAGTAGCGCGCATAAATCGCGGCGTATTGCTCCGGCCGCATCAGCGGAAACCAATTGGGTTCGTTGCCGATCTCCCAATGCGCGCCGCGACTTTCCTTCTTCTCGATTTGATCTTCAATCCACTTGGCTTCGCGCGCAAAAATGCGGTGGATGATTTCCTGTTGGCGGGGGAGAGGTTTGCCATTAAAGAAAGTTTTCGAGAGAAAAGGCTCAAAATAAAAACGCTGCGCCAAATCCGGTTGCCCGTCCTGGTTTTGATCGATCTCCATAATTTCGCCGGCGCCGCTCTCGATGGCGCGATCGATTTGCGTTTGGATGAGAATGTCGATCTTGCGCCAGGTGAAACTCACGATGCCGACATGAAGAAAGTAGACGGTAAATTTGATATCGCCCTGCGCGTCGGTTAGCGATTTGGCGTGAATTTCTTTAATGGCGAGATAGCGGCCTTTTTCGTCTTCGCCGATTTCTACGGTTCCCAACAGCGACAGCTTGGTGTTGAACGTCGGTGAAGCGTGAATGCTGCCACCGGTGCCGCGCGCGTGTGTTGACCACACAATATCCAGATCGATTTGGAGATTGATGCTCTCGCCATCCGGCCCCACCGTGAGTTGAATCGCCGGCAACTCCTCCGGCAGATTCACTTTGGTGTCGCTCAGACGAACGGTGTAACTGTAGATCGTGACGCCGAAAACTTTTTTGCGCCACGTCTTGGAAGTGCCGTCCACCGTCTCTTTCCACTGTGCAGCCAGGTCGTCGCGGTTGGCCTCCCAGGCGTCGCGCACCACCGGCACCGCATCGTTTTGGATGAGATCGATGGCGAGGTTGAGAAAATTTTGCAGCAGCAACGAGTTGGGCTGCTCCAACAAATCCAACAAATACCACTCCCAATCGACGCCGAGGGTGTCGTTGCGATTGGTCATTTGGCCGACTACGAAATGCTTTTGTTTGCCCGGTAAAACGGGATCATCGTTTTGGCGTTGATATTCGCGATACCAGCTTAGGTCCAAACGTTCCGCGCCTTCTCGACCGACGGTGCCAAAACGCGAATCGATTTGCGCCCACAATGAATTGGCGACGAGGCAAATTGCCAGCGATGCAAAACGGACAGGACAGATTTTGGTGAATGCTCTCATTTTTCCTCCTCTGGAAATTGACGGTGCGAGTCTTCGACATCATGAAAACGGGTGATTAAATCGCGGAAAAACACGCTACCCACCATTCCAAATGATAACGTCCTGGGCAAGCAAAACCTCGCGCGGTTGGAAGATTATAACAAATTTTCACGAGTGTGTCAAGAAAATTTATCGGAGAGTTTTATCGGCATCTATTTTGTCTCGAACTTGTATTTTCCGCCGTTCTTGATGTCAAATTTTGCCGTGCCGTTTTCCTGATCAAGCTGAGTCACGCCATCCGGCAATTTTTTACGCTGATGATTTATTGCGATTCTCTCTTTTCCCGCGAGCGGCACAAAGAGACGAGTCAAACAATCGGACGGAAGCTCCACGCGCAATTCAAAAGACCTGATCGCAGTTTCCAATGTTGGCTTTTTATTTTTTGAAATAACTTCCCACGTGATTTTTATTTCACCTCGCGGAGTTGGAACGCGCCCCTTCGCCCATTTGAGGCCAACCGGATTCGGTTTGATCTCGATTTCACGCCAGCCGGCTGCAAGCGGTTTGATGCCGAGAAATTCTGCCGGCAGATCATGCGTTGGCGCGGCGGACCAGCCGTGGCAAAAACTTGCCGTTGGCTGCCAGGTTTCCCACCAAGTCGTCGCGCCCCAGTCGAGCATCTTGCCCCAACGTTCTCGAATATATCGCAAAGCCTGCGCGTGACGGCCGGCTTGATAAAACGCCGCCAGCACGTAGAACGAGAAATACGGCGTGCCGGCTTGAATCACGCTTTTCGTTGGCGCATGGATGTAATCAAGAATATTCGGCCATTTTTCTTTTGGCGCAATGCCAAAGGCAATCGCCAACGAGTTTGCTTGCTGACTTACCTGCTCGATCAATCGACCATTCAAACGAGCATCTTGATAAACGCCCAGTTCGGCATTCCACAAACGCAAGTTGATGGCGCGTTGCACTTTTTCCGCTAATGTTTTGTATCGCACAGTAGCAGCTTGCGCATTGAGCGCCGCGGCAAGTCGCGCTGCGCAAACCAGCGCGCGATAATAAAAACAATTCATCGCCGTCGACTCGCCGGCGGTCTCGACTTTCGCCCAATCCACAAAATTCCAATACGGAACGTCATTGAGCAAATCGTTCCGATCGCGATATGTCTCAAAAAAACTCAGCGCCTTTTGCGCATTGGGAAAAAGTTGATGGGCGAGTTCTTTGTCGCCAGAAAAAAGATAATAATCCCAAAGCGTCAAAATCCAAATGAGTGTAAATGTCGGAAGCTTGCCGCCCTGCCAATCGGTGGGATAAATGCCCCCGATGATACCTTCTACGTTTTGTGATTGGGTTTGCAATTGCAACGCGCGACGAATGAGTTTCAAATCGCCGAAGGCATAATAATTAATGAGCGCTTCAATTCGAACATCGCCCCACCATTGGGCGCGCTCGCGCCAGGGACAATCGGTGTAACCATCTTCCATATTCAATTGCACCGTGTATTTCCCGATTTCCCAGATTTTATTCAAGCGGCGATCCGAGCATTGAAAACTTCCGCGCGTCGCCACCGGATAAGTCGAGAACAAGAGGGCAACCGGCCCTATCTTTATAGACTTTTCTAAATTATGAACGTGAAGCTCAAGATAACGAAATGCGCGTTTATCGAACGTTTGAAAATTCTGATTGCCGGATTTGCAGATATAACGGTCGGCGTAATGCACGTGATCGCGGTCAGGATTGAGGACGCCGAAATTTTTTGAGACGGGAGAGAGAGCGGCGCCGTTGAGCCCTTGCAGGATTTCGCCGTATCCCAAATCGATCATCTCACCGCCGCGCGCTCCAGAAATTTTGAGTCGCGGGAAGCCGGTCACTTCTTTGCCGAAGTCAATCACGGCATAAAAGCTTTTTTCGTTGCGTCGAATAACCGCCGGGTTGCCGCGTGGTTTAATGAGTCCGGCAATATTTTTAATTTTAGTTTTGTTCGAGGGCAAACGTTCAGCGCGAAGCATTTGTGCCGATATGGGAATGATCTCAAGCGACGGCCCCGCCGATTTCCACGCGATTTCAGCGTTGTTTTTTCCAAAATATTTTTTTCTATAATCAACTTCCTGTTCCGGCGGATAAATTTTCTCAAAACCATCTGTACCGTCGGCGCATTCAAAAGGGCCAATTACCATCCACGGCGCTTCGCTATCTGCGACCGAGACTGCCGTTGCCGCTTTGGGATGCGCTGCATACTTTATGGTGTAAAAATTTTTCCCGGTAAAATAAAAATGAAATCGCCAATCGCCTGCTTGATAAAGAAATTTTACCAAAACTTTGTTCCAACCGGAGTGCAATTTTGCATGGGCAATCACTTCGTGTGACGCGGACACAGGCGCTGCGCGTTGGCTGATAACAAGTTCGTCGTTGATCCAGAGCATCATTGGATCATGGCTGCCGGCGTGAATTTCAAACTCTTCATCTTTTGGCGACCAAACAGAGGTTGCCGCATAAGCAACGGCAGGGTCCGGCACATTAAATAGTCTGGCGAAGTTCAAGCGATAAAGAAAAGCCTTTTCGGAGATCGATCTGTGAAGTTCACCAAGCTCCAAAACTTTATTCGGGTAAATGATTTTTTCCTTCATCGCGGGAATTTCGCGCCGGACAAGATTGGGCCACGGCTCGCACGGCGGTTGCCCGAGGCATTTAGCTTTTTGCCATTTTGAATCATCAAAATTTGAAAACGTCCAATTTTTGGGCGACTGGCGCGCGTCATAAACTTCGCTGAAACCGAGTTGCACGCTCAAACGCGGCGCGCGGCGTTCCCACGCTGTTGCCGGCAAAACTTTCCAGCTTTCTTCAGTTTGGAGTTGCATTTCGTCGCCATTTGCCAATGCAATATCCGCCTGGCAAATAAATCCGCCGCGGCCAAGCATGTATGAAAACGTCCACTCGCCGTAATGATGCACCAACGCCGCGAGGACGTTTCTTCCGGCGCGCAAGTATCGCGCGACGTCCCATTCATCATAAACTTGCCAGCGTCGATCGCAACGCGCCGGCCCGCGATTGACAAATTTGCCGTTCACGAAAAGTTGATAACGACTGTCGGCGGAAACGCAGACGTGGGAGGATTTTGCTTTTGAAGTTAATTCAAAAGTTTTGCGGAGATAGAGATAAAAATTGCGCGGCCGGGGTTCGCCGTCACACCAAATCCAGTGGGCGCGCTCAAAAGATTTGTCGGGAGAGTGCATGAATTAAAATTGGGATTCATTAACGTTTTGCGTTCTTCAAATGGGACATTCTTTTATTTTGAATGCGACGTTTTATCAGCGGAAAGACGAGGCTAACCAATATCAGCGCGCCGATCGAGAAACTCGTTCGACTGCCCCAAAAAGATTTCCCTTGTGTTTGGTGCCGTTCGGAGCGAAGAATGGCGTTGATTCTTTCCTGCGCATTGGTGGCGGCGTCAACATACGACTGGCGTCCGAGCATGGCTTTTTCCATTTCTTCATTCAAAATCGCCCATTGATTCGAGTAGGAAGTTTCCGGCGCAATCTCCATCGGCCACAGGCGCGCCTGTTCGATGCCGCGCAAAAAAACGCGATTGTCGACACCAAAGGTCGTGTCGTCCAGAAAAGCCGATGCTTGTGCCACCTCAATACGTGAAGGAATAAAATTTCCGCTTCGAGCCGATTGTTGTTGCGCCAGCGGGCCGGCGATGAATTTGATGAACTCCCATGCTTGTTGTTGTCGTTTGCTGTCTTTCGACATGACAACATTATAAACGATCACACCGACTGCCGAAGTCTCGCCGCGCGGCATCGGGGCGACGCCCCAATCAAGATTGGTTCTCGCGAAGTTAGGAACCTGCCAACGGCCGGCGGCAATCATGGCAACGGCTTCTTGGCGAAATCCTTGATCGGAATTAAACAATTTTTCGGTCGGCGAAGTCGTGACGTGATATTTCATCGCCAAGTCGCCAAAAAATTGCAGCGCCGCAATTGTTTTCGGATGGTTGATTTGGCACCATTCCAATGACGCATTAAAGAAATTTCCCCCAAAAGAATAAACGAAAGTATATCCGGCCATGCTGATCATGCAGCCGAATTGCTTGGTGCGGCCATCGGCATCGCGGCGAGTGAGTTTTATCGCGGTATGCAAAAAGTCATTCCAGGTCCACGAACTGTCCGGATACGATATTCCGGCCTCGCGAAACAAACGACGATTATAATAAATCACCATTGGCGTGTAGCCGACCGGAATGCCAAAAATTTGCTCTCGAATAGTAGTGGTTTTCAGCAAGGCGGGGAAAAAAGCTTCAGGGTGAAAGCCGGTGTCGGCTGCAATCCACGAATTGAGGTTTTCCAAAACGCCGCGATAAGCCAACGCGCTCAAATCGGTGCTGCTCAACAAAAAAACATCGGGCGGATTTCCGGCCGCGGTTTGGATGAGAATTTTGCGGTCGTATTCGCGATTGTCGATGTGAACGAATTTGACACGTAGATTTGGTTGAGACACATTGAAGGTCTCGACCAGACGCATCAAATTTTCAGTTTCTTCAACCGTGCCCCAGGCTGAGAAGAGCAAAGCCTCGTCGCCGTGATCTTTGCTAACGACGAGCAACAACATGATGTATGCCGCACAACCGGCGAGAAGGGCGATTTTAACCTGATGAATTGGCATGGAAATGGAAAGTTTCAGTCCGCGTCATTTGTCGTTCTATTTGAATCCGGTTAATACAATTCCTTTGTTGATGAATTTTTGAAAAACAATATAAACGAACAGGGCTGGAATCAAGGCGATCATCGTGCCGGCCATTAGGCGCGTCCAATCCGAGGCATGCGCCGTGACCAATTTTGTTAATCCAACCGGCAGGGTCAATTTTTGCGTGTCGGAAAGAACGATGAACGGCCAGAAGAAATCATTCCAGGCATTGATGAAAACAAAAATGCCGAGCGTTGCGAACGCCGGCAATGACAAAGGGAGAATAATCTTCCAATATACGGCAAACCGGCTGGCGCCGTCTATAATCGCGGCGTCTTCCAGCTCGCGCGGGATGGTCATGAAAAACTGGCGCAGCAGAAAAGTGCCAAGCGCGGTAAAAGCCGCCGGAAAGATCACACCGGGATATTGGTCAATCCACCCGAAATATTTAATGATAAAATAAAGCGGAATAATTGTCACTTGTCCGGGCACCATCAGCGTCGCGAGATAGACGAAAAAAACACGATCGCGGCCGGGGAAACGGAGCCGCGCAAAAGCATACGCGGCCAGCGAGCTGGTGAGAACTTGCAAGATGGTGATGCTCGTTGCGATAAACAAACTGTTGAGAAAAAAGCGGCCAAATGGCAAAAGCTTGACCACGTCAACATAGTTTTGCAAATGAATTTTTTCGCTTGCTAAAAACCATTTTCCATCAAAGGCCTCCGCCGGTGATTTCAAAGACGTGATGAAGCTCCAATAAAGCGGGGCGGCCATCAGCGCGCCGCCGATCAGGAGTATAAGGTGGATGAGCAGTTTGTGCCGTTTAGAGAGCGCGTGCATTTAAAATTGAAATTTTTTGATATGAGGAGGCGATCATGAATAATAAATTTTTCGTTCGGCAAATCGCCACTGCACCAGCGTAACGATAAAAATGAGCGCGAACAAAATCCACGCGAGCGCGGCCGCATAGCCCATGCGAAATTCGCGAAAGGCTTTCCACCAGATTTCATAAACGATCGACCAGGTGCCTTTCAGCGGGCCGCCTTGCGTCATCACATAAAGCGGCCCAAAAAGTTGAAAGGTGGAAATGAAACCGGTGATGAATAAAAACAGATGAGCCGGCCCCAACAATGGCAAGGTGATATGAGCGAACCGCCGCCAGCTCGCCGCGCCGTCGAGTTGCGCCGCTTCGTAAAGCTCATCCGGGATGCCTTGCAGCGCCGCGAGATAAATCAGAATATTGTAGCCCAAGCCTTTCCAAACCGTCATCAAGACGATGGAGATTTTCGCCATGAGCGGTGAGCCTAACCAATCGACGGGGGAGAGCTGCAGTTGGATAAGCAAGGCGTTGATCACGCCAAAATCTTTGTTCAAAAGCCACTGCCAAATGATCGCGACGGCGATGGCAGAGGAAACCACCGGCAGAAAATAAATTGTTTTGAAAAATCCCATGCCGCGCAAAGGTTGATTGAGCAGGAGGGCGAAGAAAAGCGCCGTCACCAAACCCAGCGGCACGCTGAACGAGAAAAAAAGCGTGTTGGCGAGGTATTGCCAAAAGCCGGAACGTTTTGAAAAAATTTCCAGGAAATTGTCCCAGTCAATGAAAGTGGGCGAAGTAAAAATATCCCAGCGGAAAAAACTCATCGCCAGCGAAGCCGCAATCGGCCCCAACATGAACAGCAGCAAGCCGATCAGATTGGGCAGAAGAAAACCGTAGGCAATCCAGCGGTCGCGGTGATGTTGAGATTTAAAAATGGAAGGCATCAGTTAAGAGGTAAAGTTTCTCCCGTCAATTTTTCCAACGCCTCCAAATATTTCTGGCTGGTCGTCAAAATCACTTCGGTCGGCAAATCCGGCGCCGGCGGTTGCTTGTTCCAATTGCTGGAAATCAAATGATCGCGCACGTACTGCTTGTCATAACTTTCCTGCGCGCGGCCGGGCGCGTATTGGTCTTGCGGCCAAAAACGCGACGAGTCCGGGGTGAGCAGTTCGTCGATGAGCAGCATTTCGCCGCCGCGCAAACCAAATTCCATTTTGGTATCGGCGATGATGAGGCCTTTTTGTTCGGCGATGGCGGCAGCGCGTTGATAAATTTGCAAACTTTTTTCCCGCAGCGTTTTCGCCACGCCGACGCCAACCAGAATCGCGGCGCGCTCGAAAGCGATGTTTTCATCGTGAATGCCGGCTTCGGCCTTCGTCGACGGTGTAAAAATCGGCTCGGGAAGTTTTTGTGATTCAACCAATCCCGCCGGCAATTTAATGCCGCAAACCGTGCCGGTCTGTTTGTATTCATTCCAGCCGGAGCCGGAAATATAGCCGCGCACGATGCACTCCACCGGCAGCGGCTCGGTTTTTTTGACGAGCATGCTGCGACCGGCCAAAACTTCGCGATAGGGTTCGCACGCGGCAGGAAATTCTTCGACATTTGTCGAGACGAGATGATGGGGAATGATGTCGCGCATGCGCGCGAACCAAAAACTTGAAATTTGGGTCAACACTTGTCCTTTAAAAGGAATGCCTTGTGAAAAGACAATGTCAAAAGCAGAGAGACGGTCGGTGGCGACAATCAAAAAATAACCACCGATTTCGTACACGTCGCGCACTTTGCCGCGTTTGACCAATGTTAGAGTTGGAAAATCCGTGTTGGTAATCACGGGTTTGTTTGAGCGGGATCGACTCATGTACGACTCCGAGTAAATTCGACTTAGCTTTTTCAGGTTTGAGGCGAAAATGCTGAAACGAATATAATACTTCTGAATGCAAATTTCAAGGAGAGTCTTCATTTTCAACTTGGCGAGCGAGGGATTATTTTGTATCTTGTGAGCGGCCGAATAAATCTATTTCCCCAATCACAGCAAAAAAAATGAATCATGAACACACCTCAATCCAATGATGCAACCAATTGGAAGCATCATTTGCAAGACGAAATCGATGCGGCGTATTTGTATCGCCAGTTGGCGCAAGCGGAAAAGGATGAAACGCGCCGCGATATTTATCAGCGGCTCGCGCTAGTCGAAGACAAGCACGTTCGGCAATGGCAAAATTTATTGCGCGAGGCGGGCGAGAAAATCGAGGATGAAACGAACCCCTCCTCGCGGGCGCGATTTATGTGTTGGCTGGCGCGACGATTTGGCGCGGGTTTTATTGCGCCGAGTTTGCTGGCGGAAGAAGCCCGCGAGGTGAAAAATTATCTCAAGCTCGCCGCAGAAATGGCGCTGCCCCAGGCGCGCGAAATGGCCACGGAGATCGCGCGCGAATCGGCGCATCACGCCGGCACGCTCGCCAAATTGTTGGATAAGAGCGGCGAACCCTGGCACGCCGTCAGTTCCGGCGGCATGTTGCGCAGCGTCGTTTACGGTTTCAATGATGGGCTGACCGCCAATTTCGGATTAGTCGCCGGCGTGCTCGGCGCCTCCGTCGATGCGCATGCGTTGTTAGTGGCCGGCGTTGCCGGCATGATTGCCGACGCGTTATCGATGGGTTCGAGCGGCTACCTCGCCGCCAAAAGCGAGGCGGAAGTTTACGCGCATGAAATTGCGCTGGAGCGGGAAGAGATTCGACTGATGCCGGAAATTGAAGCCGAAGAGTTGGCGCTGATTTACGAAGCGAAAGGCGTCAGCGCCACGCGCGCGCAGGAAATGGCTAATACCATGTTGGCGAGTCCGGAGCGGATGCTGCAAGAAAAGATTCGCGAGGAATTGGAAATTTCTCCGGCGGCGTTGTCGCCGTTGAAAGACGGCATTGTCACCGGCGTCGCCACGGCGTTCGGCGCGTTGATTCCCGTGCTGCCGTTTTTCATTTTCGATTTTTCAATAGCGCTTTGGTTTGCGTTTGCGGTCAGCATGCTGGCGCACTTCGGCGTCGGCGCGGCGCGCAGTTTTTTTACCGGTCGCGGCGTGTGGCGCAGCGGCTTTGATATGTTTATCGTCGGCCTCGGCGTGGCTATAGTCGGGTATGTGGCTGGCGATTTGATGAGCCGGTATTTATTGGGCAGGTAGGGCAGAACTATTGAGGACAAAATGATCAGGGGCAAAATAATTCATCAACCAATTATTTTGCCCCTGAATGAGTTTGCTTTTTCCGTGAGAGCTTCGTTCCGTAAATGCAAATTTAACTCTCGCACTTCGAACTACATGATCTCTTCGACAAGCATTTTGCTCTCACGAACGATCTCCGGTTTTTTGCGGCGCGGCGGAATAACGGTCGGACGTGACTGGCGTTTCACCGCTTCCCAGCCGAACAACTCGTGCATGCCCATATCCAAAAACGTCGCGAGCATGGCCGAACGAATGTTTGCAATTGCAACCTCATAACCGCGGCGGCGAATCACTTTGGCAAACTTGGCGAGCACGCGCAATCCCCGCATGCTGATCACCAGCAAATTTTCCAGCTCCAAAGTCCACTTGTTGCCGGGAAAATAGCTGAGGTTTTGGAGAAAATCGCGCAAGGCCTCGGTGTGTTCGCTGAGTATCGTTCCTTCCAGACGCAATGTCACCGATTTCCTGCCGCGATTAAAATCGATCGTCGCCGCCACGGTCGCGGTCGTCGCGGCGTTGTCGCTATTGAGAGATTTCTTAATTTCTGTCATGACGAACTTCCTTTCTCGGTTTACTCACAGTTTCCTGTCAGTATCCTTTTTCTTTATCTGAAGTCCTGAACGAAATCGCTTGTTTGACTACAATTACACTATTATACTCAACAAACATTATTTCGTTGTCATGACTGTGTTATTCTTGTGTAAACTTCAAGTCATATCATAATGAAGCCGCGGACGTTCGTCTCCTATTTAAGTGATTTAAACATAAGTTCTTCAAAAATGTTCCCGTTAAATTTTAAATACTCTCGGTGATCAAGTGTACAGCGCTCGTGTAATCATCACGAGGAATAATGCCGTTGGCGGAGTGATAATAGCGCCGAGGCTGCCAATTCCAACGCCGGCTCGCCAAAAAACATTCAACCCTAACGGATTTAGAACAGCGTATTCGAATTTGCTGAGGTTTCGGGGACGGTTTGTAGCACGTCCCAATGTTCAACGATTTTGCTCTTGTCATCGAGCCGGAAAATATCGATACCGGCCCAATCGTTTTCGCCGGGCCATTCCTGATGGCAATGCAAAACGACGTAATTCCCCTCGGCAATGACGCGCTTGCCGGGATACTCTTGCGCCATTCGCATAAAATATTCGATGAAAGCTTCTTTGCCGTCGGCCACGCCGGGGTTGTGCTGAATGTAAACCTCTCCGACGTACTTCGCGCTGGCTTCGGCGGGCCGGCACTGATTGAACATCAGATCATAGAAGTCTAGGACGTTATTTTTGTTCTGCTCGAGTTGATCCTTCGAGTGCTTGATGATTTCCTCCATTTGTTTGCGCAGAGTGATATTCTCGAAGATGATGCCGACGCAATCATTGGGCATGGGAAACGCTTTGGAAGCGTAATAAGCTTTTTGCACATTTTCATCGTGGTACTCCATCGCGCCAATGGTGCGGGATTGTTTGGTGGTGACGACTTCCGCAAAAATTTGTGGGATGTCGGTTTCCGCCCAAAATGGAGAATTTTCGAAAATGTATTTTCCGGTCAGTTGGCTCAAATCTCTGCCGGTGTACTTCGAAGCCTGCCGGTTGGCATAAACCAGCTTCAACGAGCCGACCTCATTCAAATTCTCCATTTGATAAATGACCAGCCCGATGTTCATCTCGGAAAAAACCGCGTCGATCAAGCCGGTCATTGTATTGATCTCGGATAAATTGAAGGTTTTGGTGTTATTCATAGTTGCCTCCTGATCTCGCACCGCTTGTGGATCAAACAGAGTTTAAAACGCTTTACGGTTAACGTCCACCCTCAAACGCCGCTTCCCGATAAACTTCCTTGCCCTCCAGCAACGTCAGCAAAACTTTGATGCGGTGAATCGCGTGCAGCGGAATTTCAAAAATATTGCGATCGAGCACGATCAAATCCGCGGCTTTGCCGACTTCCAGCGAGCCGTTTTCTTTCTCTTCAAAATTCACATACGCGCCGTTGATCGTGTAACCCGCCAGCATCGGCGCGAGTTCCACGAGTTCTTCCGGACGCCAAGCGGCTCCGGTGCTGTCTTCCAAACCTCGTCGCGTCACGGCCACTTGCATCGCATCCAGCGGATTCATCGACGACACCGACCAATCGCTGCCGCAGGCCATCACGGCGCCGGTTTTCAACACACTCGCAATCGGATAGAGCCAGCGCGAGCGCGCCGGCCCCAGCGCCGGTTCCGTCAGCTCGGTGATATACGAATCGGCATACGCCCACAACGGCTGAAAATTCGCAATCACGCCAAGCTGCCGAAAACGCTGAACGTCGGTGGAAGCGATCAGCTCGAGATGCGCGATGTGATGGCGCGAATCGCGGCTGCCATTTTTATCGCGCGCCGCTGCAAACGCATCCAGCGCCATGCGAATGCCGCGGTCGCCGATGGCGTGAATATGAACTTGAAATTTTGCGCTATCGAGAGCCGGCACCATTTTTTTCAACGTCTCGGCGTCCCAATTGGGTTTGCCGAGATCGCCGTGATCGAGATACGGCTGCAACATCGCGGCGGTACGCGCTTCGATCACGCCGTCGGCAAAAATTTTCACGGCATTTGCGCGCAATCGTTTCCCCTGATATCTGTTGCGCATATCAATTAAAAATGGAATTTGCGCGAGGCCTTTGGTAGGATCGGCGTACATCGCGGTAACGACTCGCGCCGTCAGTTCATCTTAGCGATCTAATTCGAGATACGTTTCGAGCAAATTGGAATCGGCGCTCGCTTCTTGCAACGACGTAATCCCAAAACGATTCGCCATTTCCAAACCGCGTATCAGTCCGGCAACATAATCTTTTCGAGTATATTTCGGCAAATGCTTCGCAACCAAATCTTTCGCATCTTCGCGTAGCGTTCCGGTGGGTTCGCCGGTTTTCGAGTCGCGTTCGATGCGACCGTACGGCGTATCCGCTGTTTCTTTCGTGATGCCGGCAATTTGCAACGCTTTGGAATTGACCCACGCGGAGTGACCATCCGCCGCGGAGAGATAAACCGGTTTGTCGGGAATTATTTGATCGAGAAGAGATTTGTTCGGGTTGGCATTGGGAAAAATCGGCAAGTCCCAACCGCCGCCGCGAATCCACGACGCATCGGGATTCTGCTGCGCATAACGGCGAACGGCCTCCAAAATTTGTACCGGCGTCGAAAGACCATTGAGATTGCATTCACCCAACTCCATGCCGCCGCTCACCGGATGCACGTGCGAATCATGAAAACTCGGCAGCGCCATTTTGCCTTGCAGATCGACGACTTTGGTGCGGCTGCCGATCCATTCTTTGATTTTGCTCTCGGAGCCGACATAGACGATGCGGCCATTATCAATCGCGATAGCTTCAGCCCAACTGCGCGCGGCGTTCATTGTGCAAATCGCGCCGTTGCGCAGAACGAGATCGGAAGGCGCCGGGCAATTGGGTTGGCTTGAACAATGCAGCCAGAAAATCGAAGAAGTAAGAATAAGCAACTGCCGCCAACGGTTCGTTCTTTTCATGAACAATCTTTCGTGGAGTGAGGTGATGCACTGCTTCAGAATTTAATCGTAAACTTCGCGTCGATGTCGAACGCGAGCGATATCGACGATTTTAGCTTTTCATTAAGGTTGGCGGTTAAAAAGATAAACGACTTCATTTAAAAAGTCAAGCGCCAACACAAAAATCCTTGCTTTTGGGCGGCGCGTGAATTAGTTTTCACCAGTGATGATATTGAGGAGAAATCATTTTGCTGAAACTTGATCTTGAACGAGCGGTTGACGAAACTGCGAATCACCTTATCGATCTTGCGCTCGCGGAAGATTTAGGCGAGGGCGGCGATATTACGACACAGGCGATTTGGGCGGATCAATCGCCAAGCGGCAACGCTGCCATTATCGCCAAATCCGCTGGCGTCGCGGCGGGCCTGAAAATTTTTGCTCGCGTTTTCGCCAAAGTCGATCCGATGGTTCAAATTGAATGGCGGGCGCACGACAAAGATTGGCTGACAACAAAGCAGGAAGTGATTCATCTTTATGGCCCGCTGGCTTCGATTCTTTCCGGTGAGCGCGTTGCCTTAAATTTTCTTCAGCGTCTTTCCGGCATCGCGACATTGACGAGAAAATTTATCGATGCCGTTGTCGGCACGAAAGCGAAAATTCTCGACACGCGTAAAACTACGCCGGGCTGGCGAATTTTGGAGAAATATGCCGTGCAATGCGGCGGCGGACTGAACCATCGAATGGGGCTTGACGACATGTTTTTGATTAAAGAAAATCACATTGCCGCTGCTGGCAGCATCACCGCGGCGGTGCGCCATTGCCGAGAATTTCGCCAACACCAAAAGCGCCATTGGAATTTGGAAGTCGAAGCGCGAACTTTGGCCGAGGTCGAGGAATGTTTGCGAAATGAGGTTGAACACATTATGTTGGATAACATGTCGGTGGCCGAAATGCAAAACGCCGTGCAGTTCGTCGCCGGTCGCGCCAAATTGGAGGCGTCCGGCAATGTCAGTTTGGAAAACGTCGCGACGATTGCCGCCACCGGCGTCGATTATATTTCCATCGGCGCATTGACACATTCGGCGCCGGCGATGGATTTTTCTTTGTTGGTTGTATAAAACAAATGATGTTCAACGCCAACAATGAGCGCACCAAGTGGTCAAGAGAAACAGAAGCATCCCCGTTTTCTATCTTGTCATTTTGTCAATTTTCTCACCTTCATTAAGCCAAAAATTTCAATTCACGCCCTGTTAATTTGGCAGGGAAATGATTAATCTTACTTCTTTACATCCTGTTTTTTAGCAGGATACTCCCATCTCTAAAACCTGGCATTCCTTTTGTATATTTAAGCCTGCGTTTTAGGATTGAAACGAGAGACACCATAAATCGACCTCGGACTGCGGACAAATCAGACTATTCGACAACAATATGACTCTCGATAAATTTACTCTCAAAGCCCAAGAAGCGGTGGTGCGGGCGCAGCAGATTGCAACGGAGCACAACCACCAGCATATCGAACCGGAGCATCTGCTCAAATCCCTTTTGGATGATCCCGAAGGCGTGCCGCTGGCGATTCTCAAAAAACTCGGCGTGAATGCCGGACTCATTGCCGGCCGCCTCGACGACGAGTTGCGTAAAATGCCGCGGGTGCAGGGGAGTGGTGGACTGGGCAATGTTTACGTTTCGGCGCGGGTGAATAATATCTTCAACATGGCGGGAAGCGAGATGCGCCAGTTGAAGGACGAATACATTAGCTCCGAACACTTGCTCGTTGGCGTCACCGAAGAAAAAGGCAGCAACGCGAGCGAAATTCTCAAAGCGCAGGGCGTGACGCGCGACGCAATTTTTCGCGTGCTCAAAGATATTCGCGGCACGCAGCGCGTCGTCGATCAAAATCCCGAAGACAAATATCAAGCCTTGCAGCGTTTCGGCCGCGATCTCACGGAGTTGGCGCGGCGCGGCAAGCTTGATCCGGTGATCGGCCGCGATGATGAGATTCGTCGCGCCATTCAAGTGCTGTCGCGGCGCACGAAAAATAATCCCGTGCTCGTCGGCGATCCCGGCGTCGGCAAAACCGCGATCATCGAAGGCATTGCGCAGCGCGTGGCCAATGGCGATGTGCCGGAATCGCTGAAGAATAAGCGCGTCACTCAGCTCGACATCAGCGCGTTGATTGCCGGCGCCAAATTTCGCGGCGAGTTTGAAGAGCGTTTGAAAGCGGTGCTCAAAGAAATTCAGGAAGCTGACGGCGACGTTATTCTTTTTATCGACGAATTGCACACGGTGGTCGGCGCTGGCGCGGCGGAGGGCGCCGTCGATGCGGCAAATATGTTGAAGCCGATGCTGGCGCGCGGCGAGCTCCGCCTGATCGGCGCCACCACGTTGGATGAATATCGCAAATACATTGAAAAAGACAAAGCGCTGGAGCGCCGTTTTCAGCCGGTGTTGGTTGATCAGCCGACTGTCGATGAAACGATTTCGATTTTGCGCGGCTTGAAAGAGCGTTACGAAGTGCATCACGGCGTGCGCATTACCGATTCCGCGATTGTGGCGGCCGCGACGCTGTCGCATCGTTATATCAGCGACCGTTTTTTGCCGGACAAAGCCATCGATTTGATCGACGAATCGGCGGCCAAATTGCGCACCGAAATCGATTCGATGCCGGAGGAAATCGACGAGATCGAGCGCCGCAGCAAGCAATTGGAAATCGAATTGGTCGCGCTGAAAAAAGAAAAAGATTCGGCCTCGAAAGAGCGCGCCGAAAAATTGAAAATCGAATTGGCGAATCTCAAAGAGCAATCCTCGCAGCTCAAAGGCCGCTGGCAGGTTGAAAAGGACACCATCAAGCAAATCAACGCCGTCAAAGAACAGGTCGAAGCCGCGAAGATGGAGGCGGAAAAAGCCGAACGTGTCGGCGATTTGAATAAAGCGGCGGAGTTGAAATACGGCCGTCTCATCGAATTGAACAAGCAACTTGACGCGTTGAATGGCAAATTATCCGAATTGCACAAAGACGGCGCGCTGTTGAAGCAGGAAGTCACCGAAGAAGACATCGCCGAAGTTGTGGCGCGGTGGACGAGAATTCCGGTGACACGCATGCTCGAAAGCGAGAAGCAGAAAATTTTGCACATCGCCGATCGTTTGCGCGAGCGCGTGGTTGGGCAGGAAGAGGCAGTCGAGGCGATTTCACTTGCGGTGCGGCGTTCGCGCGCCGGCATGAGTGAAGAGAACCGCCCGATTGGTTCGTTTATTTTTCTCGGCCCCACCGGCGTCGGCAAAACCGAACTGGCGCGGGCGTTGGCCGAGGTTCTGTTCGACGACGAAAACGCGATGGTGCGCCTCGATATGTCCGAATACATGGAACAATTCAACGTCTCGCGTTTGATTGGCGCGCCGCCGGGCTATGTCGGATACGACGAAGGCGGCCAGCTCACCGAAGCCGTGCGTCGCCGGCCCTATTCGGTCGTGCTGTTGGATGAAATCGAGAAAGCGCATCCGGAAGTTTTCAACATTCTTTTGCAGATTTTGGAAGATGGACGCTTGACCGACGGCAAAGGCCACGTGGTCAATTTCAAAAACACCATGATCATCATGACCTCGAACATTGCGGCGGAATACATCATGCAGCGCTTCCAGAATATCAACGACGCCAACCGCGAGCGGGTTTACGAATCGGCGCGCGGTGAAATTTTGCAAATTTTAAAACAAAAACTGCGTCCGGAATTTTTGAACCGCGTCGATGAAATCATCATGTTCCGCCCGTTGAGCAAAGAGCAGATTCATCAAATCGTCTCGATTCAGTTTGAACGCATCGTGCGTAAAACAATGCAACGGCAGGGATTGGACGGCAAGCTGACCGAACGCGCCAAAGATTATTTGGCCGACAAAGGCTACGATCCGGTGTTCGGCGCGCGCCCGCTCAAACGCATCATGCAAAAAGAATTGGTCAACGAGATCGCCACGCGCATTCTCGAAGGCAAATTGCAAAAAGGCGATTTTTTGAATATTGATGCGGCGGATAAAGGCTTGCAATTTGAATCTTGATTTTAAGGAATTAAAATGAAAGAAGAAAAGGATTTATCACAACAAGATGCTCTCGATTCAACGAATGGCCAGGCCGCGTCGATGAGCGAAACGGTTTCGGCGCAAGAAAATGCCGCGGAACCGGTGATTGAGACAGAGACAGCGCGAGCGGAAACTGTTCCGCCGCAAAATGGCGGCGCTACGCCGGCAGCAGCAGAGACGCAACCATCGCTTGGCGAATTGCAGGAACGTTTTCTGCGCCTCGCCGCGGATTTCGCCAATTACAAACGCCGCAGCGAAAACGAACGCGTCGAGGTTGCGGATTGGGCCAGACGTGATCTCACGTTGGCATTGCTGCCGATCCTCGATGATTTCGGCCTGATGATGGAATACGAGGCGCAACATCCGGAGCGCTTGGCCGAAGGCGCAAAGATGATTCGCCAAAAAATGCTGGAGCTTTTGGGCAAGCAAGGATTGGAGAAGATCGAAGCGCTCAATCAGCCATACCATTATGAACAACATGAAGCCGTTTTAAGCCAACCGGTGAAAGAGCCAGCGCTCGATCATAGGGTACTCTCGGTGATGCAGGAAGGGTATTTGTATAAAGGCAAAGTCTTGCGGCCGAGCAAGGTTATCGTTGGGCAATATGTTGAAGCCGAGCCGACGTCATCCCCGGTTTCGGAGCCGGATCAAAATAGTAAGAGTCAGACGGAACCAAACTGAGGAAAGGACGTTTAAATGCACAAAATGGTTGCGAGGGTGGTTCAATTAACTGTTGTTAGGATGTTAAAATTGTAACAATTTAGTCGCAGTGTCTGTGAGTTCACTAAAATTTTTCTTGTAAATTACGTGTAATTGTGTTATATTAGGCGTCTGTTTGAGCTTCCTGTGGCTAAATAAAAGGACTTTGCAAAATTCGACGAGGTGAAGTAAGATGACCCGCAAGCAATTGAGTTTTTATAAGAAGTTGTTGGAAAAAGAGCGCGCCGCAATTCTGCGCGAGCTGGCGCATGAGCATCGTGATTATCGCGAAGCGCCGGCAGAGATGCCCTCAGACGTGTACGACCGGGCTACGATTGACGGCTCCAAAGAAATTGCCGCCATGTTGCAACACGAAGACAGCCAACGCTGGCTGGCGATCAACACGGCTCTGGCGAAAATCGAATCCGGCGAATATGGTTTGTGTGATGTCTGCGGCCAACCTATTAACGAGGCGCGTTTGCAGGTGGTGCCGACAGCGGCCTTCTGCCTAAAATGCCAAAAAAGCCACGAAGCCCGCCTCGGCGAGCCTGCTTCCGACGGCGTGCGCATCGACGACGAGAAGTGGGAAGACAATTATTTGGGAGATTAGATGCCGATCGCTGTTGAAGAAGTTCAAGCCGGTGAGATAGATTACCGGCTTTTTTATTTCGAATGAAAGGCCCGAATTACTGACCTGGCCTCGTCATGCACGCTTTTTTCCCGCGCTATTTTGTAGCGCGAGTTTATCCTTGACAAAGTTGCCAATTTTTGTTATATAGTGCCAGTTCCCAACCCACCAGAGTCGGGTTTAATTTTTTCGCATCATAAAAGATTCCGTTGAACCGCCAAGAAAAAAAACACCAGTATCGATTCCCGTTAGCACAAAAGATTCAGGGCCTCGACAATAAGTCCGCGCGGGCGCTTGCCGATTGTGACATTACGACGCTGGAAGACCTGCGCGACGCCGATCTCGATTCCATTCTACGGAAAAATGCGGCATTTGAATTTTCCACTCTGGAGCGCTGGCAGCAAGAGGCGTGTTTACAAACTATTTTTGCCGGAATGACCGCGCGCGCCGCAGAAATTTTAGTGAATTTCGGTATCAGGTCTGTTGCGGAAATGGCGCGAGTGGAGAATGTACGACTGAAAAAAAAATTGCCTTCAGACCGGCTGGCCGCTTGGAAGTTCATCGCTGCCAATATTCCCGCCACGCTTGTGCCCGAACAATTGGCAGCGGCGCGAGAAATTGATCCGCTGACGCCGCCGCAGGCCGTCGCGCTGTATGCGCATGGAATCAAAACGCTTCAACATCTTCGCGACCTCGAAATCTTCACGCTGGATTTTAGCTTACTGCCGGAAATCAACAAAGGCACGCTCGCGCTTTATAAATATTTGGCGACGTTACGCCTGAATTATTGCATCGGCCCCAAGTACGCTTATCAATTGTATCATCGCTATCATGGCAACCGCGATAAAATTCGGCAGCGTCTCGAGCGCGAATCAAACAAAATACCTCGCACACGCGGCGGCTTGCCTTCCGATGTGAACGCATATTTGGAGCCGATTTGTCGCGACCTCGCTGCAACGATTGGTCGCAATAAACCACATGCCAATCGCGCCCTGAAGCGCGCGCAGCAATGGGGGTCGGCGCAGGAGATTTCCGGAAAGCTCTTGCGCGCGCTCGCCGAAGATCGCAGCGCCAATAAAGCCGCGGTGATTCCATGGCTGTTGAAACGCGGTTTGACCTCAAAGCGCGGTTTGCTCGATCTCATCGATCAAGCCGTTAAAACCGCCGATGGCAAAAAAGATTTGATTGACGCACTTGCCGATCGCTGGGGAATGGGCGCGCTGATAAATCTCGGCAAAGATTCGGAGTTGAAAGATACGCTGGGAAATTTTTTGGTTAATAAATTGAAGCAAGCCGCCAGTAATTGGTCGGAAGTTTCGCCGGAGGCGATAAAATTGCTCAAGCTCGGCGGCGAAGCGGCGGCCAACTTAATGGATCAGTTCAATCTCAAGCCGGAAAAATTGATCAGCACGGTTTTGAAATCAAGCGAGCGCGAAAAAGAATCTTACATGTCGACGGTGTTGAATTGTTTTCAGGACAAAGCTAAATTTGATCAGATCAAAACCTCCACCATTCTCGAGTTGCACAAAGACGGAGCGGAACATATTCAGCCGTTTCTGCAACACCTTTACAAGTCCGGCAAAGAATCGTTCGGCAACCTTGATAATTTGTTGCAAATTCCTCTCGCGCAATCGTCTCAAGATCGCGACGGTGTTTTTTCCTCCATTTTTAAAGCGGTGAGTTCGTTGGGCGCTGAAACCGAAGACGGACTCGATAAAATGATGCCGAAATTGCTCGATTGGCTGCGCCGCACGAATGAGATGGATTTTGTGCAAGTTGTCGATGATTTCCTGCTGCCGGAAAATAAAGAAGCTGCCGTCGTGCCGATGGGTTTTCACCTGCTTGGCAAAGGTCTGCAATCAATCATGGGAGAATCGGAAATTGATCGCGCCATCGCCAAGCGTTTTACGGAAAAATTTTTTCAGCATCTGCCCTTGCATGACGAGCTGCAGCAGGAAATTTGGCTGCATTTGGCAAAAATCCCCGATATGTTGTTCGTCTTTCTTTCGCAAATGTTATTGAAAGCCGTTGCCACGCCGATGAAAGTCTTTCAATGGATCGGCCAAAACGCGAATGCGCTCAAACAAAAAGATCGCGAGCTTGCCATCAAGGTTTTGGCGCCGCCGGACGAAGCGAACGATCGCAAATACGTGATTCTCTCCGATATTCATCGCGAGGTGCCGGAAGACGATATTGTCGACGAGCACTTTTTTGATTTGTCGCATTTCTCCAAGCATCGCGATTTGTTCATTCGCGTGCTTGAATATTATCGCGACAACGGTTACATAGTGATCGAAAATGGCGATTGTGAGGAGTTGTGGGTCGTGCCCTCGGTGCGAAAAAATAAAGGCGTGCGCGCGCGGGCCGAGCGCATCATCGCTCCGAACGGTCCGCATCAGCGTGTTTACAAAATACTCGCGGAGCTGCATCGACAGGGGCGTTATTTCCGGACGCGCGGCAATCATGACGATTTTTGGGCGGCGTCGCCGGCGAACGAGGCGTTGCTGCGCGATACCTGGTTCAATGACGGCCCGGAGTTTCGCGTTTGGGATGCGCTCATCATTCCGGAGGTTTTGACGATGCAAGATGATTACCTCGGCAGCGTCAAAAAAATCATCCGCGCCAAACATGAGCATGCGCCGCTTGACGTCAAGGAGCTGGCTGATTTGTTGCCCATCGGGTTGAGTCCGCGGCGCTATCGCGAACGCAAGCCGCTTTTTATTTTGCACGGCCATCAAATGGATTTTTGGAATTGTGACGAGCACAATTTTCTCGGCCGAACGCTGACCAATTCAATCGGCATCATCGCCGACGGCATCTCGACGTTTCCCTATCATCTGCGCGGCATCGACCTCGACGGCAATCCGATGGTGAAATTTTCCGACTTGATGGCGAAAGTGCCGCAGGTGGAACATTGGCTGCCGCTGGATCGCGCGCTGCGCCAGTCACGACGCATCGAGCAAGGCGACAAAGAGCGTCTAATTCAGGATAGCATTTACTATTGTGAAACGCTCGCCGCCGCTCTGTCGCTGGCGCTGAAATATCCCGGCCAAACCGGCCGACAACAAATTCAAATCATGGTCGGCCATACACACTGGCCGCAGAGCCGGCCGTTGCTGCATTTGGCGACGCTGAAAGTTCCCGGCACCGATAAAAAAATTCCGCTTGGGATTCAGACGCCTTATTACAACAGCGGCACCTGTGGCTGGTGGGAGGGCGTGCTGTGGGGAATTGAAATTACCAGCTACGGACAACCCAAACTTTTTTATTGGGACAAAAGCTCGCAGACGCCTCATTTTATGCCATGGGAATTGCACGACGATATTCCAGAGTATGTCGATAGATACAAGGAGAAGGTCGGACAATTTCTCGCCAAATGTTTCAACGACACAACCGTGCTCGAAGAGAATACCCGAAACCGCGTCACATGGAATGAAGTTGACGATTTCAGCGAGTTGCAGAAAATTGATTTTGGCGCGCTCGATACCGGACTGCACGGCGCGGCCATGAATACCGCGCAAATTTGGGCACTGCGCTATTTGGATCATTCGCCCAAGACTTCGCAATCGCTCGAACTTTCTTTCAACTTATACCAGTTAATGGCGCCGGAAAAATTAACCCCGACTTTTTCCATGATCGCCGAGAAACCGCTAACTTCCAACTTGATTGGCATGCTTGTCAAGACATTGGACGTCGGACGCGAATGGAAAAAAATCGACTCGCAAAACGGCTGGTATCATCAAATCGGTTCGTTGTTCTTTTATGCCGCGCATTTTTTGAAAAACAGCCTGTGCAATAAATTGGGCTTGTTGCTCAATCTTTTCATTTCGCAAGAACATGAACTGCATGTCCGGCTCGACGCCCAAAGCGGAATCTTTGCCATCAAGTTGGGAAATGCCGCTCATCCGCAACATGAAAGCAGAAAAATCGAGAATGCCTCGAACCCGAAAAAAGTCGCTCAAAAAAGTCGAAAAAATCGCCGACGTGCAATCGCGCTTTCCTGAGAAGGCGGAATATGTTGTCGGTCCGGAAGCTGCTCTGCAAGCCATTCGCACCGCGCTGGCGAAAGTCGAAGGGTTCCGCGAGCAGGATTTGCACGTCGTTCGTGACGTAATTCGCGCGCTCGTTCCCGACACGCTGGATTCCGTGGGCGAAAACAAATTTCTCGACGGCCTGAGATTGCCGTATAAATCCATCGTCAATTGCGCCGGTTATTTGACCGCTGTATCGACGTTGCTCGGATTGCACACGCGAATCGATCGGATGCAGCAGTATTATCGTCTTGCGGTTTTGCCATTTTTGGATTTACGTCTGCGTGAAAAAATCGCCGCGCTGAGCCAGCAAAAACCTTTTGGGTGGCGGCTTCAAAAAGTTGTTTACAATCGCGTGCTGCATTCGATTGGCAGTGTGGTGGATAATCTCATTCATCTGATTGTTTTGGGCTGGGTCTTTTGTCCCGGCATCGGCGAACCGGATAAAAAAACGGGATTTTACAACCGTTTCGTCTTTGGCGTTCGCTGCGGCTTTTTGGATTTGGGTCATTTTTTTAATTGCGCGGCGCTGGCGTTTGCCTATGGTCCGGAAGCGGCAAAAGCGCGCGCCGAATCGGTCGAGATCTCCCAACGCCGCGTGCGCGAAAAGCGCTGGTTGGAATGGATGCGTCAAATTACTTTTCTCGCGCCTTTGACGAATCTCTTCTGGAGCTATGCGATGAGCGCCGATACCATCGAAGATCGCTCCTCCGACTGGTTCGGTATCATGCTCGGCCAAAAAATGCGTGCGCATAAAAACAACGACAAGATCATCGAATTTTTTATGGCGCAATGGCCGCATTTGGTGAAAGGCGACGTGCTCGGCCCGGAAAAACAATCCTTTTTTCGCAAGCTTTGGGACGTGATCAAATTGATCGCCCAGATGATTCGTTACCGTCTGGGCAGCGGCGACGTGTTCGACATTGCGAAATACATGCAGGAATTTTTTGCCGATTACGGCGCGCTCGATCCCGCCGATAAAAATGCGGTGCCGCCGAATCTTTTGGAAGAAACCATTGGTTTTTACATGAATCAATACGGCGGCAATGAATGGCACAGATTTACGAGCCGCGGCTGGGACGTCGTCATTCCGCAGAAATTGTGGGAGCAAGTCGTTCGCGACAAATTCGCGACAAATATGAAGCAGTTGGATGAAAGCGAACTGCCCATTAAAATTCAGCTTGATAATGGCGAGAAAGTGACGCCGTATTTTCGAGAAACTTGAAAATTCGTGTTGTGGGAAAATTCTGCTTGCACATGATAGCTATAGTGACAAACTGAATATGGGCAAAGTTATTGCTATTCATATCGCCGCAAAAGCCGAACAACCGATGCAAGAAATTGCGACGGCAACTTTGGTGGCGGAAAAAGGCATTGCCGGCGACCGCTATTTCGGTCGCAAACCAAAATTGAACGTGACGTTGGTTCAAGAAGAATTTCTTGAAGAAGCGGCTGATAAGCTGGGCGTTTCGTATCGACTCGGCATGTCGCGGCGCAACCTCACCGTGCGCGATGTGTCGTTAAATGATCTGATCGGAAAGCGTTTTTCTATCGGGAAAATCGAGTTGGAGGGCGTGTCACTCAGCGAGCCTTGTCGCAATATGGAGAAGAGCATCGGCTCCGGCGCGATCGCCGCCTTATCGGGACGCTGCGGCATTCGCGCCCGCGTCATCCGTGGCGGCGTCATTCAGAAAGGAGACGAAATCAAATGCATCTCGTAAACGTTCCGGCGCGTTTGCGCCAGCTCGGGATCATTCCTGTTGTCAGCATCGAACGGGTCGAATCGGCGATTCCGCTGGCTGAGGCTTTGCTCAACGGCGGCTTGCCGTGCGCTGAAATTACTTTTCGGACTACTGCCGCGGAGCCAGCGATTCGCGCGATTTCACAAGCCTTTCCGGAAATTTTGGTCGGCGCGGGCACCGTGCTGGATGAGGAGCAAGTGGAACGCGCGATGAACGCCGGCGCGAAATTCATCGTTTCTCCCGGATTCTCTCCGATGGTGGTGAATCATTGTCAGGAAAAAAACATTCCCATTTTCCCGGGCGTTTGCACACCGACTGACATCCAAATCGCGCTCGAAACCGGATTGAGTATGTTGAAATTTTTTCCTGCCGACGCCTTCGGCGGATTGAAAACTTTAAAAGCCCTCAGCGCGCCGTTTCCAAACGTCGAATTCATTCCCACCGGCGGCATTACCGCCGCCAATCTCGAGGAGTATCTCAGCTTCAAAAAAGTTCTCGCCTGCGGCGGCAGTTGGATGGTGAAAAATGAATTAATTAATGACGGGAATTTTGCCGAGATCACGCGCTTGACCGAAGAAGCGGTGTCGATCAAGCGGAAGATGTGATGCCAAACTTATCTGACCACAATCAATTTTCTGGTTTTCACAAAATGCCCAGCGCGGAGCTGATAAAAATAAACGCCGGTCGGCAAAGTGGCCGCGTCAAACTCAACGTTGTATTCCCCCGCCTCTTTCTTTTCATTCACCAAGGCATGCACCTGGTGGCCATTCAAGTCATACACCCTCAGTTCCACTTGTTCGGCTTGGGGTAATGCATACGCAATCGTCGTGGTTGGATTGAAAGGATTCGGATAATTTTGGCCCAGGCTGAATTCTCGCGGAACGTCTTGATCGGCCAGAACGCCAGTCAAAAGCGCTTGCACCTCATTCGACGACTCACTTTCACCGGCATCGTATTGTGTCGTTAGAATATAATAGTAAGTCCCGCCGGTGGAGACTGTGTTGTCGGTAAAATTTGTGGCGTTGGGATTCTGAATAACCTGAATAAGCTTTTCTTGTATAGGTATCACAAGAGGAGCAGCATCGCGATAGAGCTTGAATCCTTGAGAAAGCGGCTTCGGAATTTTTGCGCGCGCCGTCCAAGTGCGTGTTATCGTGACATTGCCACAGCTCGGATGAAAAAATATGAAGCTGAAATTACCGCTGCAAGTCTCGGGAATCGTGAAAGTACCCGAAATGTCTGAGTCGGAAAAATTACGATTGTTGGTAATCGGCAGAGGCCTATTGAGCGTCGTTTCCCCATTAAAAGTGCCGCAACCAGCACTGTACTGCCAGCCGATTTTAAAAGAATCAACCGCTGTTCCGTTGGGAGTGACAACAAAAGAAACGCTTGAGCCAAGCCATTGTCCGCGGATGGGGCGAGTGAACACGCCGGCGGCCCATTGCAAGGTGACGGCATTATTCTGCCGGTTGCTCAGAACGAAATTCTGCGGCGGCGGCAACTCTATCGCAGCACCAGTCGTCGTGAAGCGCCATACCGTGGAATAATCACTCATCCCTACCATATTTTTTGCCTTCACACGCCAGTAGTAGGCGGTGTTTTGCCGCAGCGGGCCCACTTGCTGTTGGGTATTCGTAATCGTCGAGTCATCAAAGACTATTGTGGTGAAAGTAGGACTTGTCCCGATTTGCAGACGATACACGGCATCGTTTGATGCCGGATTCCACTTGAGAATCAAAACAAGAAGTTGATCTTGAGCGCGGTCTGCCGGTGAGACAAGTGCCGGGGTGGCAGGCGCTGTCAATTTGGTGGTAAAATTCCAGACTGGTGATGACCACGGGCTCGTGCCGCCGGAGTTCATTGCCTTCACACGCCAGTAGTAGGTGGTGTTTTGCTGTAACGGGCCTACTTGCTGTTGGGTAGTCGTAATTGTCGAGTCATCAAAAACTGTTGTGGTGAAAGCAGGATTTGTTGCGATTTGCAGACGATACACAACGTCGCTTGATGCCGAGTTCCACTTGAGATTCAAAACAAGAAACTGATCTTGAGCGCCATCTGCCGGTGAGACAAGTGTCGGGGTGGTAGGTACTACCAAAACGATGACTTGTTTGGGGGTCGGCAGGGTGTCATTAGCGACAAACGCATCGCCGGCCAATGCTGTCCAAGCCGTGAAGCGATAAGTGTCTGTGTTGGCCGGCATCCACGGCATTGCAAACGTTTTGATAGCGCTGGCGCCAGCGGCAAGAGACTCCGTAAAATTTTCTGTCACGGCCTGGCCGTTATCAATTCGGTAGCTCAGCGGAAAATTGCTTTGCGTCGCGGTGCCAAAATTTTTAACCACAACACGCACCGGAACTGAATTTCCCAGGATGAAGTTATCCGGCAGGTCGATGGCGGCTACACCAACATCTGTCGCAAACTGTTGAACATAAAGTTTGTAAATCCGGTCAGTGTTACCGTCAGACGCCCACAAAAAGCCGTTGTCCCACGCCAAGCCGGTGGGATTCCTAACGGGCGATAGAAAATGATCCAAAACTTTTCCAGTCGTGTCGATCTTATAAATCAGCAAGGTCTCAGTATCCACGAGCCAAAGATTTTGCTTATCCCAAGTCAAACCGTTGTGAAAAGTGCCAGGCGGAGAAAACGAACCGGCAATTCCACCGGTTGGGTCGAGCTTCCAGATTGTTGGAACTCCGCCGTCACAGTGCCAAAATCCGGCACCGTTCCATACCAAGCCGGATGGAAAACGGCCAGGAGTCGAAAATGAAGAAAGCACAGTTCCGGTCGTTGAAAGTGAGTAGAGTTTGGCGCTGTCAAGATCGGTATTCCACAAATTAGCTTCGTCCCACGCTAATCCGGTTGGATTAGAGCCAGGAGAAGCAAAAGACGAAATCAGGCTGCCGGCCGTGGTTAATTTATAAATGCGATCATTTGCGCCATCAGAGCTCCAGAGATTGGCGCCGTCAAAAGTCAAACCTTGCGGCGAGGGGCCGGGAGAAGGAAAGGAAGAAACGACGGCTGGCGCATTCACCATGCCTTTTTGCAAAAGCACATCATCAATAAAAGCGCCATTGGGTAGACTCGTCGTGCTGTTGGCGAACATGAAAAAGGCAATCCATACCGCGGACTTGCCGGTGAGATTTCTATAAATGTTGCCGGAGGAGGGCACGGCCGTCAAAGCTAATGAATATGGAAACCATTGCCCCGAGGACGTGCCCGATAAACTGAAGCCCGAAAAAGTGGTGCCATCATCCGAGGCTGAAACGAACAAAAAATCATTTTTAGGTTCCAAATTAAATGAAACAAAAAAGCTGAAAGCGGCCCAGTTGGCGTCGCTGAGATCAAACGGCCCATAAAACAAAAACATGTTTATGGGATTAGGATAATTGGCGCCACAGGCCAGGCTACTGCCAATGGTGCCGCCACCAATGGCCCAGGCGCTAAAAGTGCCATCGTGTGCCGCGCAAGAACGTTTTGCCCACGTGTAATCGCGCCGCGCGCCCAAATACCATGAACCAGTCGGAAAATCCCCTTCAAAATTTTCCGACATAATTGTCACTAAGCCGTTGGATGGCGTAGCCACTTTCCGGCTCGGCATGGCGCTGATTTCTTTTGCCATAGCTGCCGGTAGCTCGAAGTGTATCGGCTGCTGTATAATTTGTGGCGCGGTGAATTTGGCCGGTGCCTCTTTTTTTGCTGCGGCCGTCACGATGCGCCCAACCGAAGTTTGCGCAGCCAATGGAATGAGCGGCGCGAAAAGCAGGCAGACCCCAACGCGTGTTGCCAAAAATATTTTGTGAAGTTTTGTTATTTCTAACATAGAAACCTCTTTCAAAAAATTATCTAATAACCATCAGTTTTTCGGCTTGGGGCTATCGACAACCGAACTATTCTGCGGCTTGCCGTAGCGTGATTTCGTGTTGGCGAATGTGCCGTTTATAAACGTATCCCCTTGCAACCTGCGCAGAAACGGCTGGCGTTGTTGAACTGGTGAGTAGGCTGGCGCCATGACTTCCCCTTTTACAATACACGACTTTCAACATGATGGATGAAACCTGCAATTCCCATCTTTCCAAAAATGTGTCAAAAGTTAAATAAACTTTTTTGTAAAGTCAAGCGCGATTTTACTGGACGATTTTTACTGGACGACAATGAGCTTTCGTGTCGCCACGACTTGGCCGGCTTCCCGCCGATAAAAATAAATTCCCCTCGCCACGCCCTGTCCGTTTTGATCACGACCGCCCCACTTCACCGTATACTTTCCAACTGGGACAAGCCCATCGACCAGCGTTCTAATTTCTTGTCCGAGCATGTTAAACAGAGTTATCCGAACTGGCGATGCTGAAATTTTTTCCCACCGATGCTTTCGGCGGAGTGAAGACTTTAAAACCGCTCAGCACGCCGTTTCCAAACGTCGAATTCACTCCCACCGGCGGCATTAGCGCCGCAAATCTCGAGGAGTATCTCAGCTTCAAAAAGTTCTCGCCTGCGGCGGCAGTTGGATGGTGAAGAACGCATTGATTGACGAGGGGAAATTTTCTGAGATCACGCGCTTGGCCGCGGAAGCGGTGGCGATTAAACGGCGGGTGCATTCGGAGTAAATAAATTGCCGGGTAATTCCTCGTCTTGTTGTCTCATTTCGGCCATGCCACCGGCTTGTTTCAATTCACGCCTAAATCTTGCAGATGGTCCCGCGTTTTTTTTCGCATCATGGGGTCATTCGTCAACTCCCGAACTTTCATGAAATCAAAAATCGCTTTGGCGCGGTCGCCTTTGTCGCGGTAGGCGGTGCCGCGAATGTAATAAGCGGAGACCTGGTTGGCTTTGATATTGATGGCTTGCGTGTAATCCGCGATGGCGCGGTCGAACTTGCCGAGCGCATGATAGGCGCGGCCGCGATTGTAGTAAAGCTCGGCGTCTTCCGGTTTGAGTTTGAAGGTCGGATCGAAATCGCCGCCGCGATTTTTTGCGGTAATGATTCTCTCGCGTTTCAGTTGAATGGCACGATCATAATCGGCGATCGCGCGATCATTGCGATCTTTATGCGCGTAAGCATTGCCGCGATTCGCGTAAGCTTCGGCCAAATCCGGCTTGAGCTTGACGGCGTTGGTAAAGTCAGCGATGGCAAGCGAGAAGACATTATTCCTCAAATACGCCAGACCTCGGCTGGAGTAGGCTTCAGCAAGATTGGGATTTAGTTTAATGGCACGGTTGTAATCAACGATGGCGCGCTCGAGATCGCCCTTGTAATAATACGCCTTGCCGCGTTTATAATACGTATCCGCCTCTTGAGGATCGAGCCTGACCGCCTGATCAAAGTCGATGATGGCATGATCATAATCGCCGCGCTGCGTGTGCGCGATGCCGCGATTGCAGTACGCCTCCGCTAAATTCGGCCGGCGCAGAATCGCTTGATCGAAATCAGCAATGGCGCGAGCGAGATCATTGTTGAGCAGATAAGCATTGCCGCGATTGTTATAAGCGGTGATGTCGTCGGGGTTGAGTTTGATGGCCTGTGAGTAGTCGGCAATCGCGCGAGCATAATCGCCTTGATCACAGTAAGCATTGCCGCGATTGAAGTAGGCGCTGGCATAATCCGGTTTGATTTTGATGGCGAGATTGAAATCGGCTATCGCGTTTTCATAGTCGCCTTTTTGATAGTAAGCTTTGCCGCGATTATAAAATGTCAAAGCCTCCGGCTTTTGTTGGAAGCCGGTTATCACGCTCGCAACGGCGCTGAAAAAAACTAAACGCCACCTCAAGGCGAGAAAGCAAGATTGTTTGCTTCGTACCCTTAAAATGACGTTTACCGTGTCGCTTTCATTTTGTAAATTGTGATACATCCTGATTCACAATCAGTTTGTGCTTTTAAACGCCGGCATATCCATCAATCAATGGGATCAACTGATCCTGCGTCGGCTCCGCTCAGCAAAACCAATGTTCGGTCAAGCGCGGCGGCGATAAATCCGGCAGCGGGGGAGAGGCAAATTTTTTCTTGGCGTGTTGAGGCGCAGCTCGATATGCCAACTCGCGAATGGCCGCAAAAGTTTGATACGTATCCTGACCGGCGTGAGTCGCCGCTTCAACACCCACGGCAATTTCCTTTTGCAAACGATCCATTGCCGGATCGGAATGCTCCCAGAGAAAAGTAAATTTTTCATCATTAAATTCGCGCAAATGCGGCTGCGTTTCCGGCAATTTTAATAACGGCGATCCGGGCGGCAGCAAGAGGCGAATGCTGTATTGCACCGGATCAACATGCGCGATGATATGGTTTGCTTCAACGAAGTCGAGAATATCGAGAAAATCCTGCACGGTTGTCCATGGCGTGAAAGGCATCAACGAAGGTCGTAACGGAATGCCGGCTTGCATGGTGATTTGAAAAGCTTCTTCGACATCGGCGCGCGTATGCCCCTTCTGAAGTATGGCGAGCGCGTGATCGTTCAGAAGCTCCACGGCGGAAACCATGAAAACACAACCGAGCGGCGCAAACTCCGGCAGCAAGTCGCGATATTCGAGCAGATGCTCGATTTTAGCGGTGAAATCAAAAGTCAACTGTGGCCATGTGGCGTGCAACTCACTGACGATACGCAACGAATGTTTGACGCCGTTCAAAAAATCCGGATCGCCGAAGGTAATGTGCCGCGCGCCCATTTCCACGAGTTGGGAAATGTCCGCCAGCACAACCTCGGTTTGCACGATGCGGAGACGGCCTTCATAAACCGGCGTAATCGGACAATGCCGGCAGGTGTGCGCGCAGCCGCGACTGGCCTCCACATAACCTGCTAATCTATACTCACCATTGATGGATAATGCGGCATAATTTGAGAGCGGCGGCAGAAGGTGGCGAGCCGGTTTTAGAAATTTCAATCTTGGAAATTGCGTGGCGTCACGCCCCTCGTTTCTTTCAACGCCTGCAATCTTTTTGTCTTCGCGCTTTTCTTTTGCGTCGGCTAAAGCCACGAGCGCCTGCTCATATTCGCCGCCGATGGCCGAGTTTGCAACAGTTGCCAAAAGATAATCGGCATTCAATCCTGCGTATAATCCGTAAAAATTTATATGCGCCGCCGGATTGATTTTCCGCACGCGCCGCGCCACGTGAATGCCAAGACGAATGGCCGTGTGCATCGGCGTTGAAATGCCAATGAATTCCGCTTGTCGAACTTTTTCTGCGTTAAAATTTTGGACGGCGAGATCGAGACACTGCACGAGATGCCCCGCGTGTAATAAGTGCGCCGCGGGCGAAGCGAGATTAAACGGCTGGTGACCAAGCTCGTAAGTGGAGATGAGCAAAACGTTCATGAGAGAAAATGTTGTATTATTTCATACGCGCGCTCTTTAAAAGCGCGTATGAGTAAGAGTTTATGATCGCCGCCACCAAGTATATCGCATCGCACTTTGTGGTTTGTTGTAACCCCATTCTGCCGCCAAAGCATCGGCGGCATCCTCGGGATCTTCATTGTGCGTGCGACCGCGATTGCGCAAGTAGGCGTGCGCAAACTCGTGCGCGATGACGTAATTGGCAAAATCAAGCGGCGCCTCGGCCAACGAAATCTTCCATGCAATCATGCGGCTGCCAGCATCGCCCATCCCTGGAATGGCAATGTGAAATTTGGTGTGATGGCCGTCGGCGGGATTGTAGACGATCATATTGAACCGCTGATCGCCGAGAAGATCGTTCACAACTTCGGGCGGCAACGTCTGCAACACCGCAATGATGCGTTCGCGCAAAACCGGCGGTTCGACGTGGCGCGCGACGAAATCAACGATATGATCCATTTGGTTTTTATCGGCGCTTTGCCTGTTTGATGGCTTCGGCCAATGCCTCTGCCCGCTGCGAGCCGATCAACAAACGCTTGCCATTGGTCAATTCCAATTGCACGCCGCGATCACCGCTGACGTTGTAGGCCCAGCATTTTTCTTTGAAAGAGTATTTTAATCCCCAGCCGCCGAAATCACGCAGCGGGCGATAAGTGCGCGCCTCCCAACGGGCGATGTCACGCAAAAGAATTTGCTTTCGCCGCAGCGGCAGGAAATTGATGTAAAGATACTGGGAGTCCACCCGAACCGCGAGCGTCATTTTATAAAACAAAACCGGTATTCCGATTATCACCAGACTTGCTAGGCACGTGACAATTACCAGTCCTTCATTCGACATCGGCTTGTTGCCAAACGGCTTGCCGAGGTAAAGCTGTTGATAAAGGCCAAAGCCTAAAATCGCGAGCATTAAGAGCGAGGAGGAAAGCATGATAATCCAAATCCAGATTTGCCGGAATTGTTGCTCTTCTTCAAAAATGGCGATTTGTCGCGGTTCGTTCACTCTTTATTTCTCCACCGCATCGCGCAGATCAGTGAGAAAACGGATCATCGCGCGTGAAATCGAGCTTAATGCCGGCGACGGTAAATCATCTTGGTAATAATTCGTGTAATCAACTCTTGTACCCGCCGCGATTGACGTCAACAACCATTCGCTTGTCCCTGGCAGATACCCGTCCGTGCGTTTGTAAACCAGCCGGCCCGTGCTATCATCGCAAGCCACGATCTCAACGTTATATTTCAATTTCGTCTCGCCGGGACCGGCGGTAATGATGAAGCGGGCGCCGACGTGCATGGTCTCGTTTTGTGCTTCCACCTTTTGAAAAATTGCCGAGATTTCCGGCCAGCGCCGAAAATCCAAATATTGCCAAACTTCCGAAAGCGGTTTCTTAATTTCGATCCGTTCCTTGAGCATGGACATAGTCGCTTCCCTCGCCTTGATTCCGTTTCACGCCTGTCCCAACCGTTGGCAAAAGTGTCGAGTAAATTGGGACAAAGCTTATGATAACGAAATTCATGATGCGAATCAAGGAGAAAGTCGCTTGCAATGTAATGCCTTGCTCACGGGGGAAAAATGTAGCGCGGTCATCCTGACCGCAGACAAGATGTCTGCGCTACCCCCCGTCACTGAGGTATTACCCTGCAATTTTTTTAACAGGAGATGTCAATCAAATTGACACACCCTTTGGATTGGCGATTTGAGGGGCGTGAATTTTTGCGGCTAAGTTTACGGCAAATTGTAATTTGTGCAAAGGCGCTTTGCCGGCCAATTGCAGGAACTGCGCTTTTTTATCACAAAAAAATCGCATCGCGATCACAAAGGTTTGCGGGATTCGAAATAGAAATGACGCAGCCGAATGGCATGGCGCTTGCGTAAAGTTGAGATGCAAAGTCGATTTGGGAATTCAAAAGAACAATTCAGAGGAGATATTCAAATGAATCAACAAACGAGAAGCTCGCGAGCTTCGCTGCTCGCCGTGATGCTGCTGTTAACAACGGCATTATTCGCGCAGCCCGGTTATTATTTTGGCCAGAACAAAGTGCACTACAAAAACTTTGATTGGAAAGTTTTTCGGACCGAGCACTTTGATGTTCATTATTATTCCGAAGAGGCGGCAGCCGCGATGGATGCGGCCCGCATGGCGGAACGCGGCTACGATTATTTGAGCGATGCGCTTGAGCACAAAATTGAAAAGCGTATTCCGTTGATTTTGTACGCCTCGCTCAATGATTTCCAACAAACCAACGTCGTGTCCGAAATGCTCGGCGACGGCACGCGCGGCGTCACCGAGAGTTTGAAACATCGCGTCACGCTGCCGATCACCGGCTCGTATCGCGAGTTCAATCACGTGCTCGTGCATGAGCTGGTACACGCATTTCAATTCGACATTATGGCCAACGGCAAGAGTCAAGTTTCGATTGCGCGCTTCGATCCGCCGCTGTGGTTTATGGAAGGCATGGCCGAGTATCTTGCCATCGGCATGGACAACACCACCCGCATGTGGGTGCGCGATGCGCTGCTGGATGATAAATTGCTGACGGTGGAAAAACTCAACGGCACGTTTGACATTCGCGTTTACCGCCTCGGCGAATCGTTGTGGAATTTCGTCGGCGAGACGTATGGCAAAAAGAAAGTCGGCCAAATTCTGAAAACCGCCGTGAACTTCGGCAATGTCGAACGCGCGTTCAAAACCCAAATCGAGCTGGACTTCAAACAGCTTACGACGGCTTGGCATGACGCCGCGCGCAAACAAGTATTGCCGGCAGACAGTATGCTGCGACGTCCGGAACAAATTGCGCAGCAGATTACGACGCAAGAAGGTTATTTCCATCGCATGAATCTCGTGCCTGCGGTCAGTCCGGATGGCAAGCGGGTCGTCTACGTTGCGAACAAAAATTTGACGGACGAAATCTATTTGCTCAAACAAAAGAGTGACGGCACGTATGAAAATCGCCGTCTCGTCGCCGGCGGCCAGAGCCGCGATTTCGAGTCGTTGCGCTTTTTTGACACCACCATCAATTGGTCGCGGGACGGCAGCCGTATCGCGTTCGTCTCCAAATCCGGCAAAAATGATGCGATTTATGTGTTGGAGCCAGAGAGCGGCGCTATTATGCACAAATTGGTTTTTCCCGAATTGAACGGCTTGGTCTCGCCAAGTTTTTCACCGAAAGGGGATGAGCTGGTTTTTGTCGGCATCTCCGGCGGAATTTCCGATCTCTACACCGTCGCTCTTGCGGATAAAAAACTCCGGCGCTTGACGCAGGATCGTCTTTCGGAATTGCACCCGCAGTGGTCGCCGGATGGCAACGCCATTGTGTTTGCAACTGATCGCGGCAACGGCACGGATGAGAGCAAATTGCTTTACGGCGACAACGATTTGGCCATCTACAATTTTGCAACAAAAGAAATTGCGTTGCTTACAGATTTATCCGGCGATGCGATCAATCCGCAGTGGTCGGCAGACGGCAGCGAGATTGCATTTGTGTCGGATCATCAAGGCATTCCGAATATCTATCGGCTTAATTTTGCCTCAAAGCAAATCTCGCCGATGACGACGTTGAAAACCGGCGTGGCGGGAATCACTGCAACCACGCCGGCAATGAGTTGGTCAGCGAATGGCCGCGTCATCGTGTTCTCGTCGTTCGTGAAAAGCAGTTGGCAGCTCTTTCGGATGGGACTGCCGCCATCCGCGCCAGCGTTGACGCTCAATGCCACTGTGATTCCGCCTGCCAATATATTTGCAGCAATAAAATCGCCGGAGAGCAATGTGTCAGAGCCTACGGATTCGCTTTGGTTGCCGGCGATTCCCGACTTCAATAATTTGTACGCGAATTATAATTTGATGCGTCCCGATTCGGTTGAGCCGCGCAAGTATAGCCGCGCGCCAAAACTGGATGGTATCGCGCTCGGCGCGACGCTTGGCGGTTATTTCGGCGCCGCTGGTGGTTTGCAATTGGGGTTCAGCGACATGATGAGCAATCACAATTTCATTCTTTCGTTGGGCCTGACCAGCGATATTCGCAACACGGATCTTGGCGTCGGTTATTTGAATCAGGGCCATCGTTTCGGCTACGGTGTTGAAGCGTTCCAACAACGCAACGCTTTCGGTGTGTTTGCGGCGCCGACGGCCAACGGTTTTGTGACGCAAACCTATCGCGGCGTCAATGGATTCGCCTATTATCCTTTCAGCCGTTTTTCGAGAATAGAAGCGAGCGCCGGTCTGACGCACGTGAGCGAAGATTTTGTCGTGGAGAGTCTTGATTTTTCAAACGGCAAGATTCGTCGCGACAAGCAGGATTTGGGCGGCGTGAGTTTCGGCCAGTTGGGCGCGGCATTGGTTTATGACAATACGGTTTATGGCCCGCTCGGCCCGATCAGCGGACGCCGCAGCCGCCTCGAAGTGCAGCGCGCTACGAATGATTTCAAATTCACAACAGTTTTGACGGATTATCGAAAATATTTCAACGTCAACAATCGTTCGGTGCTGGCGTATCGTCTGCTCGGCGGCGCCAGTTTCGACCGCGACGCGCAAGTGTTTCGCATCGGCGGGCCGTACACGTTTCGCGGCGCCGATTCGGCCGATCTGCTCGGCACCAACTTCGTCGTGCAAAATATTGAGTATCGCTTCCCGCTGTTGCCGTTCCTGCCGCCGACGGCTGATTTCTTGAGCGGCGTCACGTTTGCGGATGCAGCAGCCGCGTGGGGCATCGACGTGCCGGGCCTCGTGAAAGAAAAATTCCAACCTTTCTCGACCAAAGACGGATTTCACTTGCAGGACCTGCGCGGCGCCTTCGGCCTCGGCGCGCGGCTCAATCTCGGCTTCTTGAGTTTGAAGTATGATGTCGCTTGGCCGACGGATTTGAAGAATGTGAGCAAGCCGATTAAGATGTTCTCGATTGGAACTGATTTCTGATTACTGAAATTTGCCTCCTTTCCTCCTCAAGGTGAGCAGATGGCTCCGCAAATTGGAGCCGTCTGCTTTTTTAATTTTAGGGAAACTTTTTCGCTTGATTTTTTCTGAAAAATATAACAGGTTATCCGCGCGCCATTGCAGGTTTTTTACCCCGCGCAATTCCCAAAAATCGTCTTTCAGTGATTGGCTGTGAAATACTGTGGAGAAACTACCACGAAAACAATTTCACGCAAAAATTATTTTACATTCTTCACCCGGTTTGCGCTGATTATCATTTTGTTTGTGCCAATAACGTTATTAGCCGAAAATAAAAATCTCAAAGCGCCGTTGCGTTTCGGCCTCTCGTTTCCCAAAGAACGCAGCCAAACGCTGCTCGATGGTCGGATGTTGTTGATGCTTTCCGCCGACAGCGCGCAGGAACCGCGTTTTCAAATCACCGACGATTCGGATACGCAGTTGCTTTTTTGGCGTCAATGTCGATGAGCTAAAAGCCGGAGAGGTTGCAGTTATTGATGCGTCAGTTTTGGGCTATCCGGTGAAGGGCCTCGCAGAGATTACGCCGGGGTGGTATTGGGTGCAGGCGCTGCTGCATCGCTACGAAACATTTCATCTTATGGATCGCGGCGAGGGGCAGGCGTGGAAGCGCGCGCCGGGCAATTTTTATAACAAGCCCCAAAAGATGTGGAGTTGGCGGGAATAACGAGCGATATTTTCCTTTTGCTCAGTTCGATGCGCGCGGTTTGTCATTTCGGCAAAGAGCGCCCGGCGCTGCAAGCCGTGAAGCCGTATTTTGCGATGATGTTTTCAGGTTGGCTGCTTTATAGCGGATTAAACGCGATTTTACTCATCCAGATGGCCGTGAAGGGGGCCGTGACAGTCGATCAAACCTTCTGGTTCGGCAATGCTGCGGCCCTTTGTCGCGTTTTGCCGCTGTTGCTGCCTGAAATAATTTTGGAGGGAGCCCCGAGCGCCGTTTTGATTTCACAACTCATGTTCGCGCTCTCAGGCCTGTTCGGTTTGATCGCCATGATCTGTCTGGCGGCAAATCTTTGGCGCAGCGCGAGCGCCTGAAGAATTTCTTGCAAATTAACTTCGGCGCGATTATGTTATAAAGGTGTGGTTCATGAAAAGAAATTTAGGTGAACTAAAAAAGCAGAGTGAGTTAAGATGAAAACGCGTCATTTGTTTGTCGGAATATTAATTGGCATCGCCGCCGGCCTGGTGTTGACCAGCACGCTGAGCAATTTTGTGAGCACGGGTAAAGAAGCGCACAACAAGACAACACCGGTGCAAGCGTTGTCGCCGGCCAACGCGGTGGCGGAAGATACGGCGTTGTTGCTGCCGGATGAGCGCAACACCATCAATGTTTTTCAAGAGATGGCGCCGTCGGTGGTTTTTATCACGAGCAGGGCAATTCGCCAGGGCTTTTTCTTCACGGACACGTATGAGATTCCAGCCGGCTCGGGCAGCGGCTTTGTTTGGGATAATCAAGGCCATATCGTCACCAATTTTCACGTTGTCGAAGATGCCAGCGCGCTCACGGTCACGCTGAGTGATCATGCGGCTTACGAGGCCGAAGTGATTGGCACGGAGCAGAACAAAGACATTGCGGTTTTGCGCATCAAAACTTCGAGCAGCAAATTAAAACCAGTGAAGATCGGCTCGTCGACGAATTTGCAAGTCGGCCAAAAAGTGGTAGCCATCGGCAATCCGTTCGGCCTCGATCAAACTTTGACGACGGGCGTGGTGAGCGCGCTGGGCCGCGAAATCAAAGCGGGAAATGGGCGCACGATACAAGACGTCATTCAGACCGATGCCGCGATCAATCCGGGCAACTCCGGCGGGCCGTTGCTCGATTCGCGCGGCCAGTTGATCGGCATGAATACCGCGATTATCAGTCCGAGCGGTTCGAGCGCCGGAATCGGATTCGCCGTGCCGGTGAATACGGTCAATCGCATTGTGCCGCAGCTGATAAAATACGGTCGGGTGAGCCGTCCGGGTCTTGGTATTCAAGTGGTCAACGATGCGCTGGCAAGACGCGCCGGCATCGCAGGCGTTATTATTGGCGAGGTGCAACGCGGCAGCGCGGCGGCAAAAGCCGGACTGCGCGGCCTGCAACGCAACCGCGTCGGTGAATCTTATGTCGGCGATGTGATTATCGGCATCAATGACAAGCCGGTGAGAAATTACGGCGAGCTTGGCGACGTGTTGGAGCAATACAAAGTCGGGGAGTCGGTGGCCGTTAAGATTCTGCGCGACGGAGAGGAGAAGAGCGTGCGCGTGCAGTTGCAGCAAGTATACTGATTCACGCGGCGCTTCTTTTCGCCGCCTATTTTTCATTTCTTTTGTCCGCCATCCAACAAATCACGGATTTTGTAGGCTAATAAAGATGGTGAAAACGGCTTTTGCAAAAAGTTCAAGCCGGTTTCGGCAGCGCCGTGGCGAATCAGCGTGTCGTCTGAGTAGCCGGAGATGAATAAAACTTTCATCTCGGGCCGCGCGGCTTTGAGTTGCTCGGCCACCGCTTTGCCGCTCAACCGCGGCATCACGACGTCGGTGACCAAAAGATGAATCGGCTCTTGCATGCGCGAACGCGCCAACTGCAACGCTTCATCGCCGTTCGCCGCCACCAGAACATGGTAGCCCTGTTCGCGCAACATACGGCCTGCCACTTCGCGCACCGTTGGCTCATCTTCGACGAGTAACACCGTCTCGCTGCCTTGCGGCAAGACGCCGGCATGATCGCGTGCCGGTATCGGGCCCACCGCTTCTTCGATGCGCGGCAAATAAATCCGGAACGTCGTGCCGTTGTCCGGCTCGCTCTCGACCTCGATGTGCCCGCCATTTTGTTTGATGATGCCGTAGCAGGTTGCCAGACCCAGCCCGGTGCCTCTGCCGATTTCTTTAGTGGTAAAAAACGGCTCGAACAAATGCGCCTTCACTTCTTCCGTCATGCCGGAACCGGTGTCCTGCACCTTCAGCATAATATATTCACCAAGCGCGACTTCCGGATGCTGTCGAACATAGTCATGATCCACCGTCACATTCGCAGTTTGCAAAATCAGCGAGCCGCCTTCCGGCATGGCGTCGCGCGCATTAACGGCGAGATTCACAATCACCTGCTCGATTTGTCCCGAATCGACTTTGAGCCACCCAATATCCGAGGCCGGCACGATGACGAGTTCGATATCCTCGCCGATCAGACGGCGGAGCATTTTGTCGAGGTTCAAAATCAAATCATTCAAATCGAGGATGTGGGGCGCGATAATTTGTTGCCGCGCGAACGCCAGCAATTGCCGCGTGAGGTTGGCGGCGCGATCGGCCGTTTGTTTGATCTCTTTCAAATCCTTCCGCACCGGATGATCGCGATGCAATTCCAGCATGCCCAGCTCCGCGGTGCCGATAATCGCGGTCAGCATATTGTTGAAATCATGCGCCACGCCGCCGGCGAGCCTGCCGACGGCTTCCATGCGCTGCACCTTGCGAAGCTGATCCTCGCTTTTGTGCAACGCTTCTTCCGTGCGTTTGCGCTCGGTGACGTCTTCGGAAATTCCGGCTATTCGATAAAACTGCCCGCTTTCATCTTTGATCGGAAAGCTGCGTTCCCAAATCCAGCGAATGTCGCCCTGCGGTCGATTGATACGATATTCCTCGTGGGTCAACTCGCCCTGCAGTTGCTTCGCCAGCGCCGTCTTCGCGCGCTCGCGATCTTCAGGAATGACGGCATCGAAAAATGAGTTCGGCTGCGTATACAAACTTTCGCGGCTACGCCCCCAAATCTCTTCGTATGCCGGACTGACGTAAAGCATCGTCCGTTGCCTTGGATCGGAAATCCAAAAAACTTCGTGGATATTTTCCGCGATTTGCCGGAAGCGTTCTTCATTAGCCCGCTGGGCCTCCGTCGCGCGCGTTCGCTCGATGGCGAAAGCCACATTGCTCGCAATCGCTTGCGCCACTTGTGTTTCTTCCTCGGTGAACTGATGCGGCGTATCGTAGTAAATGGCGAATTTTCCCAGCAAAAGCCCTTGACCGATCAACGGCAGGAAGCCCAAAGCGCGCATACCCTCACGGAGAATGTTGTCGCGCCAACTCTGCAATGCGGCATAATGTTCGATATCAGCGACAAAAATCGACGCCGGATTTTTTCGGTCGGTTGACCATGGTGATTTTCCTTCGACCGCCTGGCGATACTCGTCCGAAAGCCCGTGCCAGGCTTTGAAGCGGATAATGCCGTCCGGATCAATGAGTGAAATGGAGGCACGATCGGCTTTCACCACGCGCTGCAAGCTGTTCAACGCTTCCTCGTAAATCGTTTCAAGATTGGCGGCGCGGCTGATCGCTTCGGTCATTTGATAAAGCGCCTGAAGTTGATCGAAGCGTTCGAGCAGCTTCGCCTGCGTTTGCCGGCGCGCCGAAATATCGCGAAAAACCAAAATCGCGCCGGTCGTGATGCCGCTTTCATCGCGGAGGGAAACCGCGTTGTCATCGACGGGAATCTCGCGTCCGTCTTTCGCCAAAAGCCGGGAATACTTCTCAACAGCGCCATTTTGAAAAACAGACTTGATCGATCCATCTTTTGGCGTGTTGGCCTCGGCATCGACGATTTTAAAAATTTCCGCCAACGGCTGGCCCAGCGCTTCCTTTTGTTTCCAACCGGTCAAGGTCTCCGCCACGAGATTCATGAAGGTCACGCAACCTTTGCCATCGACAACAATCACCGCATCGTTGACGGTTTTAAGAATCTTCGCCAGCCATTGCTCGCGCTCTTGCAGCTTTTTCGCCATGCGATGTTTGTGAATCGCCATCTCGATGGAAATATGCAATTCTCTTTCCTCGAACGGTTTGAGAATGTAGCCGTATGGCTCGGTGATTTTGGCGCGCTGCAGCGTTTTGTCGTCGGTATAGGCGGTGAGATAGACGACGGGAATGTTGTGCTGCGTCAAAATTTGCTGGGCGGCCTCCACGCCATCCTGATAGCCCCGCAGCATGATATCCATCAGCACCAAATCCGGCTGAGTCTCGGCGGCTTTATCAATGGCTTCTGCGCCGGAAGACACCACCCCGGTTACCGTGTAGCCGAGACTCTTCAAAGTATTTTGAATGTCTTTGGCAACGATGTTTTCGTCCTCGACGATCAAAATTTTGGTCGGTTGTTCGGTGCTCATGGTTATTGTCATCTAATAACGAAACGCAATCTTAAACGTTGTCCCGCCCTCGCGATCAAGCGTGATTTTGCCCTGAAGTTGCTCGGTCAAGGTGTTGATCAATTGAAAGCCCAAGGATTCGGTTTGGCGAAAATCAAAATCTTTTGGCAGGCCGATGCCGTTGTCGCTGACGGTTAAAGCAAGTTTTCGTTGGGCCTCTTCATGAAAGCCGATGCGAATCTCGCCGGTGCCGCCATTGGGAAAGGCGCATTTCAGGGAATTGGTCACGAGCTCGTTGATGATCAGGCCGCAAGGCATGGCGCGATCGATGTCGATGTTGATTGGGTCGACATCCAATTGCAGCGCGACGGCATGCGCATTCACTTTGTGCGAGCGGAACAAATGCACCACGAGATTGCGAATATAGCCGCCAAAATCAATCGAGGTCAAATCCGCTGATTGATACAGCTTTTCATGAATCAACGCCAGCGCCTTCAGCCGATCCTGGCTTTCCATAAATTTTGCGCGCGCCGGATCGTCTTTGATATACCCGGCTTGCAAATTGAGCAGGCTCGAAATCACCTGCAAATTGTTTTTGACGCGATTGTGAATTTCCTTGAGCAGCAGTTCTTTTTCTTTCAAAGAAATTTTAACCTGCTCCTCCGCGCGCCTGCGCTCGGTGATGTCGAGCGCGATGCCGATAACGCCGATCACTTGGCCGTCGGCATCATGCAACGGCTCAACTTTAGAATCGAACAAGCGTTCCTGCCACTGCGTTTCGTAGGCGACGGATTCGCCTTTGAGGGCGCGATAGTGCGCAGCAATCGGTAAAACCTCCGGCGAAGTGGTTTGAAAATATTCGAACAGCGTCATGCCGACAACTTGATTGGCGCGGAGATCCAGCGCATTCAATCCCATGCCGAGCGATGAAGTAAATCTCAATTCGGCGTCGGTCGTCCACAAAACCGCCGGCATTTGCGTCGTCAACATCCGCAGGCTCGCCTCGCTTTGCATGAGCACGCGCCTGGAAGTTTCGGCGGCGCGGCGCGCTTCTTCGGTCGAGGCCAGCGCCGTTTCAAATTCGGACTGCCGGCGTTCATCTTTAAAGTGCAGCGCTTCGATTCGTTTTAAACTGCGAACGCGGGCGAGATGAATCAGCACGGCCAAAACGCTGGCCGTAAAAAGCGCAAAACCAAAATGCATCCATTCCGGCGAGAGTTGGGCCGTCAAGGCCACGCCCAGCCATCCGAAAAATGTTACGATCAAAATCACTCCCAACCAACGCAGAGACAAAAAAAGAAATCCCGTCCCAATGACTAACAATACCAGATTGGTCGTTTGCATCGGCTCCGCAGTGAGATAAAGATGCAAAAGGCTATTCACCAAAACCAGACTGCCGATGCCGGCGCCAAGCGGGTGTGCCCAACGTTCCGGCAGCGGTGACCGACCCAGATAGAGGCGAATCATGAATAAAATGATGGCCGTGCCTCCGGCCACCAGGCTCATCGGCATTGCAATCGTGTCGGGAAGAATCAGCGCATGGCTGATCGCAAACACCGCGAACAGGGCGCTCAACCCGGCTGAAACCGGCAACAGGCTGTCGCGAACCACGAGGTTGAATGCCGCGCGCGAGTTCGCCGACGTCATGCCAAAACTCGGGTCCGAGGACTTGGGGTTTTTTTCAGAAGGGAAGGTCGATGCCACTGTTCTGGACTCCATCAGAGGCTTCGCGTGCGTCGAAGCCATTATGAGGGTGCAACAAAATTTTAAACGTCGTTCCGCCGTTGTGATCAAGCGTGATTGTGCCTGCAAGCTGATCGGCCAGGGTGCTGACCAATTGCAAGCCCAAAGACTCGGTTTGGCGAACATCGAAATCCGGCGGCAATCCGGCGCCGTTGTCGCTCACCAGCAGCGCGAGCGTGCCGTCGTTCTCGCGATGCAAATCGACGCAAATTTCACCGGCCACCCCCGGCGGAAAAGCATATTTGAGCGAATTGCTAACAAGCTCGTTGACGATCAAGCCGCAGGGAATGGCGGTATCGATATCGAGCAAAACTTTGTCGACATTGATTTTCAAACCGACGGCGTGCGAATTGACGCCATAAGAACGGAACAAATGCGTGGTCAAATGGCGCACGTATTCGGCGAAATCGATGCGCGCCAAATCTTTGGATTGATACAGTTTCTCATGAATCAGCGCCATCGATCTGACGCGGTTGCGGCTTTCTTTAAACATTTCGCCGGCGTGTTTATCCTGAATGTAGCCGGATTGCAAATTCAGCAGGCTCGAGATGATTTGCAAATTGTTTTTGACGCGATGGTGAATTTCCTTTAAAAGAACTTCTTTTTCTTTGAGCGAGGCTTTGATGCGTTCTTCCACTTGCTTGCGCACGGTAATGTCGCGCGCGGTGAACAAAATGCGATGGATGGCATTGCCGGGGCCGGGGATGCCGGAGAGAATGGCTTCCATTTCAATCCAATCGCCGCTTTTTTTGAGCATGCGCCATTCAATCGTTTTTCTCGCGCCGGCGGCGAGCAAACTGTTGATGGCCGCCAGCGCGCGCGGAACGTCGTCGGCATGAACGACGGCAAAAAGATTTTGGTGCACCAATTCATTCGGCGTGTAGCCGATCAAATAATAATGCGACGGCGAAGCGTACATCACATTGCCGTCGAGATCGAGCAACCCGATCAAGTCCAGCGAGTTTTCGGCGAGCAAGCGGTAGCGCTCTTCACTTTCGCGCAGCGCTTCTTCGGCCCATTTGCGCTCGGTAATATCGTAAAACGACGCCACCACGGCGTAAGGTTTATTGGCGTTCGCTCGCAGCAGCGGTTGCGAGTTCATGGAAATCCACGTCAGCTCGCCGCTCGGTTTGTGAATGCCCATCACTACATTCGAACACGATTGGCCGGTGCGAAGTGAAATCATGGCCGGATGTGTTTCACCCGAAAAGGGAGTGCCATCTTCGTGTATGGCTTGCCAAATTGGATCGGCTGAGGTGCGGCCCTGCAATTGTTCCATCGACAGTCCCAGCGTGCGCTCGGCGCTGGCATTACAGGCGATAATGCCGCCGTCGGCGTCATGCAAAACGACGCCTTCAGCCAGCGCGCCGATGACGGAGCGATAACGCTCTTCGCTTTCACGCAAAGCCTCTTCCGTGTGTTTGCGCGCCGTAATATTGCGCAAGATGCCCTCGTGATAAATCACTTTTCCGGCGGCATCGTAAACCAACTGGCCATGATCTTCGACCCAGACTTCGTGGCCGTCTTTGCGGCGCAGGCGAAACACATCGATCTCATCGCTGCCGGCCTGGCGCAATTTATCCACGACGATTTCCCGTTCCTGCTCGTCAAAGTAAAGCTGCTTTTTGATGTCGATCGCCATCAACTCTTCTTTGCCGGCGTAGCCGAGCATCTTCACCATCGCCGGATTCGCTTCGATAAATTTGCCTTCCGGCGTGCTGCGATATACGCCATCGGTCAGGCGCTCGATCAGGGTGCGATAGCGCTCTTCGGATTGCCGCAGCGCTTCTTCGCTTTCGCGCAGCGAATCTTCCGCCTGCCTGTGTTCGGTGATATCGACGCATGAACCGATGTAACCGATAAAACTGCCGTCCGGCAGCGACCGTGGAATCCCGGTGTTCAAGAGCCAGCGATACACGCCGTCACGGCGCTTGTAGCGATACTCCATTTGAAACTCTCGGCGCGTCTCCAGTGCCGTATGATAAATTTCCAGACATCTCGGCAAATCGCCGGCATGAATGTTTTCGGTCCAGCCGTTGTTAAGTTCTTGTTCGATTTCCCTGCCGGTAAATTCCAACCATCCTTTGCTGACGTAAGTGCAAAGCTTGTCGGGGCCGGACATCCACAGCATAACCGGCGCGGTGTCGGCCATATTATGAAAGCGCGCCTCGCTCTCGCGCAATGCGAGTTCGACTTTTTTCCGTGCCGTAATGTCCCGCACGATGGCAGTGAAAACATGCCGGTCATTTTTTTCAACTTCACCAAAAGAAATTTCAAGAGGAATTTCCTGGCCGCTTTTATGGCGGCCGACGAGCTCGGCGGCTTCCCAATTGAGATGCTTTTGGCCGGTGTCGAGATAGCGCTGCAATGAGGTCTGGTGGGTCTGACGAGACTTTTCAGGCATTAAAATCGTAATTGGCTGACCGAGCGCCTCCGCGATGGTGTAGCCGAAAATTTTTTCCGTCGCGCGATTGGCGAACAAGATGCGGCTTTGCCGATCAATCGTAATGATCGCATCCGTGGCGGTTTCAGCAACCGCGCGATAACGTTCTTCGTTTTCGCGCAGCGCCTCCTCGGCTTTTTTGCGTTTGACCGAATCGCGCTGATAAAGCAGCAGCATGAGGCCCGGGAAAACGGCCAGCGCGCACGAAACGATCACCAGGCGATTCAGGCCGTCCGATTTTTGCGCGAGAATTGTGGAAACTTCCCACTGTCGCGCGCGAATTTTTTGCACCGCGTTTTTGACTTCATCAATGGCGAAATTCATCTCGCGGCGAAATTCCAGCTCGAGAGTTTTGGTTTCAACGGCGCGCGGCTTCAACAAAAAAACTTTGAGCCGAAGGCTGTCTAATCGGCTAACGCCTGAATCGATCCGGCTGAGGCTGGCGCCGAGGCCGTAGGAGGCAATCGCCGCGGTGTCGAGTGACCGCGCGGTGAAATGATAGTTTGAGGTCAGCCGCTGCCACTGCGCGGCTGCCGAATCGACGTCGGCGGTCTCGCGGTAAAATTCTTTTTCAAGCTCGCGAATGGATTGTTCCACGGCAATGAACCGGTTGATGAGCGCCACGTTCAAACCAATTTCGGCCTGATGTCGCTTCATCGATGAAATCAGCGAAGCGCACCAGACGATGAAAAGCAGCGTCAGCGCAAAAATTCCCCAAGGCCAAAGCGAAGAATTAAAAGTTGGTTTCATGTTCGCTCTTTGCGTTAAATTCCCCGCGGCGCAGAAGTTTTCCGGCCATGAATAAAGATGGCCGTGGCCAAAATCGAAAAGGGCGTCGTATCGCCACAAAAAACGAGCGTCCGCAATAAACTTTTGAGACGCGGATTTTTTAGCACATCCAGCGGCGCGGTCACATACTGCGTGCGCAGAACTTGAAATGAATGCGCCTGCAACAATTTGACGATGTCACGACGGCGATAAATGCGCGCTTTGGCAATGCGCCGGTGCCAGCTCTGCGGCAGCCAGGAGAGAAAAGGCACGCGATACCAGGGCAACAGCGGCAGATAAGCGCCGTGCGTTTCAAAAATCCACCCCTTGTTGGGAACAGTCAGAACGATTTCGCCGTCCGGCTTCAAAACGCGGTGCATCTCGCCTAGCGCCAGCGCTTCATCATGGACATGTTCGAGCACGTCGAAGCTCATGACCAAATCAATCGCGCTGCTGGCGATGGGCAAATGCGAGCCGTTATATTGGATCGGAATGATCAGATCGCTCCGACGAAGATCGCGATACTGTCGCAGGATTTGCAAATCGCTCAGCGTGACATCGACCGCCAGAATTTTGCCGCCGATTGGCGTAAATTCGCAGGTTTGAGCGCCATTCCCGCAACCAAAATCGAGGACGGTTTTGTTTTGCCAGGCGACCGTTGCCGTTGTGAGGCGAAAGCGGCGTTTGACAATCTCCTGTCCGTAGGCTGCCGGTTTGCCAAGCGCAATTTTCTGTGCTATCACTTTATTATACTCAAGCGTTGCTTTTTAGTCAAGAAATTTTCCCGGACGTTAAAAAACATTTGCAAATTTGTCAAATTTTGGTTAGAATGAAACTCGTTTGAATTGGAGCGCAATGCTTCAGCGCGCTCCAGATATGTTTTTAATTGACACTTTCACGGCTCAAGAAAACAGGAGGAACAATGCAATTTTTGCGAACTTTGGTCATTGCCAGTGTCGTGCTGATGTTCAGCGCCGGATTATCGGCGCAGGAACAAGTGGTGGTTATTCCCAAACCCGTTCCGGGCGCTCCTTTTGCCTACGTGGATCGCGATAATTTATTTGCGAAAGCCTATCATTTATTCCGCGAGGGGCTGGCAACGCAGGCTATCGACAGCTTGAAAAAGTTGCTGGACAGCAGCGGCGTAAAGCTGGATTTGCAAAACTACTATATCGTCGTCACGAATTTCACCGACAGCGCGACGCCGATCGGCTTGCTGCACGAAGGCAGCAATTTTTTCGACACGCGTTTGTACGGCCTCGACAAAGCCAAACTCTATTACATTTTTATTTCCCGACAGCGCCGCGGCGAATCGTTTGTTTCGACGTTGTTAACGGCAAAAGATTCGCCGTTTATCGAAACCTTGCCGCAGTTTATCGGTTTATTTATCCCGTTTCTGCCTTCGTCGCCGCAGACGTTTCTTCAAGACACGACTTGGATCGATGTGCGCGAGTACGAGATTCCCTCCCAATTCAGCAAATTTTCGAATATCTCCGTGCTGATTAAAACCGAGCTGGAGGCGGAAAGAATACTCGGGACGATTACGTTTGACAACACTTCGAGAGAGCGTTGGAGCTTCGGCGTGGCTACGGCGATCACCAGCGTGGAAGATGTTGACTTCAATATTGGCGATGACGGCGTGATCACGATTCGGCCCAAGCCGCGCGGCGATCTCGGCACCTTTGCCGTGCTCAATTATAATTTCACGCCGGTTGACACCAAAGCGCGAACGTTGGCTTCTTCATTACATTTGCTCGGCGGTATGCGGTTGGCGCGGACGATCGAACCGCTACTGGGCGTTGGCTTGGGCTTGCCGACCGGCTTGGTCGATGTTCATCTCTTCGCCGGTTATAGCCTCGAGTTTGCGCAGGAATTAAAATCCGACTTCCGCGTGGGCGACGCCGCGACGGTGGATCCATTCAAAACCAAGCGGCGCGGCAAACCGCGTTTCGGCATCGAGTTGAAATTTCCGTAAAAAGCAAAATGTAGCCAATTTCCTAAAAAGCTGCACGCAAAGACGCGAAGGCGCAAAGGATCGCAAGGAAAACCTTTGCGTCATGTTGGCGTCTCTGCGCCTTTGCGTGAATTTTTATTACCATACATTCGGGATCAAGCGCGCCGGAGTTTGGGTTCGATATTTTTTCCAGGTTTCGCCGAAACGATTCGAGAGCAGTTGCTCTTCTTTCACGATGCGCAACACGATCGTGGGCATAATCAAAACAACGAGCGCCGTCGCCCCAATGATACTGTTGAATAAAATTGCGCTGCCGAGATAAGAAACAAACGTGCCGAGGTAGGAGGGATGCCGCACTTGCGCGTAAGGCCCGGCCGTCACGAGCTTGAGCTTGGGATCGACTTTGACGTGCGGCACAAAAGCTTCGCCGGCTTGTTGAATGGCCCAAATTCTTAACGCTGAACCGGCAAGCAAAAGAAGAAGTCCCGCCCAATTCCACCACCGCGTCGCCGGCAAATCCGGCCAGAGCTTATAGCGATATTCCAACATCGGCGCAATCACATTGGTAAAAAAACTGGCGCCGATCACCCACGTCGTCCACCGCGATTGATCTTCTTCTTTGCGGTAATGGCGCAGGCTGCTGGCCGCCGGACTAAAAACTTCGGCGAGCCGCGCCAGCGCGATAACGAGAAGAAAACCCCACAACAGCGGGGCCGTTTGAACATTTTTGATGCCAAGCAAAAGCGCGAAAATAATGGTGAAAATAGCAAAACGCAGAAAAGAAGCGATAAATTTCATAATTTTTAATTGAGAGGTTTATTATCCAAACTGGCCCACATATACCACGTTGCGACTGAACGATACGGCCTCCAGCTTTCGGCGATTTTCAAGAGGCGTTTGGCGTCAGGAAGCTTGCGCAGCTTGTAAGCAACTTGCACCGCTTTTCGAAAGCCAAGATCATAGACCGGCAAAACATCCAGCCGCAATAAAGAAAAGATCAAAAACATCTCAGCGGTCCACCGGCCAATGCCTTTGACTTGCGTTAATGCTGCGATAACTTCCTCATCACTCATTTTTGTCAGGCGCCGCGGTGAAATAAATCCGTCGCGCCACTTTGCCGCCAGATTACGCAAATAAGCGGTTTTTTGCCGGGAAATTCCCGTCGCGCGAAATTGCGGTTTGGTCAAGCGCAAAATTTTTTCGGGGGTGACGCGGCCGCCGAGTTTTTCCTTGAAACGCTTGAAAATGGTGGCCGCCGCTTTCACGGAAAGTTGCTGCGACAGAATGGCTTCGGCGAGCGCCACAAAATATTGCCGCTGGGGCTGTAACGTGCACGGGCCGTAACGTGAAATGATCTTTGCCAAAACGAGATCCGCTTGCGAAAGATGGGGTTGAGCTTGGGAAAAATCGGCCATTCATTATCCTGCGGTTGCGATTTTTTTCTCATGATGTAACGTAAAATTCGGCAAGGCCATCCGGCATTAACGCCTTTCTGCTTCTTCGGCGGTCACGGTCAACGTCTCATACAAAAAGATGCCCATGGCGACCAAGAACGCCGACCACACGAGATACATCAGCAAGGTCAACAACTGCAATGAGAACGGCACGCTGGCCCCGGCGGCATCATCGCCATTAGCCGGATCTGACGGTGTGGTTGAGCTGGTGGAAGTTTTGTCGGCTTTGGGTGAAGCTTTGGCCTTTGCGCTGGCCGTGGTATCGTCGCCGCTGCTTTCGATCACCCCGGTTTTTACATTCAATCCTTTTTGGACGAGGCTGAAAAGTCTGATCGGCGCGGGCAGGGCCAGAGCGCCGATAATTGTGGTCAGGAGAACGCACATCCCGATTCGCCCCATGGCTAATTTGCCGCCGGCAAAGTAGCCGATCACAAACAGCAACAGTCCTACCGTCAAGGCAATCCACATGATGGTGGGGTTGAGATTCGCGATAAAAGGCAACAGGTTTTCGTCAAACATGACTTCCTCAGTTTGTCTCGGTAGGCCAAGCCATTTCTCTTATATTATATTATAAAGTTAAAAAAAAATAGTGAAAAGTCAACGCTGTATTGTCAAAAATTTAATATTTTCGTTTTTACATGATGGTGGTCAAATTCGGTTGAAATTACATTATTTCCAGATATAGTCTATAGTCGCGAAGGCCACAATATCATTTTTTGCTCTTCTTTCTCAAAGCCGTGCTGTTGCAGCCAACTTACTGCCGATGTCGTTGTGACCGGCGCGCCGTTCCAGAGTTCGACTTCTATACGTTTGCGCGGCCGCAAAGGTTCAGTCAGTAAAAGAAACTGCCGCAGACAAGCGAGTGAAGCCGCGAGTTGTTCATCTATCGTTCCGGCAAGACGCCAGAGCCGGTTGCCGTAATTTTCGGCATACACGAGAGGTTTGGCATTGACAAAAATCAGATGATTGCCGGCCTGTCTCGTCAGCGACAAAGGTTGGTTGGCAAAATCCAACAAAGTCAAATTCACGCCACTGCCATAAGGCACAGCCGGATCAAGCACGCTCAACATCACCGGGCTGGCGTCGTGAGTCGATGAATCGTTCGCGATAAACATTTCGAGCGCGTGCGGCAACGCAAACTGCACGCCTGAAAGGCCTTCGACAAAATAACCACGCCGCACTTCACCGCGCCACTCCATTTGTTTCAATGCTTGGAAGAGAACGTACCACGGGAGTAGCTCGGATTCGCGGCGATACCATTCTTTCACTAAAATACCATGACGTTCCAGCAACAAAATCGCCTGACGCTGCGCCAGATTGCGCTCATTCGCATTTTGTTCAGTCACCGACTTACCGAAAATTGCAAATGCTTCGACGAGTGACCAACGCCCCTCGTTGAGCTGCGGCATCTGTTTGGATTCGCGGCGATGTTCTTCTCGTCGTCGCGAATATTGTCGTCGCCGCCAATTGGGGCTTCGTTTGCGCCATTCGGGTAAAGCGTCTTCAAAAAATTCTTGCAAATCTCGATTGGCTTTCAGAGTGGAAGGAGTTTGAAACAGCGATGGGGACTCCTCATCCGCTAAACTATTTTCTGCGGGGCGAGGAATGCCGTGCTCTGAAAGCTCGTGCAACACTTGCAAACTATCATTGGTAATCAGCCCGCACCAGGCCAGTTCAGCGAGTGCTTCGACCAATTGCGCTTTCGCCAAATTCGTACCGGCGGTGAGATCGCGAAAAAAACTGGCGCCGTTCTCTTTGAGAAATTCGCGTAAAGTTTTTGCGGGAATAGAAAGCTGGTTGGCTTGTTCGGCGATTTGTTCTCGTGAATAAAACAGATGGCCTTCGCCGCGCAAAAAAAATTGCACGAACCGCGCATGACCTTTGTCTTCTTGATAAAGCCGCCAAATCAATTCGCCCCGTCGGCAGAGAGAAGCCAGTTGCAAATGGCAATCGGCAGACCGCGGTGCGAATTGTGCGGAGGGAATGCGGGCGCGGAGAATTTCGCGTTCGAGAAAATCGAGAGGAAGAAACAAGCCGCGCAAGCGTTGCAGCAGCGGCAAAAGTTGCGCGGCGCTTTGCAATTGTCCGATGCCATGCCAACGCCATAGAAAGCGCAAATAATTTTCCGCTGGTTGCGGCGCAAAAGTTCGACGGCGCTCCTGAATCGCGCGGCGATAGAGCTGCTCGAAATTCCGGCGATCACACCATTGCTCGGCGCTTGCATCAGCCGTTAACAGGCCGCGATAAACCATTCCAGTTTTGGCCAATTCGGTGAGAACTTCTTCCATTTCTTGGCGAGCGAGTGGATAGCGTTGCAGAATTTCAGCGATCGTCACTGGGCCGCGCGTTTGGAAGAAACGAAGCAGTAACGAACGTAACTTTTCGCGCCGGACTTCGGCCAGCGACGAGAAGTTGGGCGAAGCGTTTTCAATCATTATAACAAGATTTGCGTAATGAAACGATTGAATCACTGGTAAAAGGCAGGATCAATATAACAAATAATCGAAGTAATATCAAGAAGCATTCCTTTAAATTGCCTTCCCCGGCATGATCTGCCAACTTTGCAAAACAGCGCCGGCGCTGGCAGCATAAGCCGAGGCGCCGCGGTCGTTTGGTGGATGCCATGATGAACAAATACCAAGAAAACGGCATCCCCGCGCCGAAAAAAGGAAATTACATGCTCTGGCAAGGCTTTGGCAGGAGACTCTATATTCCCAAGTGGGATTATCGCATCAGACTTTTTAGCGTTGTTCTTGGGTGCAGTGGCCTTTTATTGGAGTCGAAAATATCGCCTTATCGTTGAGAAAAGTCAGCGGATTAAATTTTCTGGATTCAAGCTTTTTTTTATGATGATTATCATAGCAGTGTTTCTGCAATTGGGCGAAGCCATCATGCAGTTGTTTAAAGCACTGCGTTATCCCTGGCTTGTGCCTTTAAACAAATATTTGTGGTATACCTCGCTTTGGGCGGTGGGTGGGATTTGGATGGCAGCACAATTAACCCGAGTCTGGAAGTTTAGTCCTGATCCGTATGTTTATACTAAACGGGCGATCATTGGCTTATTTGTTTTAACCGTCTTGTTTAGTCTCGGAACTTCACGGTTGGCTTTTTATCCTGCACTCTCACTCGTTGCATTGAGTTTGGCAATTTTGCTACCGCGTACGCCGCTTAAAATTTTGATAACTGTTTCCGCGCCTTTGCCCATGTTGCGGCTCATGTTTCTTGAGATGTTTCCGTTAGGCGCTCGGTCAATGGCACAATCAGGGCAAGATTTTGATACTTTACTTGAAGCATCTATTTACAGCGGCACTTTAACCTTGATTTTGATTTTTTGGTATCTTCCGATACTTTATCACTTTGCCTATACACTCGCAAGCACTTGGCCCAACATTGACCTTGTCAAGCGCTTTCGTAGCTCAGTGATCGGATTTGTCCTTTTGTTGGCAATATTTGGCTACGGCGGTTATTTGTTCTCATTTCCTGCTTATGACAATAAATGGCGCGCTCAATTGCAAGTAAATGCGGATTACAACTTGCGCAGCGGCGAAGCGAAAATGCGTTTAATCGGCAATGAATATTTTCGCAATGTCACGGTAACAGCAGACACCTTGTTACGACATTATGATACTTCAATTCATGCAGCGGAATTGCCGCTTTCATTCAAGGCAGATTGGCTTCAAGTCACGGGCACGGATTCGGTTGCACGAGGTGAGCAGGATACAATCAAACTTCATTGGCAAGTGATCAGCAGGCAGCCGTGGTATAAAGTGACATTAACTCTTCGTGTTGATACGTTAAAGATTGAGAATGTCAAAACGCCTTTGAAGTACAAGCATGCTAAGAGCGCGCTTATTTTTTCGTGGTATTCCGAGCCGCCGGAAACCTTGCAAGTTGCGGCGAGTTTTTCAATTCATCCTCGCGCCAAATTGATTCGTGAAATAACGGCGGTTTATCCGGAAACGCCGATACCGGTTCAAGTCACGGCCGAGTTGGCCAATGTGATCTATAGAACGGCTGTGACGTATCGGGATACTTTAAGCTTCGCGACAAATAAACTTGAAAAGTTGGCGAAGCAATAAATCAATCACGGCCTCAAATTGTCCAACAAAACGCTTGCAAAACGCGATGTTTTTTCTTAAATTTAGTTGCCGCCTTAATAGCAGGAGAGAGGCGCAAAGTGATTTTACATCCTGACATTCCATGACCGGTGTTGATGATATAGCTGTAGTGATACCCGCGTACAATGCCGGGGCAAAATTGGAACTTGTTCTTTCAAAAATACGGGCAATCATTCCGCAGCGCCAGGTTATCGTTGTGAATGACGGGTCCACCGATAACACGGATAGAGTGGCAGAGCAGAGCGGTGTGCAAATTTTTCGACATGCGCAAAATCGTGGAAAAGGCGCGGCGTTGAAAGGTGGTTTTGATTTCGCTCTCGCCATGCCGCAAATTCAAGCTGTAATTTCGATGGATGCGGATGGGCAACATGCGCCGGAGCATTTGCCGGACTTTATACGCACGTTTCGCGAAACGTCGGTAAATTTGATTATTGGTTGTCGCCAATTACGCTGGCCGCAGATGCCGTTTTTTCGTGTGTGCAGCAATCGCCTGACTAGCGCAATGGTTTCGCGGCGATTAGGCGTCAAGATTTCGGATAGCCAAAGCGGATACAGACTACAGACACGCAAGTTGTTGGAGCGCGTTATGCCGCTTACGAACGGTTACGAGATGGAATCGGAGCTTCTCATCAAAGCGGTTCGCGCCGGCATGGTGATTGGATTCATCCCCATTGCAACGATTTATTCAGGAGAAGAGAGCCACATTCGCGGCGCGCGCGATACTTGGCGATTTATTAAAATGTGGTTTTCGCAATAAATAAATCGCTGTTTTACATCTCGGGGCGTGGCTCAGCTCGGCTAGAGCGCCTGGTTCGGGACCAGGAGGTCGGAGGTTCAAATCCTCCCGCCCCGACAGTTCTCTCAAAAAACAAAACGGCCACTTATAGGTGGCCGTTTCAATTTATATTTCCTTCTTTATTCTGCACAGGTTCTGCGTCGGTAGTACGCAAACAAGATCTGAGTAACGCCTCGGAGAGTAGAAGGGATAATAAAAAAGCGCTAGTATGGGTTTTCGTTTAAAATCTCGAGATTTACATAACAGAAAGATGATAGTCTTTATCCGCGCAATTTCGCCATCAACTTTTTCGCTTCATCTTTCAGTGGCGTATTGACGCGCGCGGTTAAAACATTATCCAAATGCGCCATCGCATGGTCAAGACGATTCAAACGAACTAAAACCACAGCCAAATAATATTGCGCCATCAAATTTGATTTGCTCAATTTTACGGCTTGTTCAAGCGGCGTTAAAGCTTCGGTAATCTGATTGAGCTTGATTAAATTCTTGCCCCACAACCCCAACATCACGCTATCGTTTTTTCCGAGCGCCTTCGCCTTTTCGAGCACACGAATCACATCTTGTGATCGGTTTAAAGCATCGTATGCCAAGGCGAGTTGTTTATAATACAGCGCTTTGACTGTGTTAATTTTGACGGCGCGCTCAAAAGCGTTCGCTGCCGGCTGCGCCTGTCCGGCGCGCAGCAACGCCGCCCCCAAAGCTGACCACACGTAATCATCCTCCGGCTTGCGCTGCACGTACTGTTGATACATTTCAACCGCGAGTTGATAGTCGGAGAAAAGAAACGCATTGTAGCCTTTGGAATACACCGCCTCCAGATCGGCGGATGAGTTGTTGATTGAGCTGCCGGTTGGCTCTTTGACCGCCACGATACCCCGCTTGGCGTGGTTGGCCAGAACGCCTTTGCTGTCGAGTTCGATGACTTTGCGATAATACTGGTTCGCATTTTCCGTGTCGCCGACAATCGAATAAATTTTCGCCATCCCAAAATAAGCGCGAATCTCTTGCGGCGACAACTCGATGGCGCGTTGAAAGCTGAAAATGCCTTCTTGATATTTTTTGAGAATGCTGTAAACCGCGCCGAGATTCAAATGCGCCAACGCGTTGCGCGGATTGAAAAAAACACTCTCTTTCAAATGGCGCTCCGCCTCGGCAAACTTGCGGATTTTTAGGAGAACCGTCCCTAATATCAGGTGGGCGCGGTAATAAATCGGACAGATCGAAATCGTTTTCTGCAGATTCTCCACCGCCTCTTTATAGTTCTTGCTCTCGAAAAAAGCGATGCCGAGATTGAAGTAATAATCCGGATCATGCGGGTTCAATGCTATCGCTTGCGTCCATTTGGTGATCGCTGGCTTGAAATCCCTTTGCCGAGCCTGCGCCAAAGCTTCTTTGTGTAGATTTTCGGCTTGCGGCAAGACGCGCGGCAAAATCCAACGCAATTCTGCGGCTTCGCCATTAATCAGGATGTCGACGCCGCCATTGTTGCCGTAGCGGCGATAGAGGTAATCCTTTAGGCCAGCGGAGTTCGAATTCGAAGAAAGGATTTTCTGGATTTCTGGATCGAAGTGACGAATCTCAGCAAGATTGATGTTGGCAGAGACTAACTTTTTCGCCGTTTGCGGGCTCATCACACCTTCATTTCAAATATAAAAAATCAGACCCCAAAGTCGAATCGTCCGAAGTCGGAGCCATGACCTATTTTATTTGTGCGCCAGGCGGGAATCGAACCCACAGCCTTTGGCTCCGGAGGCCAACGCTCTATCCAATTGAGCTACTGGCGCAATACAAATGTTCATCGTAAAACGTGAAACTGAAACGTAATTAGGGGCTGCTGAAAAACTCAAAAAGTGAAAAGAGTCTTTTGCTGCGGCGCGTTTCGTTGTTATATTGAGTCATCAAAGTGCACGCTTTTTTGCAGGAGACCTTCAAATTCCGTGCACTTTGACAAACTCTTTTTGAGGTGACTCAATGTACGCTTGCCACGAACCCGATGAACAACAACTCGAACTTTTCGAACGGTCGATGCCGTTTGCCGACAAGCTCGATCGCAGCAATCGCTGGATTCGCATGGCGCACGCGATCGACTGGCGCGCACTCGAAGTGTCATATGCGAAACTATTTGCGCATACCGGCCGTCCGGCGTTACGAGCTCGCTATGTACTCGGCACGTTGATTCTCAAACATCAGTTCGGGCTCAGCGACGAAGACATTTTGCAACTGATCATCGAGAGCCCTTATCTGCAATACTTCATCGGTCTGGCGAAGTTTATGATGAGCGCGCCGTTTGAGACCAGCTCGCTGTCGCGCGTTCGCGAGCGCCTCGGCGAAAAGACGTTTCAAGAATTTGAAGAGACGCTGATCGCCACTTTGGTGGCGCAGAAAGTCATCAAGTCCAAAAGCCTGCAAGTCGACGCCACGGTTTTTGAAAGCGACATCACCTATCCAACCGATTGCGGGCTGTTGGAAAAAGCCCGGCAATTTTGTGTGACGCAGATTCGGCAGCTCAGCCATGTGGTCCAGAAAAAGGTGCGCACCTATTGTCGTGTTGCCAAAAAAGAATATCTGAATTTCACCAAAAAGAAACGCAAGACGAAGAAGCAGATTCGGCAGATGCAAAAATCGCTGTTGCAATATGTGCGACGCAACATCCAACAATTGAACGACTTACTGACGCAGGCGAAGGCTCGCGGACACGAGGTTGCGGAAAAGATCATCACCACTTTTGAGACGGCCAAACGCATCTACACGCAACAGCGTGAGATGTATAAAGAGAAAAAGAAATCCATCGCCAACCGCATTGTGAGTCTTGCGAAGCCGTACGTGCGCCCGATCGTGCGCGGCAAAAGTGGCAAAGACGTCGAGTTTGGCGCGAAGGTCCAGTTGAGTCACGTCGATGGCTATCTCTTCGTCGATCACCTCAGCTTTGACAATTTTAATGAGGGCACGCTGCTCCAGGAAAGTCTTGAGGCGCATGAGCGGCGTTTCGACGAGTTGCCGGAAGAGGTGATCATGGATCAGCTTTACGGTTCACGAGACAATCGCGATCATCTCCGCGAGAAAGGTATCCGCACCTCGGTGAAAAAATTAGGGCGGCCTTCCACGGACGACGCCTCTGCGAGTGAGAGGCGTTGGCGAAAACGTAAGCAGCGCGAACGCAATCGGATCGAAGGCGCGATTGGCAACGGCAAAACCTGTTATGACCTGGGCGCGGTGCGCGCCAGAACGCCGAGGACTGAGTCGTCGTGGATTCAGATGGCGTTGTTCAGCCGCAATCTCATGCTCGCGATCAGCAGAATCTGACTTCGAAGTCTCAAAGAACCTGCGGGGCGGGAGCGGTCGTCGAAACCCCGCACAAAAAACGTTTTTCAGCAGCCCCTAATTATGACGATACACGCTCTGCCGCAAGAACGGTATTCTGCATCAACATCATAATCGTCATCGGCCCCACGCCGCCGGGCACCGGCGTAATCGCCGCTGCCTTCTCCCCCACCCTTTCAAAATCGACATCACCCACGACGCGATAACCTTTGGGAGAATTTTTATCTTCAACGCGGTTGATGCCGACATCGATAACAACTGCGCCGGGCCGAACCATGTCGGCAGTCAAAAAATTGGCGCGCCCAATGGCCGCAATCAAAATATCTGCGCGCGACGTAATTTCAGCCAAGTTTTTCGTCGCCGAATGGCAAATCGTTACCGTCGCATTCGCCTTGGGATTTTTTTGCGCCAACAATAACGCCAGCGGCAAACCAACGATTTGACTTCGCCCAAGAATGACGACGTGTTGACCACTTGTCGAAAAACCACTTCGCAAAATCAATTCATGCACACCCGCCGGCGTGCAAGGGACAAATGTTTCTTCGCCGAGTTGCAGACGGCCGCGCGTCACCGGATGAAAGCCGTCGACATCTTTTTCCGGCGCAATGGTTTCGATGATGACCCGCTCGCGGATTTGTTTCGGCAAGGGCAATTGCACCAGAATACCATGAATACGCGCATCGGCGTTGAGTGCGTGCAAACGTTGCAAGAGTGTATTTTCACTCGCGTCCTGCTGCAACTGAAAACTCTCCGAGAACAATCCGAGTTGTTGACACATTTTAATTTTTGACTGCACGTAAATCGCAGAGGCGGGATTGTCGCCAACCAAAACCGTCGCGAGCCCCGGCGTTATTTTTTCTCCCCTGAGCTTTTGAATGCGTCCAGCCAATTCCTGTTGGATAGTCGCGGCGATTTTCGTTCCGTCGATGATCTGTGCAGCCACAAATTACTCCTCTCGCCGACCCTTTCCTTATTTTATGACAAAAACAATCTTTCAATACTTTGCGCTTTGCCGCTTTGCTGATCAATTTTAATCGCGATGCCGCAAAAATGCACGTCGCCTTCCGCCGGCTCGAAGTGAATCGGGATTTGCCTCATGAAACGTTTGATCGCCACTTCTTTTTTCATGCCGATCACCGAATCATACGGGCCGGTCATGCCGGCATCGGTGATATAAGCCGTCCCGCCCGGCAAGATGCGCTCATCCGCAGTCGGCACGTGTGTGTGCGTGCCGATCACCGCACTGACGCGGCCATCCAAATACCACGCCAGCGCCATTTTCTCCGCAGTCGCCTCGGCGTGGAAATCGATGATCACGAGATTCGTTTTGCGATTGACGTGCCGCAAAATTTCGTCGGCAGCACGAAACGGGCAATCAATCGGATACATATAAGTGCGGCCTTGCAGGTTGATCACCGCGACCGCTGCGCCATTTTTTGTTTCGACAATAACGGAACCGCGGCCAGCGTTTCCCGGCGGATAATTGGCCGGGCGCAACACCCGGTGATCTTTCTGCCAAACTTTATAAACGCCGGCGTTATCCCAAATGTGATTGCCGCTGGTGACGACATCAATTCCCAAGTCAAAGAACTGCTGCGCGACTTTCTCGTTTTGGCCTTTGCCATCCACCCCGTTCTCGCCATTCGCCACGATCAAATCGGGCTGATATTTTTCGCGCAATCCCGGCAGCAACTGCGCGGTGATGTTCAACCCCGGTTTGCCAAAAATATCGGCGATAAAAAGAACGGTCAAAAGATTCGATTCAGTCATGAGCAAATAGCAATAAAAGCTAAATGAAAATATAATGGAAAAAATGATAAATTCAAAAGAAAAAATTTACTTCGCAAAGCTGACCGACCGATACTCTCGCACGACGGTCACTTTAATCTGTCCGGGATAATGCACCGTGTCGTGAATCTTTTGCGCGATGCTCAACGCGATCTGCTCGGCTTTCGCATCATCAACCTGGCTATACTCGACGATCACGCGAATTTCGCGGCCCGCTTGCAAAGCATAGGTTTGAATCACGCCGTAGAACGAACGGCAGATCTGTTCAAGCTGGCGCATGCGCTGGAAATAATTCTCCAACATTTCTTTGCGCGCCCCCGGACGCGAAATGGAAATTTCATTCGCTGCCGCAACAATCACACTCGTTGCCGCCAGCGCCGGCGTATTATTGTCGGCATAATGCGCCCATAAAATGGCGTTTTGGACCAATTCATTTTCGCCAAATTTATTCGCCAGCTCCACGCTCATCGCACTCGGCGCGCCGCCTTCACTATCATTATCGACGGCCAAGCCGATTTCATGCAAAAGCCCGGCGCGCTTCGCCGAAGTTGTATCCAGCTCAAGCTCGGCGGCCATGAGTCCGGCGAGTATCGCCACCTCGATGCTGTGCTGCAACAAGTTCTGACCATGACTCGTGCGATACTTTAATTTGCCGAGGGATCGAATCAATTCCGTATGCAAACCGTGCACACCAGCCTCAATAGCCGCCTGTTCGCCGCACTCGATAAAACGCTCATTGAATTCCTGGCGGGTTTTCTCGACGACTTCTTCGATACGGCCCGGATGAATGCGGCCGTCGGTGATCAGTTTCTCGAGCGAAAGCTTGGCAATCTCGCGGCGAATCGGATCGAAGCCGGAAAGCATCACCATTTCCGGTGTGTCGTCGATGAGCACTTCGATGCCGGTGGCAGCTTCAAACATGCGGATGTTGCGCCCCTCCCTGCCGATGATCCGGCCTTTGATATCGTCGCTTGGCAGCGCCACCACCGATACGGTGCTTTCCGCGATATGATTGATCGACGTGCGCTGCAGCGCCTCGACGATGATATGCTTGGCCGTTTGATTCGCCTGGGCGCGCGCCTTGTCGAGAATCTCTTTTGCAGATTGCGCCGCCTCCTGTCGCGCGATTTCGAGATAATTGTCAAGCTGGAGACGCTTGGCTTCTTCATTGGTCAGCCCGGAGATTTGTTCGAGACGGCGATTCTCTTCAGAAATCATCCGGTCGAGTTCATGCTCACGGACTTTCAACGCTTGTTCGCGCGTTTGCAAAGAGCCGTCCAATTGTTTAAGCTCGCGTTCCTTGCGATTGAACAAATCCACTTTGCGATCGAGATTCAATTCGCGACTGGCGATCTGGCTTTCGGTTTTTTGAGCTTCGCCGCGGCGATTTTTGATTTCCTGCTCGAGCTCCTGGCGTTTATGAAAAAGTTCCTCCTGAATTTCCAACTGTCTGGCTTTTTTCAAGTTCTCCGCTTCCTGCCGCGCGTCTGTTAAAATTTGCTGAACGTGCGTCTCAGCGCGGGCAATTTTGTCCCGTCCCGCTTTTTGGCGAAGCCACCAGCCTATAAAAAAACCAGCAACGCCGGCAATCAATGCCAACCCGATTGCGATGCTGATAGCCATTATTCCTCCATAAACAACGAAAAATCCCCGAGCACGAACTCATTCACCATGATTTGAGCAAAACAAGACGCGTCGGGTTCAAATGCTTGCTAAACCCAGGTCGCATTATGGCAAAGGAATTCACGGTCGGGGATTTGCCGCGCCGCGCGAGAATTATCTTAGAACCTATTCTTTCAAATTCTCGTTGAGCAATTTCGAGAGGCCGTTGAGTTTGGCTTCGAGGTTTTGCACCAGGCTGCTTTTTTCATCGCGTTCGCGAAACAACTCGTCGGCGATGTTCAAGGCGGTCAGAATCGCCACTTTCAAAGAAGATTTGGCGGCGGTGGTCTGATCCACTTCCCGCATTTTGCGGTCGACATATTCGGCGACTTGCCGGATGTATTCCACATCCACTTCGCCTTTGATGGGATACTCCGTCCCGTAAATATTGACTTTTAGGACTGTGCCCTCTAACGACATAGTCTATTGAAAAAGCCTGGTTATGATAATTGCCGGTGCGATCATGGGTACATTATTTCAATACTGCAACTGCAGCTCTTCCAGCTTGGCGAGCATTTTTTCAACCTTGCTCCGAACTTCCTCTTCCCGCGCTTTGAACTGCCGCGATTCCTGCGGCTGGTCTTTTAATTTTTGCATTTCTTCCTGCAGCGCGCCAAGCGTTTTATCTTTTTCCTGATTTTCCTCTTGCAACGTTTGAATCTGTTTTTGCAGCTCGCGATTTTCCTGCTTCAGCTTTTGAATCAGGCTAATCGTCTGTGAAATTCGATTTTCCAAATCTTCAAATTTCTGCAAGTCCATAAAAATTTCGTTGTCTTTGAGTTATCCGTGCAAATCCATTTCATCCGCGGTCGAAAAATTACGCGCGCAGCTGCGCGCCGACTTCCTGCTCCAAATGGCGAACGACTCGGCGCTGCCAGTTGTCCACTTCATCATCTTGCAGGGTGCGATCCACGGCGCGGAAGGTCAACGCAAACGCCATGCTCTTTTTGTCATGGGCAATTTGCTTTCCCGTGTACAAATCGAACAACCGAACACTTTCAAGCGAATCACCTGCCGCAGCCTTAATAGCCGCCATCACTTTTTCCGCCGGAACATTTCGCGCCGTGATCAGCGCCAGATCTCGCTCAATCGCCGGAAAGCGCGGCACTGGTTTCGCGATGCGCTGCCAATCAATTCGTGCTGGCAGATTTTCAATATTTATTTCAAAAGCGAAAATAGGGATTTCAATTTCATAGAGCTTCAGCAAATCCGCCGTTAACTCGCCGACGATACCCAATATATCATCATTGCAGTTAATTTGCCAGCCATTTTTGAGAAACGGATGATTTTGCAACGGCACAAACTGAAGCTCCGGCAAGCGCAAGCGTTGGCTGATTTCCGCTAAAACGCCGCGAACATCGAACACGCCCCAAGCGCGACCTTCGCCCGCCCAAGACGGCGCTTCAGCATTTCCAGAAAACACGGCGCCGAGGCGGCGTTCTTCGCAAAGCGGTTTGCCGGACTCACGCCAGAAAACCGAACCACTCTCAAATAAACAAGCGTCGAAATTTTTGCGATTGAGATTATAGGCGAGAGAATGCAGCAAAGTTGCCATCACAAACGGACGCAAAACGGCAAGATCCTCGCTGAGCGGATTTAGCAGCCCTAAAATTTGCCGATTGCCATCGCTGAATTTCTCCGCGTGTTGGCGTGACAGCAAGCTATACGTCAACGCCTCATCGATGCCGAGCCCGGTCATCGCCTGCCGAATTTTTTCTTGAACTTCTTCAGCGCGATTGCGCGAGTTGGAAAATGAAATGTCAAACCGCGTTTCAGCCGGAACTTCGTTGAAACCGTGCACGCGGGTGATTTCTTCAATGAGATCGATTTCACGCGTCAAGTCCGGACGGAACGTCGGCGCGGTCACTTTCCACGCCGCGCCTTTGGGCACAACTTTGCATTCCAACTGTTGCAAGATCGCGCTCATTTTTTTGTTGGGAATTTTCATGCCCAACACATGATAAGCGCGTTTCGGGCGAAAATTGATTTTGAACGGCGCAATCGATTTTGGATAAGCATCTATTATCCCGCGCGCGATTTCACCGCCGGCAACTTCCTGCATCAATTGCGCGGCGCGATTGATCACGAATGGGATTCCATTCGGATCGGTGCCGCGTTCGAAGCGACGCGCTGCTTCCGAAGCAATGCCCAGACGTTTGGCCGTGCGCCGAACCGTGAGCGGATCGAAATAGGCGCATTCAATCAGCGCGAGGCGCGTGTTGCTCGAAACTTCCGAATTCAATCCGCCCATCACGCCGGCAAGCGCCACTGGCCGCTCACCATCGCAAATCATCAGATCGTCGGCCAGAAGCGCGTGCTCTTTTTCATCGAGCGTTTGAAACTTCTCACCGGCTTTCGCGCGCTGAATGACGATTTTAGATTTTTCCAGCAGATCAAAATCAAAAACGTGGATGGGCTGACCGGTTTCCAACATCACGTAATTCGTCACATCAACGATGTTGGAAATCGACCGCAAACCGACGGCGCGCAGCCGTTTCACCAGCCATTGCGGCGACGGCCCGATTTTGATATTCTGAATGAGCCGAGCCGCATATCGCGGGCAGCCGACACTATCTTTGATCTGAACTTTCGCAAGCTTATCTATTGACGTCGAATTTTCTTTGAATTTAATTTTCGGACGCTTCAACGGTGTTCCGGTGATCAATCCGACTTCACGCGCAACGCCAATGAGTCCCAAACAATCCGGCCGATTGGGCGTGACGTTGATTTCAAACACGGCGTCTTGCTCAACGACCTCGCGCAGGAATTTCCCCGGCTGCGCGGCGCCATTCAACACCAAAATCGTTTCGGCTTCCTCAGAAATTCCCAGCTCGGCTTCGCTGCAAATCATGCCATGCGATTCAATGCCTAAAATCGGACGCGCCTCGATCTTCATTCCCCCCGGCAACGTCGTTCCCGGCGGCGCGACGGCAACGAGCTGCCCTTCTGCCACATTCGGCGCACCGCAAACGACTTTTAGCTCCTCCTCGCCGATAGTAACTTGACAAACATGCAGACGAGTCGATTTCGGATGCACCTCACACGTCAACACTTTTCCCACGACAACACCGTCAAGACTCGGCACCGTGCTGCTCATGCTCTCGAGTTCTAAACCGAGCATTGTCAAGCCGGAGCCGACTTCCTGCGGCGAGAGCGGAGTGTCAAGGTATTCTTTCAGCCAGTTGTAGGTGAATTTCATAATTTATACTTTTACTGCTTTGTGCGAGGATAGTCGCCGTTTATTACTTTTCTTAGTAGATTTGTTTTTGTCAGGTATTTGTGTCATTAAATTAATTAAAGATCGCAGCGTTTTATTAACAGCTTCAGAATCAGGAAAATACGCCCGCACATCAGGCTGGAGCATGATAGCGCCATCAATCAATTTATAATACTCCACAACCGTTGAACCGTCTGCCTTATGAATGGTTACTGAATACCCTTTGTGCAGAGGCAAATAAGACTTGCCTCGCTCAGCGCCGCGAAAGTCGTATTCTGTAAGCATGTCGTCATCTTGGATTTTCGATGCTTTAGTAGTTACTTTTTTCATAAATTTCTCGCTCGACTGGTGTTGCTTTACGGCAACTGATAATGCGCCTATTTTTTCCACGCTCTGTATATACGACGACAAGCACACGGCCTTTGGCTGACATACCGATGCTGATGTATCGTTCTTCGTCTATTGAATGAACAGCGTCATATTTTGTGGCGACGAATAGATCATTGAAAATCGTTGCGGCTTCGTCAAAACCGGCTTTATGATTTTTTAGATTACGCTTCGCTTTCCCGTCGTCCCACTCAAATCCAGGTAAAGAAGCCATTAATAGCGCATTTCAAAATTCATCATCATCTTCTGTCGGGTTTATTTCTTGCGCGACAAATTCCTTCCAGACCTCAAGCACGGCTTGATCAACTCTTGCCGCTTGCAACCGCTCAACCACAGGCCCTGAATCGCGTTTGAGCTCCGGAAAGGTCAACAATAACATCGCCAAATCGCGCCAGTCCGTGCCGGATTTCGGCTTGCCGCGCCGTTGATGATACGCGATGACTTTGCGGGCAATCAATTCCTCGGGCGTGACGACCAAAACTTTTGCGATGCGCTTGCTGGGCGGCAGCGTTGCAACCGGCCGAACGTCAACCAAATGGCGATTGCCGGATTTTTGCACTTGATATAATCGATAGCCTTTTCCGGCGCCGATTTCACGCATGCGCACGGCAATGTGAAACTTCTGTTTCAAATGATATTGCAATTCTTTGGCAAATTCTTCGGCGCGCGGCGAGAGCAAATCGACGTCTTGCGTCATGCGCGGTTCTTTGACGTAGGCATTGACAGCTTGCGCGCCAAAAACGGCAACGTCATTACGGCCGCGCAAAAATTCGAGAATTGCGTTTTGAATTGTCGCAAGCGGTAATTTTTCCCGCGCCATAAATTCCTGAAATGTCAAGGTGTCTGCGGTGAACATGACTCATTTAGAACTGATGAAGAAATCTCACGTCATTATCAAAAAACATCCGAATGTCTTCGACGCCGAGCTTGAGCATGGCAATGCGATCGACGCCCATGCCCCACGCATAGCCGGTGTAACGCTCGCTGTCGTAATTGACAAAATGGTACACCGCCGGATTGACCATGCCGGCGCCGGAAATTTCAATCCAGCCGGTGCCTTTGCAGGTGCGGCAGCCTTTGCCGCGGCAAATCGTGCAGGTAAAATCGTACTCGGCGCTCGGTTCGGTGAATGGAAAGAAGCCCGGACGAAAACGAATTTTAATATCCGACCCGAAAAGTTTTTGCGCGAAACTTTGCAGCGTGCCTTTTAAATCCGCGAACGAAATGCCTTCGTCAACGCACAAGCCTTCGCATTGGTGGAAAATCGGCGAGTGCGTCGCGTCCGGCGCGTCTTTGCGAAACACGCGGCCCGGCGCGATGATGCGAATCGGCGGCTGGCGCTTTTCCATCGTGCGGATTTGCACCGGCGAAGTGTGCGTGCGCAAAAGATATTTGTTTGGTTCGGCTCCCGGCACGGCGAGATAAAACGTGTCTTGCATGTCGCGGCTGGGGTGATCGGGCGGGAGGTTGAGCGCTTCGAAATTATAATAATCGGTCTCGGCCTCGGGACCGTTCTCGATGGAGAAGCCCATGCTCACAAAAATGCTCTTGATTTCGTCCAGAACTTGCAGCAACGGATGGCGCGCGCCGAGAAGGCGGCGAATGCCGGGCAAAGTCAGATCGAGAAGAGCGCCGTCATTTTGGGGTTTGGTCAGCGCCGCGCTCTTTTCAGCGAAAGCCGTTTCGAACGAGTTTTTAAGCTGATTCAATCGTTCGCCAACGCGCGGGCGCTCCGCAGCATCAAACTCGCCGAGGCGTTTGAAGAATTGGGCCAACTCGCCTTTGCGCACCAAAAAGACCAGACGCACTCCTTCCAGCGCGTCGGCGTCAGTCGCCGCGCGAAGGGCGTCATCAAAACGATTTTGGAGTTGCTCTAAGTCGGCGAGTATTGATTCAACCTTCGCTGAGCTTGCTCCCGGCGTTGGGTGAGATTCCGCTCCATACATGATTGTCTCACCGATTATTGTTGCGCGAGCTGAACGAGGCTATTGAAGGCTTGGGGGTCGCGCGCCGCCAAATCGGCCAACACTTTGCGATCAAGTTCGACCTGTTTTTTCTTCAGTGCATTCATGAAGCTCGAATAAGTCATCCCGGCCATTCGCACGGCGGCGTTGATGCGGGCAATCCACAACCGGCGAAAATCGCGTTTGCGCTTGCGGCGGTCGCTATAGGCGTAAGTCAGGCCCTTTTCATATGTTTCACGCGCCGGGCGCAGCAAATTGCCTTTGCCGCCCCAACGCCCTTTTGTCTTGTTCAACAGTTTCCGGCGTCGACGATGCGACGGAACCGTACCTTGTGCACGAGGCATTTTTAGTACACCTTTCTTGGCATGTTGTTAAGTTAGCCAGTTGGCCCGTTTGCCGGTTTCCAGTTTTATCTTAACCGGCGAACCGGCCAACGAGCAAACTGACAAACGCTTTTTTCACACGTCAATCAGCGCTTTCATGCGCTTGGCATCGGCCGGATGCACCAGCGCGCCTTTTCGCAGATTGCGTTTGCGCTTGCGATTTTTTTTAGTCAAAATGTGGCTCTTGCCGGCGTGATGGCGCGCCAGCTTGCCGGTCGCGGTAATCTTGAAGCGCTTTTGGGCCGCGCGGTGGCTTTTCATTTTCGGCATTTTATTTCCTCGCTTTTCTTATTTCTTGACAAAATACACGACGAGATTGCGACCTTCCATCTGCGGCGGCCGCTCGGTCTTGGCAATATCGGAGAGTTGCTCGATCATGCGATTCAGCACCGCCTTGCCAAACTCCTGATGCACCATTTCGCGCCCGCGAAACGTCAACGTGACTTTGACCTTGTCGCCCTCTTCGATAAACTGGCGCGCGTGCTTCGTTTTGAATTCGAAGTCGTGCTCTTCGATTTTCGGGCGAAAACGAATTTCTTTGACGTGAATAACGGCGGCTTTTTTGCGGCTGTCCTTTTCCTTTTTGCTCAGTTCGTACTTAAACTTGCCGTAATCAATGATCCGGCAAACAGGCGGTTCAGCCGTCGGCGCGATTTCCAGCAGGTCGAGCCCGGCTGCATCCGCGCGCGATAAAGCCTCCTGAATTGACACGATGCCGACCTGCTCACCATCAGCCCCAATGAGCCGAACTTTCGGAACTCGGATTTGGTGATTGATCCGAATGAATTTTTTCTTTGACGTAGAGCGAACTCTCCTGTGTTAGTTTCAATCCAAGCGTTTTTGCTGAATATCCTCGGTGATTTGATTAATTACGGCGTCGATCGGCATGCCGCCCAAATCACCGAGCTTGCGCCGGCGAACGGCCACCGCCTGATTCTCGGCTTCTTTCGCGCCGACCACGAGCATGTACGGAATTTTTTTGGTTTCCGCTTCGCGAATTTTATAGCCGATTTTTTCGTTGCGATCATCCAGCGTGCAACGAATTTCTTTGGCCAACAACAGCCGCTGCAGATTCGCCGCATATTGCAATTGCGCATCGGTAATCGGCAAAATCGCCGCCTGCACCGGCGCGAGCCACGCTGGAAAGGCGCCGGCATAATGCTCGATCAAAATGCCGATGAAGCGCTCCAGCGAACCGAACGGCGCGCGATGAATCACCACCGGACGGTGCTTGAGATTGTCGCTGCCGGTGTATTCCAATTGAAAGCGTTCCGGCATGACGTAATCGACCTGCACCGTGCCGAGTTGCCAGGTCCGCCGCAACGCATCGCGAATCATGAAATCTATTTTCGGACCATAAAAAGCCGCCTCGCCCGGCGCGAGCACATATTCAAGCTTGCACTCGTCCGCGGCCTCTTTGATGTCTTTCTGCGCTTGTTCCCAAAGCTCCTCGCTGCCGCCGTATTTATCTTTATTATCGTCGCGAAACGACAAGCGCGTAGTAAAATCGCCGAAGCCGAGCGTGCGAAAAACCAACTGAATCAAATCGATGACGCCGCACAATTCTTCTTTCAGTTGATCCTGCCGCACGAACATGTGCGAATCGTCAACGGTGAAACCGCGCACGCGCGTCAAGCCGTTCAACTCACCGGATTGTTCGTAGCGATAAACCGTGCCAAATTCCGCCAAGCGAATCGGCAGATCGCGATAGCTGCGCGGCCGGGCGGCGTAAATCTGAAAATGATGCGGGCAGTTCATCGGTTTCAGCAAATACTCTTCGTCTTCAACTTTCACCGGCGTGAACTGGCTGTCTTTGTAATATGGGTAATGCCCGCTGGTTTTGTACAAATTCAAATTGCCGATATGCGGCGTGACCACCGGCAGATAACCGCGCTGGCGCTGTTCTTCGCGCAAAAATTTTTCCAATGTCTCCCGAATGATGGTGCCTTTCGGCATCCATAACGGCAAGCCGCCGCCGACTTTGGGCGTGATCAAAAACAATTCGAGTTCCTGCCCGAGCCGGCGATGGTCGCGACGCTTCGCCTCTTCCAAAAGTTTGAGATGCTCGTCGAGCATTTCTTTTTTCGGAAACGAAATGCCGTAAATCCGCTGAAGCATCTTATTCTTCTCGCTGCCGCGCCAATACGCGCCCGCGACACTAAGCAGCTTGACACATTTCACGCGCCCGGGCGAAGGCAAATGCGGCCCGCGACACAAGTCAACGAAACTTCCTTCGTGATAAACACTCGGGCGATTGTCATCAAGAGCGTTGAGCAACTCCAATTTGTATTTATCCGCCCGCTGTTGAAAAAGTTGAATCGCCTCGTCTTTGCTCATCTCTTCGCGGCGAAACGGCTGATCGGCGGCGATGACTTCTTTCATCTTCGCTTCGATTTTCGCCAACTCTTCCGCGGTGATTGAGGTGTTGATATCGATGTCGTAATAAAAGCCGTCTTCAATCGGCGGGCCGACCCCAAACTGCGCTTCGGGATAAATATCCTTGATGGCGTGCGCCATAATGTGGGAAGTCGAATGCCAGTAGACCTCTTTCCCTTCCGGATC